>Ga0299913_10005115_pt1 | contig 11145 bp, 10 predicted proteins | sample RVTome_9_FD_201360 | JGI IMG/M metagenome (GOLD analysis project Ga0299913, IMG submission 201360) | Soil microbial communities from uranium-contaminated site in the Upper Colorado River Basin, Wyoming, United States - RVT155D38 (version 2) ... | reverse complement strand
TCTGGCCTCTTCCGCGTCAAGGAAGCGCTCTACCCCTGAGCTAAGGGCCCATCGGCTGGTCGAGGCGACGCCCGGAATTGAACCGGGGTGACAGGTTTTGCAGACCCGCGCCTAACCACTCGGCCACGTCGCCGACGTTCGTCATTCGACGAACATGACCGGGAACCCAACGGATGCTCACCGAGATTCGGGTTACCGGTCATTTGAGCGGAAGACGGGATTCGAACCCGCGACCTCAACCTTGGCAAGGTTGCGCTCTAGCCAACTGAGCTACTTCCGCGAGAGGAGCCAGTCTAGTCGATGGGCGATCTCCGACAAACGGTCATGATCCACTCGAGCCAAAGCCGCCTCGGCCCCGGGGGGTCTCGTCGAGGGCCGTCAGCTCCTCCCATTCGATCGCCGGAACCGCCACGACGACGAGTTGAGCGATCCGTTCGCCTCGCTCGAAGGCAACCTCATCGGCTCCGTGATTGATCAGCAGCACGGTCACTTCCCCCCGGTAACCAGAGTCGATCAAACCTGGACCATTTACCACACCGACTCCGTGACGGCGGGCGTGGCCGCTGCGGGGCAGCACGAGGCCGGCATGGCCGGCGGGGATGGCGACCGCCATCCCGGTGGGGACGGCCGCTCGCTCGCCGGGTCCGATTCGCACCGCGGCCGCCGCCACCAAATCCCACCCGGCGTCGCCGGGTTGTGCCTGGGACGGCGGAGGTAGTTCCGAATCGAGACGTTGGAAGGTAATCTTCATTGAAGTAACGACGTGGGGCATTCCTGGGCGGTCAGCACCACGGAGAGAACGTGAACCACTCTACTGCCAGACGTCGGGGTCGCCACGCCGCGCCCCCGGCCCGGCATGTCGCCATCGTCCCCCGCCTGATCCCGTTTCCCAGCCGCCAGCCTGTCCCGAGCCACCGGGTCCAGGCTCCCAGTCATCAGAAGCAGTTCCCGCCCCGCGAGCCGGCCCCCCGCCGGCCAAGAGCGGACGATGGAGCCATGGAGCTCCCGGGGATGCAATTGCTCGGGTTCTACGACGAGAAGACCCCGGTGTACGTCGAGGCCCCGCGTCCCCAGGCAGTGGCACCGAGTGAGGCGACCGTCCAGGTGCTCCCGCGTCCGGTTCGCAGCGTGGTCGCCAGCGCCGCCAACCGCGTCCAGGAACTATGGGATACGACCGAGATCTCGTCGGAGACGCTCGAGAAGTGGGTCCCCGGCGTGGTGGCCCGACGCCGCCTGTCACGCAACGAAATCCGCGCTGCCCACCTTGTCTGGCTGGGGCTGGGGGCCGCCTTGGTCATCTTGCTGCTCTGGCTACTCATTGCCCGGCCGAATGCCATTGCCGCCGCGGCCCGTTCATCGCTCGACCAGCAAGCGGCCGCCGCTCTCGTCACCATCGAACCGCTCCACGGGTTGGCCACGTCGCTGGCGGATCCGACCCAGCCCGACCTGGTCGAGTCGACTGCGGCGGTGCTGGACGCCGAGGCCACCGCTCGGGCCCTCTTCACGGGTGCCGGCGCTTTGGGCGACGCCGATGACGAACTCCGGGCCCGGGACTTCGCCGTGGGCGGCGCGGGAGAAATACTCGACGCCTCCGCTCGCTTGAGTCGCCTCGTCGCCTACCGGCTTTCGGCGGAGCAGGCGTTGGTCATGGTCGAGCTGCCGGCAAGCCCAGGGGACATGGAACCTTCGGCGGCGGCTGCTCGAGTAGCCGAATGGCGGGCCACGGTCTCGGGCATCATCGAAGAACTGCCCGAGGGTGTCCTGTCGTCCGACAAGGGGCGACTGGTTGCCTGGAACGCCGAACTCCAGGGCTGGCAGGAGAACTTCCTCGACGCCGTACGGGAGGGCGACACCGCCGCCGCCGAAGCGGCCGTTGCCGCCCAAAGCGCCCGCATCGTCGACCTGCGGGGACAACTGTCGGGCGACCTGGCCGCCGCCGGAGCCGACGTCGGCTTGAGCCTCGAGGCCGCCGAACGGTCGCTCCGTGAGCTACTCGCCAGCTGACTCCAGGGCCGCCATCTCACGCTCGAAGTCCTTGGCTCCCTGGAACTCCTTGTAGACCGAGGCAAAGCGAAGATAGGCGACCTCATCCATTGAGCGGAGACGTTCGAGGACCGCGTGCCCTATCTCCTCGGCGTCGACCGTCAGCCCACCCGCCCGGGCCTCGGCTTCGATCCCGGCCACGAGCGACGACACCTCGGCGGCTGAGGCCGGACGATCGGCTAGGGCAGCGCCGATCCCGGCGGAGAGCTTGGCGGCGTCGAACGGCTCGACCGCCCCCGAACGCTTGCGCACCATCAAGACACGCTCGCACCGCTCGTAGGTCGTGAAGCGGGCGTCACACCTCTCACAGACACGACGGCGGCGAATGGCGGTGCCCTCGTCCGCCGGGCGGCTATCGATCACCCGGGTGTCGGTGGCGTGACATTGAGGACAGTGCATCGTGCCCCAGGTTACCGGTCCGCGCAAAGCACCGATCGATGGTTATCAGGCGGGGGAGGCTTCGAAGACGAGGCGCTCCAATTCACCGTCCCAACGGATCGCGTATGCAGTTCCCTCGTGAGTGAGAGATCCGTCGAGGCCAGCCAGGACCGGTTGGTCGACGTCAAGGCCCATCGCCTCGAGCAGGTCGCGGCGCCATTGCGGAGGGAAGGTGGGCTCGATCAGGGCGACGGTGAGACCGAGGGCCGTGAGCACCGCCCGGTCATCGGCGACAGAGCCGCCGGGGTCGCCCAGGAACTCGATGGAGGTAACCCGACCGGCCGGTTCGGCCGTGCCCCGAATCACAACCACGTCGCCCACGTTGAAACTGAAGGTGCCCTCTTCGATGGTCACGGCGGTGGCGATCAATCCAGTCCCGAGCTCGGTAGCCACCGCATCCCACTGCCCGACCGCCTCCGCCGGGGTCAACTCGAACACCCCGGCCGTGACCGCCGGGGCCGTCGGTGGCACCGTGGTGGTGGGAGCAGCCGTCGTCGTCTGGATGGTGACGGGCGCCACTTCCGGTGCTGTAGTCGTCGGGCCCGGGTCCTGGATGGTCGTCGGCGCCGGGTCCGGGACCCCAGGCACCGTGGTCTCACGATCCACCACCGAGGGTGTGGTGGCCCCGTCGTCGGTGAACGGCAAGGTGGCGAGAGGGGCAGGAGAGTCCCCTACGGCAACGACCGCAGGCCCCGGATCGAGGCGGCCGGAGAACACGGCGACGGCAACGACGACCAGCGCCAGCGCGGCCATGACGACGATCGCGGTGCGGATTCCGAGGTCGGCTCCGGAGAGCAGACTGGGGCGGCGACGCAGGTGACCGTTGACCCTCGCCCGGTCCGCCACGGTCATGGACGCGGCTTCGGGCTCGGCTCCGGGCCCGGGAGTGGCAAATCGGGCTCGCAAGGCGATCTCATGGCCGAGCCCATCATCAACCTCAGGTGAGAAGATGAAGCTCTCGTCGCCGGCCTGGACGAGATAGTTGCCGTCGTCGGTCGTTTCAACCGAGAGGTCCACAATCGGCCAGCTCAGCAACTCGGCATTATGCCCGGTCGCCAGACGCAGATGACCCTCGTCGAGCCGCAAGACGGCATCCAACTGTTCACCAGCGACGGTGGCACTGCCCCTGTAGGTTGTCGGCAACATCGTTTCTGCCCGCCCGCTCCCGCTCACTGGGCATCATTATCGCGTGACGGCGGGCGAACCACCACCGGCAACCATTAGGCCTGTGGGCCTACTCCGTGGGTAGCCGAATCGAGTGGCCGGGACGGATGGTGGCGTCCTCGAGACCATTGAGCGCCATGATGGTGTCCACCGTGTCGCGCACGTCGCTGCCGGGCTCGGCCAGCTCGGTGGCGATGGCCCACAGGGTGTCCCCCGATTCCACCGTATAGGCGATCGTGGGTGGAGGGGGTTCATTGGCGGCGCCGGCCGAGGCGAGCAGGAGGAAGACCGTGACGACCGCCGTCGCCAGAACGAGCAACCTGAGAACGAGCGGTCTCATGGCGACTGGATGCATGCGGTCGATCATCGGTCTTCCTCCTCTCCCGTCCCGACAACGCTGCGAGGTTGGGGAACGTGTGTTCGGATCACCCTACCGAACACACGTTCGAATTGTCAAGTCGAACATATGTTTGGAACGCGAGAACCGAACCACTATGCTCAGGGGAACAGGAGTTCGACCCCGGGAGGTACCGGTGAGCCAGCTAAGCGATCGACAGCGTCAGGTCCTCGACTTCGTCCGCGCCACGGTGGCCGAGCGGGGTTATCCGCCCTCGGTCCGGGAGATCGGCGAGGCGATCGGCCTCTCCTCCCCCTCCACGGTTCACAGCCATCTCTCGGCGCTGGTCAAGGCCGGCGCCATCCGCCGTGATCCGTCCAAGCCCCGTGCCATCGAGATCCTCGAGGAGGCTGCCCCGGCCCCCGATCGCGACGATGTCCGCGACGTTCCCCTGGTCGGGCGGATCGCCGCCGGCAGCCCGGTGCTCGCCGTCGAGGATGTGGAAGATGTCTACCCGTTGCCCGAATCGCTGGTGGGCTCGGGGCCGGTGTTCATGCTTCGCGTCAAAGGTGACTCGATGGTGGATGCCGGGATTCTCGACGGCGATCTCGTCGTCGTGCGGCGTCAACCCGACGCCGCCGACGGCGACATCGTGGCCGCCATGATCGACGACGAGGAGGCAACGGTGAAGCGTCTGTACCGCCGCGAAGGCACCGTCGTCCTCCACGCCGAGAACTCGGCCTATCCCGACATGGTCTTCAGCGAGGGAGTCACGGTCCTCGGTCTGGTCGTGAGCGTGCTCCGCCGTCTGCGATGAGAGCGGCCCCCCATGGTGTCGGCTAGCCCTGGGCCCACTCTCCCGTGAACACAGCGACGGCGGGGCCGGTCAGGAAACCTGATCCCTCTTCAAAATGGACGATGGCCTCTCCTCCGGGGACGGTCACCCGGATCGGCCCGGGCCGTCCCTCCCCCACGACGGCGGCCGCCACCACCATGCCACTGCCACAGGCAAGCGTCTCACCGACTCCTCGTTCCCACACTCGGAGCCGAAGCGCGTCCGTCTCAACCGGGGCGGCGAACTCGACGTTGGCGCCCTCAGGAAAGGTCGGGTCACTGCTGACCCGGCTACCGATTCCAATCACATCCACGGCGTCGGGATCGGACACCAGGGCGACGGCATGGGGATTGCCGATCGAGGCCTGGCGAAACTCCATTCCGTCGATCGTCACCACCGCCCCGGTGGTGACCCGGCCGATCTCCGCCGTGATGACCTGGTCATCCACCCGTACGCGTCGAGGTCCCACCGGGGTAACGACGTCGAACCATTCCCCCGCCGCCGCCCAACCCCGCTGGGTGGCATAGCGAGCGACGCAACGCAGACCGTTCCCACACATCTCGGCCACACTGCCGTCGGCATTCCAGTAGCGCATCGTCGGCGTGTCATCGACCGCCAGCACGCCGTCGGCTCCGATCCCCCGCCGTCGGTCGCACCAGCGGCGAACGTCAGTCGGCGAGACGTCGACACATTCGACGACGACGAAGTCGTTGCCCAGGCCCTCCATTTTCGTGAATTTCACAGGCCCGCCTCTTTCATGATCGTGTCGGCCAGGTCGGGTTGACCGGCGTCGAGCCAACGAAGGCGGGGGTCGCGGCGGAAGAAGGTTCGTTGGCGTTTCACCAGCGCCATGGTGGCACGTTCGGCAGCCTCGAAAGCCTCCTCGGCCCCGGCTCGGCCCTCTACAACCTCCAACAACTGGCGGTATCCGACCGCCTGAGCAGCGGTGCGACCCAGACGAGGTGCCAGGCGCTCCACCTCAGCCAGAAACCCCGCATCTCGCATCTCGGCCAGCCGCGAGGAGATGGCCGGGGCCGGGTCCTGGCTGTCGAGGGCGAACGCGACGAATTCGAGGTCGGGCTCGTACGCTTGGTATCGCCTCCGTTCGTCGGTGGAGGCCCACCCGCTCGGCGTTGTCCCGGCGAGTCGCAATGCCTCGATGCCGCGCAGGACACGGCGGCGATTGGACAGGTCGACGTGGTCGCCGGCCGCCGGGTCGGCCGCCAGTAGCTCGGCCACGAGTGTCTCAACCGGCGTCGTCTCGAGGTCGGCGCGGAGGACAGGGTCGGTGGGACGAAAGGACATCGGATCGACCACCGAGCGAAAGTGGAGCCCCGACCCCCCGACGATCAGCACGACGGGGGCGGCTTTCCGTTCCAGGGCGCCTCGGGCCGCCTGGCGGAACTCGGCCACGGTGAACTCCGTCTCGGGCTCGGCGACGTCGATCATCTCGTGAGGTACCCGATGCTGTTCCTCGGCGGTCGGTTTGGCCGTGCCGATGTCCATCCCCCGGTATACCTGCATGGAATCAACCGACAAGATGGTGGCTCCGACCCGTTCTGCTACCTCCAGCGCCACCCGTGACTTGCCTGTCGCGGTCGGGCCGAGGATGGCGGCGAGCCGGGTCAGACGGCTCTCCCGATCAGGTGATGCTGGCGGGCTCGGACGATCTCGACATCGAGGAATGTCCCCACCGGGATCTGGCCCGGGAGATGGACGACCTTGCCTCCCCGGGTCCGGGTTGTCGCCATCTCGGGATCCTTTTTCGATGGACCCTCGGCAAGGACCTCGACGGTGCGCCCGACGAGCTCTTGGTTGCGTTCTCCCGAGATGCGGTTCTGGGTCTCGGCCAGTCGATCGAAGCGGCGCTGGATAACGTCTGGTTGGACGAAGTCGGCCTCCATCTCGGCGGCGGAGGTGCCGGGACGGGGCGAGAAGATGAACATGAAGGCGGCGTCGAAGCGCGCCGCTTCTACGACATCCATGGTGGCGTCGAAATCTTCGTCGCTCTCCCCAGGGAAGCCGACGATGATGTCGGTGGTAACGGCCAAGTCGGGAATGACGCGGCGAGCCAAGTCGAGACGGTCCATGTAGCGACTGCGGTTGTAGCCGCGGTGCATGCGAGCGAGGATGCGGTCGGAGCCGCTTTGGAGCGGCAGATGGAGCTGCTCGCACACGGCCTCGGTCTCGGCCATCGCCGCGGCGACATCCTGGCGGAAGTCGGCTGGATGCGGGCTCGTGAAACGGATTCGACGGATTCCCCCGATCGCCCCCACCCGGCGCAGCAGCTCTCCGAATATGGGGCGGCGGCGGCCGTCGATGGCCAGATCTCGCCCGTAAGTGTCGACGTTCTGCCCCAGCAGCGTCACCTCGACCACACCCGCCTCGACCAGCCGTTCAACCTCGGCAACGATGTCTCCGGGACGCCGCGAGACCTCTGGGCCGCGAACAGACGGAACGATGCAGAAGGTGCATGTGTTGTTGCAACCGATCTGGATGGTCACCCAGGCCGAGTGCGACATCTCCCGCCTCAGCGGGAGCAGCGCCGGCATCGCCTCGAGCTCCTCGATGATCTCGGTGATACCGCCCCACTCTTCGGCATGATCCATGAGGTCGAGCACCCGATCGAGGTTGTGGGTGCCCATCACGACGTCGACCCAGGGGGCCCGCTCGCGTACCAACTCTCGGTCCTTCTGGGCGGCGCAGCCGCCCACGACCAGCAGGGCATCGGGCCGGGCGTCCTTGAGTTGCTTGAGATGGCCGAGAGTGCCGTACATGCGATTGTCGGCGTTCTCGCGGATCGTGCAGGTGTTGACGAAGACCACGTCGGCTTGGTCGAGATCGGTGGTGGCAGCCATACCGTCGGCCTCGAGCAGACCGGCTACTCGCTCGGAGTCGTGCTCGTTCATCTGGCACCCGAAGGTGCGAATCAGGTACTTCTTACCGGCCCGGCTGGGGTTGCGGGTTGCCACCGGACGGCGGCGCGGCGTCGGCACGAGGACTGTGGTCATGGTTTTCTAACGGGCGTAGTCGGTGGCGCGGAACTCGCGGATCACCGTCACCTGGATGGTGCCGGGATACTGCAGGTCTTCTTCCAGCTTACGGGCGATGCGGCGGGCCAGGTCATTGGCCTCGAGATCGGTCACGGAGCCCGGATCTACGACCACCCGCACCTCGCGGCCGGCCTGGAGCGCGAACACCCGCTCGACCCCGTCGAACTCGAGGGCCAGGGTCTCCAGGCGTTCGAGACGGCGCACGTAGGACTCGAGTGTCTCCCGGCGGGCACCGGGCCGGGCCGCCGAGACAGCGTCGGCCGCCTGCACGATCACGGCCAGGACGGTGCGCGGCTCGACCTCGTTGTGATGGGCTTCGATCCCGTGGACGACGGCGGCGTCCTCTCCGAACCGGCGGGCGATCTCGGCGCCGATCAGGGCGTGAGATCCCTCCACCTCGTGGGTGACGGCCTTGCCGATGTCATGCAGCAGCGCCGAGCGGCGGACCGGTGCGGGGTCGATCCCCAGTTCGGTGGCGAGCATCGATGCGATGTGGGCCGATTCGACCAGGTGGTTGAGCACGTTCTGGCCATAGGACGTCCGGAACTTGAGGCGGCCGAGGAGAGTGACCAACTCGGGGTTCATCCGGGTCAGGCCGACTTCGAGCAGCGCCCATTCACCTGCGTCCCGCACGCTCTGTTCTACCTCGTCACGCGCCTTCTCGTAGGCCTCTTCGATCGAAGCCGGATGGATGCGGCCGTCGGCGACCAGACGCTCCAGCGTGATGCGGGCGACCTCGCGCCGGATCGGGTCGAACGAACTGACCGAGACGGCCTCAGGGGTGTCGTCGACGATGAGGTTGACGCCGGTCACTGCCTCCAGGTGGCGGATGTTCCGTCCCTCTCGACCGATGATGCGCCCCTTCATGTCGTCGCCGGGAAGCGCCACTGTCGACAGAGTCGACTCCGTGACGACCTCGGCGGCCAGGCGTTGGATCGCCGTGGCGAGGATGCGCCGCCCTCGCTTGTCGGCCTCTTCCCGCGCCTTGATCTCGAGGTCACGGACCAGGAGCATGGCATCACGGCGAGCCTCGTCCTCGACCTGGGTGAGCAGTTCCTCCTTCGCAGCCTTGGCGTCGATACCGGCGACACGTTCCAGATCGGATCGAGCATGCTCCTTCAGCTTCTCGGCCGACTGGCGAGCTTCCGTGAGTTCGGTCTCGCGGTCGATCAGCATGCGCTCACGGGTGCCGAGGTTTGAGACCCGCTGTTCGAGTGTTTCCTCGCGCTGGGCGAGCCGGTTCTCGAGATTCGTCACCTCCAGGCGACGGTGTTCGAGGCCGGCCTCCTCGCGCTCCCGGTATCCCTCGGCCTTGGCCCGCCCCTCCTCCTCGGCCTTGACCAGGATGCGTTGGGCCTCGATCCGGGCCCGGCTGAGTGTGTCCTCGGCGTTGGTTCCGTCTCGCAGCCGGCGGCGGCTGGCGAGCACGGTCGCCAGGGCGTAACCGAGTATGACCGCCACGGCGGCCACTACCACCAGGATGACAACTTGGCTACCAGTCATGGTTGGCTCCTTCGCCACCCCCAGCGAATCACGGAACTCCCCAGATACGCGTGTGCCGAGCCCTGTGGGGCTCGGCACACGAACTATTCATCGACTAACCATGGGATGGGGTGCCGACACGCGTCGCCACCTGTCTCATGTTTCAGCCCGTATCCGGACTCACTCCTGACACTCGGAGGTGGCCTTTCTGTCTTAAGCGATTTGGCTCGTGTACTTCTCACAGCCTAGCCCGACGCCGGGCGAGGCGGAATGACTAGTCCTCGGTTTCGGCGCCTGACGGCTCCACGGGCTCTCCCGCCTCGGCCGCCTCGGGGTCCGCTGGGGGAATCGATTGCCCGACGGGGGTGAAGCCCACCGCTTCATAGACCTTGGCCTGGAGTTGCATGGCCAACTCGGGGTTCTCTCGCAGGAAGCGCTTGCTGTTCTCCCGGCCCTGGCCGAGTTGGTCGTCGTCGTAGGTGTACCAAGCGCCACTCTTGCGGACGACGCCCTCGTCGACGGCGATGTCGAGCAGGCTGCCCTCCCGGGAAATGCCCTCACCGAACATGATGTCGAACTCGGCGGTGCGGAAGGGGGGAGCCATCTTGTTCTTTGCCACCTTGACCCGCACCCGGTTACCGACCTGGTCGGCCCCGTCCTTGATCGACTCGATCCGGCGTACATCGAGTCTCACGCTCGAGTAGAACTTGAGCGCCCGCCCACCGGGAGTCGTTTCAGGGGAGTTGTGCACCATCACCCCGTCGACGAAGTAGTTGTGGTTTCCTTCCACTTCGATGTCAAAACGGTGGGTTGCCCGACCATTCGGGGGCCTGCGTTCGATACTGATGATCGGCATCGGAGCCAGGACCATACGCCTCTTGCCGAGTACGGCCTCAACCGAGAACTTCCCACGGAAGCGGGGCAGGAGCTTGTACTCCATTGAGGGATGCACGTAGGGGGCGATAAGCGCCTGCAACTTTGTCGTCTCGGCTGTGGGGAACTGGACGACTGCCTTTCCGCCCTTTTCGATCAGTTTGCTGCGTATGCCCCAGGCGCCGGCGAGGTGATCGACCAGACGCTGCCTGCTTGTAGCCTCCATCGCTTCCACGCAGATCTCGGCTCGGCCGGTCCCGCCCACAGTGCGTTGCTGAAGGCCCTTGGAGCGGACAGTGAACGAGGCGTCGTCCATGTACCAGAGCGCCAGGGAGAGGGGGGTCAGCTCCTTGAGGAAATCCCAGCTCAAGACCTTCTTCCGGCCCACGTAGACGGCATGTCGTAGTTCAGCGAGTTCGGGCAGAGCCTGGGCGTCCCAGAACACGGCGCCGGCGGCATTGCTGCTTCGACCGACCGAGATATTGGCGAAGAGCGAAGCCTTCCAGTCTCCGTATTCGACCTGACGGACTCCATGTCCCCACCGCAACCGGGCGCCATGGCCGCTTCGGGTCGGTGAGAGGGCGCCGTCACCCATGAGGGTGCCCAGAAGCGCCTGGCGCTGGAAGTCGGAGAGATATTGCGGCACCGCCTGGAGAACGCGGTCGCCAACTTCCAAGTCCCCGGCCTGCCTCCAGCCACCCGGTGTGCGAATGAGATGGTTCTCGGTCGTTGAGAACTGGGAGCGACCGTTGCCACCGCCCTTCGCCACAACGAACTTGAGGAACTCGTCGGTCGGACCGTTGTCGAACCAGTTGACAATCTTGCGAGGAACGATCTCGTTTGTCTTCGGGTCGTAGGACATGACCTCGACCGGAAGCCGCTGATTGACGATTTTTCCGATCTTTTCCTGACTCCCGTCG
>Ga0299913_10005114_pt1 | contig 11145 bp, 9 predicted proteins | sample RVTome_9_FD_201360 | JGI IMG/M metagenome (GOLD analysis project Ga0299913, IMG submission 201360) | Soil microbial communities from uranium-contaminated site in the Upper Colorado River Basin, Wyoming, United States - RVT155D38 (version 2) ... | reverse complement strand
GACCGCGAGCCGGGGCGGGGTCGGCATGGACGTCTACGTGTCGGAGGTGCCCCAGCGCGAGGCGGGCATGGAGGCGTTCGAGGTGCTCACCAGCGAGAGCCAGGAGCGCATGCTGGCCATCGTCGAGCCCGAGCACCTCGACGACCTGCTCGCCATCTGCGCCCGGTGGGAGATCACCGCCGCGGTCGTCGGCACCGTGGCGGCCGGCGACCGGCTGCGCATCCTCGACCGGCCCGACGGCGAGCTGCTGGCCGACGTGCCGGCCTCGTCGTTGAGCGAGGGCGCCCCGCTGCTCGACCGGCCGCGGGCCGAGCCCGCAGACCGCGCCGCCCGGCTGGCCGACGGCGCCGATGACGCGCTGCCGCCGCCGGACGATCCCGGCGCGGATCTGCTCGACATGCTGTACGACGCGTCGTGGGTGTCGGGCCAGTACGACCACCAGCTCTTCCTCAACACGGTCGAGGGCCCGGGCAGCGACGCCAGCGTGCTGCGGCTCAAGCACCCGACCAGCGGCGCCGACACCGGCCGCGCCCTGGCGCTCACGACCGACGGCAACCACCGGTGGTGCTCGCTCGATCCCCGGGCGGGCACGGCGCTCGTGGTGGCCGAGTCGGTCGCGAACCTGGCCTGCGTCGGCGCCCGGCCGCTCGCGCTGGTCAACTGCCTCAACTTCGGCAACCCCGAGCACCCCGAGACCATGTGGCAGCTCTCCGAGGCGATCGACGGCATGGCCGAGGCCTGCCGGGCCCTGTCGCTGCCGGTCGTCGGGGGCAACGTGAGCCTCTACAACGAGAGCCGGGGGCGCGACATCGACCCGACGCCGGTCGTGGCGGTGGTGGGCATGGTCGACCGGCTCGTGTCGCCGCCGCCGGGCGCAGTGCTGGTCGAGGGCACCCGCCTGGTCGTGTTGGGCACGCCGCCCGACACGCTGTCGGGCTCGCGGTGGGCCTGGGGCCGGGGTCACCGGGCGGGCACGCCGCCGTCGCTCGACTACGACGCCCACCGGGCCGTGTGCGACCTCGTCCGCGACCTGGTGGCCGACGGCCTGGTGCTGGGGGTGCACGACACCGCCGACGGCGGGATCGGCGGAGCGCTGGCCGAGATGGTGGCCGCCAGCGGCGTGGGCGCCACCGTCGCGGTGCCGGAGGGGGCCGGCCACCGGTGGCTGCTCGGCGAGTCGCCCAGTTGCTTCGTGCTGGCACTCGACCCGGCCGCGATCGGCGAGGTCCACCGGCGCCACCGGGCGGCGGGGGTGCCGGCCACGCTCGCCGGCGAGGCGGGCGGCGACCGGCTCACGATCACCGGCCCGGCCGGCACGGGCGTCGACCTGCCCGTCGCCGCGGTGGTGGCCGCCTGGCGGGGCCGGCTGCCCGCCGTGCTCGGCCACGGCACCACCCAGGGGTGAGCGGTCAGGGACGGTCGGTGGCGCGGTGCCCGGCGCGCTGCCGTTCGGCCCGCTCCCGCTCGGACCGCAGCTGGTCAGGCGTGGGCGGCTCGCCCCGGGTGCCGTCGAGCGACAGCGCGCCGACCAGGCCGGCCGACGCCTCGTCGATGGCGACGTCCGGCTGCAGCTCGTGGACGATCCGCCACATCACCTTGTCGAGCACGAGGAACTTCGCCAGCCACAGCACGCCGAACCCGGTGAGCTGGGCGATGGCCACCGCGATCGTCGTGTCCCACCGGCGCTCGGCATACGAGACCGCCCACAGCGACAGCAGCATGCCCAGCACCGACATGACCCAGAACGGCACCACCTCGCCCCACAGGCGGTTCTTGCCGGTCTGCCGCCACGTCCAGCGGCGGTTGATGAGGTAGTTGGGCACCGCACCGGCGGTGACCGAGGCCAGGTTGGCCGGCACGGCCGCCCAGTCCAGCACGCCGAAGCAGATCCAGAGCACCGGCTGGCCCACGCTGACCGCCACCACCGACGCCGTCGAGTACTTGGCCAGCTTGCGAATCGTGGGTGACCGCAGGTCGAGCGCCATCAGGGGCGCAGCGTAGGTGACGGCGGCGGCCGAGTCCGAGACCTGGGCCTGCGGGCCCGTGCGCCGGTTCGCCTCTCCGGGGGCCCGGCACGGCAGACTGTGCCCGTGATCGACGCGCACCTCCCGGTGTCGGCGCCCGAGCTCGACGCCGACCGCCTCGACGAGGCGTGCGGCGTCTTCGCTGTCCACGCGCCCGGCCAGTCGGTGGCCCACGTGGCCTACCTCGGCCTCTTCGCCCTGCAGCACCGCGGTCAGGAGGCGGCTGGCATGGCGGTCAGCGACGGCGAGCAGCTCACCGTCGTCAAGGACCAGGGCCTGGTCGCCAGCGTGTTCGACGAGCGGACGATGGCCGGGCTGGTCGGCCACCTGGCCATCGGCCACTGCCGCTACTCGACCACCGGGTCGTCGACCTGGCGCAACGCCCAGCCCGCCTACCGCTCGGTGGGCGAGCACATGTTCGCGCTGGGGCACAACGGCAACCTGGTCAACACCGAGGCGCTCGCCAAGGAGGCGGGCATGCTCGAAGGCACGATCACCAGCGACAGCGACCTGGTCGCCGAGCTGATCGCCGCCGAGCTGGCGCAGGTCGAGGCCCCCCGGTTCGAGGGCATCGAGCCGCCCGTGCCCGGTGCTCGGGGCACCCACCTCGAGCAGGCGGTCGCCGCGGTCGTGCACCGGCTCGAGGGCGCCTTCTCGCTGGTGATCATGGACGAGACCCGAGCCATCGGCGTGCGCGACCCGCAAGGCTTCCGCCCGCTGTGCCTGGGCCGGCTCGACGGGGGCTGGGTGCTGGCCTCCGAGACGCCCGCGCTCGACATCGTGGGCGCCGAGTTCGTGCGCGAGCTCGACGCAGGCGAGATGGTCGTGATCGACGACGACGGCGTGCGCTCGCTGCGGCCCTTCCCCGACGACGCCGTCGACCCCCACCTGTGCCTGTTCGAGTTCGTCTACTTCGCCCGGCCCGACAGCCGGCTCTACGGCCAGAGCGTCCACCAGGCCCGCATCCGCATGGGCGAGCAGCTCGCCGCGCAGGCGCCGGTGGCGGGCGACATGGTCATGGGCGTGCCCGAGTCCGGCGTGCCCGCGGCCGAGGGCTTCGCCCGGGCCAGCGGCATCCCCTACGGCCAGGGCCTGGTCAAGAACCGCTACATCGGCCGCAGCTTCATCGCGCCCAACCAGGAGATGCGGGCGCGGGCGGTGCGGATGAAGCTCAACCCGCTGCGCGAGAACGTCGCCGGCAAGCGCCTGGTCGTGGTCGACGACACCATCGTGCGGGGCACCACCCAGCGCCAGCTCGTGCGCATGCTGCGCGAGGCCGGTGCCCGCGAGGTGCACCTGCGCATCACCGCGCCGCCGGTCGCCTGGTCGTGCTTCTACGGCATCGACACCGGCGACCGCACCGAGCTGATCGCCCACGACCTCGACAGCGACCAGATCCGCGCCTACCTCGGCGCCGACAGCCTGGCCTACCTCGAGCTCGACAGCCTCGTCATGGCCACCGGGGCGCCCGAGGCCGGGTTCTGCGACGCCTGCTTCACCGGCCATTACCCGGTGGCGGTGCCCGTCACGCTGCGCAAGCACGTGCTGGAAGACAACGAGATGCCGCTAAGCGAGGACGTCGTCCAGCCGGCGCTCGACGGCACCAGCGCCTGATGGTGCGGGCATCGCTTCCTGCCGCGGGATCGGGTGCTCCCGCCCCGGGAACCGCGGCAGGATCCGGAGGGGGGCGATGATGGGCGAGACATACCGTGCGGCGGGGGTCGACATCGCGGCCGGCGAGGAGGCCGTCGCCCGCATCACCGGCAAGGTGCGCTCGACGTACCGGCCCGAGGTGCTGGGCGACATCGGCGGCTTCGCCGGGCTGGTGGCGCTGCCCGACGGCTACCGCCGCCCGGTGCTGGTGTCGTCGACCGACGGCGTGGGCACCAAGGCGATGGTGGCGCAGGCGGCCGGTCGCTTCGACACCATCGGCATCGACCTGGTGGCCATGTGCGTCGACGACATCGTGTGCCAGGGCGCCGAGCCGCTGTTCTTCCTCGACTACATCTCGGTGGGGGCGCTCGACCCCGACCAGATCGACGCGCTGGTCACCGGCGTGGTCGAGGGCTGCCGCCTGGCCGGCTGCGCGCTGGTGGGCGGCGAGATGGCCGAGCACCCGGGCGCCCTCGACCCCGGCGAGTTCGACCTGGTCGGCTTCGTGGTCGGCGTGGTCGAGCGCGACCGCATCCTGAGCGGCGCGACGGCCCGGCCCGGCGACGTGCTCGTCGGCCTGCCCTCGCCCGGGCTGCGCTCGAACGGCTACTCGCTGGCCCGCCGGGTGCTGCTCGACCGGGCCGGCCTCGGCCTCGACGACGAGCTGTTCGCCGGGCACACGGTCGGCGACGAGCTGCTGCGCCCGTCGGTGATCTACGCGCCGGCGGTCGCCCGGCTGCTGGGCGACGTCGACGTGAGAGCCGTCGCCCACATCACCGGCGGCGGGCTGGTCGGCAACCTGCCGAGGGTGCTGCCCGGCGGCGTCGACGCCGAGCTGGAGCGCACCGCGTGGGAGGTGCCGCGCGTGTTCGCCGAGATCCAGCGGCTCGGCGAGGTCGCCGACGACGAGATGGCCCGGGTCTTCAACCTCGGGCTGGGCATGGTCGTCGTGGTCCCGGCCGACGACGCCGCCCGGGCGCTGAGCGTGCTGCACGCCGCCGGGCACGCTGCGGTCGAGGTCGGCCGGCTGGTCGAGGCCCGCGGCGACGCCGGTGGCGCCGGGGGCCGAGAGGTGCGCCTGCGATGACCGTCGACGTCACCGCCACCCGGCAGGCCCTGGTCGACCACCTGCTGCGCCACTCGGTGCGCCGGGGCGAGTTCGTGCTCAAGTCGGGCAAGCGCAGCGTGTGGTTCCTGGACGTCAAGCAGACGACGTGCCGGCCCGACGGCATGCTGCTCGTCGCGGACGCCATCCTGGCGGTGCTGCCCGACGACGTCACCGCCATCGGCGGGCTGACGATGGGCGCCGACGCGGCCGCCTTCGCCACGGCCGGCATCGCCGCCAGCCGGGGCCGCGCCCTGAAGGCGTTCAGCGTGCGCAAGGAGGCCAAGGACCACGGCGGCGGTGGGCGCCTGGCCGGCGCCCTCGACCCGGGCGACCGCGTGGCGATCACCGAGGACGCCGTGACGCGCGGCGTGTCGATGCTCGAGGCCGCCACCGTGGTGCGCGAGTGCGGGGCCGATCCGGTGCTGCTCGTGCCCGTCGTCGACCGCGGCGGCACGGTGGCCGCGCTGGCGGCCGAGGCCGGCATCGAGCTGCGGGCGCTGGTGACCGCCCCCGACCTGGGCTTCCCCTACGAGAAGGACGTGCCCGGCTGACGCCGGGCGGTCAGCCGGCCACCTCGAGGCGCACCCGGTCGCCGTCGGCGTCGACCGAGCTGACGCGGGCGCCGGCCGCCACGGCCCGGTCGCGGGCGGCGGCCAGCTCGCCCCCCAGGTCGGACCAGCCCTCGCCCACCAGCACGAGCCGCCCGTCGAGGTCGACGCTGACCCGCTCGGCCGACGACGCCAGCGCGCCGAGCAGCTCGATGGCCGACAGCAGGAGCAGCACGCCGTCGCCGGGCTCGACCGGGCTGGCGACGGTCAGCTCGACGTCGACGCCCACCTCCTCGCGCAGCCGCTCGACTTCGCGGGCGATGGCCTGGGCGAGCTGCTCGGCCGCGCCGCCGTCGACCATGTCGCGGCTGCCGGGAGGCGCGCCCACGACGGCCGCCCACCGCCTGGTGACGTGGGCGAGCAGCAGGTGCCACACGCCGGCGTCGTGCCCCGACCCGGCCGCGGGCGGGTCGGCGGCGGTCGCCTCGAGAAGCACGGCCAGTTCGTCTGCCCGCTCGCGCTGGCGGGCGGCGTCCTCGGTGAGGCGGTCGTTGGCGTTGGTGAGCCACTCGACCTTGCCGGCCAGCTCGTCGCGCTCGGCCGTGACCTCGCCGAGCTGGCGGTCCAGTCGGTCGGCACCGGCGGACGCGGACGCGAGGCGCCGGCCGAGCTGGCTGCGGGCACGCGCGAGCACGAGGGCGGCGGCCAGCGCGCCGGCTGCGATCACCGAGAGGAGGGCGAGAGCCACGGCGGCCGACGTTAGCGACCCGACCGTGGCCCACGGAACCGCCCCCGGTCACGTCCCGGTGAACATCGGCGGGCGTCCGCCGCTGTCGGCGGCGGCTCAGCGACCGGTGCGGATGAGGCGGGTGTGGCTGACCGACGCGATGCGCTCCTCGGCCAGCCGGTCGGCGGCGGCTGCCGTGGTGATGCCGTCGACGTCGGCTCGCTCGAACATCTGCAGCAGGGTGTCGTGGATCGACGCGATGCGGTCGTAGGCCCGGGCGTGGTCGTAGCCATGGGGCTCCTCGGCGATGTTGATGACGCCGCCGGCGTTGGCCACGAAGTCGGGGGCGTACACCACTCCGCGGTGCCGCAGGCGCTCGGCGTCGGCGGGTGATGCGAGCTGGTTGTTGGCCGACCCGACGACGGCGTCGCAGCGCAGCTCGGGGATGGTGGTCGAGTTGAGCACCGAGCCGAGGGCGCAGGGCGAGAAGATGTCGCACGCCACCGTGTGGGCGGCCTCGGGGCCGACCGCCACCGCCCCGTACTGGTCGACGGCAAGCTCGGCCGCCTCCTTGCGCACGTCCGACACCGTGACCTTGGCGCCCTCGTCGGCCAGGTGGGCCACCAGGGCGCTGCCCACCTTGCCCACGCCGGACACGCAGACGTGGCGGCCGGCGAGCGACGGCGTGCCCCACAGGCGCTCGGCCACGGCCTTCATGGCCCACAGCACCCCCCAGGCCGTGGCGGGGGAGGGGTCGCCCGACCCGCCGAGCGACATGCTGACCCCGGTGACGTGGGGCGTCTCGCGGTGGATCAGGTCCATGTCGGCCTGCGTCGTGCCCACGTCCTCGGCGGTGATGTAGCGGCCGCTCAGCCCCTCGACGAACCGGCCGTAGGCGCGCAGCAGGGCCTCGCTGCGCATGGTCGCCGGGTCGCCGATGATCACCGCCTTGCCGCCGCCCAGGTCGTTGCCGCACACGGCGTGCTTGTAGGTCATGCTGCGGGCCAGGCGGCACACGTCGACCAGGGCGTCGTCCTCGGACGCGTACGGGTAGAAGCGCGTGCCCCCGAGCGAGGGCCCCAGCGCGGTCGAGTGGATGGCGACGATGGCCCGCAGCCGGGTGGCCTGGTCGTGGAAGTAGGCGACCTGCTCGAACCCATCGGTCGTGACGATGTCGAAGACTCCGGCCACATGATGAGGCTAACCCTGGTGTGACGCGCGGTCAGCGGCAGCCACGCACCGCAGCCCCAAGCCCACCGCATGCAATCGGTTACCGCCGCCACGGTCTGCGCGGCTACCTTCCGGCCGTGGCATCCCCGACAGCTGCGTACTCGATCCGTCTCCGGGTCCGGCTCGACAACCGGCCGGGCTCACTGGGCCGCCTCGCCACCGCCGTGGGCGAGGCCGGCGGCAACATCACCGCCATCGGGGGCTTCGACGTACGCGGGCCGGCGCTGGAAGAGGACCTGGTCGTCAACTGCCGCGACCAGGCCCACATCGCGGCCGTGCGGGCTGCGGTCGAGGGGATCGACGGCTGCGAGGTGCTCGAGCTGCTCGACCGCACCTTCCTCATGCACGACGGCGGCAAGATCGAGGTCCTGGCCCGCATGCCGGTGGCCGACCGCGACGACCTGTCGATGGCCTACACCCCGGGCGTGGCCCGCGTGTGCAACGCGATCGCCGCCGAGCCCCGGCGGGTGCACGACCTGACCATCAAGAAGAACACGGTCGCCATCGTGTCCGACGGCACGGCAGTGCTCGGCCTTGGCGACATCGGCCCCGAGGCCGCGCTGCCGGTCATGGAGGGCAAGGCGCTGCTGTTCAAGCACTTCGCGGGCGTCGACGGCTTCCCCATCTGCCTCGACGTGACCTCGGCGGACGAGATCGTCGAGACCGTGCAGCGCATCGCGCCCGTGTTCGGCGGCATCAACCTCGAGGACATCGCCGCCCCCGAGTGCTTCGACGTCGAGGAGCGCCTCAAGGACCTGCTCGACATCCCGGTCTTCCACGACGACCAGCACGGCACCGCCGTGGTCACGCTGGCGGCGCTCGAGAACGCGCTCAAGATCGTCAGCAAGAAGATGGCCGACCTGCGGGTGGTCATCGCCGGCGTCGGCGCCGCCGGTGTGGCCATCAGCAAGATCCTGCTCGAGGCGGGCGTCGCCGAGATCATCGGCGTCGACCGCAAGGGCGCGATCTGGGAGGGCCGCGACGACCTCAACGTGGCCAAGCTGTGGTTCGCGGAGCACACCAACCCCGAGCGGCGCGAGGGCACCCTCGCCGAGATGCTGCCTGAGTCCGACGTGTTCATCGGCGTGTCCGGGCCCGGGCTCATCACGGCCGCCGACCTGCGCACGATGGCCCCCGACCCGATCGTGTTCGCGCTGGCCAACCCCGACCCCGAGATCACGCCGGAAGAGGCCGACGGCCTGGCCGCGGTCATCGCCACCGGGCGCAGCGACTACCCCAACCAGATCAACAACGTGCTGGCCTTCCCCGGCATCTTCCGGGGCGCGCTCGACGTGGCGGCCACCTCGATCACCGAGGGCATGAAGCTGGCGGCGGCCGAGGCGATCGCCGAGTCGGTGTCGCCCGACGAGCTGGCCGCCGACCACATCGTGCCGTCGGTGTTCGACGTGCGGGTGGCGCCCCGGGTGGCCGAGGCCGTGTCACGGGCGGCGATCGACGAGGGCGTCGTGCGCATGCACCGCCCACCCCAGCCCTGATCTGGCGCGCGTCGGCGCCGGACGCGCGCCGGCCCCGGCCCGGGATGCCGTACGACATCTCGGGCCGGGGCCAGGTGCGTGGCGGATCAGTCGGCGTCGGCGCGGATGGCGGACACCTCGAACTCGAGCGTGACCTTCTCGCTGACCAGGACGCCGCCGGTGTCGAGCGGCGCGTTCCAGGTCAGGCCCCAGTCCTTCCGGTTGACGACCACGCTGCCCTCGAGGCCGAGCCGGCGGTTGCCGAACGGGTCGACGGCGGTGCCGGTGTACTCGAGGTCGAACGTGACGGGGCGAGTGACGTCCTTGATCGTCAGGTCGCCGGTCACCCGGAAGGTGGTGGCGTCGACCGGCTCGACCGTGGTGCTGGCGAAGGTGATCTGCGGGTACGTCTCCATCTCGAAGAAGTCGTTGCTGCGCAGGTGGGCGTCGCGGTCCGCGCTGCGGGTGTCGATGCTGGCGGCCTCGACCGTGAGGCGCGCGTGCGACCGCGCGGGGTCCTCGGCGTCGAAGTACCCGCTGCCCTCGAACTCGTTGAACGAGCCCCGGACCTTGGTGACCATCGCGTGCCGGGCCGCGAAGCCGATGCGGCTGTGGCTGGGGTCGATGGTGTACGTGCCGGTGGTGGTCTCGGTCGCGGTGGTCATCGTAAGCGCTCCTAGTGGTTGATCCATCAACTACACACCAGCCAACGTAGATGATGTATCAACTATTCCCGACGGTATGCTCGGCCCATGAGCGGCACACGGTGGCTCGACGAGCGTCAGGCGCGGGCCTGGCGCGGGCTGCAGCACATGCACGCGCAGCTCAACGCCCGGCTCGCCCGTCAGCTCGCAGACGACTCCGATCTCTCCTACCCCGACTACGTCGTGCTGGTCGCGCTGACCGACCAGCCCGACGGACGGCTGCGCCCGTTCGAGCTGGGCGGCGTGCTCGGCTGGGAGAAGAGCCGCCTGTCCCACCACGTCTCCCGCATGGCGGCCCGGGGCCTCGTCACCCGCGAGCGGTGCCCGAACGACAACCGCGGCAGCTTCGTGGTCGTCACCCGCCGGGGGCGGGCGGCCATCGAGCGGGCGGCGCCGGGCCACGTCGACGCCGTGCGCCGCTACGTCATCGACCGCCTCACCCCCGACCAGCTCGACGTGCTGGCCGAGATCGCCACCACGGTGCTCGACGCCCTCGCCGCCGACGAGGAGCCTGCGGCCCAGCGTCGGGGCGGCACGTCCACGGGGGACGCGGTGTGACCGCTCCCACCGCCCCCACGCCGATGTCGGGCGCGGCCGGCGTCGCCGCTGGTCAGCCCGGCGGACCCGGGCACTAACCTCGCCGAGGTGCAGGGGGCGGGCGACGACAGGGGGGCGGGGGACGATCCCTTCACCCGCCTCGACCTCGGCGAGGACTTCGTGCGGGGCGCCACGGTGCAGGAGGGGTCGGCCGCCGAGCGCATCGAGCGGCTCCGCGTCATCGACGCCGAGCACCGCCGCCTGCTCGACGAGCGCCGGGCCGCGCATCGCGTCCTCCGCCGCCGCGCCCGGCGGGCCCGCCGCGTGCGCCGGCTGGTCGTGTCGGCGGTCGTCGTCGCCCTGGGGATCGCCGGCGGCTGGACGCTGCTGTCGGGCGACGACGGCGACGACCTCCGGATCCGCGACCCAGGGGTGGCGGCGGCCGACCACGCCACCGTGCCCGACACGACGACCGCGGCCGACGCGGTGGGCAGCGACCAGTTCGCGGGCGAGACGGCAGTGGCGACGCGCCCCTCGCCCAGCGCCGAGGCCGGGTCCGGCCCGCTCGGCGCACCGGCGCCGCTGACGGTGGAGTCGCCCGCCCACCGCTTCACCATGCGGCAGCCGAGCTCCACCGAGCCCGTGGCCTACGACCCCTGCCGGCCGATCCACGTGGTGGTCAACGGCCGCACGGCGCCCGCCGGCGGGGACGGGATCCTCGCCGAGGCCCTCGCCGAGGTGAGCCGGGTGTCTGGCCTCCAGCTCGTGCTCGACGGGCCCAGCGACGAGCCCGCCGACTTCTCCCGGGAGGCGTTCCAGCCCGACCGCTACGGCGACCGGTGGGCGCCGGTGCTGGTGGCGTGGTCCGACCCCGGCGAGGTTGCGGACCTCGAGGGCGACGTGGCCGGGGTGGGCGGCAGCGCCTGGCTCGAGGTCGACCGCACCAGCCGGGTGTACGTGACCGGCCTCGTCGCCATCGACGGCCCTCAGATGGCCGAGATCCTGTCGCGCCCGGGCGGCCAGGACGCGGTCGAGGCCGTCATCCTCCACGAACTGGGCCACCTGCTGGGGCTCGACCACGTCGACGATCCCGGCGAGCTGATGCAGCCCGTCGCCGAGCCCGGCCTCACCGCCTTCGG
>Ga0299913_10005113_pt1 | contig 11146 bp, 10 predicted proteins | sample RVTome_9_FD_201360 | JGI IMG/M metagenome (GOLD analysis project Ga0299913, IMG submission 201360) | Soil microbial communities from uranium-contaminated site in the Upper Colorado River Basin, Wyoming, United States - RVT155D38 (version 2) ... | reverse complement strand
CCTCGCTACGGGTTCATACGGACGCGGGGTGACCCCGGCCGTGGCACGCTCGGGAGGTGACCGACGACCGCAGGAGATCCCGCGTCCTTGACGAGCCGAGCCGCGCGCGCGTCTTCGAGCTGCTCTCAGGCGCGGCAGACGGCCTCGACGCACGCGAGCTCGCCGGGCGCTCCGGCCTGCACGCGAACACCGTCCGGTGGCACCTCGCCGCGCTCGCCGAGGCGGGCCTCGTCGTCTCGCGGCCGGAGACGAGCGGCCGCCCGGGCCGGCCCCGTGTCGTCTACCGCGCGGCGGGCGACGCCCCGGGCGAGCCGGAGAACTACCGGCTGCTCGCGGGCCTGCTCGCAAGCTCGCTCGCTCGGTCCGACGCCGGCGGCACGGACGCGGAGGCGGCTGGCGAGACCTGGGGCGCGCAGGTGACATCGCCGTCGGCCACTCCCGGGGAGGCCGTGGCCGGCGTCCTCCGCCTCCTCGCCGACGAGGGCTTCCGGCCCGAGCTCGCGGGCGACGAGCTTCGGATGCGCCGCTGTCCCTTCCACGAGCTCGCGCTCACGCACGGGCGGGTCGTGTGCAGGCTGCATCTCGGCCTCCTGCGCGGCGCGCTCGGGGCGAGCGGGGCGGGGCTCGAGGTCGAGGCACTCGAGCCGTTCGTCACGCCGGATCTCTGCGTCGCCCGTCTGCGGGCCGCCTAGTAGCGTCAGAATCGGCCGGTGCGCGTCGTCGCGGCCGTCTTCTTCTATCCCCGCGGGGGCTCCGCGCAGGTCGTGCGCTCGCTCGCGCGGGCGCTGCCCCGGGCGGGCTGGGACGTGACGGTGGTCACGGGCTCGCTCGGCGCGCCGGGCGAGCGCGGTCACGCGGCGACGTTCTACGCGGGCCTCGACGTGTATTCGGTCGACTACACGCCTGCTGCAGGGCTCGCCGACCCGCTCTCGGCGCCGGTGCCCTTCCAGCCCTCGTACGAGGACCGCCCGGGGAGCCCGGATCGCATCTTCGCCGCCGTGGACGACGCGGCGTACGAGCGGCTCGTCTCCGCCTGGGCGGACGCGCTCGCGCGCGCGGGCGCCGCGCAGGCCGACGTACTCCACCTCCATCACCTGACGCCGCTCCACGAGGCGGCCCTTCGGTTCTTCCCGGAGGTGCCCGTCGTCGGGGAGCTGCACGGGACGGAGCTCGCCTTCCTGCGCGAGCTCGAGGCCGGGGCGCCGCCCGGCTGGGAGCACGCCGACGCCTGGCGCGAGCGGATGCGCCGCTGGGCGAGCGCGGCAAGGCGGCTCGTCGCCTCGGCGCCGGACGCGGGGGAGGAGGCCGAGCGCCTGCTCGGAATCGATCCGGCGCGCGTCGTGACGATCCCGAACGGGATCGACCCGGAGCGCTTCGACCGCCGGCCGCTCGACGCGCCCGCGCGGCTCGCGCACTGGCGCCGCCGGCTCGTCGAGGAGCCGCGCGGCTGGGACGAGAGCGGCGTGCCCGGCTCGGTGCGCTACTCCGAGGACGACCTGGAGCCGTTCCGCGCCGGCGGGCCGGTGCTCGTCTACAGCGGGCGCTACACGGCGGTGAAGCGCATCCCGCTCCTCGTGCGCGCGCACGCGCGCGCGGGCCGGCGGCTCTCGCTGCGGGCGCCGCTCGTCCTCCTCGGCGGCTACCCGGGCGAGTGGGAGGGAGAGCATCCGCTCGCGGCCGTGGGTGCGGCCGGCGCGCGTGACGTCTTCCTCGCGGGCTGGCACGAGCACGACGAGCTGCCGGCCGCGCTGAACGCCGCCGACCTGCTCGTGCTTCCGTCCGTAGCCGACGCGTTCGGCCTCGTGCTCGTCGAGGCGATGGCGTGCGGCCTGCCCGTGATCGCCTGCGACGCGCATGGCCCGCGGACGATCGTGGAGGACGGCGAAACCGGCTGGCTCGTCCCGCCCGACGACGAGGAGGCGCTCGCCGGGGCGCTCGTCGAGGCGGTCGAGGACCCGGAGGAGCGCAGGCGCCGTGGCTCGCTCGCGTACGAGCGCAGCCGGGCCCGGTACGCGTGGCCGGCGCTCGCGGAGCAGCTCGCCGGCGTCTATGCGGAGGCGGCCGGGTCTTGAGTCCGTCCGCCGGTCGGCCGATAGTTCGAGCGGTGACCAGGCGCCTGCTCCTCACGCTCGTTCTCGCGCTCGCGGCGGCGCCGGCCGCCGCGGCGCAGACGCTTCCCGCCTGCGGCGGCGGTACGACGACGACGTGCGTCGTGTCCGTCGAGCGGAACGGCGTGACCGTGCCGTACCCGAGCGGGCCCGACTACGAGATTCTCGCGATGGAGATCGACCCGCCCGCGAACGAGGACTTCTACGTGAACGTCGCGCGCACCGGCGGCGCGTGGACGCTCGACCTCGCCGACGTCTGGGAGATCACCCTGAACACGGGCTCGGTCGCGCCGTCCGAGACGTTCGCGCGCGCCCGGAACGTCACGGTCGAGCGAGGAGGGCCCGCCGGCAGCCGCACGGTGACCTTCACGTTCCAGCCGGTCCGCTTGGCCGACGACTCCTGCAGCGGCGCCGGCATCTGCTCGACGACGGCGACGCGCCTCTCGACCGGCTACCTCGACGCGTGGGTGAACGACCTCTCGTACATCTCGGATCCGGCCGACGCGGCGGCGATGCGCGGCTTCGACCTCGCCACGAGCGCGGACTGGGTCTCATCGCCCCTTCAGCTCGACTGGGACACGAACTCGATCGTGCTCGACGCGGCCAACGCCCACTTCGAGCCGGACGGGTCGACGGTCTTCGTCGGAGGCGCCGAGTTCCGGATCCCGAACGCGATGCTCCAGCGGCTCTACAACGTCGACGACCCCGGGAGCCTGACCGCGAGCGCCTTCCGCGTCACGGCCGGAGTCGGCCCTGCGCCGACCGTGGCCGTCACCGTCGGAGCGGGCGAGGTGCACGTGACGATGGAGAACATCACGTTCTCGAAGCGCAAGCTCCGCATCCGCGGCGACATGCGCCCGCGCAAGCCCCGCGACGTGCGCGCCGCCCGCCGGAGCCCGACCACCGGCGTCGTGCGCTTCCGCCGGGCGCTTCCGCGCGGCTCGAAGGTGCGCGGGTACCGGGCGCTCTGCCTCTCCGGAGGCCAGGTCCGCCGCGGGAAGGCCGGGGCCTCCCCGGTGAGGATCCACAACCTGACCCCGGGCCGGAGCTACCGCTGCTCCGTGCGCGCGACGAGCAGGGCCGGGCTCGGGCGCGCCGCCTCCTTCCGGCTCCGCTAGGGGCGCCGCGGCGACGGCCGCTCGGGGATCCCGGTTCCGGAGTCCGCGTCCGACGCGGCTTTACCGTGTCTTTCCAACGGACGGCCGTGCCCCTCGCTACCCTGCTCCGGGTGGAAACCGCTGCCCAGGTAGCCACGGGCCTCGTCCTGGTCTGGGCTGCCGGCTCGAAGCTGCGCGTCCGCCGGGACCTGCCCGACATCGTCGGCGCCTACGGCGTTCCCGCCCCGTCGCGCGCGCCGCTCGCCGCCGCGCTCGTCGCGGCCGAGGCGGTGCTCGGCGTCCTGCTCCTCGCCCGTGTGGCGCCGGAGCTCGCGGCCGCGGGCGCTCTCGCCCTCGCCGGCGTGTTCGTGGCAGCGCCGCTCGCCGCGCGCCTGCGCGGGATCCGCCGGATCCGCTGCGGGTGCTTCGGCGTCCGCGAGCGCGCGACGAGCCTCGTGCTCGCCCGCGCGCTCGGCTTTGCGGCGCTCGCCGCGCTCGCGGTCTTCGGCGGCCGGCTCGACGCGGCCGCGCCGTCGCGCGAGACGCTCGTCCTCGTCGCCCTCGGCGTGCTCGCATGCGCGGTGGTCGTCCTCGGGGTGCTCGTGCTTGCGCTCTACCGCCAGGTGGGCGTCCTCAGCCTCCGGCTCGGGCCGCGCGCCGCGCTCGAGGTGCCGGAGGAGGGCCCGCCGCTCGAGACGCCGGCGCCGGCGCTCACCGGGCTCGAGCGCCGCGGAGCGGAGCTTGTCGCCTTCGTCTCGGAAGGCTGCCGCCTCTGCCGCGAGCTGACGCCCTCGTTTCGCGCGCTCGCGCGCGAGGGGCTTGCCGTCCGGATCGTCTCCGAGGAGGAGGAGGGCGCCGCGTTCCGCCGCTGGAACGTGCCGGGCAGCCCCTTCGTCGTGCACGTCGTGGACGGGGTCGTGGCCGCAAAGGGCCTCGTGAACACGCTCGAGCAGCTCGACGGGCTGATCGCGGCGGGCACGGCGAGGAGGCGGAATGCGGCGGCCTGAGGCGATGCTCGACGAGGCGGGCGGCGCGCTCGCCGCGAGCCTCGCGTCGGGCCTCACCCGCCGGTCGTTCCTCGGCCGCGTGGGCGGCGCGCTCCTCGGCGTCGTCGGCGGCTCCGCGGTCGCGGCCGCCGTCCGGCCGGACGAGGCCGAGGCGTTCCACTTCTGCGGCCACATCTGGACGACCGGCTCCTGCCCGACGCCGTACACGCTTCCACGGATCGACCGGCGCGGCTATCCCATCCGCCCGAAGGACGCGCGCCCGATCGACAATCTCGGGCGCCTCGTGGACGCGAACGGCTTCCCGATCACCGAGGGGGGCCAGCGGATGACGGGCCCGGACGGCAATCCCCTCCCGCGCGGCCCGCGCACCCGCGTGTGCGAGGACTGGGTGCCCGAGCGCTTCGGGATCGACGCGGTCACGCAGGGCTCCTGGTACCGGTGCTGCGGCGGGCAGATCCGCAAGCTCGTGGACTGCTGCTCGCGCAGCCGCCGCCGGATCAACGGGGACGCGTCGCTCGTCGGCTACTGCTACACCGGCCGACGCGTGTTCTGCGTCATGTACTACGACACGGGGCTTCCGTGTTGATCGAAGGCGTCGTCGCCGTCGCCGCGCTCGTCGCGGGGGTCTCGGGCGCCTGGTCGCCCTGAGGACTCTCGATGATCGAGACGATCACTCCCGCCGTGTGCGGGAGCCGCCGACGGAGACGAATCGCCCTCATCATCTTCGCCCTCGCGGCCGTCGCGTCCGCGGCGCTGGTGGGCGTGGCGCTCGGGACGCTCGGGCTGCTCCTCGGCGGGACGGCGGCGATCGCCGCCGCGGCAGTCATCGCGGGCCTCGCCGCCCTGCGCGAGCTGGGCGTCGTCCGCTTCCCGCTCCCGCAGTCGCGCCGCCAGGTGCCGCAGTGGTGGCACGCGCGGCTTCCCCTCCCCGTCTGGTCGGCGGGGTACGGGGCGGGGCTCGGCGCGGGGTTCTTCACCTTCCAGCCGGTCGCGACGTTCTGGGTCGCATGCGCCGCCGCGGTCGCGCTCGGGCGGCCCCTCGCCGCCGGCGCCTGCTTCGCCCTCTACGGAGTCGGCCGCGCGGCCATGGTCGTCGCGCCCGCGCGCCGCGAGCCGGAGGTCACCGCCGCCGTCGAGCGGCTCGCCCGTCTGCGGCCGGCGCTCGTGCGCGCGAACGGGCTCGTCCTGGCCGCCTGCGCGGTCACACTCGCCGTGGCCCCGGCGGCCGGCGCCGGCGGGATGAAGCTCGGCCCGACCGGCCTCAACCTCGATCCGACCGCGAGCAAGAAGGTCTTCGCGCACACGTCCGGCGCAAAGGCGGACGCCCAGGTGATCGTTCGCCCGCCCGGCGCCCCGCCGATCCCGTTCGCCGGCTCCTCGCCTTCGCTCCACGGGGCGCTGCTCGCCTACGAGGAGGGGCCGGACGTCCGGATCGTCCGGTGGGCGACCGGGGAGGAGGTCGCGCGGATGCCGGACGCCTCGAAGCCGCAGCTCCGCTGGCCGTGGCTCGCGTTCCGCCGAGACATGGACGGCGGCCGGAAGTACCTCCGCCTGAAGAACATGAAGACGGGCCAGGCGCGGCTCGTCGCCCGGGTGGGGCCGAACGCCGACCTCGGCCGACCGGCGCTCCACCGGGGACGCCTCGCCTGGCACACGGCCGGGCCGAAGGGCTCGCGCATCGTCCTCTACGGGCTCGACTCGCGCCGCAAGCGCATCGTCGTGCAGACGAAGATCGCGCTCCTCGCGAACCCCGCGCTCGGCGGGCCGAACATCGCGTGGACGGAGCAGCGCCGCACGGGCTCGAAGCTCTTCGTCAACCGGATCGGCACGAAGAGGATCCGTCAGATCGCGCGGACGAAGCAGGGCAACCGGGTGTTCTGGACGACCGCGCTCGACAACGACTTCGCATACGTGACGCGCTGGTTCGTGCCCGAGCGGACTGCGCGCATCAACAAGATCCGCATCTGACGCTCGCCGCGTCGCCGGGACGACCTGCCGCAGGCGTCGTCTCCGGACGAGCCGGACGACCGCCGCGCGCCCGTGCCCTGGAGGCATCCCCGCGGCCTAGACTGGCTGCGTGAGCCGCTTCCTCGAGCGCCTCGAGACTGGACCGGTCGTCGTCGGCGACGGGGGGACCGGCGCGCTCCTCGCCGCGCGCGTTCCGCGCCTGCGGGTGCCGGAGGAGGCGAACATCCGCGCGCCGGAGGCGGTGATCGGCGTCCACACGGCGTTCATCCGGGCCGGGGCGGAGCTGATCGAGACGAACACGTTCGGCGCGAACCGGCGCAAGCTCTCGGCGCTCCTCCTCGAGCACCGGCTGGAGGAGATCGTCGAGCGGGGCGTGAAGCTCGCGCGGGAGGCGCGCGAGATCGCCGGCGCCCCCGTCTTCGTCGCGGGCTCGATCGGGCCGCTCGGCGACCTCGAGGGCACGCACGGCGCGGAGGACGCGTACGAGACGTTCCTCGAGCAGGCGACGCTGCTCGAGGGCCGCGGCGTGGATCTCTTCATGGTCGAGACGTTCTTCGACCTCGAGGAGCTCGAGGCGGCGGTCGCGGCCGTCCGGGCGGTGTCCTCGCTCCCCGTCGTCGCGCAGCTCACCTTCGACGAGGACGCCGAGACGCTCGCGGGCGTCCCGGCGCGCCTGGCAGCGGAGCGGCTCGCCGCTGCCGGGGTGGCCGCCGTCGGCGCAAACTGCGGGCTCGGGCCGGGCGCCGCGCTCGCGGCGCTCGCCGAGATGGGGCCGGTCGCGAACGGCCTCGCGCTCGCCGCACAGCCGAACGTGGGCCTGCCGAGCCGCTCCGGCGGGCGGATCGTCTACCCGAACGCCACGCCCGACTACTTCGCCGAGTTCGCGGCCCGGGCCCGCTCGCTCGGCGCGCGGATCGTGGGCGGCTGCTGCGGGACGACGCCGGCGCAGATCGCCGCAATCCGCGCGGCGGTGGAGAGCGAGCGCCAGCCGCGCGTGCCGGTCGAGGTGCACGAGCAGCGGGACGGCACGGAGGTGGCCGCGATCCGCCCGGTCGCCGCAGGCGCAGGGACGACGGTCCTCCAGCGCAAGCTCGAGGCCGGGGAATGGGTCGTCTCCGTCGAGCTCGACCCGCCGAAGGGGACGAACATGGAGGCGCTCCTCGACGTCGCGGCCCGCCTGAAGGCGTCCGGGCTCGTCGACGAGGTGGACGTGAACGACAACCCGATGGCGCGCGCCCGGCTCTCCGCGCTCGTGGCCGCGGCCGCGATCGAGCGGATCGTCGGCCTCGAGACGATCCCGCACGTGACCCCTCGTGACGCGTCGATCATGGGCCTCCAGTCGCAGCTCCTCGGCGCGTACGCGGAGGGGATCCGGAACGTGCTCGCCGTCACCGGCGACCCACCGCACGTCGGTGACTACCCGGGGTCGAACGGCGTCTACGACATCGACTCGATCGGGCTCACCGCGCTCCTCTCCCACCTGAACCGCGGCGAGGACTACTCGGGCAAGGCGATCGACGCCCCGACCTCGTTCTTCGTCGGAGTCGCCGTGAACCCCTCCGCCGAGGACCTTGACGGCGAGCTCGAGCGGTTCCGGCAGAAGATCGACGCGGGCGCGCGGTTCGCGATGACGCAGGCGCTCTTCGACATCGCCTACCTCGACCGGTTCCTCGAGCGGCTCGGCGGGGAGTCGCCGATCCCGCTCCTCGTCGGAGTCTGGCCGGTGCGCAGCTACCAGCTCGCGTACCGGCTCCACAACGAGGTGCCGGGGATCACGATCCCCGAGGCGGTGCAGCAGCGGCTCGCGGACGCGGGGCCGGACGCGGCGAAGGTCGGGCTCGAGCTCGGACGCGAGCTCATGGAGGCGTCGCGGGAGCGCGCGGCAGGGATCTACGTGATCCCGCCGTTCAAGGAGCCGGCCGCGGCGCTCGACCTCCTGGCATGAGCGGGGCCGAGGTCGTGCGGTGCTCGTGGGCGGGCGGGGCGCTCGAGGAGTACCACGACACCGAGTGGGCGCGGCCGGTCACGGACGAGCGCGGCCTCTTCGAGCGGCTCTCGCTCGAGGCGTTCCAGTCCGGGCTTTCCTGGCTCACGATCCTGCGCAAGCGTGAGGGGTTCCGCGCCGCGTTCGCCGGGTTCGAGCCGGAGACGGTGGCCGCGTTCGGAGAGCGAGACGTCGAGCGGCTCCTCGCGGACGCGGCGATCGTCCGAAACCGGGCGAAGATCGAGGCGACCCTGGCGAACGCGCGGGCGATCGTGGAGCTCCGGGAGGCCGGCGAGTCGTTCTCGGAGCTCGTGTGGTCGTTCCGCCCGCCGCCGTCGCCGGCTCCGCGGCGGCTCGAGGAGCTTCCCGCCACGACGCCGGAGTCGAAGGCGCTCGCGAAGGAGCTGAAACGGCGCGGGTTCCGCTTCGTCGGCCCGACGACGGCGTATGCGCTCATGGAGGCGGCCGGGCTCGTGAACGACCACCTCGCCGACTGCTTCGTGCGCGAGGACGTGGCCGCCTTGCAGTCCGCGGCCGCCGATCGCGTAGCCGGGCCGCGCTGAGAATCGGCACGGTTCCGCGCGCCTCTCGGCACGATCCGGCACGGACACGGCACGGAAGGCTCGATAGCGTTCGTGCTGGGACGCGCGCTCCCCCGACGGGGGGCGCTGGTCCCGGTCGCGGCGGCCCGCGCGCGGGCTACACTTCGCGCCGTGACCGAGCTCGGCACCATGCGGGTGAAGAGCGGCCTTGCGGAGATGCTCAAGGGCGGCGTGATCATGGACGTCACGACCGCCGACCAGGCGCGCATCGCAGAGGAGGCCGGCGCGGTCGCCGTCATGGCGCTCGAGCGCGTTCCGGCCGACATCCGCCGCGAGGGCGGGGTCGCGCGGATGGCCGACCCGACGAAGATCCGCGAGATCCAGGAGGCCGTGACCATCCCCGTCATGGCGAAGGCCCGCATCGGGCACTTCGTCGAGGCGCAGGTGCTCGAGGCGCTCGAGGTCGACTACATCGACGAGAGCGAGGTCCTGACGCCCGCCGACGAGGAGCACCACATCGACAAGTGGGCGTTCCGGATCCCCTTCGTCTGCGGCTGCCGCGACCTCGGGGAGGCGCTCCGCCGGATCGGCGAGGGCGCCGCGATGATCCGCACGAAGGGCGAGGCGGGCACCGGCGACATCGTGAACGCGGTTCGCCACATGCGTTCGGTCTTCGGAGCGATCCGCCGCGTCGGCACGCTCTCGAGCGACGAGCTCTACTCCGAGGCGAAGGAGCTGCGGGCGCCGCTCGAGCTCGTCCGCTGGGTGGCCGAGAACGGCCGCCTCCCTGTCGTCACGTTCACGGCCGGCGGCATCGCGACGCCCGCCGACGCCGCGCTCTGCATGCAGCTCGGCGCGGACGGCGTCTTCGTCGGCTCGGGAATCTTCAAGAGCGCCGACCCGTCGACGATGGCGAAGGCGATCGTCGAGGCGACGACGCACTTCCGCGACGCCGACGTCCTCGCCCGCGTCTCCGAGGGCCTGGGCGAGCCGATGCGGGGCCTCTCCGCCGCCGCGCTCGCGCCGGACGAGCTGCTCGAGACGCGCGGCTGGTAGCGGCCGCAGCGCGGCGGAGCCGGAGCCGTCGCGGGGCTATAGTCGGAGCGTGGCCGCGGCGCTTCGCATCGGCGTGCTCGCCGTCCAGGGGGACGTGCGCGAGCATGCCGCGATGCTGGCCGGGCTCGACGCCGACGTCGTCGAGGTGCGCCGCCCGGAGGACCTCGAAGGTCTGGACGGCGTCGTGCTCCCGGGCGGGGAGTCGACCGCGATCGGGCGCCTCGTCCGGCTCGCCGGGCTCGACGAGCCGCTCCGCGACTTCCCGGGCCCCCTCTTCGGCACGTGCGCGGGGCTCATCCTTCTCGCCCGCGAGGCGACGGACGGCGTTCCGGGCCAGCCGCTGCTCGGCCTGCTCGACGTCGCCGTGCGCCGAAACGGCTACGGGCGCCAGGTAGCGAGCTTCGAGGCCGACCTGACGCTCGCACGTGGGGAGGAGCCGCTCCGCGGCGTCTTCATCCGCGCGCCGCTCATCACCGACCGCGGGCCGGGCGTCGAGGTGCTCGCCGAGCTCGCGGGCGACCCGGTGCTCGTGCGCGAGGGCCGGATCCTCGCCGCCTCGTTCCATCCCGAGCTGACCGGCGACGCGCGCGTTCACGAGCGCTTCTTGGATCTCGTCAGGGAGGAGAGCTGTGTCCGGGCATAGCAAGTGGTCGTCGATCAAGCACAAGAAGGGCGCCGCGGACGCGAAGCGCGGGAAGCTCTTCTCGAAGCTCTCGCGCGCGATCATCGTCGCGGCGCGCGAAGGCGGGCCCGACCCGGACGGAAACATCTCGCTCGCAAACGCGATCGCGAAGGCGCGCGAGGCCTCGATGCCGAAGGACACCATCGAGCGGGCGATCGCGCGCGGCTCCGGCACGGGCGCGGACGGCGAGGCGTACGAGGGCGTCACGTACGAGGGCTACGGGCCGAGCGGCGTGGCGATCCTCGTCGACGCGCTGACCGACAACCGCAACCGCACCGCCGCCGAGGTGCGGCACATCTTCGCGAAGAACGACGGGAACCTCGGCGCGAGCGGCGCGGTCGCGTGGCTCTTCGAGCGCAAGGCGCTCGCGCTCGTGGACGGCGAGCGCTACGACGAGGAGGAGGTCATGCTCGCCGCCGCCGAGGGAGGCGCCGAGGACGTCGAGCCGGACGGCTCGAGCCTGCGGATCACGGCGCCAACGGAGTCGGTGCAGGCGCTCCGGGACGCACTCGGGGCGGCGGGGATCGACGTCGAGAGCGCCGACGTGACGATGCTCCCGAGGACGACCGTCGAGGTGGAGGACGAGGTGACCGCGCGCAAGATCCTGCGCCTGATGGACGCGCTCGAGGAGAACGACGACGTGCAGGACGTCTACGCGAACTTCGACATCCCCGAGCGCGTGCTCGAGGCCGTCGCGCCGTA
>Ga0299913_10005112_pt1 | contig 11148 bp, 10 predicted proteins | sample RVTome_9_FD_201360 | JGI IMG/M metagenome (GOLD analysis project Ga0299913, IMG submission 201360) | Soil microbial communities from uranium-contaminated site in the Upper Colorado River Basin, Wyoming, United States - RVT155D38 (version 2) ... | reverse complement strand
ACTCGGAGATCGCCAGGTTGTGCCCACCGAGCGTGGACGCACCGAGGTCGTCCTTGCCGGGCAACGGTGCGACGCCGAACTTGCCGGCGACCTGCGACGAGCCGTCCTCCTTGTTGGCCAGCGCCCACTGGTACGGCCACTGGCGGTGGAAGAGCAGCTCACCGGCCTGGAAGGCGCGGCGGCCCTCCTCCTCCTTGTAGGTGATCGCCTTCTGCGGGATGACACCCGACTTGAAACCGTTCACCAGGAAGTCGAGGCCGGCCTTGGCCTCGGCCGTGTTGACGTTCGGCTTGCCCTCGTCGTCGACCACGACGCCGCCGGCGGAGTTGACCGCCTCGGAGAAGTTGACGGTCAGGCCCTCGTACTTCTCGAACTGCCCTGCGTAGCAGGTCAGGCCGGGGTTGCTGGCCAGCACCGTCTGGCACGTCTGTGCCATCTCTTCCCACGTCGTCGGCGGCTTCAGGCCGGCCGCGTCCAGCAGGTCCTTGCGGTAGTACAGCATGCCGCCGTCGGAGGCCGAGGGCACCGCGTAGAGCTTGTCGCGGTACTTCGCCGTGGAGACGGCCGGCTCCAGGAACTTGTCCAGCTCGAAGTCGGCCTCGGGCAGCTCGGCCACCCACCGGTTCGCCGCGAACTCGGCGGTCCACACCACGTCCAGGTTGAGGATGCTGAAGGCGTCCGACTTCACCTGGGCGTTCTGCACCATCTGCTGGCGCTGACCGTCGGCCGACTCGGGCAGCTCGACGATCTTGACCTTCTCGTCGGGGTGGTCGGCGTTCCAGGCGTCGACCAGCTTCTGCAGGTTGCCGGAGGTGTCCTTGCCGGTGGCCAGCGCGATCTCGCCGCGGCCCTCCAGGCCGCCGTCGGTGCCACCGCCACCCGGGGTGCCTGCGTCGTCGTCCCCGCAACCGGCTACCAGCAGCGCGACGGTGGCAACCATCGCGCCGCCAAGCAACTTTGCTCGACTCATCCGTTTAACTCCCTGTTGATTTTTCGATCTTCTGTTGTCCTGCCGGCTGCTGGCCGTCACGAACGATCAGTTGCGGCGGCAGCAGTACGCCCTCGGCTGTGGTGTTGCCATCGAGCTGCTCCAGGAGCAGCCGGACAATGGCCCGCGCCACGTCCTCCAGCGGCTGTCGCACGCTGGACATCGGCGGCTGCAGCAACGACACCACCGGCGAGTCGTCGAAGCCTACGACCTGTACGCCCACTTGGCTCGCCAATCGGGCACCTACGGCGAGAGTGTCGCTGGCGCACACGAATGCCGTCGGTGGATCGTCGCCGGCGAGCAGCCGCCGCGCCGCGTCGGTGCCGGCGGCCAGCTCGTCCGCGCTCTCGCTGTGCAGGCCGGCGGTGTCCAGCCGGTGCCGGCGCATGGCGCGGTGCCAGCCCTGCTCGCGGTCGTCGCCGCAGCAGGTGCCGGGGTGCCAGCCGAGGTATGCGATGCGGCGGTGGCCGCGGCTCACCGCGTAGTCGACCGCCTGCGCGATGCCGAGCGCGCCGTCCACGTCCACCCAGGCGTAGCGGGCGGCGGTCGACGAGCCCAGCGGCCGGCCGAAGCACGCGAACGGGATGGACCGCTGGGCCAGCCACGGTGGCCGCCGGTCGCCGATCCGCAGGTCGTAGATCACGAAGCCGTCCACGGTGCCGGTGGCCGAGAGCTCGTCGTAGGTGGCCCGCTCGTCGTCGCCGCTTGCCTGGGTGAACAGCAGCAGGCGGTACCCGGCGTTCCACGCTTGGCTGGTGAGCGCGTGCAGGAACCTGTCGATCAGGCTGCCCAGCACCGGCGGGCCGCTCGGCTGGATGCGGAAACCGATCGTGCGACTGGTCCTCGTGCGCAGCCGCCTGGCGGCCCAGTGCGGCCGGTAGTGCAGCTCGGCGATCGCCCGCCGCACCCGCTCCGCCGTGTGTGGCGAGACCCGTTCCGGCGCGTTCAGCACATTGGACACGGTCTGCCGGGACACCCCGGCCCGTGCCGCCACCCCCTCGATCGTCGCGCTTGCTGATCGAGTTCTGCGCAAAACCGCGCCTCCTCGCGCCGGTGCCGCCTCCCTTGATCGTTCAAAGGTTGCGTGTGAGCTTGGTCATCTTCGGAGCATCGGTCAAGCCTCCGGTCGCACCAAGATCGAAGCGACCATGTGGAGCAGGTTTCGTGCAGATTTATCCTGCCGGTTGCACCGGTTGGGCGCTCAACGTGGCGGAGATCGTTGCCGAAATGTCCTGCAAGGGGCCGGTGCCGGAGTCGTCGGACAGGGTGAGCGCGATGTACACGGGCCGGTCCACGGCGACCCAGGTGCTGGTGGCGTCGAAACCCCGCAGGCGCAGCCAGCGCACCTGGTTGATCTCCAGCAGTGCGGCGGTGCGGGTCAGCTCGACGGGCCGGCCGAGGCCGCAGCGCAGGACCACGGTCTGCTCGATGCCCCAGGCGGCCGCACCTTCCGGCGCCGGCGTAGCGAGCGGTCGGCGGTCGAGCTGGGTGGCGCCGGAGGGCAGCCGGTCGGGCAGCGCCGCGACCAGGGCGGCGCACTCGGGCGATCCGGCGGCCGGCGCGGGCACCCGCGGCACGGCCAGCGGCACGCTCGCCTCGGGTGCGGCAGGCACCGCACGGTCGTCGACCACCAGCGCGAGCACCACGGCCGCGGCCGCCAGTAGCAGCGGCAGGCCGATCACCACGGCCAGCAGCGGCCGGGGCAGCTGACCGGTCACCTACAGGTGCACCACTGGGCAGGTGAGGGTGCGGGTGATGCCGTTGACTCCCTGGATCTTCGCGACCACGAGCTGCCCGAGCTCGTCGACGGTCTCCGCCTCGGCGCGGACGATCACGTCGTAGGGGCCGGTGACGTCCTCGGCCGAGGCGACGCCTTGGATGTCGGCGATCTCCGAGGCGACGGCGGCCGCCTTGCCGACCTCGGTCTGGATCAGGATGTATGCCTGGACCACGGCGTGCCCCTTCGTTGACGGCAGACCTTGGAGGTAAGAACTTCAAGTGTCCAGCAACGTACCGGAGGTGCTCGTGCGTCCGCAGCAGCCCACGGGAGGCGGCACCCTTGGTGAGCTGGGGGAGTTCGGCCTCATCGACCAGGTGACCGCCGGTCGGGTGCAGCCGCCGGGCACGCTGCTCGGGCCGGGTGACGACGCCGCGGTGGTGGTCGCCGAGGACGGGCGGGTGGTCGCCACGACCGACATGCTCGTCGAGGGGGTGCACTTTCGGCTGGACTGGTCGACATCCGAACAGGTGGGCCGCAAGGCGATCGCGGTGAACCTCTCCGACCTCGCCGCGATGGGCGCGGTGCCCACCGCGCTGCTGGTCGCGCTCGGCGCGCCGGCCGCGACCCGGACCGCGGTGGTCAAGGGCATCGCCGACGGCATGTGGCAGGAGGCGGGCAAGGTCGGCGTGGGCATCGTCGGCGGCGACGTGGTGGCCGCGGACAAGATCGTGATCTCGGTGACGGCGCTCGGCGACCTGCAGGGCCGCGACCCCGTGACGCGGGCCGGCGCGCGGCCGGGCGACGTCGTCGCGCTGTGCGGGCGGCTGGGCTGGGCGGCCGCCGGGTTCGCCGTGCTCGGCCGCGGGTTCCGCTCGCCGGCGGCCGTGGTCAACGCGCACCGGGTGCCGGAGCCGCCGTACCACGCCGGGCCGCAGGCGGCGGAGGCCGGCGCCACCGCCATGATCGACGTCTCGGACGGCCTGCTCGCCGACCTCGGGCACCTGGCGGCCGCCTCCGGGGTGGCCATCGACGTGCGGTCGGCAAGCCTGCCGGTGCACCAGCGGTTGCTCGACGTGTCCTCCGCGCTCGGCGCGGATCCCAGACACTGGGTGCTGACCGGCGGCGAGGACTACGCGCTCGTCGCGGCGTTTCCTTCGGCGCGCTCGGTGCCGGGCGGCTGGTCGGCCATCGGGCTGGTGGACACCGGCAGCGGCGTGCTGGTGGACGGCCGCCCCTTCGACGCCGCGGACCCTGGGTGGCAGCACTGGCGCTGACGCGCCCCGTGAGTGGCGATGTGTGCCAGAGCACTCATTGCCACTCACAAGCGCCCGTAGGCTCGCAATCGTGGAGCTGCGCGCCGTCGGATACGAGCACCCGGACTCGGTACGGCTGATCGCCGAGGTCCAGCAGGAGTACGTCCGCCGCTACGGCGGGCCGGACAAGACGCCGACGGACCCGGCCGAGTTCGAGCCGCCGCGCGGGCTGTTCCTGGTCGGCTACCTGGACGGGCGGCCGGTGGCGTGCGGCGGCTGGCGGGCGCAGGACGGCATGCCGCTGCTGCTCGACGGGGACGCCGAGATCAAGCGGATGTACGTGACCCCGGCCCTGCGCGGCCGTGGCCTGTCCAGGGTGCTGCTGGCCGAGCTGGAGCGGACGGCGGCCGCGGCCGGCCGGCTGCGAATGGTGCTGGAGACCGGGCCGGCGCAGCCCGAGGCGATCGCGCTGTACAGCGGCACCGGCTACGCCGCGATCCGCAAGTTCGGCGCGTACCGCAACGAGGAGGGCAGCATCTGCTGCGGCAAGCCGCTGCTAGTCTCCCCGCCCGTGGCTGGACGTCCGCTGCACGAGATCGTCGAGGCCGGCTGGGCCACCGCGCTGGAGCCCGTGGCAGATCGCATCGCCGCAATGGGCGACTTCCTGCGAGCCGAACTGGCGGCCGGGCGGCGCTACCTGCCGGCCGGCGAGCACGTGCTGCGTGCGTTCACCCAACCGCTGGACGAGGTGCGGGTGCTGATCGTCGGCCAGGACCCGTACCCGACGCCCGGCCATCCTGTCGGGCTGAGCTTCTCGGTGGCGCCCGAGGTGCGGCCGTTGCCGCGCAGCCTGGTGAACATCTACACCGAGTACACGGCCGACCTCGGGCACCCGCTGCCGTCCACCGGCGACCTGTCGCCGTGGTGCGAGCGCGGCGTCATGCTGCTCAACAGGGTGCTCACCGTGCAGCCGGGCGTCTCGGCCTCGCACCGCGGCAAGGGCTGGGAGGAGGTCACCGACCAGGCGATCCGCGCGCTCGTCGCGCGCGGCACCCCGCTGGTGGCCATCCTGTGGGGCCGCGACGCCCGCACGCTCAAGCCGGCGCTCGCGCCGTACCCGTGCGTCGAGTCCGCGCACCCGTCGCCGATGTCCGCGCAGTACGGCTTCTTCGGGTCGAGGCCGTTCAGCAAGGTCAACGACCTGCTCGTCGCGCAGGGCGCCGACCCCGTCGACTGGAAGCTGCCCTAGCCCGTCGGCACCGGAGCCGGTGCGGGGGCGAACTCCCACAGCACGCTGTGGTCGGCCTCGTCGACCAGCACGGCCCGCACCGCGTCCGGCTCGTAGCGCAGCCTCGGCACGGCGAACACGGCCGTGGCCAGCCGGCCGCCGTACCTCGCCGTGTAGCTGAGCACCCGCCACTCGGCCTCGTCCCAGAAGTCCAGCAGGTCCGAGCGCACCCACGGGCCGGCCGCCTGGAACGCCGGGCTGCGCAGCAGCTGCTGCACGCTCGACGCCACCGGGATCTCGAAGCCCGCCGAGCCGGCGAGCGGATGGCTCAGGCGTACCCGCAGCCGCCGCAGCGGGACCAGCCAGTACGAGTCCAGGTCGGGGGACAGGGCCAGCACCACGAGCGCCTCGGCCGCCAGCACCACGACCGCCGGACCCGGCCGTGCGTCGACCGCGGGCAGCCACCACTGCGCGCCCGCGACCGCCAGCGCACTCGCCGCGGCCAGCACTCCGGTGCGCGCGAAGCTGCGCCAGCGCACCGGGGTGTGCTTCGCGCTGAGGCAGCCGCACGACGACTCCGGCGCGACCACCCTCGCGTAGCCGAGGTAGCCGAGCAGCGCGATGCACAGCCCGGTGGCGACCACGGCCTCCACGGCCAGCGCCGGCGGCGCCAGCAGCACCGCGCCGACGGCGAGCTCGGCCGAGCCGACCGCGCGGAACGCCACCGCCGCGCGGTCCTTGCCCACCAACGTGCTCAGCGCGCTGCGCCTGGCCAGCGCGGGTGCCCTGCGGGCGAGCAGCTTGAATGCGCCCGCCCACAGCAGCACCGCGCCGACCAGCAGCGGTTGCAGCGCGGCAAACCAGCCGATCATGCCGCCGCGTACACCGTGGCGAGGTCGACCTCATTGGTGTCCGGCCGCCACGCGCCGATCACCTGGACGTGCACCCCGACCTTGAGCAGCGACAGGTCGCTGATCGCCGGCGTGTCGTTGTACACGGCCGCGGTGGTGCCCGGCACCACGTGCCCGACGAGCCGGCTGCCGTGGTGGTCGAAATGGATGACGTCCTTGCCGATGCTGGAGATGTGCACGGTCAGGTTGACGATGTTCAGCCACACCGCGTCCGCGGCCAGCGTGCCGTCGCCCATCCGCACGCCGCGGGCGTACAGCCCGTCACCGACCTCGGCGGACTCGATCGTGGTCGGGCGCAGCTTCCAGATGCTGGTGCCACCCGTGAGCTGGATCCGGTGCAGCGCGCCGTCCGAGCCCGTGACCAGCAGCAGGCTGCCGCTGATCCCGGTGATCCTGCCCTCGGCGAAGTCGGGGTCTGGCTTGGACGGGTCCAGCTCCAGCTTCTCCCCGTCCGGCTGGATCGCGGCGAAGGCCGCCTCGGGCGCGACCGAGCCGAGCGCGGTCGCCCCGACCACGGTGGCACCGCCGAGGACCGCGCGGTTCAGAAAACGTCGCCTGTCGAGCTCGCTCATCACTGCCACCTCCTACGGCGTGCTGCTGATGCGGACGGGGATCTTGCCGGTGGACAGGCTGGCGATGCGGCTGTACGCCGCCGGTGTGAGGTCCATCAGCCGGTCGCGCGCGCACAGGCCGCTGCAGCACGTGCGCTCGCCGCAGAACAGGTCGGTCTGCGGGCCGCAGTCGGCGATCCGCGTGGTGACCTGGTTGCCGTTGCAGCGGCTCCTGATGTAGAGGGTGAAACCGCAGGTCCGGCGCAGCAGGCCGGTGCGGCCGCAGCGGTCTGGCCGGGTGATCGCGTAGCAGGCGTCGGAGGTGTTGGGCCAGGCGCACTGCAGGCTGCCGGAGTTGCAGGTGCCGCACGCGCCGTGGCCGGTGCCGCCGCACGGCCCCCAGGCATTGCCGCAGCAGAACCAGGTCGATTCGCCGTAGAAAGGTGCGTCGATTTCGGATGCCATGGATCGCTCCCCTTCGGATCGCGTGGCTCACCGACCGCGCGGCCTCGCGTGGTCTTGCCGGCTGGGCCGTGCGGACAGCGGGGGATATCGGGGTGTGGGAGAAAGTGGCAGGGAACGCAGGGTGTTTGGTCAAGCACTTACAGCATCCGACGCTACGCGGGCGTTCGAGCTAGTCCAGCCCCCGTACGGCCCAGATGCGACGTCCTACTGGGCTAGGAATGCCCTGGTCAGACGCCAAAAGGGCCCGGGCGCTCACGGCGACCCGGGCCTTCGGTTTCGTTGGCGGCGGCTGGAAGGTCAGCCGCGCACCACCTTGCCCGCCTTCAGGCAGGACGTGCACGCGTTGATCCGCACCCGCTGGGATGCGCCGACCTTGGCACGCACGGTCTGGATGTTGGGGTTCCAGCGGCGATGGGTACGACGGTGCGAGTGGGACACCGACATGCCGAAGCCCGGCCCCTTGCCGCACACGTCGCAGACGGCAGCCACGTCACACACTCCTGGGATAGTCGATCAGGCCTTGCGCCCGAAGGCCATGTAACTGCCCGACCAGGCCGGGCAACCTCCGACAGGGTACCCAGCCGGGTGCGCGGCTTCCAACTCGGGGCGTCGGACCGCCGACTACGCTCGCCGGCTGAAGTCGTCGGATGCTCGTCGGAGGCGGTGAGGCCGTGCTGCAGGAGCTCGACTCGGCCGCCGTCCGGCGCTGGGCGGCCGCGGCGGTCGACGTGCTCGACGCGCACCGGGACGAGATCGACCGGATCAACGTGTTCCCGGTCGCGGATGCCGACACCGGCACGAACCTGCTGGTCACCATGCGCGCCGCGTTCGACGAGCTGCGGCGGGGCCAGGCGCCGGCGCTCGAAGCGCTGGCCCGCGGGGCGCTCCTCGGGGCCCGCGGCAACTCGGGGCTGGTGCTGTGCCAGCTGTTGCGCGGCCTGGCCCAGGCGGCCGGTCACGCCCCGCCGGCCGCTGCCGGGCTGTCCGCTGCCGGGCTGTCCGCGGGTGGGCTGTCCGCGGGGCTGGCGCTCGGTTCGTCGCTGGCGCGCACGGCCTTCGCGGCGCCCGTCGAGGGGACGGCGCTGACCGTGCTGGCGGCCGCGGCCGAGGCGGCGCGGGCGGCCGGCACCGACAAGCTGACGGCGGTTGCCGACGCGGCCGCCGCCGGTGCCGCGGCCGCGCTCGCCGACACCCCGCGGCAGCTGCCGGTGCTGGCCAGGGCGGGTGTCGTGGACGCGGGTGGCCGGGGCGTGGCGCTGCTGCTCGAGGTGCTGGCCGCCGTCGTGGCCGATCGGGAGCCGTCGGGGGTGGCGCCGGTCGCCAGGCTGCCGCGGACCGCCTCGGCGCTGCGGTCGGCGCGCGAGGCCGGCTCCGGCGATCACGAGTACGAGGTGATGTACCTGCTGGAGGCCAGCACCGAGGAGCGGGTGGCCGAGCTGCGCGCCGCGCTGGCGGCGCTGGGCGACAGCGTGGCCGTCGTCGGCGACGGCGCGACCTGGAACGTGCACGTGCACTGCACCGACGTGGGTGCCGCGATCGAGGCGGGGGTGGAGGCCGGCCGTCCGCACCGGATCACGGTCATCCGCTTCGCCGACGCCGCCGGGCCGCCCTCCGCCGGTGCCGAGGCGCCCCGGCTGACCCGCCCCAGGGCCGTGGTGGCGGTGGCGCCGGGGGACGGCGTAGCCCGGCTGTTCCGCGGCGAGGGCGTGGCCGTGGCGGCCGGTCCGACGGTGACGGCCGCCGACGTCCTGGCCGCGATCGCCGGCACCCGCGCCGCGCACGTCGTGGTGCTGCCCAACGCGGCCGACGGCACCTCGATCGCCGAGGCGGCCGCCGGGCAGGCGAGGGAGGCCGGGCACGACGTGGTCGTGGTGCCGACCGCGTCACCCGTGCAGGGGCTCGCCGCGCTGGCCGTGCACGACGAGGGCCGCCGCGCCGGCGACGACGTGGTCGCGATGGCCGAGGCCGCGGCGGCCACCCGCTGCGGTGAGCTGACGATCGCCGAAGGGGAGGCGCTGACCTGGGCCGGCCGTTGCCACCCCGGCGACGTGCTCGGGCTGGTGGACGGCGAGGTGGTGCTGATCGGCGGCGACGTGACCGCGGCCGGCTGCGCGCTCGTCGACCGGATGCTGTCCGCCGGTGGCGAGCTGGTGACCGCGCTGGTCGGCGCCGACGCCCCCGCCGGGCTGGCCGACGCACTGGCCGCCGCGCTGCGCCGCACCCATCCCGAGGTCGAGCTGGCCGTCTACCACGGCGGGCAGCCCGGCTCGCCGCTGCTGGTGGGGGTCGAGTGACGAGCTCGCTGGACACCCCGCTGGAGCGGCTGCTCGGAGCGCAGACGGCCACCGCGCTCGCCGCCGGCCTCGACCTGCACACCGCGGGCGACCTGCTGCGGCACTACCCGCGGCGCTACGCCGAGCGCGGCGAGCTCACCGACATCGCCGGCCTGCGGATCGGCGAGCACGCCACCGTCATGGCCAAGGTGGAGAAGGCCTACGAGATCCCCATGCGCAACCGCTCGGGGAGCATGCTCAAGGTCGTCATCGGGGACGGCCACCGCACGCTGGAGTGCACGTTCTTCAACGCGCGCAAGCTCAAGTACAAGATCGTTGCGGGGCGGCGGGGGCTGTTCGCCGGCAAGGTGAGCGTCTTCCGGCGCACCCTGCAGCTGTCCCATCCGGACTTCCAGCTGCTGCCCGACGGCGAGGAGGGCGACGCGGTCGTCGACGACTTCGCGCGGCCGATCATCCCGGTGTACCCGGCGAGCCAGAAGGTGCCGTCGTGGTCGATCTCGCAGTCCATGCGGATCGTGCTGGACCTGCTGGAGGGGTCCACCGCGCCGCCGGACCCGCTGCCGCCAGCCGTACGCGCCGGGCACCGGCTGCTCGGGCTGTCCGAAGCGCTGCGGGCGATCCACCGGCCGGAGAGCTTCGCCGACGTGGAGACCGCGCGCCGCCGGCTGAAGTGGGACGAGGCGCTTGCCGTGCAGCTCGCCATGGCGCAGCGCCGGCTGGCCCTAGCCGACCGGCCGGCCCCCGCCTGCCCACCGGCGGCCGGGGGGCTGCTGGACGCCTTCGACGCCCGGCTGCCGTTCACGCTGACGGACGGCCAGCGCGACATCGGCGGAGTGATCGCGGCGGACCTCGCCGGCGAGCACCCGATGAACCGGCTGGTGCAGGGCGAGGTCGGCAGCGGCAAGACGCTGATCGCCCTGCGCGCCATGCTGCAGGTCGTCGACGCCGGCCGGCAGGCGGCGCTGCTGGCGCCGACCGAGGTGCTGGCCGCCCAGCACGCCAGGTCGCTGCGCGAGCTGCTCGGCCCGCTCGGCCGCGCCGGTGAGCTCGGCGGCGCCGAGGACGCCACCGCGATCGCGCTGCTCACCGGCTCGCTGGGGGCCCGCGCGCGCAAGCAGGCGCTGCTCGACGCCGCGTCCGGCGCGGCCGGCATCGTGGTCGGCACGCACGCGCTGATCCAGGACAGGGTCGCCTTCGCCGATCTCGGCATGGTGGTGGTGGACGAGCAGCACCGCTTCGGCGTCGAGCAGCGCGACGCGCTGCGCGGGCGGGCCGGCGCCGACCGGAGCCCGCACGTGCTGGTGATGACCGCGACGCCCATCCCGCGCACGGTCGCCATGACCGTCTACGGCGACCTGGAGGTGTCCTCGCTGCGCGAGCTACCGGTCGGCCGCTCCCCGATCGCCACCACTGTGGTGCCGGCGGGGGAGAAGCCGGGGTGGCTGGACCGGGCCTGGCAGCGGATCACCGAGGAGGTCGCGGCCGGGCATCAGGCGTACGTGGTGTGCCCGCGCATCGGCGAGGACGCCGCGGTCGGCGAAGACGTCGATGACGTGGCCACGGCCTTGGCCGGCGCCGACGAACCGCTGGAGGAGGAGCGGCGGCCCCCGCTCGCGGTGTCCGACGTGGCGCCGTCGCTCGTCGACGGCCCGCTGGCCGGGCTGCGCGTCGGCGTGCTGCACGGGCGGCTGCCGGCGGACGAGAAGGACCACGTGATGCGCGCTTTTGCCGACGGAGC
>Ga0299913_10005111_pt1 | contig 11148 bp, 6 predicted proteins | sample RVTome_9_FD_201360 | JGI IMG/M metagenome (GOLD analysis project Ga0299913, IMG submission 201360) | Soil microbial communities from uranium-contaminated site in the Upper Colorado River Basin, Wyoming, United States - RVT155D38 (version 2) ... | reverse complement strand
AGTCGGTTGCAGACCTGTCCATGTCTGGTCATCTTCTTGCCAGCATTCGTGCGGCGTACAACGCGCGCGTGACGGAGCCGGAGTTCTCGCGCTTACGGTTCGTACTTGTAGGCGAATGCGACGCGGCGAATCTTCTCCCGGATGAGTCCTTATCGCCATTCGCCGTTTCACGCGAAATCCGGCTGGACGATTTTTCGCGGGACGATCTCGAAACCTTCTCCACGGAATTGAATCTGTCGGCGTCGGACGCGGCTATCGCTCTGGACCGGATTTACTACTGGACGAGCGGGCATCCATATCTGACGCAGAAACTGGCGCGCGCCGTCGCACGCGAGTGCATCTCCGGCAATATCAAGGAGCATGTCGACCGCATCGCATCGCACCGGCTAGCCGGCCGCGCTGCGATAAACAACGAACCGCACATGAGTTACATCCACAAAAGGATTGTAAACGACAAGAAGAACAGCGAAGCGTTGTTGAATCTTTATGGCTGCCTTCGCAAAGGCATCGAAGTGCAGTTCGAGCCGGAATCGCGGCACCAGCGCATATTGCTGTCGATCGGCCTGGTCGTTGTCGGCGAGAAGGGCCGCCTGAAACCGCGCAATAGACTGTACAGGTCGGTGTTTACGGCGCGCTGGGCGAACGAGAATCTGCCGTTGCACTGGAGAGGGCCCGCAATCGTCCTCGCCTTGTTGCTTGCAGCGACGGCAATCCCCTTCTCGTACACTCAGTTACTGCCGAAGCCTTACGTTCGCGTGCTGTCGTCCACGGACGTCGATCTGGAAAGGGTCCACCGCGCTTATGTAAACCTCGGATCGTTCCCCGGGCACGCCGATTCCGCGGAGCGATTGTTTCGCAACCAGCTCGAGATTCGCGCCCGACAGACGACTGACCTGCAGACAATGCAGGAGATCGGCCGCTACGCCCGGCAGTTGCCGCTGGCGTCGGAGTCGCGCGGATTTGCGGACGGCCTGCTGGCGAATTTCTGGGATAACCGCACCAGCAGAGCGCTTCAGGCGGAATTGAGAGACGACGCCTTATTGTCGGCAATCGAAGCGCTGACGGTGCCGACGCCGGTCAGACGCCGTCGCGTAGCATCGCTGCTCGGCGACGATTACCCGTTGCTTATCGGCACGGTCTCGTTGCAGAACGCTGCAAACGTTATGTTCGATGCGGACAATCTGATCGTAACTTTCGCGAGCGGTGCATTTATCCGTCAATGGTCGCTTATCGACGATTCGCTGCGGGCACGGGAACCGTGGACGATGTCGGCGCTTGAGGTGACGCCGCTCGTGCGGCGTGTCGTCGTAGATCGCAGCGGCCAGGTGGAGCGCCTTGGACTCAACGTCAACGTAGCACATCCGAGGCTGGACGATATGCGGCTCAAGTTGATTGCGCCGTCCGGACGCGCAGCGGAACTGAGCTTCGACCAGCAGTCGTCGGCGTCCAATGATTGGGCGCGATTCGAACGGAGCCAGCTTGCGGCGTTGCAAGGTGAGCCGTTGGGCGGTACCTGGACGCTCAGCCTGAGGGATGAGTCGGACAGCGGCAGCGGGCACCTGATTGGTTGGGAGTTGAGTCTGAACTCGCAGGTTGTCGTGGAGCATTTCGAACGCGGCCTTGATATCCCGGATCCGGTCGCTCGTGCGTCCGATAACGTGTGGTTCAGTCCGGACGGCAAATCGGCGATTTCACGAGCGACGCAAAGCGACAGCGCCCGACTCTGGAACCTCACCAATGCTCAACCGGAACGCACCATCCCGGTCCCGGCAAACGAACAAGTACTGGGCCTGAGCAATGGTGCGCAGTTCCTGATTACGACAGCACAGAATTCCGTACACCTGTGGCGCACCGCCAACGGCCGGCGTCACGAAGCTCTGGAAGTCGGCGCTGCCGGCGGCAACGTGATGCTGAGCGGCGACGGCGAACACCTGCTCGTGCAGCATCGCGGCGATGTGAACACGCGCTTCGAACTCTGGTCCCTGGCCGAGGGTAGTGTCGTGGCCCGGCTGAGCGTTGCCGGAGCGCCGTCGCATGTTGCGCTGGACGCGACCGGGAGTCACCTCGCCGTCGCCGATTACGACCGCGCCGTCAGAATCTGGCACCTGCGCAACGGGCAGTTGCTCGCGCAGATGGCGCTGGACGGAGAGCCGAGCGAAATCAGCCTGTCGGCGAATGGCGATTCCCTGGGCGTCGTCTACGGCAGCAGCGGAATATCACTGTGGCGGACGGACACGCCGGGCGATCCGATTGTGGTGGAGCGCGGCCCCGGCGAATGGCAGCTCGTGTTCTCACCATCGGGTGAGCAAGTGCTCGCCGGCAATAACCGCCAGGGTTTTCAGGTCTACCGCAGTGCGGACGGCGCCTTGTCAGGCGCGCCGCTCGATCCGGGTCCCGCGCGCGGACCCGCGCAAATTCTGGCTTTCAGTCATAGCGGCAATCTCGTCCTTACCGGCGACCCGCTTGGCGAAACGCGGATCTGGCGGGCGCCCGTCACTCCTGCTGTCAGCGTTTCGGACCGGCACGAGCGTCCGCGTACCGGCCATCAACTCTGGCGGCACTCTGGTGACGCCGTTAGCGCGCTCGGCCCCGGCGGCGAACGCCTGGCGATTGGCGACAGTTCCGGCCATGTCCACATCCTGCACGTGGACGCGAGTGCCGAGGAAATCGCCGAGGCGGCCGACGAGCTGAATTTCCTGGGCCACCGCAGCGCGGTTGCCGATCTCACCTTCAGCGGCGACGGATCGCTCGTTGCCAGCGCAGATTCGACGGGCAATATTCGTATCTGGGACGCCGAAAGCGGATTGCCGCGTCCCTGGCAAGGCGGCGGCTCGGCCCGCGTGGTCGATCGAATGGCGTTCTCGCCGGAAGGCAGCCGTCTCGCGGTGTTGAGCGGACACCGCGCCTGGGTCATTAATGTGGCAACGGGCGCTGTTCTGGCAGATGTCGAACTCGGGGAATTGCACTCCGGTATGGCGTTTTCCGACGACGACAGAATCTTTCTCGGTGGCGAAAGCGGCACTTTGCGTACGCTGGCAACCGACCGTACGGGGAACTGGAATTTGCGCAACGTGTGGGTCGGATCTGCTCCATTGCGCCATCTCACCGTCTCACCTCGAAACAAGCTGCTCGTAGTCGTCGATGCGGCGGACCGGGCGCAGTTGCTCAATCTCGCCAGCGGCAGGATCGGCGCATCGCAGCTGCAGTTGCCCGATAGCGTTAACGACGTCATTTTCAGCCCCAATGAGACAAGAGTGCTCTTCCGAACTGCCCGCTGGATACATCGCGCCAGCGTTTCTCCAGCAGGGCTCAACTGGCTCGATGCCGTCAGAACTCCCAAAGTCATGACCGGTTCCCGCATGGTTTTCGAACCCCCTGCGCAATTGCCGGGTCCGGTCGATGCGGGCTCTGCCGTCGACCCGCTGGGTAATCGCGTGATGGTCCTGACCCGCGACGCCGGCTTTGCGGAGGTCGCGGTGCTCGATTTCGCGTACCTGTCGGGAAGCACCGTGTTCGGCAGCCGGGAGCAACTGCTGGAAGAATGGCGCGGAAAGCTGGCCCGCAGTTCCCGCAGCCTGCCGCAGTGACAGCGCCGTCGTCGCAGGCGATGTGACGCGACGCCGCTCAGCGGGCGTCGCCGCGCAACGTACGTACGAGCAGTTCCAGTCCGGAGGCAGAAACGTCCGTCGGCGGAACGGGATCGCCGATGCGCAGATGCACGCGTCTGAACAGGCGCCCGGGTAGCCGGCGCAAGGCGCCATTGCTTCGGTGGCTGAACCAGCTACCCCAGAGCCCGCCCAACGCCATGGGAATTACCGGTACGGGACGACGTTCTATGATTCGCTCTACGCCGGGCCTGAAGCGCTGGATCTCGCCGTCACGGGTAATCGCGCCTTCGGGGAAGATGCACACGACATTACCGTCCTCGAGCTCGGCATCGATTCTGTCAAAGGCTTCCTCCAGCAGCGCTTCGTCTTCCTTCGCCGATGCTATCGGAATCGCCTTGGCTCTATTGAACAGGAATTTCAGCACCGGCGTCTCGAAAATTTTGAAGTACATTACGAAGCGCACTGGACGGCGTATGGTGCCGCCGACGACCAGCGCGTCGGCGAAGCTCACATGATTGCAGACGACCACCGCGGGTCCGTCCCGGGGAATTTTCTCGAGGCCGGAGGCGCGAATGCGATAAAGCGTATTGATCAGAATCCACGCAAGAAAGCGAATCAGGAATTCCGGCAGCAAGGTGTAGATATAAACCGCAACCAGTGCATTCAATACCGCCAGCACCAGAAAAAACTGCGGTATCGAAACGCCGATGTTCAGGAGCGAGATGGCCAGCACCGCCGCTGCAACCATGAACAGGGCATTCAGGATATTGTTTGCGGCAATGATTCGCGACAGGTGCTGGCGTTCCGCCCGCTCCTGGATCATCGCATACAAAGGTACGCTGTACACGCCGCCGAAGGCTCCGAGCAGTGCGAGGTCGGCGAGAACGCGCCAGCTTCCGGGTCGTGCCATGAAATCGCCGACCGTGTGTACGGTGTCCAGGTTAGTCACGGGCTGGGCAAAGTAAAGATCGACTGCAAAAAGGCTCAGGCCGATCGAGCCGAACGGCACCAGGCCCAGCTCGATTCGATGCGCAGACATGCGTTCGCACATGAGCGAGCCTGTGCCGACGCCCACCGCGAATGCGACAAGCAGTATGGTCGTAATCTCCTCACTGCCGCCGAGTGTTCCAAGCGTATACGCGGGAACCTGCAAGGTGAGTGCCGAGCCGAAGAACCAGAACCAGGATATGCCGAGTATCGAAAGAAAAACACTTCGTCGCTCGCGCGCGAACCCGACAATCCGCCAGGTCTCTGTCCATGCATTCCAGTTTATCGTCAGTTCGGGGTCGACCGGCCGTGTCAGTGGAATGCTGCGGCTTGCCAGATAGCCGACCGCAGCGACGCCGACGAGGCAAGTTGAGAGAATGAACTTGTTGCCGGCATCGATGGCTACGGCGATGCCGCCGACGATCAGTCCCAGAATGATGGCCAGATAAGTGCCCGACTCCACCAGGGCGTTGCCGCCAATCAGCTCGTCCGTGTCGAGCTGCTGCGGCAGATAAGCATATTTAACGGGGCCGAACATCGTGGACTGGAGACCCATGAGGAACAGCACCAGCAACAAGGTCGCATAGCCTTCTGTGACGAAAGCGAATGCCGCGATCAGCATGAGCGCGATTTCGAACAACTTGATGCGCCGGATCAGCAGCGACTTTTCGTATTTGTCCGCGAGCTGTCCCGCCGTCGCCGAGAACAGAAAGAACGGCAGAATGAACAGAGCGCCCGCGACGTTTGCCAGCAGCCGCGCATCCATGCCCGCGATGAGCACGCCCTGGAAAGTGATCAGTATCACCAGTCCGTTGCGAAAAATGTTGTCGTTGAACGCGCCGAGAAACTGGGTCACAAAAAAGGGGGCGAAGCGACGCTGACGAAGGAGCGAAAACTGATTGGTTTCTGGCACGTGCTCAGTATCCCCCCGGATATGACCGCAGCGACTGCAAGGCGGCGCAACTATAGCACCGGCACACGGCATTCAGATGTAGAAATGCGAACCCGGGCGCACTGTCGATGCCGACCCGGGTGCTATCATGCGCCGCATGCTGCCACTCGAGTTTTCTGAAGCGGGACGGAAACGCCTCACGATTGCAATCTGTGCGCTTGGTGCGCTGGCTGCCTGTGGTGAAGAACCGCCGCCCCATTCCGCCGCCGAACTCATGGAGGATCCGATTCTGCTGGAGGCGACCATGATTCGCTGCGGTCAGGATCGGGCGACCTCCAGATACGCAGCCGAATGCCTCAATGCAAGAGAAGCGGCGGGCCGAGTTGCCGCGGCGGCCGAGCAGGCGAGGCGGGACGAGCGGGAAGCGCAGTCGGCCGCAAAACGGCAGGCACTGCGGCGGGCCCAGGAGGCGGCCGCGGAAGCACGGCGGCTTTCACTCGAAGCGGAGCGCAGCAGGGAAGAAGCTGCCAACTTCGGCCTGTTCGAGCCTTTACCTGCTGACCTGGCTGAGGACAGCGCGCCTGCTGAAACGGTGAGTGAGGGCCCGCCGATGGACATCATGCCCGCGGTCGCGGGCGAGCCGCAGCAACGGCTTTCCGACGCGGTGGAATCGGGTAGGAGCGGTCCTGACGATCCTCCTGAATCGGGTGCGGACCCGCAGCCCGTTCCCGAGGAAGTCGCGCGTCAGGATAAGCCTGCGCAATAAAGGACGGCAGACGCCGCCCTCTCCGTCAGAAATTGTCGTACTCTTCTTCGTCCGGGTCCGGTGCGTCTGGGTCGCCAATGCCATAGGTCCGCACTGGAGGAGACGGTTCCTTTCGGCGCTTGGCGGTTTCTGCGGCATTCATCGGCGTGCCATCGGCGTCCATTCCGGGCTGTGCCGGCAGCCGGCGGGTCTGCGCCGTCAGCACCTGCACGAAATTGTTGGCAACCTGCGGTGCGGCGTTGCCCGAACTGGCAAAGATCTGCTCCGGGGTGATGCCGGAAGATCCGTAGAATGCTGCATTGGCACCACGATCCATGGTGACGCCGGCGCCTTCCAGCGCAACGCCGGCAAAAAGACCGCGGCTCCGCGAGTAGGAGAATACTTCGGCCTGGAATTCGATGTCGGTGGCAACGCCTGTATGGCGTCCTACCGGACCGGCCGCGATGGAAGCATCCGCTCCGAGCGTCAGCTTGCCCCTGGCGATGTTGTCGACGCCTTCGCGAGTCTTGAACACCAGAATGATGTCCGTCGACTGGGCGCCGATCTGCCAGCCAAAGCTGCCGCCGGTGATCGTGACGAAAGCGGGATTGCTCCAAGTGCCGTTATCCCGCCGCACGACCAGAACGCCTTTCCCGCGCCGCGCCCCGAGACCGAAGCCGATCTTGACCACATTCGGCACGACCGCGATGGCATAAGCACGGGCGAGAAGCGCCTCCGGCACCGACTGCTCCGGAATGCGTAATAACTGGTCGACGACGTCTGTCGCTGCAGCGACACGGTCTTCTTCCGTGGTCGCCGCCGTGGCAGGCGCCCCGCTCACAAGCGACAGAAGAATCAATAGGAAAATGAAGCGTATGCGCATGATTTTTTCCGAAAATTTTCGCGAATTTCTCAAGCTCTGACAGGGTCGTCGAAGAGCTGCCCCAGAGGGAATCTCTGCACAGGTCGCGGAGGCGTCTTTTCGTCCGACCAGACTTGTGCAGAGGCTCCCCAGCACCAGGGAGCGTGACTCCTCCCGAAGCGTTCCGTAAACGCGGCACATCATACGCCAAAAGTTTCCGCTTCAGGGGCCTGCGCGGCAGAAATATCCTTAACTGCGCCGCGTCTCGGCCTCAGCCGGGGGGTTCCTCATTGCGCACCAGTGTGGTGCGCTCTCGCAGTTCCGTCGGTGCGGGAGGGTTGTCGGTGATCAGCGGAGGGAGCGGACAGTCCAGGCTCGCGCAGATCGCGCGCGACAGTTCGGCTTCAGGAAGCGTCATTTCCAGGTCGTGAGCGATGGTGATACTGACTGCTTCAATGAGAGTCTTTCTGCCGGACATGTCGATGCGTCGCAGGATGTCGAGACAACGGTCGAGCTGGGGCACGGTTCGGGCATCGTCTGGATAGCCGTCATCTCTGCCGGCAGCCCAGCGACCGAAACGGACGACACCTGCCTGGTACGCTTCCTCGCGCGAGATGCCGTCTTCATGGCCGTGGCGCGCGACGATTCGTAATAACTGCAGAGCCGCGCGGCGGGCAAGGTTTCTCGAAACCCGGCCGCCGGATGCTGCCGGCGACGGATCGGCCGACTGACGCAGGCTTGCGAGAAGGACGCGGTAGAAACAGTACTCGTACAGATCTACCTCCTCGTCCAGCTCGATCAGCCGGCGCACGAGTCCGGTGAGGAACTGGAGCTGTGGTGCCGGTCTTCTTTTCAGCGCGGGAAACGAGATTTCGAGCAAAGGCAGGCGATATTCCTGTCCCGCCTGCTGCAACTGTCGATACAACTTCTCTATCGATGCGGTTCTGTCGCGGCCGAGTTGCTCGGCAAGCAAGTGCAACTGACGATCGAGATGTGCGCCGCCGCGACTGTCCAGCGCCAGCGCGAGTGTCAAGTGGAGCGCCGCCTCCTGTGAGTGTGCCGCATCATACAAGGTCCGGGGAATGGACTGCCGCAGCCTGCGGGCGAACTCGACCTGGCGCGCCTGCGGCTTACCGATGGATGCCGTCAGCGCGTCGGCCCCCGCGACAGCGGAGCCATCACCCGGTCCTGTCAACGCGCCCGCATGCGACGCAACGCCGTCCATGGCGCCGGCCGACATAGCGAGGCCCACGCGAGCGCCGGAGGAAGGAGGCGTGACAAGCGGGAAATCCTCCTCACGAAACGATGGATCGAGCGCCTGGATGCGGCGCACCAGCGGCGGGTGAGTTGCGAACAGGGAGGTGAGGCGCCGGCTGCCCCGTGCGAACAGCATGTGGCTCACCTCTTCCGGATCGACGCTCCGGATCCACGACTTCTCCGAATAGCCGCCAATCTTCTTCAGCGCGTCAGCCAGACCCCGGCTCTGCCTCGTAAACTGGACCGCCGATGCATCAGCAAGCATTTCCCGCTGGCGCGATACGGCCGCCTTGATCAGTCTCGCGAACAAAACCCCTATCCATCCGAGGATGGTGAGTCCTGCACCGATGGCCATCACCGCCGGCGCTCCGCGACTGCGACGGCTCGAAAAGGCGCTGCGGTGATAGCCGCCTCTCAGGACCACCCGGCCTATGAGGCTCAACACCATGATGCCGAACAACACGCCCATCATGCGGATATTGATGCGCATGTCGCCGTTCAGGATGTGGCTGAACTCGTGGCCGATGACCCCTTGCAGTTCGTCACGGTCGAGGACTTCCAAAGCACCGCGCGTCACGGCAATAGCGGCATCGCCCGGTGTGTAGCCGGCAGCGAACGCATTGATGCCGTCTTCAGCTTCGAGTACGTAGATGTCCGGTACCGGTACGCCCGATGCAATCGACATCTCCTCGACGATATTGCGAAGGCGGCGCCGTGCCGGATCCTGCACGTCGGGTGGCACAGGTGTGCCTCCCATGTCCGTCGCGACCCGACTGCCACCTGCAGACAGCACGGCTGTTTTGTAAAACGTCGAGCCGAGAATGAGGAGTGTGGCAATGACCGCCGCTGCGATGAGCACGGCCGGGTCCGCGGGCTGTGCGGGTGTACCGAAAGTGTAAAATGCTGCGCCAACAAGGACCGTGACGCCGACGACGATCAACACAGTCGCTATCACATAGACGACCAGCAGCCAGCGCGTAGTCCGGCGGGCACGGTCCTGTGCATCGAAAAAATTCACAGCCGGTTTATATCGGGCAACCACGGCGTCGAGAAAGCCGCATCAATGTTGCGCGGCAATAGTGAAGCTGCTGAAACAGCGCTGCATGCTCAGGTAAAGGCAACCTCCGGGACTTCACGTTTTTGTTCTGAGTCGATGTCGAGAAAGCTCGCAGTCTCGAACCTGAACATTCCTGCAACAACGTTGTTCGGAAAGTTCTGTGCCGCATTGTTGTACGAAAGTACTGAATCGTTAAATGCCTGCCGCGCAAAGGCCACCTTGTTTTCGGTACTCGCAAGTTCTTCCTGGAACTGCATCATGTTCTGGTCGGCCTTCAGGTCGGGATAAGCTTCCGACAGCGCGAACAGCCGGCCCAGTGCCGCGCCCAGCACGCCCTCGGCAGCGCCCAGTTTCCGGACAGCTTCCGCATTCGCCGGATCCGCTTTGGCTGCATCGAGATTGGCAACCGCCGAATTCCTGGCCCTGATTACGGCATCGAGTGTCTCGCGCTCGTGCTTCATGTACCCTTTTACGGCTTCGACCAGGTTGGGAATGAGGTCATAACGCCTCGTGAGCTGGACGTCGATCTGGGCAAATGCATTCTTGACGCGGTTTCGAAGATTGACCAGATTGTTATAAATCGCGATTCCGTAGACGGCGAGCGCTACAATTATCGCGAGGAAAATCAAAAATGACGTCACAATGCACCTCCGGGGTGATTGAACCTTGCCGCAAGGATAACCTCAGGCCCGCGCTAACACTAGCGAGCGCGGTTCTGGTCGCCGCGTTGGCGTCCATCTCCGGTGCGGCAAGCGCGGAGTGGCTGGGCGACCGCAGGCAATGGCTGGGCGCCGAGATCAGCGTGCAGCTGTGGCATGACGACAAGAGTGCCGGAGAATCCGCGGTGGAGGCGGTCTTCACCGAAATCGCGCGCATCGATGAGTTGATGCGCACTGATATCGAAGGCAGTCGAATATCACTCATCAATAGCGGGGCAGCCATTCGCGCGGTGCCGGCAGGCGACGAGCTTTATGATCTGATCGTGCGTTCGCTCGATATCTCGTTACTGACTCGGGGTGCGTTCGATATTACCTTTGACAGCGACGGACGACATTTCGACCCTGCACGGCAGCGACCGAATCGCGCCACTGGCCGACAGGAACTGGACCGCATCAGCTACCGCCTCGTGAAGACGCATCCCTCGAGCAAGTCGATCTATTTTCTGGACCCCGGGGTGCATATCGATCTCGGAGGAATCGCGAATGGATATGCCGTCGAACGCGGTGCTGGCATCCTGCGCGAACTCGGCATTCGACATGCGATCGTCACCGCCGGCGGCGATTCGCGATTGGTCGGTGACCGTCGCGGAGAGCCCTGGATCATCGACGTGCGGGATCCGCGAAAGGATGGCGAAGTCGCAATCAGAATTCCCCTCGAAAATGAAGCGATCTCGACCTCGGACGATCATGACCGCTACTTCGAGGAAGAAGGCGACCGCTACCACGACATCATGCAGCCTGCGACCGGCGAACCCGCCGAAGGCATCCGCAGCGCCACAGTCGTCGGTCCGGACGCGGTCATCACCGACGCGTTGTCGACCTCGGTATTCGTCATGGGTATCGAAGAAGGGCTGCGCCTCATCTCGACCTTGCCCGATTACGAGGCCATCCTGATTGATGCCGACGGGCAGTTTTTCTATTCCCGCGATCTGCGTTCTCCGGAACAGAAGCTGTAACCCTGCCGCCCGGCTCGCTCATTCGGCGAGGCACGATCCGTCCTCGCTCATTCTGGCGAGCCAGA
>Ga0299913_10005110_pt1 | contig 11149 bp, 8 predicted proteins | sample RVTome_9_FD_201360 | JGI IMG/M metagenome (GOLD analysis project Ga0299913, IMG submission 201360) | Soil microbial communities from uranium-contaminated site in the Upper Colorado River Basin, Wyoming, United States - RVT155D38 (version 2) ... | reverse complement strand
ACCGCACCGAGCGCGGTGGCGGCCCCCGCAGCCGCGGTTCCCTTGAGCAGCGCTCGGCGCGAGATTCGGGGGGCACGGGACTCGTCGTGCATGGATGGGATCCTCCTCTCATCCACCGAACCTGGGGACGTCAGGCACGATTGCGGTTCGGTTTCGCGAGTGTAACCACGCTGCACACGAACTTCAATGACATTGTGAGGATTGGCGGTCATCGCAGGAGTCGCGGCGGCCGACTGCTGTGCATTGCTGTTGAAACCTGCCGGACGTTCGACAGGGCTGCTATCGCGGCCGATCCGATCCTGTGTGGCCGCTCCGGGCACGGCCGCCGCTCCCCAGCGCGGCCGTGGCGACGGGTCAGGTGCGGACGGTCGCCTCGCGCAGGTCGGCCACAAGGCGCGCGAAACGCCCCACGTCCCGCCCCTCGGGCCCGAGCGCGTCGACGAGCGCCGACGCCACGATGATCCCGTCGGCGCCGGCCTTCGCGATCGCCCGCACGTGGGCCGGTCGGCTGACGCCGAAGCCGACACCCACCGGGACCGGTGAGGCCGCCTTGACGTCGCGAACGAGGCGGCCGACGGTTCGCGGCAGCGACGTTCGGGCGCCGGTCACACCGACGAGCGACACGCAGTACAGGAACCCGCCGCTACGCGCGGCGATCACCTCCCGGCGGGCCGGCGACGTCGTCGGGGCGACCAGGTACACGACGGCCAGGCCGGCCGAACGGGCGATCGCCTCGAACGGGCCGCCCTCGTCGGGTGTGAGGTCGGCCACGATCAGGCCTGCCGCACCGGATCCGGCCAGGCGTCCCGCCAGCACTGACCCGTCTCCGCCCCCGATGACCTGGTTCGCATAGCCCATCGGCACGATCGGGACGCCCGGGCGCGCAGCCACGATCTGCTCGATCAGCCGGAGCGAGCCCTCGAGCGTGGCTCCGGCGCGGAGCGCGGCGTTGGAGGCCCGCTGGAGCGTGGCGCCGTCCGCGAGCGGATCGGAATAGGGCAGGCCGACCTCGAGCAGGTCTGCCCCCGCGTCGATGGTGGCGAGCGCGATCTCGAGGCTGGTCGCAGCGTCCGGGTAGCCGGCCACGACGTACGGGATGAGTGCCGCACGGCCCTCGGCGCGGGCCTGCCCGAACGCCCCCGCGATCCGGCGCGCACCGGTGGTCCCGTCGGTGCCGTGCACGGCCGGCCGATCCAGCACGGCGGTCACCGCGCCGAGGCCCACGCCTTGACGTCGTCGAAGCGGGTCAGGGCGGCCAGGTCCTTGTCGCCGCGGCCCGAGAAGCCGAGCAGGACGAGAACCGAATCCGGCCACCCGCCGGCGAGCCCTTCGACCCCGGCAAGGACCTTGGGAAGGGCCGCGATCGCGTGGGCGGTTTCCAGCGCCGGCAGGATGCCCTCGGTCCGGGTCGTGGCCTTCATCGCGGCGACGGCCTCGCGATCGGTCGCCGCGGCCACCTCGATCCGGCCGGCCTCGGCGAGCGCCGCGAGTTGCGGCCCGATGCCCGGGTAGTCGAGCCCGGCCGAAGCGGAATGCGCCTCGACGACCTGGCCGTCGCGATCCTGGAGCATGAGCGAGCGCGAGCCGTGCAGGATGCCCGCGGTCCCGCCGAGGATCGCGGCGGCATGGCGGCCCGTGTCGATTCCGTCGCCGGCCGCCTCGGCGACCGCGAGCCGGACCGACGGCTCGCCGATGAACCGGGCGAGGAGCCCGATCGCGTTCGAACCACCGCCGACGCAGGCGATCGCGAGATCGGGCAGCCGCCCTTCGACGCCGGCCAGCTGGGCCGCCGCCTCGTCGCCGATCCGCCGCTGGAGATCGCGCACGATCGTCGGGTACGGGTGCGGGCCCATCGCCGAGCCGAGGACGTAGTGGGTCGTCTCGACGTTCGTGACCCAGTCGCGCATCGCCTCGTTCACGGCGTCCTTGAGGGTCGCGGTTCCCGACGTGACCGAACGGACCTCGGCGCCCAGCGCGCGCATGCGCAGGACGTTCGGGCCCTGCCGTTCGATGTCCTCGGCGCCCATGTACACGACGCACGGCAGGTCGAGCAGGGCGCACGCCGTGGCGGTTGCGACACCGTGCTGCCCGGCCCCGGTCTCGGCGATGACGCGCGCCTTGCCGAGCCGCCGGGTGAGCAGGGCCTGCCCGAGGGCGTTGTTGATCTTGTGGGCGCCGGTGTGCGCGAGGTCCTCGCGCTTGAGGTAGAGCGTGACCGCCGGAATGCGAGCGCCGCCGCCGGTCCGGCCGGTCGCGAGGCGCCGAGCCTCGGCCTCGACCGACGCGCCCAGCCGATCGGCACGGTAGAGCGCGGTCGGCCGCCCGGCGAAACGTCCGAGCAGCTCGCGCAAGTCGGCCCAGAAGACGGGATCGTGGCGGAGAGCCGCATAGGCCGTTTCGAGCTGCTCGAGCGCGGCCATCAGCGTCTCCGGCACGTAGCGGCCACCGAAGTCGCGCTCCATCCCCCAGCGGCCGGCTCCGTCGGCGTCGAGCAGCGCCGGATGAACCGGCGTCGGGCCGAAGGCGGTGTTCGGTCGATCGTCACGGGCGGCCTTCGCGCGCTTGACGAACAGCGCGACGCGGAAGGCGTCCTTGCGAGGACGCTCGCCCGGCACCCGCGGCAGCTCGACGCCCGAGGCGACATCGACCCCGACGGCCGCGATCGCCCGCAGGGCCGGTGCGACATTCGCCGGGTTCAGCCCACCGGCGAGGATGACCCGCGTTTCGCGCGCGATCGCGGCCGCCGACACCTCCGTGACTCGCCGGCCGGTTCCACCGGCGAGCGGACCACCCGCCGCGTCGAGGAGCACCTCCTCGGCGCCGGCTTCGCGTCGCGAGCGGGCCGCCTTGATGCCCTCCTCGACCGCGCCGTCCCCGACGTGGACGACGGCCCAGCGCGGCCGCGACGACGACAGGCCGGCGGTGCGCGCCGCTCCGCGACCGCTGTCCTGGATCACGTCGGGGTCGAGCGCGGCGCCGATTGCCGCGACGTCCCGGTCGGTAGGGTCCACGGTGACGGCCACGATCCGCGGACCGTCCGGCCCACCGGCCAGCCGGGCGAGCTGGGCCAGCTCGGCGGCTTCCGCGAGCTCGAGCGCCCGCGGCGTCCCCGGCACGAGGTTCAGCCCGATCGCGTCGGCGCCGGCGCGAACCACGGCGAGCACGCCCTCCGCGTCGGCCACCCCGCAGATCTTCACGAGCGGCCGGCGGGCGGTGTTCGCGGGATCGTCCGGCGGCTGACCGGCGGCGACGAACGAGCGCGTGGCCGCAACCGGGTCCTCGGCGCGCATGAGCGCCTCGCCGACGAGCGCCCCGTCAAATCCGAGCGCCCGCCAGCGGGCGACGAGCGCCGGGTCGCGAACGCCCGATTCGGCGATGACCAGGCGATCGTCGGGCACGCGATCGCGGAGCCGGTTCGCGCGCGAAGGGTCGACCTTCAGCGTGCGCAGGTCACGGTTGTTGAGCCCGATGATCCGGGCATCGGTGGCGAGCGCCGCGCCCAGCTCGCGTTCGTCGTGGGCCTCGACGAGCGGCTCGAGGCCGATCGCGAGTGCGCGTTCGACGAGCCGCGCCAGGCGCTTCGGTCGGTGGAGGACCGCGAGCAGCAGCACGAGGTCGGCCCCCGCCGCACGCAGCAACGGAAGCTGGATCTCCTCGACGACGAACTCCTTGGCGAGCACCGGGATCGAAACTGCGGCCCGCACCGCCCGCAGGTCGTCCAGCGAGCCGCCGAACCAGTGCGGCTCGCACAGCACGGAGATCGCGCTCGCGCCACCCGCTTCGTAGGCCCGGGCGCGGGCGACGATGTCGACGTCGGCGGCGATCTGCCCGGCCGACGGCGAGGCACGCTTGATCTCGGCGATCAGGTGCAGGCCGGGCCGGGCGAACCGCTCGACGCTCGGTCGCGGCCGGGGTGAGCCCAGCACGGCCTCGATCTGGGCGCCGGGCGACGTGGCGGCCAGCTCGTCCCGAAGGTCTCGACGGCGGCGTTCCGCGATCTCGAGCACGAGACCGCCGGCGCGGGAGCGCCGGGTCGGCGTTCGACGCACGGGCGCGACCGTCACGCCGGCGCCTCCTGGGCGGCTTGCGAGGAGTCACTGGTCGCGTGGTCGATGGCCGCTCGTTCCGCGCGCAGCTGAGCGAGCAGGTCGGACGCGAGGCCCGCGTCGATCGTCAAGGCCGCCCGTTCGACCCCGTCGGCGAGCGAATCGGCGACACCCGCGACGAGCATTGCCGCGCCCGCGTTCAGCACCACGACGTCCCGTCGTGCACCGGGCTCGCCGCGCAGGATCGCCTCGACGATCCGCGCATTCTCCTCCGGCGTGCCCCCGGCCAGCCGTCCGGTCGCCGCGGGCCGAAGCCCGACATCGAGCGGATCGACCGTCATCCGGTCGATGCCGTCGGGCGTGACGTCGTACAGGACGCCGGACCCGTCGAGTGGGAGCTCGTCGACGCCGTCCCCGTGGATGACGAAGGTGCGCTCCGTGCCGAGCAGCCGGGCAACCTCGGCGATCCGGGGTGCGACGGACGGGTCGGCGACGCCCAGGAGCTGCCGGCGGGTCCCGGCCGGGTTGGTCAACGGGCCGAGCAGGTTGAATGCGGTGCGCACGCCGATCTCTTTCCGGGTGGGGCCCGCGTGACGCATCGCCGGGTGGAACCCGGGCGCGAACATGAACGCGAAGCCGAGCGCATGGAGCGACGCCGAGGCCGACGCGGCGTCGTGGTCGATCCGCACACCGAGCGCGTCGAGGACATCGGCCGAGCCGGCCCGCGACGTGATCGCGCGGTTGCCGTGCTTGGCGACCGGCACGCCCGACGCGGCGACGACGAGCGCCGCAGTCGTCGAAATGTTGAGCGTGCCGCTGCCGTCGCCACCGGTCCCGACAACGTCGATGGTGCCATCCGGTGCGTCGACGTGGAGGACCCGCTCGCGCATCGCCGATGCGAAGCCGGCCAGCTCCTCGACGGTCTCGCCGCGCATCCGCAGGCCCATGAGCAGGGCCGCGAGCTGGGCGGGCGTCGCCTCGCCGTCCATGACGGACCCCATCGCCCCGCGAGCCTCGTCGATCGTGAGCGTCCCGCCTTCGACGATCGAGGCGAGCGCAAGGCGAAGCAGGTCACTCATCGAACGGTCTCCATCAGGGTGGTGGGCCGGTCGCCCGCGTCGTCGTCCTCGGCGAGGCCCGCCGTCGCGAACGATCCGCTGGCCGCGTCGAGCCGGGCCGCCTCGCCCTCGCCGGCCTGGCGCAGGAAGTTCGCCAGGAGGTGCGGGCCCTCCGGGGTCAGGACGGATTCGGGGTGGAACTGGACGCCCTCGAGGGGCAGGGCCACGTGACGGATGCCCATCACGACGCGGTCGACCTCGCTCATCGCGGTGACGCGCAGCTCGGGCGGGAGGGTCGCCGGGTCGACCGCCAATGAGTGGTAGCGGGCCGCCATGAACGCCGGCGGCATGCCCTCGAGCAGACCGGCGCCGTCATGCGTGACCTCCGAGGCCTCGCCGTGGACGAGTGTCGGTGCGCGCACGATCGCGGCCCCGAACGCGGCGGCCATCGACTGCATCCCGAGGCACACGCCCAGGAGCGGGATGCCGCGCGTCGCCGCCACCCCGATCGTCGCGACGGAGATGCCCGCATCGTCCGGGTCGCCCGGGCCGGGCGAGATGACGATCCCGCGGAGCTGCTCGCCCGGGTCGTCGGCGAGCGACTCGAGACCGGCCCGGTCGATCGCGTCGTTGCGCACGACCCGGACCTCGGCGCCGGCCGCCTGGAGGGCCTGCACAAGGTTGAACGTGAAGCTGTCGTAGTTGTCGATGACGAGGATCACGGCCGCGCTCCGACGACGTCATCGGCGGCATCGGGACGTGCCGCCGGCGGGGCCTCGGGGATTCCCGCGGCCAGCTCGAACGCCCTCCGCAGGGCCGCCGCCTTGTGCTCGGTCTCCTCGAACTCCCTCTCGGGGACGCTGCCGGCTACGATCCCGCCGCCCGAGTGGATGTGGGCCATGCCGTCCTTGAGGACCGCGCTGCGGATCGTGATCGCGGTGTCGAGGTTGCCGTCGTAGCCGAGGTAGCCGACCGCGCCGCCATAGAGCCCGCGCCGCTCGCCCTCGGCCGCGGCGATGAGCTGCATCGCGCGGACCTTCGGGGCGCCGGACAGGGTTCCGGCAGGGAAGACCGCCCGGAGCGCGTCGAGCGCGTCGAGATCCGGCCGGAGCCGCCCCTCGACGTGCGACACGAGGTGCAACACGTGGCTGTACTTCTCCACCTCCATGTACTTGCTGACGGTGACAGTGCCCGCACGGGCGACCCGGCCGAGGTCGTTGCGGCCGAGGTCGACGAGCATGACGTGCTCGGCTCGCTCCTTCGGGTCGCGTTGGAGCTGCTCCGCCAGCAGGGCGTCCTCGCGGGCATCGGCGCCGCGCGGTCGGGTCCCCGCGATCGGATGGGTGGTGATCCGGTCAGCCTCGACCTGCAGGAGCAACTCCGGCGAGGCCCCGACGACCTCGAACGAAGGGGTCCGCACGAAGAACAAGTACGGGCTCGGGTTGACCCGACGGAGCGCCCGATACAACCCGATCCCGTCGAGCGGCGCACCCGTCGCCGCGTCGGCCGGCAGGCGGAACGACTGGCGCCGGGCGAGCACGACCTGGATCGCCTCGCCGGCCGCGATCGCGTCCTTGGCCACTTCGACGGCGTGGATGTGCGCGGCGTGTCCTAGGCTCGTCTCGATGGCGAGCGCCGGCGCGGCGCCGGGTACGCGTCGTGCGAGCTCGCCGTTCAACTCGGCCGCCCTCGGGCGCGCGGTGCGTTCGAGTGCCTCGTAGATCGCGGCCTCGGCGATCCGGTAGCGGCCCTCGAGGTCGGGCGCGTCGGTATGCAGCGAGGCGATCGCCGAAAGCGTATGGGTCAGGTGGTCGAAGACCAGGACGAGGTCGGCCTCGATGAACGCGGCCGTGGGCACGGCGACCGGATCGACGTCGGGGAGCGGCACGGTGGGCTCGAAGATCGAGACGGCATCGTAGGCCAGCGCTCCGACCGCTCCGCCGGTGAACCGCGGCATCCCGTCGGAGGGCGCCACGCGGCGGCGCGGGACGAACCCGCGGATCGCCTCGAGCGGGTCCGGTGCAGCGGTGGTCTCGACCGGCAAGGCCGGGTCGTAGACGGAGACGTCCACGGGCCGAGTCTGCGTGCGGGCCTGGCCGTCGCGGACCTCCAGGAGGCGGCGCGGTCCAATCCCGAGGAATGAGTAGCGGCCCAGCCGCTCGCCGCCCTCGACCGACTCGAGGAGGAACGCCGGGCCGCCGTCGTCCAGCCTCAGGAACGCCCCAATCGGCGTCTCGAGATCGGCCGGGCGGGTCGCCCGCAAGAGGATCGTGTCGGTATGCGGGGCGAGGCGCTGGGCCTCGGCCAGGCTGAGCGGTTCGCTGCTGGTCATCGCGACGATGCCTCGAGAATCAAGAAACGACCTTCGTCTCCCGGGACGAAAGGTCGTGCCTTCCGCGGTGCCACCCTCATTCGGCGATGCCGCACTCTCGTGACCGACGGATCGTGGTGTGGCCACGGCCGATCGGCGCTGCCCGCTATCGCTGGCGCTCTGCGCCGGAGCCTACTGGCGCCTGCGGCATAGGCCGCTTCGCGTTCGGTCCGGAGGCTCCCGGGGCCATTCGCCGTCGTCGACGTCCCGGCTCGCACCGACCGCCGGGTCTCTGGATCGTCCGTTCGACGGGTACTCGTCCCGTTCACAGCCCGTTCTTCGTGATGTGGCGGGGAGTATGGGCTCGAGGTCGGACGGCGTCAACCACGGGCCGGCCAGCCCGGACGGCCCACCCACGTCGGGACAACCGGCACGTCCCGGGGTCGGCACAACGAGGCCATCCTCGAGTGGGCCGGTCCGCCCGGCCCGGTCGCCGCTCCCAGGCGAGCGGCCTGGAGGCACACGATGATCGGTTCACGAACAGCTCCGGAAGCAGCCCCTCCCCTCCCCGACGACGTCCTGACCCTCGCTGACCTGGGGCCGGACGGGCTGCGCCACGTCCTCGACCTGGCACGGGCGATCAAGCGCGCCCCGGACGAGTTCCGCGGCGCGCACGCCGGCGGGCGGCTCGGAATGATCTTCGACAAGCCGTCCACCCGGACCCGGGTCAGCTTCGAGGCCGCCGCCTGGCTGCTGGGCATGCTGCCGGTCGCGCTACGTCCGGACGAGCTCCAGTTGGGCCGCGGAGAGACCGTGGCCGATACCGCCCGAACCCTGTCGCTGTACCTCGACGCGCTCGCGATCCGGACCTTCGACCAGGCGCGGGTCGAGGAGGTCGCGGCGTGGGCGTCGATCCCGGTCGTCAACGCGCTGACCGACGATCACCACCCGTGCCAGGCACTCGCCGACGTCATGACCCTCGACGAGGAGTTCCACGGTCTCGCCGGGATGCGCCTGGCGTTCGTCGGCGACGGCGACAACGTCTGCCAGTCCCTGATCCAGGCGGCCGCCCTCGTCGGATTCGACCTGGCGATCGCGACGCCGCGCGGCTACGAGCCGAACGCCGGGATCCTCGTCGCGGCGCGAGTCATGGGAGCGACGAGCGGAAGCGACATCACGCTCACCCACGACCCGCGCGAGGCGGTCCTCGGGGCCGACGCCGTCTACGCCGACGTCTGGACCTCGATGGGTCGCGATGCCGAGCGCGACCAGCGGCTGCTGGACTTCCGCGGGTACACCGTGGACCGCGCGCTCATGGAGCTCGCCGCTCCGGAGGCGATCTTCCTGCACTGCCTGCCCGCCCATCGCGGCGAGGAAGTCACCGACGAGGTCATCGACGGACCTCGATCACGCGTCTGGCGGCAGGCCGAGAACCGGATGCACACCGAGGCGGCACTGCTCTACGCCATGGTCCGCACGCAACACGAAGGCTGAACCGGGGCCGGCCGCCGGGGAATCGGGTCAGGCGACGATGTGCGTCCCGGCTTTCCCCGCGATCGCCTGCTCGAGGTTGTCGGGCGTCGTGATGATCGCCTCGAAGCCACCGCTGTCGAGGAACTGGAGGCACGCCTCGATCTTGGGGGCCATGCTCCCCGCCGCGAAGTGGGTGCCTTCCGCGAGGTAGGCGCGTGCCTGGTCCGCCGTCAGACGATCCACCCAGCGCTGGTTCGGCTTGCCCCAGTCGAGGGCGACGCGATCCACCGCGGTGCTGATGACGAACAGCTCGGCACCGATTCGCGAGGCGAGCAGCGACGAGGCGAAGTCCTTGTCGATCACCGCGGCGACGCCCTCGAGCGAGCCGTCGCTACGGCGCACGACCGGGATCCCGCCTCCGCCAACCGTGATGACGACGAAGTCGTCCTCGATGAGCGACCGAACGGCCGCCTCCTCGACGATCCGCACGGGCCTGGGCGATGCGACCACCCGTCGCCAGCCGCGGCCGGCATCCTCGACGACGTCCCAGCGGTCGCGCTCGCGCCGCTCGGCCGCCTTGTCGGCGTCCATGAACGTCCCGATCGGCTTGGTCGGATGTCCGAACGCCGGATCGTCTGCCGCGACCTCGACCTGGGTGACGACCGTGACGGCCTGCCGCTCGAGCGCCATTCGCAGGAAGTCGTTGGCGAGGCACTGCTGGAGTTCGTAGCCGATCGCGCCCTGCGAATCGGCGTTGCACACGTCGAGCGGCACTTCGTGCAACTCGTGGGCGGCGAGCTCCGAACGGCGGAGGATGAACCCGACCTGCGGGCCGTTGCCGTGCCCGATCGCCACCCGCCAGCCGTCGCGGACCATCGCCGCGATGTGCCCGCTCGTCTCGTGCAGGGCGGCGATCTGGTCCGGCACCGACTGGTGCCGCGCGTCCTTGATGAGCGAGTTGCCGCCGATCGCGACGACGAGCGTTCTGTCAGTCATCGTGAGCTCCCTCGGTCAGCCCATCGTGAGGGCCATGACCGCCTTCTGGACGTGGAGTCGGTTCTCGGCCTCGTCGTAGACGACCGAGTGCGGGCCGTCGATCACGGCGTCGGCGACCTCGACATTTCGGTCGGCGGGCAGGGGGTGCATGTAGATCGCGTCCTCGTTTGCGAGGTCGATCCGCCGCTCGTCGGTGATCCAGTCGGTGTACTTCGCGCCGATCGCGGCCCCTTCCTCGTCGCTCTTCGCGACCCGCAGCGGACCCCAGCTCTTCGCGTAGATGACGTCCGAGTCGCGCATCCCGGCGTCGAAGTCGTCGAGCCGCTCGAACGCGCCACCGGCCCGCCGCGCGTTCTCCTCGGCCTGGCCGACGATGTCGGGCATGAGCTCGAACTCCGGCGGGTGCACGAGCCGGACGTTCATCCCGAGCCGCGTGGCGAGGAGGATGAGGTCCTGGGGCACGCTCATCGGCTTCTGGTAGCTCTTCGCGTAGGCCCACGACACGGTGATCGTTCGGCCGCGCGGAGAGCCGAAGCGCTCCTTGATCGTGAGCAGGTCGGCGAGGACCTGGAACGGGTGGAACAGGTCGCATTGCATGTTGAGGACCGGCACGCGGCTCGCCTCGGCGACCGCCCGGATGTACCCGTTGCCGACGCCCCAGTCCACGTGACGGATCGCGATCCCGTCGTTGTAGCGGCCGAGGATCTCGCCGATCTCCCTGGGCGTGTCGCCGTGGGAGATCTGGGTCGTCCGCGACTCGATGAACTGGCCGTGCCCGCCGAGCTGGGCGATTCCGGCTTCGAACGAGGCGCGCGTCCGCGTGCTCGAGAAGAAGAAGAGCATCGCGAGGACCTTGTCCCGCAGGTATGCGTGCGGCTGGCCAAGCGCACGGTCGAGCTTGAGACGCGCTGCGGTCTCGAAGACCGTGTCGATCTCGTCGTTCGTCCACTCCTGCAGGCTGATGAGGTCTCGCCCGCGCAATCCGGTCTGCATCGTCGTCGCTCCTACTCGGCGGCGCCGAGGACGAGCGCGAGGAGCGCCATCCGGAGGACGACCCCGTTCGAGGCCTCGACCCAGTAACGCTGGTGGCGGGTCTCGTCGACGTCCTGCAGGAGCTCGTCCATGCGCGGGAGCGAGTGCAGGATGATCGAGCTTCGCTTCGCCTTCGTGCGCATGAGCTCGGCCGTCACCTGGTATGCCGGATCGGTCCGCCCGACCTCGGCGCCGCGTTCGACGCGCGACTGCGTGTAGTCGGCCTGGACGAC
>Ga0299913_10005108_pt1 | contig 11150 bp, 6 predicted proteins | sample RVTome_9_FD_201360 | JGI IMG/M metagenome (GOLD analysis project Ga0299913, IMG submission 201360) | Soil microbial communities from uranium-contaminated site in the Upper Colorado River Basin, Wyoming, United States - RVT155D38 (version 2) ... | reverse complement strand
CGAAGGGGTGGTGGTCGAGGATGATCTCGTTGAGCCCGTCGTACTGCTTCACCAGGATCGGGAAGTCGCCCTTCTCGTCGTGGGTGCGGAGCGCCGTGGGCCGGCGGATGTCGCGCTCGCTGTAGGGGGCGCCCTCGATCAGCTGGCCGAACTCGTTGCGGTAGCGCTTGGGCCAGCGCACGTGGCCGCGGCTCTCCATGATGAGGAGCTTGGTCTGCTCGCCGGCGAGGTCGAGCCGCCAGCGGTGCAGGATCCCGCGGTGGATGACGAGATAGTCGCCCTCGTGAAAGGGCAGATCGCCGAAGACGGTCTCCAGCGTGCCGCTGCCCTTGCTCACGTAGACCAGCTCGTCGCACTGGGCGTTGCGGTAGAAGTGGGCGTCGTTCTCGTCCGGCTCGACGTAGAGCATCGCCACCTCGTTGTTGAATAGCAGGGGCACCCGGTCGAGGGTGGGGCTGCCGCCCTTCTTCACCTGTGAGGTGCGGAAATGGCGATGGCGCAGCGTCTGGTCGGGATCGGCCTCGTACTTTGTCTCCCGGAGCCGCCGCGCCGACTTCACGGTGGTGGGCGGGTAGACGTGGTAGAGCAGCGAGGCCGTCCCGGTGAAGCCCTCGTGCCCCATCAGCTCCTCGGCGTAGATCCCTCCGTCGGGCTTCCGGAACGCGATGTGGCGCTTCCGGGGGATCGAGCCCATCGTGTGGTAGATCGGCATATCACAAATTTCCTCGCAGCGCCTGCTCGCGCTCGATGGCCTCGAACAGCGCCTTGAAGTTTCCCTTGCCGAAGCTCCGGGCGCCCTTCCGCTGGATGATCTCGTAGAACACGGTCGGCCGGTCCTGCACCGGCTTGGTGAAGATCTGGAGCAGATACCCGTCGGGGTCGCGGTCCACCAGGATGCCGAGGTCGGCGAGCGTGTCGACCGGCTCGTCGATCCGGCCCACCCGGGCCTGGAGATCGGCGTAGTACGTGGTCGGCACCCGGAGAAACTCCACGCCCCGGTCGCGGAGTGCGGTCACCGTCCGGATGATGTCGTCGGTGGCGATGGCGATGTGCTGGACGCCCGGGCCGCGGTAGAACTCCAGGTACTCGTCGATCTGCGACTTCTTCTTGCCCTGGGCCGGCTCGTTGATGGGGAACTTGATCCGCTCGTTGCCGCTGGCGACGACCTTGGACATGAGGGAGCTGTACTCGGTGGAGATGTCCTTGTCGTCGAACGAGATGAGATTGCGGAAGCCCATCACGTCCTCGTAGAACTTGACCCAGGTATTCATCCGCCCCAGCTCCACGTTGCCCACGCAGTGATCCACGTGCAGCAGTCCGACGGGCTCCGGGTTGTACCGGCTCTCGACCGGCCGGAACCCCGGCAGGAAGGGACCGTGGTAGTTCCGCCGCTCCACCAGACTGTGGATCGTGTCGCCGTAGGTGTGGATCGCGGCGACCACCGCCTCCCCGTCGTCGTCCCGCAGCACGGCCGGATCCGCCGCCGCCCCGGCGCCCCGCTCCACCGCCTTCGCGAACGCGTCGCGGGCGTCGTCCACCCACAGCGCGATGTCCCGCACGCCGTCGCCATGGCGGTGCACGTGGTCCGCGATGGGATGGTCGGGCGTGAGCGCCGAGGTGAGGACCAGGCGCACCTTGTTCTGCTGGAGGAGATAGCTGGCCCGGTCGCGGGTCCCGGTCTCGGGGCCGCGGTAGGCGATCAGCTGATAGCCGAAGGCCGAGCGGTAGTACTGGGCGGCCTGCTTGGCGTTGCCGACGTAGAACTCGACGTAGTCGGTGCCGTTGATGGGGAAGGTATCGGTCGCCTCGCCGGCGACGGGCATCGTCTCGATCTGCATGAGTCCCCCCTGACTCGGCGGATGGCCGCGGAGTGCGTCTGCCGAGGAAAAATAACGCCGCACGGAGCGGCCCACCACGGCTCAGGCCCGCAGGATGACGCGCTCGACCTCCGTCGCCAAGTCCTCACCGGTAAAGGGCTTCTGCAGGAACGGCCGGTCGCCCCTGAGGAGGCCCCGGGAGAGGATGTCGTCCCGGGGATAGCCCGACATATAAAGGATAGGGAGCCCGGGAAGGACGCCGTGGATCTCCCCCTCGAGCTGCTCCGTGCCCATGTCGGGGACGATGACGTCGGTGAGGAGGAGACTGGGCTTGACGGCCCCGTCGCGCAGGGCCGCCAGGGCCTCGCTCCCGTTGCGGGCCTGGAGCACCCGATAGCCACGGTCCCGGAGCACCCGGACCGTGAGCTCCCGGACCCCCTCCTCGTCCTCCAGGATCAGCACCGTCTCTCCCCTCGCCTGCTGCCTCAGCGCCCGGGGCGCGGCCGCCGGTCGCTCGCTCGCGGCGCCGCTCACCTCGGGAAGGCAGACGGTGAATGTGGTCCCCTGGCCGAACGTGCTCTCCACCCACACGTACCCGCCGCTCTGTTTCACGATGCCGTAGACGGTGGACAGGCCGAGCCCGGTTCCCGCCCCCACCGGCTTGGTCGTGAAGAACGGCTCGAACACGTGCGCGAGGGTGGCGGGGTCCATGCCGTGGCCGGTGTCCACGACGGAGATCAGGCCGTAGGATCCCTCGGGAATGGGGATGCCGATCAGCCGCAGGCCGGCGGCCTCGTCGAGCCGCCGCGATTCGGTCGTGATCCGGATGGTGCCACCGGAGGTCATCGCGTCGCGCGCATTGAACGTGAGGTTGATGAGGACCTGCTCGACCTGCGAGCGGTCCACCCGCACCACCGCGTCCAGCGGGGCGAGCGCGGTCTCCACCCTGACGTTGGCCGGCAGCATGAGGCGCAGGACCGGCGCCATCTCCTCCACGACCGCGTTCAGACGGAGATCGGTCGGTTGCAGGACCTGCTGCCGGCTGAAGGCGAGGAGCTGCGAGGTGATCTTGGCCGCGCGCAGGGCGGCCTTCCTGATCTCCTCCACCTCCCGCTGCCGACCGTCGGAGGCGTGCTCACCCTGGGTCAGCAGGTCGCTGAAGCCGAGGATGATCGTCATCATGTTGTTCACCTCGTGGGCCACCCCGCCCGCGAGGCGGCCCACGGCCTCCATGCGCTGCGCGCGTTGGAGTCGCTCCTCCGTGCGCTTCAGGTGGCTGAGGTCCTGGACCGCGACCACGTGGGAGCCCGGGAGCTGCTCGTCGTCGAGCGAGGTGACGCTCACGAGGACCGGCACCGCGCCCCCATCGTGGCGCCGGTGCTCCGACTCGTAGACCAGCCCCCCGGAGCCGGAGCCGGAGCCGAACCTCCACTGCTCCAGCTCGCCCCGGTGATCGGGCGGAACCAGCTCGGCGAACGGCCGGCCGATCAGGCTGGCGGCGTCGTCCTGCCCGTGGAGCCGGGCGAACGCCGGATTGGCCGCCTCGATCCGCTGGTCCGCCGCGTCCACGATGGCCGCACCCCACCAGGCCGCGTCGAACACCCGGATCCACCGGTCGAGCGCCCGAGCCACCGCGGGGACGCGATCGACCCGCTGCGGCAGGCTCTCGTGCAGCAGCGCGCCATCCACCGCGAGTGCGACCCTGCGGGCCAGCACCTGCACCGTGGCGAACTCGGCGCTGCTGAAGGAGGTCTGCGACTCCGAGCGGCCCAGCGCGAGTGCGCCCAGGGTCCGTCCGCCCGACCGGAGCGAGACGACGACGAGCGAGCGCAGGTCCAGCGTGCGGATCAGGGAGATGAGCCGGGGGTCGCCGCGGGTCACGAAGCGGGAGGAGGTGTCGGTGAGGACGGGAACCCAGCGGGCGTAGCGCCCTTCGCGCGAGCTTCGGGCGGCCGCACGGAGCACGGAGTGCATCGCTCCGCGAACCTCACGCTCGAGAACCGGGGCCATGCTCTCTCGCACGTGGGACACTTCTACGCGCGGATCCCCGTCCGTCTCCGGCACGAACAGCACGGCCATCTCGGCCAGCGCGGGGACCAGGGCGTCGAGGGCGACCCGGACGACAGCCTCGAGTTCCACCGCCTCACCGAGCGCGCGACCGGCCTCCTCCAGCAGTTCCAGATGATCGATGTCGAGAGGCAGCTCGGTCTCCACGCAGTGCATCCTTCGTTTGGCTTGCTCAACCTCGTCGCATCCGGGTCGGGAGGCAAGCACCGTCTTTGTGCTTGGTGAGCCCCATCACACCGGCTGCGTGTCCCCGGGATCGCCGGGGCCGCCCCCTGCCCCGCCGTGCAAGTCGCGCCCCCCCGCGCATCTCCCCGGACCCCCAATCCGGAGCGCCAAGATGCGTCGAGCCATCCCGCTCATTCTGGTCGTGAGTGCCTGCACACCTTTGCACTACGCCGTTGCCCAGGGCTGGGTGGAGATCGAGAATCGCCGGCCGGAGCTCCCGGCGGGGCCGGTCGTCCGGGTGGGCTCGCAGGTCACCATCGCGGTGGACGACCGGCTGGCGAAGGTCCAGGTCGAGGAGCGCTTCCGCAACACCGGGCCCGTTCTCGCCGAGGGATCCTACCTCTACCCGCTCGCCGGCGAGGCCTCCTTCAGCGACTTCTCGCTCTGGCTCGGCGACCAGGAGCTGCGCGGCGAGCCGATGGACGCCGACAAGGCGCGCGAGATCTACGAGAGCATCGTGCGCCGGAAGAAGGATCCCGCGCTGCTCACCCTGGCCGGGCACGGCCTCGTCCGGGCGCAGGTCTTCCCGATCCAGCCCGGCGAGACCCGACGCGTCGCGCTCAGGTACACTCAGCTGCTGGTGCGCCAGGGTGACGCGCTCCGGCTCCGCTACGCGCTGGGCTTGCGGGGGGGCGAGAGCCCCACCGAGCTGCGGATCGAGATCGCTCGCGGCGATCGATACGGGACTCCCTACTCTCCCACCCACGCGATCGACAGCAGGAGCGCCGGCGGTCGGCTCGAGATCACGGTTGCGCCGGGCACTGCCGGCGACGTCGAGCTGTTCCTCCCGCTTCGCCGGCCGGTGGCGGGTGCCACGCTGCTGACCCACGCGCCGGGCGGCGAGGACGGCTACTTCATGCTGCTCCTCGCCCCGGGCTCCTCCGGCCGGGGCGAGGGCATTCGCCGCGACCTCACCCTCGTCGTGGATGTCTCCGGCTCGATGTCCGGGACCAAGCTGGAGCAGGCGAAGGCGGCCCTCCAGCAGGCCCTGGGCACCCTCGGCCCGGACGATCGCTTTCGCGTGATCGCCTTCTCCGGCACGGTGCGCCGATTCCGGGAACAGCCCGTCGCGGCCACGGCGGCCAACCTCGCCGGTGCCCGCGAGTTCGTGGACGGGCTCGGCGCGGAGGGGGGGACCGACCTCGCGGGGGCGCTCGAGGCGGCGCTCGACGGTGCCGGGGACGGCGACAGCGAGCGACTCTCACACATCGTCCTGCTGAGCGACGGCATGCCGTCCGTCGGCGAGCAGGAGCCCGACCGGATCGCCGGCCGGGCAGCCGGGCGGATCGGGCGGGCCCGGATCTTTCCGGTGGGCATCGGCCACGACGTGAACACGTACCTGCTGGATCGCCTCGCGACGGAGGGCCGCGGAGCCGTGGAGTACGTGCCTCCCGGCGCGAGCGTCGAGTCCGCCATGGGCGTCATCCTGAGCAAGCTGCGCCACCCGGCGCTGGTGGACCTCAGCGTCACCGAGTCCCCGGTCGAGCTGCTCGGCCGGCAGCCGGCGCGGCTTCCGGATCTCTTCTACGGAGAGGAGCTGGTCGTCTTCGGCCGCTATCGCGAGCGGGGAGCCGGGCGCCTGGTCGTCACCGGCAGCCGCAACGGGGCGCGCGAGCGGGTGGAGACCCGGGCGAGCTTCCCGGCATCGGAGCCCGGCAACGCCTTCATCCCCCGCCTCTGGGCCGCCCGCCGGATCGGCGAGCTGACGCGGACGATCCGTGTCGAAGGCGCCTCGCCTGTCCTCCTGGAGGAAATCCACGATCTTGGCCTCCGGTTCGGCATTCTGACCGAGTACACCTCGTACCTGGTGCAGGAGCCCGAGCGCGTCGCGGAGGCGCCGCCGCCCATGCCCCGGCTGGAAGAGGCCCGGAGCCAGACCGGAGCGGCCGCGTTCCGCCGCGCCCAGAGGAGCTCCAAGTTCGCGGAGACCAAGAGCTTGGATCGAGCCGAGGAGCTGTCGGCGGACGGGCTGGGCGCGGCGGCCCCGGGCGCGCCCGGCGGGTCGCTCAAGAAGGCGGGGGATCGGGTGTTCGTGCTGCGGGGCTCGGTCTGGACTGACATCCGGCAGGCGGATAGGATCCCCATCACGGCGGTGGCGGCGTTCAGCCCGGCATATTTTGCGCTGGTGCGAATGTTGCCGGAGTTGACCCCTTATCTCTCGGTCGGCGAAGAAATTGTGGTGGCCGGTCGACGGGGCAGCATCAGAATCGCCCACCACGGTATCGAATCGTGGCAGCCGGGCGACCTGGCGGAGCTGGTCCGTAACTTCAGGGGCACATGACGGCTGATCTCGCCCGCCTGTTCGAGGAGTACTACCCCTCGCTCGTCCGGATGCTGTATCGCCGGACGGGCGATCGGGATCGGGCCGAAGACCTGGCGCAGGAGACGTTCGCCAGGGCCGTCTCCGCCCCGCCGACCAACCCACGGCCCTGGCTGTTCGCCGTGGCGCTGAACCTCGTGCGGGAGGACGGGCGCAGAACCGTGACCCGGGGTCGAAGGCTGGAGCTGTTGCGCACCGAGCAGGACCGGCCGGCGGCCGGGCCCGATACCGACCTGGAGCGCAGCGAGGACGTCGGGCGGGTCCGGGCGGCGCTGGCCCGGCTGAACGAGCGCGACCGGGAGGCGCTCCTGCTCAAGGCCGAAGGCTTCGGGTACGACGAGATCGCTTCCACGCTGGGCCTGGCCAAGGGCGCGGTGGGCACCACGCTCGCGCGCGCCCGGCGGAGGCTGGTCGAGGCGTACCGCGCGCAGGATCGAGGGAACCATGTCGCATCTTGACGAAGGCACACTGCACGCCCTGCTCGACGGGGAGCTGGACCTTCACGAGGTGAAGGAGATCCAGGCCCACATCGGCAGCTGTGCGGCGTGCGGCACCCGCCTTCGCGAGGTGAAGGAGTTCCACGGCGAGGCCGATCGGCTGGTGGGGGTCCTCGAGCTGCCCACGGCGCCTTCCCGGCGCACGGGCCCGGCCGGACCCCAGGCGGCCGCGCCGGACGACCGGGCCGGCGGGCGGCGACCCCCCCGGGAGCTGCCCCGTGTGTCCGGGCCCGTGAACGAGCCCCCTCCCCTGCTGCTCCCGGAGAACCCCGGCTATCAGCGGGGGGGCCTGCTCTGGCGCATGCGCTGGGCGGCGTTGCTGCTGGTGACGGTCGGCGCGGGCTACATGGCCAGCCAGATGCGGCGGCCATCCAACTATGCCTTCGAGGGAGAGCTGTCGCCGGTCCGCCTGGCCGATTCGGCGCCGGGGGCAGTGCTGAGCAGCGAGGAGGACGCCTCTGCCGCGGCCCCCGTCCGCGCCGACACCCCCGGGCCGGCGGCCCCGGGAGCGTCGGCGGACGAGGCGAAAGCGCTCGCCCCGTTGGCGAGACGCTCCGCCCCTCGCCCGCAGAGCCCGCAGTCGGACACCCCGCGGGCGGAGGCCCCCCGCCAGCGGCCCCAGCCCGCGGAGCCCCAGCCGCAGGCGGAAGACCGGGCGCTCGCCGCGGGCGCCGCGCGCGCCGCGGAGGAGCCGGGGGCGGAGGAGCCGGCGGACGACTCCGCCGACGAGGCGCCGCCCTCGGACGAGCGGCAGGCCGATGTGCGCAGCGAGGCGGCCCGCGCGCTCCGCGAGCTGGACCGCGAGCGCCAGTCCGAGCGCGCCGCCGCGGCCACCGCGGCCCTGGACAGCGCCCGCCGCCGCGAACTGCTGGCGCGCCAGACGGCCGCTCCACCTCCGGCGCCCCGCACCCCCGAGCAGCGGGCGCAGGTCTACCTCCGCATCGGCCTCGACGAGGCCGCCAAGCAGCTCGGCCGCCCGGTGCACGTGGTGGAGGGCCTGAGCCCACTCTTCATGGGATTGGTGCAGGGACGGAACTCGCCGGGAGCCGACGCGACCCGGCCGGTAGTGCGGGTGGTGTACCAGGACTCCCAGGGAAGGCTGATCTTCCTCGACCAGCAGCGCCTCCGGCCCGGCCAGACCGCGACCCAGCCGGGGGCCGAGCCGCACTGGGTCGTGGGCGAGATCTCGCTGCACCTGAGCGGCGAAGTCGGCCCCGAGATTCTCCGCAACTACCGGGCGCGCGTCAGGTAGACAGTTCCGCGCCCTCCAGCACCTCCCGCACCCGCCGCATCAGCTCGTCGGCGGTGAACGGCTTGTGGAGGAAACTGGTGCCGGTGCGGTGCACCCCCCGACGCACCACCTCGTCGTCGGTGTAGCCCGAGATGTAGAGCACCCTGAGCTCCGGCCGCTGCGCCGTCAGCCGCTCCACCAGCTCCCCGCCGCCCATCTCCGGCATCACGACGTCGGTCACCAGCAGGTCGATCGGCCTCTCGTAGCGTTCCGCGATCAGCAGCGCGTCCCGTCCGTGTCGGGCCGTGAGCACCGCGTGCCCGTGCTCCACCAGGATCTGCCGCACCAGCTCGCGCACCCCGTCCTCGTCCTCGACCACGAGCACCGTCTCGCGACCGCGGAGCTCGGACGAGGCCTCGCCCGACGGCTCCTCCACCTCGGCCTTGGGCAGATAGACCTTCACGGTGGTGCCCTCTCCCGGCTCGCTCGAGACCCGCACCACGCCCCCGTGCTGGCGGATGATGCCGTAGACGATGGCGAGGCCGACCCCGGCCCGCTGGTCGCGCGGATCGCCGGACGGAAGCGGCTCGAAGAGCTCTCCCGCCGCGTCCGTCTCGATGCCGGCGCCGGTATCGTGAATGGCGAGCAGCACGTAGGTGCCGGGACGCACGCGCCGCATCCTGGATCCCTCCGCGATCTGCCGCTCGCCGGTCTCGATGGTGAGCGTGCCCCCCTGGGGCATCGCATCCCGGGCGTTCAGGATGATGTTCACCAGGAGCTGGTCGAGGTGTCCCGCGTCCATGCGCAGCATCGCCGATCCGGGCAGCAGACGCAGGTCCACCCGGATGTCCGCGCCGAGGAGCTGCCGGATGAGGCCCTCCATGGAGCGGATCACCTGGTGCAGGTCGAGCACCTGCGGGTGCGGCACCTGCCGCTGGCCGAAGGCGAGGAGCTGGCCGGTGAGCACCACGCCGCGATCCGCCGCCTTCCGGATCTGATCCGCATCGGCCCGACGGGGGTCGTCTTCGGCGAGCTCGCGGAACAGGATGTCGCCGAAGCCGCGGATCGTGGTGAGGATGTTGTTGAAGTCGTGGGCGATCCCGACGGCGAGGCGCCCCATCGCATCCAGCCGCTGGGCCTGGCGGAGCTGCTCCTGGCTGTGGTGGAGCGCGGCGCGGATCCGGGTGCGCTCGCTGATGTCGGTGGCGAGCACCAGACGCGCGCGCCGTCCGTCCATCTCCAGCTCGTGCGACACGATCTCCACGTCCATGACCGTGCCGTCCTTCCGCTGGTGGCGGGTGAACGCGACCTCCGGGCGCCGGCCCACGCCCGCCACCGGGGGCCCCGGCGTCTCCTCGGCCGGCCGGATGTCCATGATGCTCATGGCGAGGAACTCCTCGCGCGAATACCCGTAGTGCCGCACCGCCGCGTCGTTCACGGCGAGGAACTCCAGGGTCTCCACGTCGAAGATCCACATCGGCTGGGGGTTGGCCTCGAACAACAACCGGTAGCGGCGGTCGGCCTCCCGCGCCTCGTGAAAGACGTGTCCCGCGCCGATCGCGAGCGCGGCCCGCTCGCCCAGCTCCCTCGCGAAGCGGATGTCCTGCTCCTCGAAGCGGCGCGCGTACTCCCGGCTCATGCCGAGGGTGATCACGCCGGCGAGCCGGCCGTGGGCGTGGACAGGGATCGCCAGGATCCAGGTCGGCTTCAGGGCGCGGTACAGCTTCCGATGCTCGCCGTCCTGCGCCAGGGTCCGGAGCCTCTCCTCCGTCACCTCGACGGGGTCGCCCCCCGCCGGCGGGCCGAACGGCACCCGCCGCTCGCCGTATTCGCAGAGCGCGCGCACCAGGAGGTCCCGGGCGGGGTCGCGGTGGGCGCCCGCGAGGAAGAGCGGTACCCCGCGCTCGCCGATGACGTGAAACGCGCACCAGTCCCCCAGGGCCGGCACCACGAGCCGCGCGAGCTCGCGCAGCGTCACCTCGTAGTCCAGGGAGGAGGCCAGCGTGGCGCTGGCTTGGGAGAGCAGCGACACCCGCCGGTCCAGCGCCTCGGCCTCCGCCCGGGAGAGCTCCGCCGCTCGCCCCCGCTGGGCGGTGGCGTGGAGCCGACTGACCAGGATCGCGATGCCGGGCGCGATCAGACCCACAGCCAGCAGACTGTACGCCCCGCTCGGCCTGTAGCGCATCGGGAAGCCGGGCTCGGCGAAGAAGTGGACGCCGTAGAGGACGGTGAGCACCGCGCTGATGAGCGACGTCCGGAGCCCTCCGAGGTACGCGGCGACGACCACCGTGAGGAGGAGCACCGGGAAGGGATACAGGACCGGCGTGCCGCTGCGGGTGAGGATGTCCAGCAGGATGATGGCGGCGAGGGTCAGCAGCGGCCCCCACACGGTCTCCGCCGCCCGTTTCCACCCCTGGCGGGGCGTCATGAGCCCCTCCCGGAAACGGGTTCGTACCGTCTCGACCGCATGGGTGACACCGCTCTGAGTCATCGTCGGTCCGCTTCCCGGGCGCTCGCGCCCGCCGGCAGAGAATACGGTTCGGCCCGCCTCGAGCGGTAGGGTCGCGGGGAGGAGGGTGACGGGACGAAGATGCGCCCGGCCCGGGGGGGCGTCTGTGAGACTGCTTACACCTCCCTGCGGGGGCGCGGCCCGGCGGGTCCGGCTCCGCTTGCCGAGTGGTGCGGCGGGCGGTATGCTATCGCCAAGCTCAGCCATCCCCACCGCTCACCACAGGTACTCCGCCGCTCGATGACGGGGCTCCCGTCCCACTGGAGACACGGGTATGCCACTGCAGCGTCCGCCTTCCCGATTGCCCGCCCCTCGCACGCGCCTTCACCTCCACCATCTCACCGTACTGACCGCCCTGCTGGCTCTCTGGGTCATCGTGCCCGGCACCGTCCGGGCCCAGGGTGTGACGACCTCCGACATCACGGGTTTCGTGACCGCGGAGGACGGCAGACCACTCGAGGAGGCGGTGATCGTGGCCGTGCAC
>Ga0299913_10005106_pt1 | contig 11151 bp, 10 predicted proteins | sample RVTome_9_FD_201360 | JGI IMG/M metagenome (GOLD analysis project Ga0299913, IMG submission 201360) | Soil microbial communities from uranium-contaminated site in the Upper Colorado River Basin, Wyoming, United States - RVT155D38 (version 2) ... | reverse complement strand
GCGAAGCCGATCGCCGTTAAAGATCGACCAGAACTGGTCAACGGGTCTCGAGGAAGCCGAGCACTCGCTCGCGAAGCAGTTCGGTGGCGCCGGGATCGTACGACGGCAGGGTGCTGTCGGCGAAGTAGTGCTGGTCGCCCGGGTAGAGGAACAGCTCCCCGTCGCTCGCCTGGTCGACCACCACCCGTGCGGCGTCTACGTCACCCTCGCCGACGAAGATCGGATCGCGGTCCATGCCGTGAATCTGCACCGGCACGTCCGTCGGCCAAGCCGGACCGAACTCCGAGGGGGGAACGCAGGAGTAGAACAGCAGCGCTCCTCGTGCACCGGGACGGGTTTGCGCCAGTTTCTGTGCCGGCAGCACACCTAGCGAAAAGCCGGCGTACACCAACTCGGCAGGCAGGCCCTCGACGGCGCGGACGCCACGCTCGATCACTTCGCCGAAGCCGATCTCCGCGGCGTGATCGACACCCTCCTCCAAGCTGTCGAACGTGCGGCCCTGAAAGAGATCGGGAGTGTGCACGGTGTGCCCGGCGCTGCGCAGCTCGGCGGCGAACTCCAACACGCCAGGAGTCAGACCCAGGGCGTGGTGAAACAGTACAACCTCGGCCATATCAACACTCCCGTGGCAGCGGATCAGCGATCGACTCTCGAACGCTCCAGAAGTCTAGTGGGCGGTCGACTACGCCTCGGCGGTCCGGCCGGCGAGCAGCTACTCGAACCACTCGGGCGCGTCGTACCCGTCGCGGCGCGCCGGCTGTTGCGCGGTGACTCGCAACCGAGCACCCGGACCAGGTCGCGGGACGACGTCGCGCGGTGAGGCGATGTCGTGACCAGCGTCGCACCGCAGGTACACCCTGGCCGGGGCGCCGCACTCGCGGTGCACTGTCTCCAACGGCGGGCCTTCGGGGTCGGCGAGGTACCGGTCGCCCCACTCGCGCACAGCGACCAGGACGGGATACAGGTCCAGACCCTTGTCGGTGAGCCGGTACTCCATCCGCTCGCGCGCGCCAGGCTCACGGTACGGGACCTTTCTCAGCACGCCGGCGTCTACAAGCATGCCCAGGCGGTCGGCCAGAACCTGGCGGGGAATCCCGGAGCGTTCCCGCAGCTCGTCGAAGCGCCGGACGCCACTGAAGATGTCGCGCAGCACGACGACCGTCCACTTCTCACCAAGGATGTCCATGGCGCGGGCGACCGTGCAGTTGTCCACGGCGATGTCGAGTACAGGAGAACGCATGCCAGCAAGGCTACGTCTACTTGACAGACTCAGCAAGTAATGAAAGGCTGCGTCCATGACACAGACCCAGCTTGGCCGTAGCCGGACCTTCTCCTGGCACGACCCCTCGCCGACCGCTGCCCACCTCGGCAGTCGCAGTGGCCTGGAGTTGCTCAGGGCGATGATCGACGGCGAGGTACCCCCGCCACCGGCACTGGAGATGATCGGTATGGACGGCTTTGTGGCCGAGCATGGCCGGGTCACCGTCTCCATGACTCCGCAGGAGTTCCACTACAACCCACTCGGCACCGTGCATGGCGGAGTGCTGGCGATGCTCCTCGACACGGCAACCGGATGTGCCGTTCACTCCACGCTGCCGGCCGGCCTGGGCTACACGACGGTGGATCTGACCACGAAGTTTGTGCGCCAAGTCACCGTCGATACCGGGCAGCTTCGTTGCGAGGGCGTCGTGCTGTCGGCTGGGCGTCGGACGGCGCTGGCCGAGGCCAGGCTGACCGACGGGCGGGGAAGACTTATCGCCCACGCCACGTCCACCTGCATGTTGTTCGGTACGAGCGAACGGTAGGAACACCCGTCCGGCGCCCGGCGTTGCCACGTCATCCTGTAATTGCGTAATCAGGAGCGTTCGGTGAGCGATGACAAGGCGCCCCAGTCCGGCGAACAGCCGCTCGACGCGTACTCGCGGGTCGTCACGCGGGTGGCCGACGAGCTACTCCCCCATGTTGCGAGCGTGCGCGTGCGCGGCACTCGTCGTGGCATGCAGATCCAGGGCGGCGGATCCGCCGTCGTCTTCACCGACGACGGCTACCTGATCACCAACGCACACGTGGTCGGCACCACCGACCGCGGGACCGCCGCCTTCGCCGACGGAACCCAGGCCGAGTTCGACGTGGTCGGCTCCGACCCGCTGTCGGACCTCGCGGTGATCCGGGCGCGCGGCGCCACCCCGCGGGCCGCCCGATTCGGCGACGCCGAGTCGCTTCGCGTCGGCCAACTCGTCGTGGCGGTGGGCAGCCCGCTGGGCCTGGCCGGGTCGGTGACCGCCGGAGTGGTCAGCGGGCTCGGACGCTCACTCCCGACGCAGAGCGGTCGCGCGGGCCGCGTCGTCGAGGACGTGATCCAGACCGACGCCGCGCTCAACCCCGGCAACTCCGGCGGCGCGTTGGCCGACTCGGCCGCCCAGGTGGTCGGCATCAATACCGCGGTCGCCGGCATCGGGCTCGGGCTGGCCGTCCCGATCAACTCGACCACCCGCCGGATCATCGGGACGCTCATCCGCGAGGGGCGGGTGCGCCGGGCATACCTGGGCCTGGTGAGCACACCCACACCGCTGCCCGCCTTGATCGCCGACCGCACCGGCCAGCGGAACGGGCTGCGGATCGTCGAGGTCGTGCGCGGCGCGCCGGCAGACCAGGCCGGTCTGAAGGCAGGAGACCTGGTCCTTTCTGCTGGACGGGCACCGGTGGCCGAAGCGGAGAGCCTGCAGCGGCTGCTGTTCGACGACGCCATCGGGCGGCCATTGCCGATGACCGTGCTGCGCAACGGCGCCATGGTCGACGTGATCGCGATCCCGACGGAGCTCGAGCGGGTCTGACCCAGGGCGCCCAATCGATTCGTGGAGACGGCCGGCCGGCTGATACGCTGCTGCGGCGGTCGGCCGCATGTGCCGCCCGATCCCCCGTAGCTCAATTGGCAGAGCGTCCGGCTGTTAACCGGCAGGTTGTTGGTTCGAGTCCAACCGGGGGAGCCATTCCGCTCACTCGCCGGGGTGCACCAGCCCAGTCTCGTAGGCGAGAACCACCGCTTGGGCTCGATCACGAAGATCCAGTTTTCCCAGGATGCGCCCGACGTGCGTCTTCACCGTCTGCTCGGCGAGCACCAGAGCGTCCGCGATCTCGGAGTTCGACATCCCGCGTGCGATCAGCTTGAGTACTTCGGTCTCGCGGGGAGTGAGGACGCGCAGCCGCTCTGGTTTAGGTCGATCCCGCACCGGCCGGCTGGCATAGTCGGCGATCAACGTCCGCGTCACGGACGGCGCGAGCAGCGCGTCCCCGGCGGCCACGACGCGCACCGCCCGGATCAACTCGTCGGCGGACGCGTCCTTCAGCAGGAATCCGCTGGCGCCTGCCCGCAGCGCCTCGTAGACGTAGTCGTCGAGGTCGAACGTGGTCAGCATGATGACCCGGGGGTGGCGCAAGCCGGGTGCCCGGAGGATCCGCCGGGTCGCCTCCAAGCCGTCGACCCTGGGCATCCGAACGTCCATCAGCACGATGTCGGGCCGCCAACGGCGAACCGCCTCCGGTGCCTCCGCCCCATCGGCAGCGTCTCCCACCACCTCGATGTCCGGCTGGGCGGAAAGCAGCGCGCCGAAACCCTGGCGCACCATCGCCTGGTCATCGACGATCAGCACCTTGACAGGAACCTCGGTCACGACGCCCCTTCCCCGGGTTCGATCGGAAGCTCGGCGACCACCTCGAACCCCCCGTTCACGGCCGGACCCGCCCGCAATGTGCCACCCACCGCCGCCGCTCGCTCGCGCATTCCGCTGATCCCGTGACCGGCCGGTCCCGGTGCCGAGGGCTGGGCGGGTGCGTCGTTGTACACCCGCAGGTGCAGGTTGTCCGACGAGTACGTGACGACGACCGATACGCGTGCGCCTTGCGCATGCCGCGACGTGTTGGCAAGTGCCTCCTGGACGATCCGGTACGCCGACACGCTTGTCATCGCGCTGACCGGACGCACCCGGCCGCGATACTCCAAGCTCACCGACACACCCGAGCGCTGGGTGGCACCCACCAGATCGGCGACCTGCTCGATGGTCGGCTGCGGCGCTACCTGTGGCGAATCGCCGTGGCTGCGCAGCACGCCGAGAAGGCCGCGGACCTCGTTGAGCGCTTCGCGCGCAGACCTGCTGATCGCCGCGAACTCCGCCCGCGCCTGTTCGGAGAGGTCTTCGATCCGGTACGGCGCACTCTCGGCCTGCACGACGACCATCGACATGTGGTGGGCCACGACGTCGTGCAGGTCGCGGGCGATGCGGGCCCGCTCTTCGAGCACGGTGCGCCGCGCCTTCTCGAGCTCGCTCATCTCGGTCTGCTGCTCCAGGCTGCGCGTGACCTGGCGCCGCGTCCGGACCAAGTCTCCCAGGAACGCGATCCCGGTCGCGAGCGCGACGAGCATGGTGGCGGTGCCGGAGTTCTCCGTCAGCCCCGTCGACATCACCAGGACGGACGTCAGCCAGACCCAGATCGTGGTCCACCTGTCGTGCCGGACGCTGACCAGGAACAACGACCCGATCCACACCCATTGCAGGGTCGGTGGCCAGATGCTCGCCGCCGAGGTCGCCGGCGTTGCGACGACCGCCAGGATGACGGCGACGACGGTTACGATCCGCCAGCCGATGAGTATCCGATCGCGCATCAGACCCACCGGCAGCGCGACAAGGGCCGCGACCACGGGCAGCACGAGATCGTGGATGACGAGGTTGTCCCGGACGTCGGCCAACGCGATCGCGAACACGCAGACGGCCAAGATCCACGGACTCCTCGTCCGAACCCATTGCAGCCAGGCTCGACCGCCGAGGAACCGGGACGCGAAGGGCCGGCCGGCCGGCGGCGAAGGCGGCCAACCGATGAAGGCCTCGCGGAAACTGCGGCGCAGATCACCGGTCCAACCGGGAGGCAGCCGCACGCCTTGCGCCTGCACCGGCGCCGGGCTCTCCGCGGTCACGAAACGCGTCACCGCACCGCCGATGGCGATTGCGGTAACGCCCACGACCCACCCGGCGGGCTCATCGGACAAGGTCGCGAACAACGCGGCTGTTGCGGCCCACGCGCCCAGCTTCAGCACGATCTCGCGATCGAGTAGGACGTTCCGCGGCGGGCGGAGCGCGATCAGGGCGAACAACAACGAGAGCAGCACGATGCCGTGAACGGGCGGCCACGGCCACGGGTCGTCGTCGAGGATCGGAAAGACCTGCGACACCACGAGCGCCGAAGCCGCCGAGATCAACCAGCCGAGCAGCGGCCGGGTAAGCACCAGGCCGAACGGGACCGCGGCCGCCGCGGCCACTGGCGGCAGCAGCCCTCCCTCGACGGCCTCGATATCGAGTACCTCAGGCGCGGTCTGCACCGCGATGATGAAGAACACCAGCGCCGCCACCCAGGTCAGCAGGCGCCTCGCATTGGCAGCGGCCCAGGCGAGGGCGCGCTCACGAGCCGACGTCTTGTGCTCTTCCACCTGGTCAGGGTAGGGGTTCGGCTACCACCGTGTCGTCGTACCGAGGTGGGCATTCAACCCCCTTTGCGTAGTACCTGAGAGCCACCGCGAGACACCTCTTCGGCGTGACGACCGGCCGCGAGCGCGTCCTTAGCGTGCCCTCCCGATCGCCGCGAACCGCGCGGCGACGCACGGGAGGGGAAGTACGCGATGCTTGGCCGCCTTGGGCTCGCGTTGGCTGCGATCGCCGCTGCATTCGCGATAACCGGCGCCGGATTTCACCATCCGGAGACGAACGGCCCGGAGAGCCGGGCGGCGGCGCACGCCGTCGCCGTCTTCACCGGCCTGACCGACGGTGATCTCGCCACGGCGATCCCGGCCGACTTCGGCGACGTCATGGGGTACGAGCCCGTTGTGGTGGCGGCACCGGGGCGCGTTCCCATCCTGGTGAAGCCGGCTGGAGACTGCTCGTCCGCGTTCGGTGCCACGACATTCGACTTCGATCTGGCCTGTAAGCACCACGATCTGGGGTACGACCTGCTGCGGTACGCGGCACGTACCGGCGGCGAACTAGGGCCGTGGGCCCGCAGAGCGATCGATGACCGGCTCGCGGCCACGATGCACGAGCAGTGCGTAGCGATCGACGGCGGGCCGGCGTGCCGCACCGTGGCCTGGATCTCCGAGCACGCGGTGCGCGCCAACTCGTGGCGTCAGGGCCAGGGCGTGCCGGTCTCCGAACAAGGCGCGCCGTATCTGGTTGCGGGTGGACTGATGGGTGCGGCCTTCGCGGGCCCGCCGCTCGCCGGCCGGCTACGAGCCCGATGGCGGCGGCCGGCAGTAGCCGCGACGACACGCACAGCGGCGAGTCGATGACGCCGCGCGAGGCCGCCGGCACAACTCCCGCCGGTCGCGACCGGGTGATCGACTTCGTCCGAGCCGCCAGCCTGGCCGTTGTGATCCTCGGTCACTGGCTGATGGCGGCTGTGTCCGTCACCGAGTCGGGCGTCCGCGGCCGCAACGTGCTCGCCGAACTGCCGTCACTGCAGCCCCTCACCTGGCTGTTGCAGGTGATGCCGCTGTTCTTCGTCGCGGGCGGGTTCGCCAACCTGATCTCGTGGCGCGGCGTCCAGCGCCGGGGCGGGGACTACGCGGACTATGCACACAATCGAGTCAGCCGGCTCGTGCGCCCGACGCTGGTCCTCGTCACCGTGGTGCCGCTCCTTCTGTTCCTGCTCGCCCTCGCCGGGCTCGATCCCGACCTGACAGCAGCCGCCGGCGGACTGCTCGGCCGGCCGCTGTGGTTCCTCGGGGTCTACGTGCTGGTAACCGCCTTGGCGCCGGCACTGGCGGCCTGGCACGAGCACCGGCGGATCGCCGCGCTCGCCACGCTCGGACTCCTCGCCGTCGTGACGGACGTGGCCAGGTTCGCCTACGAGCCGGCGGGCTACTTGAACTTCGGCTTCGTGTGGCTCTTCGCGCAGCAACTGGGCTTCTGGTACGCCGACGGAGGGCTCACCCGGCTGCCCCGGCGAGTGCTGTGGTCGGGTGTCGCGGTGGCGATCGGTCTCATGCTGCTCCTCACCGGGCCGGGGCCTTACCCGCTGAGCATGGTCGGGTTGCCGGGCGAGATGTCAAACATGGCGCCGCCGACGGTGTGCCTGCTGGTCCTCGTCGCCGGGCAGGTGGCCGGTCTCACGCTCGCGCGGCCCGTCCTGGCGGCCTGGCTGGACCGGCCCCGGCCGTGGTTCACCGTCGTGCTGGTGGGCTCGATGGCGATGACCCTGTACCTCTGGCACCTGCCGGTCCTCGTGGCCGGTTTCGCCGTCCTGCTCTGGCTGGACGTGCCACTGCCTCCGCCTGGCACGCCCGAGTGGTGGCTGAGCCGGCCCGCGTGGTGTGCCCTGTTGGGCGTGCTACTCGGTGCGCTCGCAGCCCGGCTGGCCCGGTTCGAGCGGTATGGAGGCCGCCGGATACGGGTAGCAAGAAGCGGCCCGGCCGGCGACAGTCGCACTCTGCTGGCCGGTACTGGAACCGTCGCGGCCGCGGCCGGACTCTTCGGGCTCGTCCTCGGTGGGTTGACGCCGTCGCTGCCGCTTGCCGTCAGCCTCACCGCGCTCGCGTACGGCCTCGCCCTGACGACCCGCTCGACCCGCGCCACTCAGGCTTGCGGATATACACTAGGGGGGTATGGTGTAGCCTACGAGTCGAACAGGACGAGTGGAGCGAGGAGATCTCATGACCACGAGCACATTCCAGGTCCAGGGCATGACGTGCGGGCACTGCGTCAGCGCGGTCAGTTCCGAGATCGGCCGGCTGTCCGGAGTCTCGGAGGTCTCGGTCGACCTCGATAGCGGCAAGGTCACCGTCGTGGCCGAGCAGCCACTCGCCCAGGACGACGTCCGTGCCGCGGTCGAAGAGGCCGGCTACGAGCTGGTTGGTTGATCCGTGCGAAACCTGACCAAGCTGGCGACCTTCGCAGCCGTCCTGCTCGTCGTGCTCGGCGCCGCCTATTTCGTAGGTCAGACGTCGGGGATCGACGGTCTGGCGGCCGCTGACGAGGGGCACGACGACGACGGCGACGCTCACATCGAGGCCGAAGGCGACGGCGAGCCGGCCGCCGACGGGCACGCCGGCGAAACCCATGACGCCGGCCAGGCCGGCGACCAGGCCGGTCAGCCGGGCGGGCTGCAGATCACCGCGGACGGGTACACCTTCGAACCGCTCTCCTACCCCACCGAGCCGGGCCGGGAGGAGCCGTTCGAGTTCCGCATCGTCGGCCCGGACGGGACGCCCGTCACGGACTTCACCACCGAGCACGACGCCGAGCTGCACCTGATCGTCGTCAACCGCGACCTGTCCGACTACCAGCACGTGCACCCGGCACTGTCCGCGGACGGCACCTGGTCCGTCCCCTTGACGGTCGAGAGCGCCGGTGTCTACCGGGCGTTCGCCGACTTCGTGCCGGCAGGCGCCGGCAGCGGGCTGACGCTGGGCGCCGACCTGCTCGTCCCCGGCAATCACGAACCGTCGCCGCTCCCCCCGCCTGCGCACACCGCCGAGGTCGACGGGTACACGGTCGAGCTCACCGGGCGGCTGGAGCCAGGTACCGACAGCCCGGTCACGCTTACCGTCAGCCGCGACGGCGAACCCGTCACCGACCTGGAGCCGTACCTCGGCGCATACGGTCATCTGGTGGCGTTGCGCGAGCGCGACCTGGCCTACCTGCACGTCCACCCGGACGGCGACCCGGACGATCCTTCCGTCCCATCCGGCCCAGAGGTCGGCTTCGTGACAGAGGTCCCGTCCGAAGCCACCTACCGCCTCTATTTCGAGTTCCAGCACCAGGGCACCGTGCGAAGGGCCGAGTTCACCGTGGAGGCTTCGCATGACCACTGAGCGCATCGACACCGGCCGGTCCGAGGTCGAGTTGCAGATCGGTGGCATGACCTGCGCGTCGTGCGCCGCTCGGATCGAGAAGAAGCTCAACCGGGTCGAAGGCGTCACCGCCAGCGTGAACTACGCGACGGAAAAGGCTCACGTCGTCCTCCCCGACACCGTCACCGTTGATGACCTGATCGACGTGGTGGAGCAGACGGGCTACTCCGCAGAGCTCCCCGCTCCCGCGGCGGACACCGGGCTCGGCGACGGCGAACCGGAGGATCCGACGCGCGAACCACGGATCCGGCTCTTGGTCAGCGCGGCGCTGTCGGTGCCGGTCATCGCCATGGCGATGGTGCCGGCCTGGCAGTTCACCAACTGGCAGTGGCTGTCGCTGACCCTCGCCGCGCCGGTGCTCGTCTGGGGCGGCCTGCCGTTCCACCGGGCGAGTTGGGCGAACCTCAAGCACGGCACTGCCACCATGGACACGCTCATCTCCATGGGCACGTCGGCAGCCTTCGCCTGGTCGGTGTATGCGCTGTTCTTCGGTACGGCCGGCGAGCCCGGCATGACCCATCCGTTCTCGCTGACGCTCACCCGTACCGCGGGCGCCGACAACATCTACTTCGAGGTGGCCGCAGGGGTCACTACGTTCATCCTCGCGGGTCGCTACTTCGAGGCGCGGTCGAAGCGGCGGGCGGGCGCGGCGCTGCGGGCACTGCTCGAGCTCGGTGCCAAGGACGTGGCCGTACTGCGTGACGGCATCGAGCATCGGGTCCCGATCGATGGGCTGGCCGTCGGCGATCTGTTCGTCGTCCGTCCCGGCGAGCGCATCGCCACGGACGGCGTGATCGAGCAGGGTACGTCCGCGGTCGACGAGAGCATGATCACTGGCGAGTCGCTGCCAGTGGAGGTCGGGCCGGGATCCGTGGTGGTCGGCGCTACGGTCAACGCGGGTGGGCGGATCGTCGTACGGGCGACCAGGGTGGGCGCTGATACCCAACTCGCCCAAATGGCCAAGCTCGTCGAGGAGGCGCAGAGCGGCAAGGCCGCTGTGCAGCGGCTCGCCGACCGGATCGCCGGCGTGTTCGTCCCGATCGTGATCGCCCTCGCCACGGCAACGTTGGGCTTCTGGCTGGGCACGGGAGCGGCCGTCGGGATGGCGCTCACCGCGGCTGTCGCGGTCCTTATCATCGCGTGCCCGTGCGCGCTCGGGCTCGCCACACCGATGGCACTGCTCGTCGGCACGGGACGCGGCGCCCAGCTCGGAATCCTCATCAAGGGACCTGAGGTGCTGGAGTCCACGCGCCGGGTAGACACGATCGTGCTCGACAAGACCGGGACGGTCACGACCGGCGAGATGACGCTGCTGCAGGTCGTGCCGGCAGACGGCGAGGATCCGGACCAGGCTCTGCTGCTCGCCGGTGCTCTCGAGCACGCTTCTGAGCACCCGATCGCGCGAGCGATAGCCGCGGGCGCGATCGCCCGGGTGGGCGAACTGCCGGCACCCGCGGAGTTCGCGAACTCCGAAGGCCTCGGTGTCACGGGCGTCGTCGACGGCCACGGCGTCGTCGTGGGCCGCCCCGCCCTGCTCGCCGACTGGGCGATGCCGCTCACGCCGGAACTGGAGGCTGCTCGGCACAAGGCCGAGTCCGCCGGGCGCACCGCGGTCGCCGTGGGGTGGGACGGCCGGGTTCGGGCCTTGCTGCTCGTCGCCGATGCCGTCAAGGCGACGAGTGCGGCGGCGGTCGACGAACTCCGTTCGCTCGGGCTGACACCGGTATTGCTCACCGGCGACAACCAGACCGTCGCGCGCGCGGTGGCGGCCGAGGTGAACATCGATGCGGACAACGTCATCTCCGAGGTTCTGCCGGCGGACAAGGTCGATGTCGTCAAACGCATGCAGGCCGACGGTCGTGTCGTAGCGATGGTCGGCGACGGTGTCAACGACGCAGCCGCCCTGGCCCAGGCCGACCTGGGGTTGGCGATCGGGACCGGCACCGACGTCGCCATCGAGGCCAGTGACCTGACCCTGGTTCGCGGCGATCTTCGAGTGGCCGCCGACGCGATCCGGCTTTCCCGGCGCACGTTGCGGACCATCAAGGGCAACCTGTTCTGGGCGTTCGCCTACAACGTCGCGGCGCTGCCGCTGGCGGCGGCCGGCCTGCTCAATCCGATGATCGCGGGTGCGGCGATGGCGCTCAGTTCGGTGTTCGTGGTGTCCAACAGCCTGCGGTTGCGCCGGTTCGGCGCGCCGCCGCGCTGAATCACTCGACCTCGGCGCGCACCTGCGCCACCGCTTGGTCGAGCTTGGC
>Ga0299913_10005105_pt1 | contig 11151 bp, 7 predicted proteins | sample RVTome_9_FD_201360 | JGI IMG/M metagenome (GOLD analysis project Ga0299913, IMG submission 201360) | Soil microbial communities from uranium-contaminated site in the Upper Colorado River Basin, Wyoming, United States - RVT155D38 (version 2) ... | reverse complement strand
TCGGCTCCAACATCTTGAGCAGTCTGGATGATGGCTTCGGCTGGGTCGTCGCCGTCGACGAAATGGATGTCACACTCGATATCCTCGGCGGCGAGGGCAGCACAGATCGGATCGACGGCTCGTCGTCCTCGCTCCTCAAGATAGCGCGCCGCCTTCTCCTCAGCGGTCGATTCCTGATCGGGGGCGTCGTCGAGGAACGAGCGTCTCACGTCGTCGTCCAAAGCCTCGAGGAAGGATCGGGGCACTTGAATGACGGTCATGACCGACACTGAAGACTTGTCCCCGATGAGCTGACGGCAGAACTCGGCGGTGGGGGCCGCGGGCAACACGCCGGTGGTGGCTATGAGGATCCGCACGGGCGGAACATTAGGGTTCCGACCTCAGCTACGCAGAGGTGAAAGTGGACCCAGATCTCATCAACAATGTCACATTCAAGATCCCCAATGCATTGGCGTTGATCGGCTCTGCATCGGGCGAGGAGTGGAACGGCATGACCGCCAGTTGGATCTCGCAACTCTCGATGGAGCCGGTGATCATAGGCGTCGGTATCGACAACAAGGCTGTCACCCATCGGCTCATTTCCGAGGGTGGTTCGTTCACCGTCAACCTGTGGTCTGCCGAGGACACGAAACCCTTCGTGAAGTTCTCCAAACCTGCTGAGCGCGACGGAAACAGCCTGAACGGCCGGCCCGTGTTCACTGCCACCACTGGTGCCCCGGTTTTCGAAGAGGCCTTGGCCTGGATGGACTGCGAAGTGCGCCAGGCCATCGACCTGGGCACACATACGCTTTTCCTCGGCGAGATCGTCGATGCCGCCATCAACGACGCCGACCAGCGCGCCGCGTCGATGTCCGACACCCGGATGAAGTACGGAGGCGTGAAGCGTGGCGGTCATTAGGTGGGCGAGGGGATGAACGTATCGGTAGACGGCAAGGTCGCCCTGGTGACCGGGGGCAGCCGGGGGATCGGCCAAGAGACGGCTTTGCTGCTGGCGCAGAGTGGAGCTAGGGCGGTGGTGATCACGTCACGCAAACAGGAGAATGTCGACGCATCCAGATCCGAGCTGATCGATGAGGGGGTCGACGGGGACAGGGTCCTCGCTCTCGCGGCACGTGCCGACGATGAGGATTCAGCTCATTCGGCTATGGAGGCGACGGTGGACGCCTTCGGTGGCTGCGATATCCTCGTGAACAACGCCGGCACCAACCCCGCCTTCGGCAACCTGATGGATGTGGATCTCGGTGCCCTCGACAAGACGTGGGCGGTCAACATGAGGGCCCCCCTGCTCTGGGTGCGGGCGGCGTACCGGGCGTGGATGAAGGACCACGGTGGCGCAGTGGTCAATGTCGCCTCGGTCGCTGGTTTGCGGCCCAGTCCGATGATGGGTGCGTACAACATTTCCAAAGCAGGGTTGGTGCACATGACCCGACAATTGGCATTGGAGCTGGCGCCGGAGATCAGGGTCAACGCGGTGGCGCCGGCGGTCGTGAAGACCAGGCTGGCCGGCCTGCTCCTGGAGGACGAAGAGGCCACCGCAGCCATGCATCCGTTGCACCGCGTTGGTGAGCCAGGCGACGTGGCTCGACTCATCGTCTTCCTCGCCTCGGATGCGTCGAGCTGGATGACGGGAACGGTGGTCCCCATCGACGGGGGAGTGACGGGCGCCGGGTCATCTGGGATCTCCTAAATGACCCACCCACTTCCGGATCCTGAGCTCGCTCTCCGCTACCTCGACGGGGGCCTGGACGACGCAGCACTCTTCGCGCATGCCGTATCGCTGCGCGATGAGGGCAAGGGCCGGGGGGTCACCTACAGCCGAAAAGTGTTCATCCCCTTGACCACCCTTTGTGTCGACCGGTGCTCCTACTGCACCTTCGCCAAGCCTCCGGGGGCAGGAGGGGTCTACCTGGAGCCCGATGAGGTGCTCGCGGTGGCCCGCGCCGGTGACGCCGCCGATTGCACCGAGGCGTTGTTCACGCTGGGGGATCGACCCGAGCGGCGTTGGCGGCAGGCGAGGGAGTTTCTCGATGCCAGAGGCCTGGGCGATACCATCGATTATGTGGCCGAGATGTCGGGCTTGGTCCGCTCCGAGACCCGTCTGTTTCCCCATGCCAACCCAGGATTGCTCGATGACGAGGGCTTCCGCCTTCTGCGGCCCTCCAACCCATCGATGGGCATGATGCTGGAGAACGTCTCGCCGCGCTTGACCGAGCCGGGAATGCCCCATCACGGGACGGTGACCAAGATGCCTGAGAAGCGGCTGGCCACCATCGAGGCCGCCGGTCGGCAGAGGGTCCCGTTCACCACGGGCATCCTGGTCGGCATCGGGGAGAACCACCGGGAGATCGTCGACTCGCTGTTCGCACTTCGTGACCTCGCCAACCGGACGGGAGCGATTCAGGAGACGATCATCCAGAACTTTCGGGCCAAGGCCGACACCCGCATGCGACACAATGCCGAGCCGGTGCCTCGCTGGTTCGCCCGGGTGGTGGCCCTTGCCCGCTGGATCATGGGCCCAGAAGCCAACGTTCAGGTGCCTCCCAACCTGACCGAGACGTACGAGATCTACCTCGACGCCGGTATCAACGACTGGGGTGGGGTCTCCCCGTTGACCATCGACTGGGTCAATCCTGAGGCGCCCTGGCCCCACCTCGACGAGCTGGCTGCGCGCACGACCGCTGCCGGTTTCGAGCTACGACCCCGACTTCCCGTCTATCCCGAGTACATCAACGAGGAATGGATCGATCCTCAGCTGATTGTCGATGTCAGGGCGGCGAGCGACCATGATGGGCTCGCCGCCATTGGTTCGACGCCAGGAGTGAGATGACGATTACCTATTTGAGGATGAGGCCAGCCGACATGCTCGGCGAGCCGACCGCGGTGAGCCGCCGCCGGGAGGGGACCACGACGGTTGAGATGGCGGAGCCGAAAGCAGCCGACCTGGCCAATGCCAACAAAGCCGGATTACTCGTCGCCGCCGGCACACCGACAGGGATTGAGCCCGCCGGCTGGGTGCTCAGCCCGGCCGACGCTCTCCAAACCCCTCGGCTCCCCTGGCGGCTCACCATCGTCGACGACGGCACCCGGGAGGAAGTGCTCGACGCCATCGCCCGAACCAAGGCGGCGTATCTGCGCACTTCGCGCTCGGGTGTGGCGCGTGCCGCCGAGCTGACGGCGCTTCCGTCGCTCGACACCGCGTTATCGGTTTTCGTCGATGACGTCCACCAGGCCATCGACGCAGTCGGGAAGGGCGCCCGCGACCTGCTCTTGCGCGACTGGAGTCAGGAGCGAATCGGGGAGTTGCGCCAGGCGTTGGATGTCCCCCTTGTCGAGCGCTCGCTGTTCCCGGTCGGGCTCGAGATCGATGAGGCGCGGAATGCGCTGCCAAAGGACGTCTTCACCGCCTGGCTCTCCCAGGTCGACGGTTCGGGGGCAGTCCGGCCCCGTTACGACTGGGCACCGGGCAGGGACATGCCGCCACCCGTCCCTCATCAGCGTCTCTCGGCAGAGTGGCAGGACGCCGTTTGGGTCGAGGGACAAGCGCCAGCCGGTGTTTCCGGTGCGGGAGATCTGCTGCCAATCCTGGAACGCTCGCTCGAGGGCGTTCCACCATCGGTGAGAGAGATGGAGCTGTTGTTCAAAGCGAGGGGCGACCAGGTCGACGCGGTCGCTCATGTCGCCGACGTCCTCCGGGACCGGGCCGCTGGTGACACGGTCACATACGTGGTCAACCGCAACATCAACTACACCAACCTCTGCTACTTCAAATGCGGGTTCTGTGCATTCTCCAAAGGCCCCAAGTCGCTGAACCTTCGCGGCGACCCCTACCTGATGGGGATCGACGACATCGTTGCCCGAGCTCGTGAGGCGTGGGATCGAGGCGCTACCGAGGTGACGCTACAGGGCGGCATCCACCCCGACTTCACCGGCAACTTCTACCGGGAAGTGGTGGAGGCGATCAAACAGGACATGCCCGACATGCACATCCACGGTTTCACCCCCTTGGAGGTGTGGCAGGGAGCCGAGACCTTGGGCATCTCGGTGCGTGAATTCCTCGCCGAGTTGCGCGACGCCGGCCTGGGGACGCTCCCGGGGACCGCGGCGGAGATCCTCGACGACGATATCCGCATCCACCTCTGCCCGGACAAGATCCGCACCGCACAATGGGCCGAGGTGATGATCACGGCTCATGAACTGGGTTTAAGGGCCACTTCGACGATCATGTTCGGGCACATCGACCATCCCCGGTCGTGGGCCAACCATCTCGAAGTGATCCGAGAGATCCAGCGGCGGACCGGTGGCTTCACCGAGATGGTCCCCCTGCCTTTCGTTCACATGGGGTCGCCGATCTTCCTGAGAGGTCGATCCCGCCCCGGGCCGACCTGGGATGAGGCCGTTCTCATTCACGCCGTATCCCGGATCGCATTCGACGGCCTCATCGACAACATTCAGGCATCCTGGGTGAAGTTGGGGCTCGACGGCGGAGCAAGGTTGTTGAATGCCGGGTGCAACGACCTCGGCGGGACTCTCATGGGTGAGATCATCACCCGCTCCGCCGGTGCGGAACACGGTCAGGAAGTGACCCCCGATCAGTTCATCGAGGTGATCGAGTCGGCGGGCCGAACCCCAGCGCTGCGCAACACCACCTACGAGATCCTCGATCGGGTGTAGGACCGTCACCTGCGAAAGGTCAGGCCGCGGGGCGCGGTGGTGAAACCCCACTCACTGAGAGGGGCCGCCAACCTGGACATGGCGGCGGGTTCGTCGTTGACCGTGACCAGGGTCAGTCGGCGGTGTCGCCCGGCAACCTCTGCCATCGCTCTGGAGATCTCCCCGAATCGCTCAGGGGTGACATCGAACAGGGAGAGACCGCGACGTCCCTTGTCGAGATATCCGACCAGTTCACCGTCGAGCAACAGGACATATGCGCCGGCGTCCCGGGCGAGACGGGTCCCTTCGAGCTCGGGCCAGGGGAGAACCCCACCGTAAGGGTTGGCGGGGTCGGTGGCGGCGAGCACCGTGAGACCCGTCGATAGGTCACCACGCAGACGGTCGACCGCTCCGGGAAGGGCGAACTGGGACCCTCCCAGACCCTCGACGAAGTAGCCGCGTCTAATTCGACCCGTTTCCTCGAGATGGCTGTAGACCGGGTACAGGGCGCTGAACCCTCCGGGGAAGCCCTCGGCCAGAGCCGTGCGGCGAGTCACCACGCCATGACGATCGAGCAGGAGCTCCGCCCATGCGGCGTGTCGCTCCGTGTCACTCGGAGGAGTGTGGATGAGCTTTCGGGTCAGCGACCACCGTCCCTGGGCATGAGCGGGAAAGCGTCCGGACAGTGACGGCCGTCCTCCACTGCGCGCCTTGCGATGCGACGCGTAGGCCCGGACCGGAGCGAAGGTGTCATTGGTGACGTGGCCCGACCAAACCAGCTCCCAGATGGAAGCGAGAACCTCCTCGGGATCTCCTCCACCCACAGCCTGGTAGATGTCGCCGAAGAAACTGGCGCCGCCCGACTCGAGGGCCTCCATGATGGCCCCGCCCGTTTCGTCGGGATCACTCTCCAGGTCAGGGCCGTGCCAGAGCGTGGCAAAGGACTCACGAGGATAGAGAGCGACCCGGCCGTCCCTCTGGCCCAGTGCACCGTGACCCACCCAGAGCAGGTCACCGGCGAGCATGAGCTCATCGATCGCCGTCCCCGGATCGGCCACCCGCGACGCGAGGATGTCGCGTTCCAATGTGGATGCGGGTATCGCCGTCCCGGTGAGCTGACGAAGGGCGTCGGCCAGGGCATTGCGTCCCCGCGGGGGAGTGGCTCTCACGCCCTGCCACGCCACCTCGAATTCGGCCAGGGCGCGGGCCTCGACCGGCTCGATCTCCGAGCGCAACACCGCCAGTGAGCGTCGTTTGAGACGCTTCAGCACGCCGTCGTCAACCCACTCCCTCCCCTCGCCTCCAGGGCGGAAGGCGCCGTGGACGAGCCGTCCAGCATGTTCGAGACGCTCGAGAGCCGTTTCGACGACACCAATCGGGAGCCCCAAGGCTCCGGCCGCCTCGGCAACCACGAAGGGACCGTGGGTCCGTGCGTAGCGCCCGACGACGTCACCGAGCGGATCTTCCACGGGCTCGAGGAACGTGTGGGGCACCCCGGTCGGCGGTTGGACCCCGAGCCCATCGCGGAGACGGGCCACATCCTCGACGGCGGCCCAGCGCGGCCCGCCCTTCAGGGTCACCGGAACCACTCGGCGTGAATCGACCAGTTCCTCGAGGACGGTCTCCACCTCGAATCCCCTACCCCGGACTTCGATGTCTTCGGTGGTCAGCGGCCCGAGGTCTCGCAACAGATCATGGACTCCGTCGGCATGCCTCACGTGGCGGTTCTCGGTGAGGTGTTGCAACTCCAACTCGACGGCGGCGACGACCTCCGGGTCGATGAGCTCTCGGAGCTCGCCTTCGCCGAGTAGCTCCCGGAGCAGGTCGCGGTCGAGGGTGAGGGCAGCGGCGCGGCGCTCAGCCAGGGGAGCGTCCGCTTCATACATGTAGGCGGCGATGAACGAGAACAGCAGCGATGACGCGAAGGGGCTGGGGGAGTGGGTGTCGACGGGCACGACCCTGATCTTGCGAGAGCGGATTGCTTCCAGCACCTCTACGAGGCCGGGGAGGTCGAAGTCGTCCTGGAGGATCTCCCGGTAGACCTCGAGGAGTATGGGGAACGACCCGAATTGCTTGGCGACGCTGAGCAGGTCAGCAGATCGTCGCCGCTGCAGCCAAAGCGGGGTCCTCTCCCCGGGACGACGGCGGGGAAGAAGGAGGGCACGCCCCGCCGCCTCCCGAAATCGGGCGGCGAAAAGGGCCGTGTCGGTGAGATGGTCCAACAGCAGGTCTTCGATCTCTTCCGGATCGATCATCAGATCGTCGGCTGTGGGGGGATCGTCCGAGTCGGGGAACCTGAAGGCAATCCCGTCATCGGACCAGATGACGTCGACGTCGGTGCCATAACGGGACCGAAAGCGGTGACGGAGAGCCATGGCCCATGGGGCGTGGATGCGCGCCCCGAGCGGGGAGAGCATGACAACCCGCCAGTCCCCGATCTCGTCCTGGAATCTCTCCACGACCAATGTCTGGTCGGTGGGGAGGACGCCGGTCGCCTCCCTCTCCTCGTCCAAGTAAGCGACCAGATTGCTGGCGGCGTGACCGTTGAGACCGAACTCGTCCTGGAGTCGGGAGATGGCGTCGTCGGAATCGAGCCCAACCGTCTCTCTGATGAAACGCCCCACTGCCTTCCCGGTCTCCAGAGGACGTCCCAGCATGTCGCCATGCCAGAAGGGCATCTTGGCAGGGACGCCAGGCGCCGGGACGACTTCGACCTTGTCGTGGGTGATCTGGTTGATTCGCCATGCACTCGACCCGAGCAAGAAGGTGTCGCCTTCGCGGGACTCGTAGACCATTTCCTCATCGAGCTCGCCGACCCGGCTCCCGTCAGGCAGGGTCACCCGATAGAGGCCCCGGTCGGGGATCGTTCCCGGGTTGGTCACCGCGAGTTGGCGGGCGCCGGGACGTGCCGAGATCTCGCCTGTTGCCCGGTCCCACGTCAGACGGGGGCGCAGCTCGGCGAACAGGTCTGACGGGTACCGACCGGAGAGCATGTCGAGGGTCTCATCGAAGACAGCCCGGGAGAGATTGGCATACGGAGCGGCTCTCCTCGCCATCTCGTAGAGCTCGTCGGCCGTGGTGTCCCCGGCGACGGTGTGGGCCACCAACTGCTGGGACAGCACATCGATTGGGTTGGCCGGGGTCCGGGTCGATTCGACCCTGCGTTCGATCATCTGTGCCGCGACGACGGTGGCCACCAGTAAGTCGCCTCGGTACTTCGGAAAGATCTTCGCCCGAGAGATACCACCCACCTGATGGCCGGACCGGCCCACTCGCTGCAGTCCAGACGCCACCGAGTGGGGAGCCTCGATCTGGAGTACCAGGTCGACCGACCCCATGTCGATGCCCAACTCGAGAGACGAGGTCGCCACCACGGCCTTGAGCGCGCCTCGCTTGAGCGCCTCTTCGATCTCGAGGCGTTGCTCCCGCGCCACGGAGCCGTGATGAGCGCGTGCGATCTCGGACCCTGCCAGATTGTTGATCTCTGAGCACACCCGCTCGGCGAGTCGTCTTGAGTTGGCGAACACGATCGTCGACTTGTGGGCATTGATCTGGTCGAGCAACTCCGGGTAGACGGCGGGCCAGATGGAACGGGTGGGGGTGTTGTCCGGGTCGAGAGGATCGGGCTCGCCGGGCTGGTTCATGTCTTCGACCGGGACCATGATCTCCACGTCGAGGTCGCGGTCCTGGGGGACGTCGATGAGGGTCACCGGCCGTGCCGCCCACTCATCGTCGGCGATGGTGCCGCCACCGAGGAAGGCTGCGATGGTCTCCAGCGGGCGCTGTGTCGCCGAAAGACCTATGCGTTGCGGGGACTGGTCGGTGAGCTCTTCCAGCCGCTCCATGGAGAGGGCGAGGTGGGCTCCTCGTTTCGAGCCGGCAACCGCGTGTACCTCGTCGATGATGACCCAGCGAACGGAGCGCAGCACCGACCGGACGGCCGAGGTCAGCATCAGGTAGAGCGACTCGGGCGTGGTTATGAGGATGTCGGGTGGGTTGCGCTCCATGCGTCGTCGCTCCTCCGGTGGGGTGTCACCGGTGCGGAGGAATGTGGTGAGTTGAGGGAGTGGTTTGCCACCGAGGCGCTCTGCGGCGTGTCTGATGCCGGCGAGTGGTGCTCGCAGGTTGCGGTCCACGTCGTGGGCGAGGGCTTTCATTGGTGAGATGTACAGAACCCGGCATCGTTCGGCTTTCTCGGGTGCTGGTTCGGTGAGGAGACGGTCGAGGGTCCAGAGAAAGGCAGCGAGGGTCTTTCCCGAACCGGTTGGAGCGTGGACCAGGGTGTGGTCGCCCTGGGCGATCGCCGGCCAGCCTTCGGCTTGGGCCCGGGTGGGCGCGGCGAACGAAGCCTCGAACCAGGTCCGGGTGGCCGGGGAGAAGCTGTCCAGAGCGCTCACCGCCCCGAAGGTATCAGGGGTCGGTGACAAGTTCTGACCGGTACCGGGAGGTCTCGCTGAGGATCTGGGTAAGAATCATCCGGGTCGACCGTGGCGAACCCAGCGTGGACGAGAGCAGCTCCGCGGGGGGGCTGATTGCCTCGAATGGTCGTTACCGTTGGGAGGCATGCGGTTCTTTGCGTTATTCGCACTCGTCGCTCTCGCCGAGATGGCGACTTTCTTCTGGGTCGAGGCCCGGATCGGGTTGGGTTGGGCACTCGGTCTGGCGCTTCTCACCGCGGTCATCGGATCGGTCCTGGTGCGTCGAGCCGGGCTGGCGGTGATTGGCCGGGTTCAGCAGAGATTCCGGGACGGTCAGTTGCCGGGTCGAGAGCTCAGTCATGGTGCAGCCATCCTGGTGGCCGGAGCATTCCTGATCTCACCCGGGTTCATCACCGACACCCTCGGGTTTCTCCTGTTGTTGTTGCCGGTGCGGGAGATGATCCATCGAATCGTCTCGAAGCGTCTGTCGGCGAGAGTCACCGTGATCACTTCGAACTTCCAGACGTCGTCGCGGGAGCCGATCTACGGCGAGGTCATCGACGTCGATCCCGACGAGGTGAGCTAGCCAGCATTAGGAGGCGGTCAGGCGGAGAGGTCGAGGGGAAGGGCGTCGATTTCGGCCAGCTCGAGGAAAATTGTCACCACGGATGGGTCGAATTGGGTCCCGGCGTTCTTGCGGATCTCGTGGACCGCGAAGTCGACCGGCAGGGCCGGCTGGTAGGCCCGCTTGGAGGTCATGGCATCGAACGCATCGGCGACCAGGACGATGCGACTCAGGACGGGGATGCCATCGCCGGTGAGCCCGAACGGGTAGCCGAGACCGTCGAATCGCTCGTGGTGGTAGAGAATCGCCTCGGCGATCTTGGGGTCGAGTCGGTTGCGGGTCATGGCGAAGCCCAGCTCCGGGTGGCGCTCCATGAGATCGCGCTCTGACTGGTCGAGCGGGCCGGGCTTGCCGAGGATGCCCGGATCCATGTGGATCTTGCCCACGTCGTGTAACACTCCGGCCAGGGCGAGGCGGTCGAGATCGTCCTCGCCGAGCCCGAGACCACGTCCCAGATCCACGGCGAGGTTGGAGACGCGATGAACGTGCCCGTGCAAATCCTCGATCACGTCCTCCATCACCTGAATCAGGTAACTGTCGGGAAAGTCATTCATACCAGCACCACCGGCACAGTCTCGTCGGGACTAGTCCCACTGTGCATAAGTCGTCCGTCTCATTCGATCCCCACGGGGAAACCACATGGAAGTAATCGCCAACGAGGGTGAACTGGGTACCCCCTCGGCCTTTTTCGAGGAGCAACGTGACTAGTCACGTCGCTCCCCTGCACGGTCATACGAAGCCGGCCCGGCCGGCCTCAGGCTCGGTTCTCGAGCTTCTCGACGTAGTCGGCCAGGGCGGTCTCGTGCTCGGGGGTGGTGTGTGCGATTGCCTGCAATGCGGCGGAGAATTCGAGGAATCCGTCCAGATCCATGGTCTTCGCCTGGCGTAACAACCGCTTGGCGAGCAGGACTGCGGGACGGGGCTTGGTGGCAATGCTATGAGCCATCTCGTTCACCCGAGAGTTGAGCTTCTCCTCGGGGACTATCTCGAGAAGAACTCCATAGCTCTCCGCCTCGGCCGCAGTGATGAAGCGGGCAGTCAACGCCAATTCGGTCGCCCGTTGCCATCCCACTACGCGGGGCAGCAGCCAGGCACCGCCGTCGCCGGGGATGATCCCCATCTCGATGAAAGTGTGGGCAAAGCGCGCGTTCCTCGAACCGAAACGAAGGTCGCAGCCCAGGACCAGGTCGAAGCCCGCTCCCACAGCCGGACCGTTCACAGAGGCGATCGTCACCAAGTCGGTCGTTGCCAGAAACCTGGTGAGTTGCTGGATCGTCGCCCGATATCGCTCGACCTGCTCGGAGGGCGCCCCACCAAAGAGCCCGTCCTTCGCCGCCATGTCCTTGACATTGCCGCCCGAGGAGAAGGCGGGCCCTTCGGCGTCGATGACGACGACCACCACCTCCGGGTCAGCCTCGGCGTCGTCGAGTGCATCGAGGATGTCCTCGAGGGTCTCTT
>Ga0299913_10005104_pt1 | contig 11152 bp, 12 predicted proteins | sample RVTome_9_FD_201360 | JGI IMG/M metagenome (GOLD analysis project Ga0299913, IMG submission 201360) | Soil microbial communities from uranium-contaminated site in the Upper Colorado River Basin, Wyoming, United States - RVT155D38 (version 2) ... | reverse complement strand
CGGAAGGACAGGGTCCCGGGCAGATGAGGCAGTTGTGCCGACCAGACTTCGCGCAGGCCGGGTAGCTCGAGGAGCCGGATCGTGCCCCCGCGGCTGTCCCCCAACGCGACGTACCGCCCGTTCGGGTCGAACACGATCGATCCATCCCAGGTATTCCCGGCCCCGGGCGACTTCGCGGCCGGACGGTAGGCGCCCGGATCGAAGGCCGTGCTCCCGGTGGCGACAGCACCAGGCCCGGGCGGCCCCGCCTCACCGGCGTCGAGAGAGGCGGGAAGGACCTCGACGCTCGTCCATGGCTCGGGCCGTTCCACTCTCCACGCGCCGTCCTCCCGCACGAGCTCGACGGTCGTCACCAGCACCACTCTGATGTCCCCGTCCATGCGATGACCCTGAAGGCGCAGGCGCGCGCGGTCGCCTGTCACGGTGCTCCCGAGCGTCTTCCAGCCTGCCGGGGGAGGCGTCGCCTGGTCCCGCATGCGCTCCAGCACCTGCGGCGCCATGTCGTCCGGCATCTCCTCCAGTCTTTCGCGCATGTCCGCCGGCAGGTATCGAGAGAGGTCCGCGAGGGACTGCGACTTGTCCAGAGCGGCGACGAACTCCCGGTACGCGGCCAGCGGCTCGTCGGCCGGCGCCTGTGCCCCGCGAAGGGCGCTGCCCGCGACACCGAAGGCGGACGCGCTCGCCCAGACGGCGAGAATCGCGGCGGCGAGCACCCCGGCGAGGCTGCGGGCGCTGAACATCATGTGTGGTGTCCTCCTGCCAATCGAGCGCAGAAGCGGGCGAGCAGCCGTCAATTCCGGCCGCCCGCGCTACTTGCTGGCGCCGTCCAGCGCCGGGAAATAGACCAGGAGCGGGCGCACGGCCGCGCCTTCCCGCAGTTTCGGATCGCTCGGATCCACCGTCACGAACAGCGCGTCGAATCGCCGGAGATCGACGTTCGGAAACAGCGCGGCGTTCAGGCGAAGATGCTCGCCGGTCGCACATCCGAGGAACCGGCCCGCGGGCACCACCTGCGCTTTGCCGATGTTGGCGTCGTCGGGCACCAGGTCGGCAAGCGGCAGCGACCCCAGGCTGACGAAGCTGGTGGCCTCCCTGAGCTCGATGGCACGCTGGCCGGTGCGCGCGACCCGTCCGCGCTGCACCAACGAGCTGTGGACCACGATCTTCGATGGCCACGCGTTCTCCGCGCGGATCCCGAGCAGCCAGACGACCTTCATGAAGGGAAGACCCGGGCGCGCGTCGCGCAGCTCGTTCCACCCCTGCGCCGACAGATCCACGGCAAGTCGCGGAGCGCCAGCCACCTGAGCATCCGACGGCGGGATCGCACAGAGGGCGAGTATGACCAATGCGAGCGGGGGAAAGAGTCGGCGCGTGCTGATGATCATCGAAACCTCCTGAACCGTTCGAGCGAACATTCCGCGCCCCAGCCGTCATCCCCGTCTCTGGTTCGTCGCCGCCCGGAGACTGCCGCGGCCGATAGCCGGCTGTCGGGTCCCCGCAGCCGTTTGCGCTCGTCCCAGTAGCGGCCCATAACCACCGCCGGCGCCAGCTGCGCGCGGCGGAACGCATCGCTCCTGGAGGCGTCGAATGCTCGCGCGATTCCTGCCGTCTACCTTCGTGCTTCTGGTCGTCGCTCTGGCCGCTCCGCCTGCAGCCGACGCGCAGATCTGGAAAAAGCTCAAGGAAACCGCCAAATCCGCCGCGGAACGGGAGACGCTCGCCAAGGCCGACGAGATGGTCACCCAGGCGGTTCGCTGCGTCTTCAACGACGTCCCCTGTATCACGCGTGCGAAAGAGGCCGGCCAGGAGGTGGAGCTGACCGACGAGAGCGGCGAGGTGATCGTCGATGACGCCGGGCAGCCCGTCAGCGATCCGGCGGACGCCGCGAAGCGGGTGGAAACGACAGGCGCGTCCGAGCGCCCGGGCACCGGCGCCTGGGCGAACTACGACTTCGTCCCCGGCGAGCGGATTCTCTTCGCCGAGGACTTCTCGAACGACACGGTGGGAGACTTTCCCCGGCGGATGACGCTCGTCCGCGGTAACTGGGAGATCGTGGAATGGCAAGGGCGGCGCCTGCTGCGCAACACCGGCCCGCGCGGAGCGGCGATCGCCATCGATCTTCCCGAGACGCTGCCCGAGCGGTTCACGATCGAGATGGAGGTGCATCTGCCGCACCACAACCAGAAGCTCGGCATCGCCACCGCAAAGCCGGAGCGGCCCCTGCACCATACGAAGCCGATCGACACCAACCACTTCCAGGTAGGGCGAAACGGTACCGGCGTGACAGCCGGTCGAAAGAGCGAGGTCGAATCGCTCACGCAGTTGCCCGACACGTTCGACGAGGCGCTCACGCCCGTTCGCATCATGGTGGACGCCGGATACGCCAAGGTCTTTGTCAACGAGCGGCGCGTGGCGAACGTCCCCAACGCCCGCTTCAACCGCGGCGGGATCGTCCACCTCGAGAACACGTATTTTGCGGACGAGAAGCACCCGATGCTGTTCGGACCGATCCGCATCGCGGCGGGCGGCCGGGATCTGTACAGCGTGCTCGAGTCCGAGGGGCGGGTCTCGACGCAGGGGATCTACTTCGCCACCAACAGCGACCGCATCCGCCCTGAGTCCACGCCGACGCTCAAGGAGATCGGCGCCATGCTGACGGCGCATCCGGGACTGAGGCTTTCCATCGAGGGGCACACCGACGCCGCCGGCGAAGACGTTTACAACCAGCAGCTCTCCGAGCGCCGCGCGGCCGCGGTGAAGGTGTACCTGGTCCAGACCTACGGCATCGACGCGAACCGCCTCGAGACCGCCGGGCATGGCGAGAGCAAGCCGCTCGGCGACAACGCGACGGCGGAAGGGCGTCAGCAGAACCGGCGCGTCGAGCTGGTGAAGCTCGGGTGAGCTCGATGCGAAGCCATCGAGGGTTGGCCACGAACGGGATGCACCGCACGCGCGCGAGGCGGGTCGCGACGGCCGGGCTCATGCTGTCGGCGCTGCTCCTCAATGCGTGCGCGAGCGGCGCCGGCCAGGAAGCGTTGAAAGCCGACGGCTGCGAGTGGGACGAGCCCCGGTTGCGGGCAGAGGCGTTGCCCGAGTTGCCACGGGAGCAGGACGGACCGCTCGCCGACGCGCTGCCCGGCGCCTGGCAGCACACGTTCACGAAGACCGAGCCCGGCGAGTACGAACCGTTGAGGGACACGACCGACATCAGGTTCGTGTTTCCTGCTGCCGACGCACTGCTCTACTGCCAGTCCGTCACGGCCGGCGCCGTCAAGATCGGGCCGAGGGAGAACGCCACTCCCGTGCGCTTCGAGGGTGATCGCCTCGTGCTGCGATCCGGTCCCGGCTACACAGCGCTCGCCTGGTCGCCGGACGTGATGCTGTGGCGCAACGAGCGAAACCCCCGGGAAACGTACGTGCTCCAGCGGCGCCGGTAGCCCGGCCGCCGAACGACACCAAGGGAGGATGCGCATGAGATCCAAGCGTCAGGGCACGAAGCTGATGGCCGTGGCGGCGGTGCTGACAGTCGCCGCGTGGCCCGCAACCGCGCGCGCCGATTGCCAGTCCGAGATCCGCGCCACCAACGACCTCACGAAGGACGCCTACGTGCTCCTCTACGACGCCACGGTCGTCCGCTACGTCTTCGGAGCCAAAGTCGTACAGCTCAAGATTCAGAACCACCGCATCGCACCAGGCAAGACGATGGATCGGCGATACACGGCCCGCGGAAAGTGCCCGACGAAGCGTACGTGGATCGTCCCGCACCGCGTCGGCACCGCGCACGGGAAGAAGGTCGTGCTGACCGAGGGCAGCTCGTCGACGTCACGGACCGTCGACCTCGGCCGAGCGTCCCAATGGACCGGCACCAGCAACTGAAAGGAACAGCCATGCGTTCGATCGCCTCAGATGGCAGGCACATCAGGAGCATCGGTTCGAACCACGCCGGGCACGCGGGACGCCTCCGCGGGCTGGCGGCTCGCGATGGTCGTCGCCGCCCTGGCCGTCCTCGGGGGATCGTCGAGGGTCCAGGCCGCGGAATGTCAGTTCGAGATCAAGGCGAGCAACAACCTCAGCTTCGACGTCTGGGTCGATCTTTACGACAGCATGGTGACGAAGCCAGGCATCGGCGTGTTCGGCGGCATGACGCAGATGAAGATCCAGAACCACCGGATCCGTACGGGCCAGAAGATGGATCGCCGCTACACGGCGCCCGGCCGCTGCGCCATGGACCGTACGTGGTGGATCAAGTTCCGGCGCGGGTCCGCACAGAAGACGCTCGAGATCAAGACGGGAGGAATGTCATCGACCTCCCGGACGGTGGACCTGGGTGCGTCCTCGAAGTGGAAGCCGATCGACTGAGCGGCACACCCGCAGAGGAGACAGGTCTATGCGAACATCAGCGTTGCTCGGGATCCTCGGAGCCGCCGCGCTGTCGGGCGCCAGCGCCACTGTGTCCGCCCAGGAGGCGACGGGCCCGCTTGCCGTGCGGAGCGTTGAACTCGCTGCCGCCCGGCACTACGACGGACCGCCCGTCGTCGTCCTGCTGACGGAATCCGGCAAGATACGACCAGCCGATGGCACCTACGTCGGCACCGACCGGAAGACCATCGTCGCGAAGGACGGACGCATCGTCGGGCTGTCGAACACTGAAACGGGTCTTTTCCAAATCGCGTCGGCCGAGTCGTATCCGCCGCAGCAGGGCACGGCGGGCACGCGGCTGCTGTTCAAGGACGCGCGCGGCCGCAAGATGTCTCTTCCCGACGGCACCTTCACCACTAGGGACGGCATGAGGCTCGTCGTTCGCGAGGGGGCGATTGTCGCGTACGGCAGGACACGGTGAGGCGCCGGCTCTCAGGGCGCTGACCGCCGGGGCTGTTGCCCTGCTGCTCGCCGGTGGGCCCCAGGCTGGGACGTGTGGTGCAGGGCTTCAGCCCGGCATGCGTGGGGCGGGGCTTCAGCCCGGCATACGTGGGGCAGGGCTTCAGCCCGGCATGCGTGGGGCAGGGCTTCAGCCCTGCTCAGCCGAGCGCCGGATGATCGGCGACTGGGAGGCCGCGGATGCCTGGCTCGTCGCCCATGAGAACCTCTGGCGCGAGGCGCTGGACGTCCTTCTGCCTTTGCTCTTGCCGCGTTCGATCTTTCTGATATCGGCAGCGCCGTATCACGGCAGCGCGCGCGTGACCCGGCTGCCGTTCGGGCACGAATCCGCGTGGGTCCGCGATTACGGCCCCCTCCAGACGCGGGCCGGCGACTCGGTGGTCTGGCTCGACGCCGTCTACGACCGCCGCCGGCCGCAGGACGATGGCGTTCCCGGCCGGGTGGGGCGGCGCGTCGGGATCCGCGTCGAGCACGCCCCGTACCGGATCGAGGGAGGCGGGATCGCGGCCAACGGACGCGGCCTGTGCGTCATGACGAGCCGGAGCATCGAACGGTCCGGGGTCGATGACACGAGCAGGATGGCTGGCCAGCTCGGATGCCATCCGCTGGTCGTGATACCGGCGCTCACGGGGGAGCCGACGGGACACGCGGATCAGGTCGTACGTTTCCTCGGACCTCATACCGTCGCGGTCGGGACGCTCGAACACCTCCGTCCGGACGGAGACGCGGACCGCCTGGATCGCTCGGCGATGCTGCTGGAGCGGGAGGGCCTGGAGGTCGTGCGCGTGCCCCTCCATCGGACCGCGACGGGAGGATTCTTCAGCTACGTAAATGTCGTGGACGTGGGCGAGACGCTCATGGTCCCCCACTTCACCCGCGTGCCGGACGCGGTACAGGCCGAGGCGTATCGCGTGCTCCGGCGCGCATCGGGCAAGAGCTTGCTGCCGGTTCCCGCCGACGACATCGTGCTGGCAGGCGGCGGGCTGCACTGCATCGTCCTCGGCCTCCACCTCCGGTAGAAGCCCATAATCAGCGAATCACCGTGTCGCCCTCGCTTCACTCGTGGGGCAGGGCTTCAGCCCTGCCACTCGCCGTGCCTCTTCACTCGTGGGGCAGGGCTTCAGCCCTGCTACACGCGGCGCGAGCAGGCCTGAAGGCCTGCCCCACACTGGCACGAGCAGGCCTGAAGGCCTGCCCCACACTGGCACGAGCAGGCCTGAAGGCCTGCCCCACACTGCCAACACGAGTGAATCGCGACACAAGGTGCGAGTGAAGGCGGTTCAGCGGGGCCCCGCGCTACACGCCTATGCCCGCGGCGGCATCGCCTCGAAGGTGCGCTCGATGTTCTCGAGCACGGCGATCGTCGAGGCGACGCCGGCCTCCAGATACGCCTCTCCCTGCTCGCGCGACGCCTGGCGCGCGTCACCCCACGTGCCGGACCTGGTCGCCCAGTGTACCGAGCCGGGGTTGCTGAAGAAGAACGCGGTGTGCACGGGCCCGCTAGCGACGGTGAAGTCGGGGAACGGAGGAAACTCGGCGTTCGCCTGCGCGAGGTCGACGAGATCCGGATTGATCGCGAGCATCGCGGACGTCTCCGCGGCGTTGGCGTGCATGCCCTTCTCGAGGCTGAAGTACTTCGACGCGACCTCGGGCGGCATCCCGTCCCAGTAATTGATGGGGAACGCCCGCACGTCCCGCGGCAGCCGGTCCCGCGCGTTGGCGCAGGCGTAGGCAATCGCGTACGTGTTGTCGTAGTGGCCGTTGAGGAACACGATGCGCTTGAAGCCGGACGCCGCAAACGACGCGCACAGGTCCTCGACCAGCGCCATGAACGTCGGGATCCGGATGTGCACCAGGCCGCAAAACCCCACGTGCGGATACGACAGCGCGTAGCTGATCGGCGGCGCGACGACGGCGCCGATCCGGGGCGCCACGCGGCGGGCGATCTCCTGCGGGATGAGGACGTCGGTGAGCAGCGGCCCGTGCGGCCCGTGCTGTTCGGTGGCGCCGGTCGGCACGATGACGGTGTGGTGCTCGCGGAGGAACGCCTCGACCTCAGGATTCGTCATCTCGCCCAGGAACACGGTCGGCGGCTTCATGCGGTCTCTCCCGTGGCATCGTCCCGATGGCCCGTGCCGTCGGGCGCGCTATAGACTACAACTGCCGACCCGAGATGTCTCCGTCCGCCCGCCGCCCGCCGTCCGACGATCTCGAGGGGCGCCTCGATCGGCTGTTCGCGCTGCCGCTGGATCGCTTCGTCCAGGAACGCAACGCGCTGGCGGCCGCGCTGCGCAAGGAGGGCCGCGACGGCGACGCCAGCCGCGTGAAGGCCTTGACGCGGCCGACGCTGCCCGCGTGGGCGCTCAATCAGGTGTACTGGCACGCCCGGCGCGAGTACGACCGGCTGACCGCCGCGGGGGACCGGCTGCGCGAGCTGCAGCGGCAGGCGCTGGCCGGCCGGAAGGTCGCGCTCGACGAGCCGACGCGGGATCGCCAGGAGGCCATCCGCGGGGTCGTGGAGCGCGCCGCCGCGCTAATGAGCGAGGCGGGACAGACGGTCACCGAGGCCACGCGGCAGCGGATCGCCGCCTCGGCCGATGCCATTGCGTCATACGGCAGCAGACCCGACGCGTACGTGCCGGGACGCCTCGAACGGGAGCTGGAGCCGCCGGGCTTTGCGGCGCTCGCGGATCTCGCGGCGTCGCCGGGGCTCCGGCTGATCAAGTCGGATCGCGACGAGGCGCGCGCCCCCGCCGCGCGGAAGCCGGACTCGAAGACCGCCGGCGGGACGCGGGAAGAAGCGAAGGTCCGGGCCGCCGAGGCGCGTGAAGCGGAGCGCCAGCGCCGGCAGGCGCTGAAGGATGCGAAGCAGGATCGCGACGCGCGCGAGCGCGCCGTCGAAGCCGCCCGCCGCGCCGAGTCCGCGGCGTCCGCCCGCGTCGCGACGCTGCGGCGCGACGCCGATGCGCTGCGGCGTCAACTCTCGGAAGCAGACGACGAAGTGCGCCGCGCCGAGGAGGACGCCGCGAAGGCGCGCCGGCAGCTCGAAGCCGCTCAGGAGGAGCGGCGACGGGCGGCGGAGCGCATCCGCGAGCTCGGCGAAGAGTAGTCCCGCCGCCGCCAGCCCTGCAGCCTGCCGCCTGTTCTATGATGCCTCATGACCGTTGATCTGCTGGCGTTCGGGCCTCATCCCGACGACCTCGAGATCGGCATGGGCGGCACGCTCTGCCGCCACGCCGATCTGGGTGCGCGCGTCGGCCTCTGCGATCTGACGCGCGGCGAGATGGGGACCAACGGCACGCCGGACGAGCGCGCGGCCGAGGCCGAGCGGGCGCGTCAGGTGCTCGGCGCCGCGTGGCGCGAGAACCTGGGGCTTCCCGACGGCAGCCTGACCGCCGCGCGCGACCAGGTCACCGCCATCGTCGAGCTCGTACGCCGCGCCCGGCCGCGGATGGTCGCGATTCCCTGGCACCGGGACCGCCACCCGGACCACACCGCCGCCCACGCGCTGCTCGTCCGGGCGCTGTTCGACGCCGGCCTCCGGCGGTTCCAGGCGGGCGGAGAGCCCTGGCGGCCGGAGTTCGTCTGCGCCTACCTGATCAACACGCTCACGCCGCCGACCTTCGTCGTCGACGTCACGCCCGTGTACGCGCGCAAGCGCGAGGCGCTCGCCTGCTATCGCAGCCAGTTCGAGCCGCCCGCCGGCAGCCGCGTCGCGACGCGCCTCACCTCCCCGCGCTTCGCGCAGCTGATCGAGAGCCGCGATGCCCAGTTCGGCGCGCAGTCCGGCGCCGCGTTCGCGGAGGGCTTCGTCGTCGAGGAGCCCCTTCGCGTGCCGCATCTCTTCGCGGCCGCGGGGATCGAGTGGCCCGCGCACGCGGAGTCGGCGTCGTGAACATCGGCATCATCTGCTACGCCTCGGTCGGCGGCAGCGGCGTGGTCGCGACGGAGCTGGCCAGCGCCCTCGCGGCCCGCGGCCATGACGTCCACGTCCTGAGCAGCGAGACGCCGTTCCGCCTGCGGGACGAGCCGCGCCTCTCGTTCCACAAGGTGGACGCGCCCGCCTACCCGCTCTTCCGCGAGCCGCAGTACCTGCTCTCGCTCGCCACGCGCATCGTCCAGGTGTCGCGCGCGCGCGCGCTCGACATCGTCCACGCGCACTATGCCGTGCCGCACGCCGCCGCCGCGTACCTGGCCCGGCAGATCATCGCCGACTCCGGACGCCGCGTGCCCGGCATCGTCGCGACGCTTCACGGGACCGACATCACGCTCGTCGGGCGCGATCCGTCGTACTCCGAGACCGTCGCGTACTGCATCGACCAGGCGGACATCGTCACGGCCGTGTCGGAGAGCCTCAAGGCGGACACGTATCGCGCCCTCCGCGTGAAGAAGCCGATCGAGGTGATCCCCAACTTTCTCGACTGCCAGCGCCACACGCGGCTGCCCGTGCCCGGACTGCGGGAGGAGCTGGCGCCGGACGGCCAGCCGATCGTCGTGCACATGTCGAACTTCCGCCCCGTGAAACGCGTGGAGACCGTCGTCGAGATCTTCAGGCGCATCCGGCAGCAGCGTCCGGCCCGGCTGCTGCTGGTCGGTGATGGACCGGACCTCGGCACGGCGCAGATGCGCATTGCCGAGTACGGCTTGCAGGACGATGTGGACGTCCGGGGCGAGCTGCTGGATGTGACGCCGATCCTGTCCGCCTCCGACGTGCTGCTGCTGCCGTCGGCGCAGGAGAGCTTCGGGCTCGCGGCGCTCGAGGCGATGGCCTGCGAGGTGCCGGTCGTCGCGTCCAGGGTCGGCGGGTTGCCCGAGGTGATCGAGCACGGGCGCACCGGCTTCCTCCACGCCCCCGACGATGTGCAGGGCATGGCGATGAGCGCGCTGTCGGTGCTCGACGATCCCGAGCTGCGCGCGCGGATCACGGCCGAAGCCCTCCGTACCGTCAACGAGCGATTCTGCGTCGACGTCGTCGTCCCGCGCTACGAGGCCTGCTACGACCGGCTCGTCGCGAGCCACTAGGACGTGCCCCACCTGCTCATCGACTCGCCGGATGATCCGCGCCTGGCGCTGTACCGGCATGTCGCAGATCCCGTGCTGCTGCGCGAGCATCGGCTCTTCGTCGCCGAGGGACGGCTCGTCGTCCGCACCCTGCTGACGGCCTCGCCGCTCCGGACGCGCTCGGTGCTCGTGACCCGGCAGGCGCTCGACAGCCTGGCGGACGTGCTCCGGGAGGACTCGCCGCTTCCCATCCTCGTGGTCCCGCAGGACGTGATGAACGGGATCGTGGGCTTCAACATCCATCGCGGGTGCCTCGCGCTCGGCGAGCGCCCCCCGCAGCGGCCGCTCGACAGGCTGATCGAGACCGGCAGCGCGCGGCTCGTGGTGCTGGAGAACATCAGCAACGCCGACAACGTCGGCGGCATCGTCCGGTGCGCGGGCGCCTTCGGGGCGGCGGTCGTGCTCGGGCCGCACTGCGCGGATCCGCTGTACCGGAAGGCGATTCGCACCTCCATGGGCGCGGCGCTGCGGGTTCCGTTCGCGGACGCGGACGGCTGGCCGGACGCCATCGGCCGGCTGCGCGGCGCCGGCTATCATGTCGTCGCGCTCACGCCCTCGTCGGATGCCGGGGATCTGGACGAAGCCGCCGGGGCGCTGGCTGCGATGCCCCGGGTCGCGCTCCTCGTCGGCGCGGAAGGTCCGGGCCTGACGGCCGCGGCGCTCGCGGCCTCCGATCGCCGCGTCCGCATCCGCATCGACCCGTCCGTCGACTCGCTCAACGTCGCGGTCGCCGCAGGAATTGCGCTCCACAGACTCTCCACGAAGGCCGGATAGGCGTTTCCGCCCTTCTCCCTTCTCCCTTCTCCCTTGTTGGTACAATCCCCCCATGCGCCTCGCGCTCGCGCAGCTCAATCTCACGGTCGGCGCCTTCGACGACACCTACCGCCAGGTGTCGGAGGCCGTCGGACGAGCGCGCGGTGAGGGAGCGGAGCTGGTCGTCTTCTCCGAACTGGCCACCACGGGCTACCCGCCCCGCGACCTGCTGAACCACGAGAGCTTCGTCCGCGGCAGCCTCGAGCTGCTGGACGCCATCGCCGCGCTCAGCGACGAGCGCCTCGGGCTGGTGGTCGGCTGCGTCACGCCCAATCCGTCGCAGGCGGGAAAGCCACTCTTCAACAGCGCCGCGCTGTGCCATCGGGGCCGCGTCGCCGGCCGGCACCACAAGACGCTCCTCCCCACCTACGACGTCTTCGACGAGGACCGCTACTTTGAG
>Ga0299913_10005103_pt1 | contig 11153 bp, 12 predicted proteins | sample RVTome_9_FD_201360 | JGI IMG/M metagenome (GOLD analysis project Ga0299913, IMG submission 201360) | Soil microbial communities from uranium-contaminated site in the Upper Colorado River Basin, Wyoming, United States - RVT155D38 (version 2) ... | reverse complement strand
CCGCCGGCCACGGCACCCAGGCCGAGCAGCGCGAGGAAGACGACGGAGACCCAGCCCGCGAGGCGCATCTCGGGGCGGGGGATGTGGGTGGCGCCCACCGGGAAGGGCATGCGCGGTCATGTCGATTCACCTCCGAGCGGTGCCGCAGCACGCGGCACCTGGTGAGGCGATCATTCCGTTCACGCTTGGCGCGCGGTAGGGCCGATAGGCCCGGCGTGACGGTCCGCCTGGGGCGGTCAGGGTCGAGGGTTGGCTACTCCGCCGGCTGCTCGAGCGCCTCGAGGTACGCGGCGATGACGTCCTCGATGTGAGCCGCGAAGAAGTGCTCCATGCCGCTCCCATCGGCGCCCTTGCCGTTGTTGACGAACCCGGCCGCCTGGCCCGCGATCGTGAAGCCTCCCGTCTTCGGCCGGCCGCCGATGAACAGGCCGATGTCCGACGGCACGCCCAGCTCCTGCGCCCGCTCGACGAAGTAGGCGAGCTGCGCCTCGCTCAGCGGCGGGAGCGCTTCCGGGTCGGTCGGGTCGCTGAGGAACGCAGCGAGGCCGGCCAGATCGACGTAGATCCAGGCCTTCGAATGCGTGCCGGCGGCGACGTTGCCCTTCGACGAGCGATTGGCGACGTAGCACTCGTGTGCCAGCGTGGCGCCGGCGGTCATCGTGGTGAGGGCGAGGGCCAGGACAGATGCTCGGCCGAGTCGCTTCAGCATGATCGGGTCGGTCTCCTTCGTTCTTCCTGCCGCGGGGGACCGTCCGGGCGGCAACCGATGCCTGCCGCGCGTTGTGAGGGACTCCCCCGGCGCCGGTGCAGTCAACTCCGAGTCGGAGCGGCCGGTCGCGGGGGCGAGTCTAGCGCTCCTCGCCGGCGCATGTAGGCTGCGCCCGATGAGCATGCGCGGGCGGGCGTCTCAGGTCACCGATCTCGGGGACGGGACCGTGCTGCGCGTCGGCGGGGATCCCCGGCGGGAGGCTCGCCTGATGGAGCTGGCGGGCACGCATGGGATCCGGGTCCCCCGGGTCGTGGAGGCCCGGCCCGAGGCCCTCGTGCTCGAGCGGATCGCCGGCGACACGATGGCCGCGCGCCTCCTCCGACGCCCGTGGGAAGCCGCGCGGCAGCTCGGCGAGCTCGTCGCGCTGCACGAGCAGGTGCACCGGGTGCCGCTCGACGGCGCGCGGCTCGTCCACCGCGACCTCCATCCCGAAAACGTCCTCCTCGCCCCCGATGGGGCTGTGCTCATCGACTGGACGAACGCCGGGGCCGGCGATCCGGCGATGGACGTCGCGCTGACGTGGCTGATCATGGAGACCAGCGCCGGGCTCCCCGGCCAGGTGCTGGCATGGCTCTTTCGGCGCCGCGCCGGCGACGAGGCGATCCGGCGCGGGCTCGACGCGGCAGGCGCATACCGCCTGTCAGACCCGAACGTCACGGACGACGAGCGAGCCCGCGTCCGTCGGACTCTGGCGGAGGAGGGCACGACCGGCCCGTCGAAATCGGGCTGATCGGCACTGCAGTGAGCCGATGGCCTGACGCAAGGTAGGCCCATGAAGTACCTCGTCGCCTTCTTCCTCGCGGCCCACGGGCTGCTCCATGCCAGCTACCTCACCCCAGCCCCTCCGGCCAGCTCGGGCGGCCCCGAGTGGCCGTTCCAGATGAGCCGGAGCTGGGTCGTGACCGGGCTCGGGATCGACGTCGGCGTCGTACGCGCCGTCGGCGCCGTGCTCATCGTGGCCGTCGTCATCGGCTTCGTGCTCGCCGCGCTCGGCTGGCTCGGCTGGGTCGTTCCCGCGGGCTGGTGGCCGGCGCTGGCGGGCACCTCCGCGGTCGGGTCGGTGCTGGTGCTCACCGTCTTCTTCCACCCCTGGATAGCCCTCGGCATCGTCATCGATGCGGTCCTCCTCTGGTTCGTCGTGGGTGCGGGCACGACGGCGGCGGTAGCGCCGTGAAGCGCCGGAACGCCCTCGCGGCCGCGCTCATCTGCATCGCCGTGGCGGGCCTGGCGGCGGTCGCCGCCGGGCTCGGGGTCTTCGCGCGGGGTGACGGCGCGTTCGAGACGGTGACGAGCGTGCGCGACGTGACGTACCGGATGGCGACCGACGGCGTGTATGCCTACAACGCCGAACAGGTCGTGGCCGAGGGCGTCGGCTGGGACATCTTCACGCTGTTCGTGGCCGTGCCGGCGCTCGCCGTTGCGGGCTGGTTTGTGGCCGGCGGGTCGTTGCGCGGGCGGCTGGCCGCCGCGGGACTGCTCGGCTACTTCCTGTACCAATATCTCGAGTACGCGGTGACGTGGGCCTTCGGCCCGCTCTTCCCGCTCTTCATCGCGATCTACGCGGCCTCGCTGGCGGGGATCGTCTGGCTTGGCGTGAGCCTGGCCGAGGAAGGGGTCCCGCGCCGCTTCGACGAGCGCTTCCCACGGCGCGCATTCGCCGGCCTGAACGTCTCGCTGGCCGTGCTGCTGGCGCTCATGTGGGCCGCGCGCATCGCGACCGGTCTCGGAGGGGACCTCGAGGCGGCCGGCCTGCGCGGGGAGACGACGATGGTGGTACAGGCGCTCGACCTCGGCCTCGTCCTCCCCACGGCACTGTTCGTCTCGATCCTCGCCTGGCGGCGGAGCCCGGCGGGATACGTCCTCGCCGCGGCGTACACGGTGACGGGCCTCGCCATGGCCAGCGCCATCGCCGGCATGCTCCTGTCCGCGTGGGCGGTGACCGGCGTTCTCGAGCTCCCGCCGCTGCTCATCTTCGGCGCCTTCATCCTCGGTTCGGCGATCGTGACGGCCCGGATCTATCGCAGCGCCATTCCGTCCGGCCGCCGCATCGGCCTGGAGGTCGACGTCAGGCTCACGCTGCCGGCGGTGGAGGCGTGATCCAGCCAGCCCGCGGCTGAGAGAACCAACGAAGGCACCCTCGCTGGTGGGTTCAGCCGCGGGCAGGCTGAGGTGACACAGAAATGGGCTGGCGGGCGGGTTCCATGGTCCGTTCAGCCGCGGGCTGGCTGACCTCGCCGCCATCCGGTGCCCCCGGCCCGCGCGCAGGCTCACGCGTGGGTGCGCGCCGGCGTTTCATCGGCGGATGACAGGTACCATCCGACGACCGATGAACCGACGCGCGACACCCATCGAGTGGCTCGTCTTCCTGGCGCTCGGCGCCGCGTGGGGCAGCAGCTATCTCTTCATCAAGATTGGCGTCGAGACGCTCACCCCGTTCACGCTGGTGGCGGGGCGCCTCGCCATCGGGGCGGGGGTGCTCGCCATCGTCATGCGGCTCGCGCGCGAGCCGCTGCCGCGCCACCGCGGCGCGTACGGGCACATGGTCGTCGTCGCGCTGCTCGGCATCGTCATCCCCTTCAGCCTCATCACCTGGGGCGAGCAGACGATCGACTCCGGCCTTGCCGCAGTGCTCAACGGAACGGTGCCGCTCTTCGCGATCGTGCTCGCCGCGCTCGTCCTTCCCGACGAGCCGATCACCCTCAACCGTCTCGGCGGCCTGCTCGTCGGGTTCGCCGGCGTCGTCCTCCTCACCGGCCCGGCACTCGCCGACGGTTTCGGTGGCAGCCTCCCCGGGCAGCTGGCGCTGCTCGGTGCCTCGATCTCGTACGGCGCTGCCGGCGTCTATGCGCGGCGCACGGTGCGCGGCATGTCGGCGCTGACCAGCGCCTTCCTGGAGGTAGGCTTCGCCTTCGTCATCACCCTCGTCCTGGCTGCCGCTTTCGGGGCGCCGTGGGCGACCGCGATCGATGGCGGAACGGTCCTGTCGGTCGCCTGGCTGGGGCTGATCGGCTCCGGGCTCGCCTTCCTCGCCTTCTTCTACCTCCTCGACCGATGGGGTGCCACGCGCACCTCGCTCGTCGCCTACCTCCTGCCGGTGGTCGGGATCATCCTCGGCGTCATCGTGCTCGGCGAGATCGTCAGCCGAGCGATGCTGGCCGGCACCGCCCTCGTCATCGGTGGCATCGCGCTGGCGAACAGCCGATACGGGCATCGGCGCCTCGCCGGCCGGCGCCCGCCTGAGGCGGCGGAGGTACCGGTGGAGGTTCCGGCCCGGGACTAGGCGCCCGGCTTGAGGACCATCAGGGCAATGATCGCCACCACGATGACCGCCAGCAGGATCCCCAGCAGAAAGCCGCGACGGCCGAGGGCGGCGAACTCCGGCGTACCGGGCCCATCGGTCTCGTAGACGTGGATCTGGCGCGACAGGGTTGGCGTGTACATGCCGATGCCGATCGCCATGAGCGCGACGTACAGGCCGATGGCCACCGCGATCCACAGCATCTCGAACTGCCATGGGCCGATGAGCACCATCGCCACGCCTGCCGCGCCGAGCAGCAGGTAGGACGGGTTCGCGACCCGGTCATCGAGGAACTTCACGCCGCGCAGCGCCCAGCCGAGGTGCTGCGGCTCGCGCGCGGCGCGCGCCTGCCAGATGCCATAGGTCACGTTGCTCCCGACCGCCACGATGGCGAGCAGGATGTGCGCGAGCTTCAGCCAGGGATAGACGTCCATCGTTGCCTCCACGGCGGAGGGTACCGGCCGACCGGCGGCAGGTCTACCATCTGCACATGACCGATACGCTCGATCGCCGCCGCGATCTCGCCGGGGAGGGCGAGGCATGGCAGCGGCTCCATGCGCTCATGCGTCGCATCACGCCGGAGATCGCGGAGGTCCCAGGCTACTTCGAGGAGGGCTGGACGGCGAAGGATGCGGTCGCCCACCTCGGGACGTGGATGGCCGAGGGCGCGCAGGTGCTGCGCCAGATCGCGGCGGGGACGTACCGCGAGGGCGAGCTGGACGTGGACGCGGCGAACGCCCGCTTCCTGGACGCGATGCGCGACATCCCGCTCAACACCGTCCACCTGCAGGCCGCCTCTGCCCGCGCCGAGCTGCTCCGCGCCTGGCAGGCGCTTCCCGAGATCACGCCGGCGGCGTCGTACTGGATTCGCAAGGCCGGGCCGGATCACCTCGAGGAGCACCTCCCCCGGCTGGAGCAGTGGGTCGAGGAGCTATCCCGCCGCTGAGCGCGCCTCGGCCATGGCCGCCGCGAAGCGCGGGATGCCGCGCTCGACCATCTCGTCCGAGGCGGTGAGGCTGATCCGGAACCAGCCGGGCACCTCGACGATCGTGCCGGGAAGGACGAGAACGCGGTGGCGGGCCAGGATGTCGCCGAAGGCCACGTCGTCGTCGATCGGCGCGCGGGCCATGGTGTAGAAGGTTCCGTCCGGGAGCGATGCCTGGTAGCCCATGTCGCGCAGGGCCGACACGAGCCGGTCGCGACGCCGCTGCAGCGCGCCCACGTCGATCGACAGCCGCTCGAGGTCCGGCAGGGCGTGCTGGAGCAGCGCGTTCGGCCAGGCGTAGCCGGTGGCGCACTGCTGGATGAACACCTCCTCGCGCAGCGCGGCGCGCTCGTCGTCGGGCAGCGTGGGCGGCACGGTGAGGTACCCGATCCGCTGGCCCGGCGCGAGGAGCGTCTTGCCATACGAATAGGTGACGACGGTGTGCGGGTGATGGACCGATGGGCTGACGTACTCGAGCCCGTCGAACACGATCCGGTTGTACGGCTCGTCCGAGATGATCCAGATTGGATGGCCGATGCGTCCTGCGGCATCGGCGAGCAGCGTGGCCAGGGATCCGAGGAGCTCCGGGCCGTAAATCCGGCCGCTGGGGTTGTGCGGGCTGTTCACGATGATCGCCCGGGTACGGGACGTGATCGCCGCCGCAATCCGGTCGAGGTCCGGGTCGAAGCCCGGCGGGTCGAGCGCGACCCGCACCGGCTCGCCCCCGGCGGCCAGCGTGAGGAACTCGTAGAAGAACCACGGCGGCGAGAGGAAGACGACCTCGTCGCCCGGGTCGAGCAGCGTCCGCAGCGTGACCGCCAGGGCGCCGAAGCCGCCGTTCGTCATGGCCACGTCGGCAGGGTTCCAGGCGAGGCCGGTGCGGCGCGCGAGCGTGTCGGCCACGATCCGCTGCGACTCCGGCTCGGAGAGCTTGTAGGCGAACCAGTCCTTGTCCCGGGGGTCGACCGCGTCGCGCAGCGCGTCGACGTAGCCGGGCAGGGCCATCTCCTGCGGGTTGCCGACCGCGAAGTTGGCGATGTCGGGCTCGCGGTTCAGGCGCGCGAAAGGGCCCTCGAAGAAGGTGAGGAACGGGGTGATGCTCTGGCGCAGCCGTACGCGGCGCTCGGGGAGGGTGGTCGTCATGGACCGCAGCATACCCGCCCGGGCGTGGCCGGTCGTCCCGGCGGCCTACGGCAGCGGCGCGCTGGCCAGGTACAGCTGCGTCCCGCCGCCGCTCGCCGACGCGGCGCCGATCTCCAGGATGTAGTGCAGCGTGCCGTCCCGGAAGAGGAGGGTGGCATCCCAACATCGCCCCTCGACCGGGAAGTCGTCCTGGGTGATGACCGGCGCGCCGCCGTCTCGCTCCCATGCGACGCCATCGGTCGAGTACGCGACGCCGCGGTTCGTCAGGTCGCGCCCGGAGTACACCATCGCGAAACCATCGGGCGTGACCGCCACCCGCGGCCGGTCGAGCGATCCCTCTTCCCATTCGAGCGCGGGCTCGAGCACCGGCGCATCGGCCTTCGTCCAGGTCTCGCCGTCGGGCGAGGTGGCCATGGCGATGACGCCGTCGCCGGCGGTGGTTGGCTTGGCGGTGTAGTACATCGCATAGCCGTCCGGGGTGCGCACCACGCTTGGCCAGGACAGCCCGCCGGCGTCGGCCTCGCCCTCCTCGCCGGGCTCGAGGATCGGCTCCGGATCGATCGTCCACGGCCCTTGCGGCGCGCGCGCCGTGGCGCGGCCCAGGCGCCACGGCTCCAGGGACGTCAGCGACTCGAAGATGAGGACCCAGGTCCCGTCATCGGTCACGAAGCCGGCCGAGACGTGGGCGCCGGTCGCGGCGAAGTCGATGTCGTCGGTCACGAGCACCGGCTCCTCCTCCGCGAGCGTCCAGGTCACGCCGTCGGGCGAGGTGAGGTGTGGCACCTGCGAGATTCCCGGGAATCCAGTGAAGAGGTTCGCGAACATATGGAACTCGCCGTCGTGCTCGAAGACGGCGCCCGGATTGATGAAGGCCTCGTCGACGCCGGTCTGCTCGCGGCTGACCACCGGCTCGTCCGAGGCGAACGCGAAGGAGGTGGTGGGTGGGGGGAGGCTCGGGGCGACCGACGCCGCCGCGGCCGCCGACTCGGACACCGTGGAGAAGACGGTTGCGCTCGTGCCGCCGCAGGCGGCCAGCGCCAGGCTCGCGGTAGCCATGATCGCGGCCGAACGGCGGAGGATGGGGGGACGCGGTCGCATCGGTGCCCGGACCTCATCTATGATGTTACGGATTCGTAATGATTCATACGGTTCCGTAAGGAAAAGGGTTCATGCCTGCTCCCGAGGCCGCCCCGCGCCGCCTGAGCCTCCTCTACCAGCTCTGGCTCACGAACCTCGCCGCCCGGTCGCTCATGCGTGCCACCATGGCCGGCTCCGGCATGACCGGCGAGGAGTACGGGCTGTACAGCTACCTGTTCGCGAACGGCGCACGAACGCTGAGCCAGACCGCGCGCGACCTGCGGATGCCGATCACCACCCTTGCGACGCTCATGGCGCCGGCCATCGAGCGGCGCGAGATCGAGCGCTCCCCGCATCCCCGCGATCGGCGCGCGAAGCTCCTGCGCCTGACGGATGCCGGACAGGCGCGCATGGACCGCGCCATCCCCGCCTTCTCGGCCGGCTACCGGATCCTGCTCGAGCAGCTCGCCGCGGACGGTGCGGAGACAGAGGAGCTCTACGCTGCGCTCGAGCAGCTGCGGGCCGGCATCGAAGGGACGGTCGGCCGGCTGAGCAGCGGCGACCTGGCGGCCGGGGAATAGGGTCGGCAGAGCGTCGGCGTCTGGACAGCGGGTCGTAGCATGCTGGCGCCGCAGGGTCGCGTCGTCGACGCGATCGGCGCGGGGGTGAGGTCCCGAGCACGTGAGCGACATCGAGGAGATCCCGGTCGAGACGGTGGGCGGGATACGGCCGTCGAGCTCGGTCGGGGACCGTCTGATGATCGGCCTCGCCTCGCTCGCCCTGCTCGGTGGCCTGCTCATCGCCGCCGGGAACGTCCTCGGCGGACTCTTCGACGACGCAGTGGCGGCCGAGTCCCCGACGCCGAGCTTCGCGCCAACACCCGATGGGGCGGTGACGCCGCGTCCGACGCGCACGGAGCGGCCGCTGCGCGAGATCACGGTCGTCCCAGGGGAACCGCCGGTGCCGCCGGTGTACGACTTCACGACCACGTACTGGGTCGAGGTCACCCACGAGATCGTGCTGCGCAGCGCGGCCTCCGATCAGGCCGCCGTGCAGGGCGTGCTCGACGCCGGGGACGTCGTCCTCGCCACGCCGCGCTCTTCCGACGAGGCCGAGTGGTTTTCGATCCAGGATGGCACCGAGGGCGGGTGGATTCGGATCATCGGCAAGAACGGTGAGCCCCGGGCACGCATCGCGCCGGTGGCCCAGGGTCACCTGAGCGGCAGCATCTCCGGCATCGCGGCCGGGCCCGACGGCTTCGTTGCGCATGGCTGGGCTCCCGGCAGTGCCGATGCGCCGCCGGCCGGCATTGCGCTGTACTCGGCGACGGGCGAGGAGTGGACGGTGGCCGACATATCGGTTCAACCGGGCTATCGTGGCTGGGCCGCGGCATGGGGGCCGTCCGGCTGGTTGGCGGCCGCGACATTCGATGATGGAAGCGAGCTGGCACCGTGGATCTGGGAGTCTCCGGACGGCGTGGGCTGGACGGCCGTCGGTCAGATGCCGGGCGTCGGTGGGGTGGGTCACGTCCTGGGGCTGGTGGCGAACGAGGCCGGCTACCTCCTCGCGGTGATATCGCCGGGGTCTGGCGAGGCGGTGCTGTGGTACTCGCCCGATGGCATCACCTGGCAGGAGAGCCACGAGACCGGGCTCGCGGATGCGAGCCGGGGATACTTCGGCGGCGGTGGCATCAGGCTGCTGGCCACGCCGCAAGGATTCCTGGGCTGGAACCACGCGGATGGCCCGTACGGCACGGCCGAGATCGCCTTCTCGCGGACCGGGCGCAGCTGGGAGATGACCACGCTCAGCGATGATCCCATCGGCCTGTTCGACGTCGTCGTCGTGCACGACGCCCTCCTGGCGGTGGGGCTCGCCGAGGATGGTCGGACCCACGCCTGGAACGGGCGGATCGTCGACGGCGGCCTGGCCCTGTCGGCCGCTCCGCAGCCGGAGCTCGCCTTCGCCGGCGCGGTCGTGACTCGCCTCGTGGCCGATCAGGATCGCGCCTACGCACTCGGCTACGAGCGCGACGGCGGCGCGGCGCGGGCTTGGACGAGCTCTGGACTGGGCTGGCAGTCGCTCGCCGTGCCGGCTGGTGGCTTCGGATCCGTGCCGCACATCGCCGCGGGCGGGGCGCCCGGCGTCGTCGTCGCCGGGCTGCGGGTAGGCACGATGGCCTCGAGCCCGGTGTTCTGGCACCTCGGCCCGGACGGATCGTGGCGCGCGGAGGCGACGCCCATCCTGCCCGCCATCCCGGACCCGGATCCCGCCGACTGTCCGGGATTACCGGCGACCGCGTTCGATTTCATGGCTCTCGAGCCCGGTGTCGCTGTCGCCTGTTTCGGCGACGCCCCGATGACGTTCGTCGCCTGGTCGGGGGCCTGCGATGGGTGCTGGGGCGGTGCGCCGCCGGATCGCCCCGGGCCGGACTGGCTCTGGTCGCCGTTTCCGCACCTCCTCCTGCTTCCCGGCGAGGGGTCCGTCGACTCCGGTTGGTGGCGCCCGGGTGCGATCCATCCCGACCTCCGTTGGAGGGAGGGTTGGGCCGATACCTGGCTCCACCTGACCGGCCACTTCGACGACCCGGCGTCGCAGCGCTGTGGCGGCGGTCCCGAGGACGGGTCCGAGGGATGGTGGCAGGGACACGAGGTCGACGTCGGGTGGTGTCGCTTGACGTTCGTCGTGACCGCGGTGGAGGTCCTCGGCCGGGACGGCGCCTAGGGCTGCGAGACCACCTGCGGGACGGGGGCCAGCGCGCCCGCCACCCGCTCTGCCGCGGGCAGGCCGTGCGGGCTGCGACACAGCTCGAGGGCGGCGATGGCGACCTCGAGCTGCTCGCCGTCGGGCCGCGCGGTGGTGAGCCGTTGCGTGAAGAGCCCGAAACGGTTCAGCGCGAAGCCGATGCCGCGCTGCCGGGAGCCCCAGCGCAGGAGCTCGTAGGCGACGGCCGCGGTGATCGGCAGGAACCCGATCCGCAGCGCGAGGTCGGTCAGCTCGCCCATCCGTGGCAGCACTGCCAGCACGAACGTGTCGACGCTGGCGAGGATGACGAGGAAGCCGGTTCCGCAGCGGGGGTGTGCCGGGTCATACCGGCTCACGTTGTCCACGCTGAGCGCCTCGCCGGCCTCGGCGCAGGCGATGGCCATGTGCTCTGCGCCGTGGTAGCTGAAGATGCGGCGGTAGCGCGCCACGCGCGTCACGCCCACGACGTAGACGGCGAGGAAGGCGGTCTTCACGAGCCCCTCGGACAGGCGTTGGGCGACCGTAGCCTCGGCCGCCGGATCGCGTCCGGTGAGGAGCAGCGGCAGGGCGGTGAAGACGAACAGGCCGATCACGAGGCTGATCCCAACCATGCCCGCCAGCATGAGCGCGGGCAGCGGGCGCAGCTCCCCGTGCTCGGCCATGACCGACGAGTCGATGAGGGCACGCATGCCGAGACGGAACTGAACGCCGAGGGCGCGGAGGCCCCGAAGGAAGGGCAGGCGCCAAGCGCCGCGCGCCGGGGCGATCGCGCCCTCGGCGCGGTGGATCTCACCGTCCGGCCGGCGGAGCGCCACCGCCCAGCGCTCACCGCTGCGGATGAGGACCCCTTCGACCAGGGCCTGGCCGCCAAAGATCGGCGCCGGATGCGATGCCACGTGCTGAAGTCCCCCTGGGCTGCTCGGGTTTGCGGCGAGTCTCGCGACCGGTGCCTCGCCGCGCCATGGGCAGTTTAGCGGCCGCGGCCAGGCCCATCGGTACCGGGGTCAGGACGATCGCTTCCGACCGCGAACGAGCCCGACGATCAGGGCCGCGAGCGCCGTCACCCCCGCCACGATGGCGAACGAGGCGGAGCGCCCGAAGATGACCCTGCCGCCCTCCTGCACCTCGAGCTGTGGGGT
>Ga0299913_10005102_pt1 | contig 11153 bp, 8 predicted proteins | sample RVTome_9_FD_201360 | JGI IMG/M metagenome (GOLD analysis project Ga0299913, IMG submission 201360) | Soil microbial communities from uranium-contaminated site in the Upper Colorado River Basin, Wyoming, United States - RVT155D38 (version 2) ... | reverse complement strand
TGGCACGCGCGTGCGTGGATGCCGCCGTCAGCCACTTCGGGCGGCTGGATATCCTGGTCAACAACGCGGGCGTCCTTCTCGCCAATGCCGAGACCGACGATATGCCGGTCGATGTGTTCGACGAGCATATCCGGTGCAACGTCCGGTCGGCGTTTCTGATGACCAAGTTTGCCCTCCCGCATCTTCGCAGGACCGCGGGCAACGTGATCAGTGCCGGCTCCGAAGGCGGGGTGAACGGTCAGCCGAGGAACACCGCGTACGGAGGAACCAAGGCGTTCCTGCATGCCTTCATGGCGGGCGTCGCGGTGGAGCAGGCGCAGTACGGCGTCCGGGCCAACTGCGTATGTCCCGGTCCGATCGACACGGCGTGGACCCACGCGGAAACCGGCGCGGTGGATGCCGAGATCGAAAAGGCGCTGATCGCCGCTACGCCGCTCGGCCGCCGCGGCACCCCCGAGGAGGTGTCGAACGTCTACGCCTTCCTGGCATCCGACGCGGCGAGCTTGGTCACCGGCGCCATGTGGCTAGTGGACGGGGGAATCACTCCGGCGAAAGGGGCCGTCGGTACGTTGGCCGGACGCAAGGCTGCGACCCCGCCAAAGGGATCACTGGACCTGCGGCACGCCCACGACGGAACCCGCCACCAGCGGATCGTGAAGATCCCCTGAGGCGGGCGGTATGCCCATCACCCGGTGGTCCCACCGGCGGATCATGCCCGCGAAGGTCGACGCCAGCGCCGGGTCGAACTCGAGCCCGGACCGCTCTTCGATATACTTCAGGGCCTTCTCCGACTCCCATGCATCCCGGTACGGCCGCTTGGTCCGCAGCGCGTCGTAGACGTCGCACACGTGGACCAGGCGGCTGCCGTAGTGGGTGTCCCTCGGGCTATGGCGGCACGGATAGCCGCTGCCGTCCAGCATCAGGTGGTGTTCATAGGCGACCACCGCCGCAAGATCGAGCGGCTGGTCGCCCGCGAGGAGGATGCGGGCTCCCTCGACCGGGTGGCGCTGAATCTCCGCCCGCTCCGCCTCGGTCAGCTTTCCCGGCTTGAGCAGCACCTCCTTCGCCACGCGGACCTTTCCCAGATCGTGCAGCAGCCCGGCCACCCCGACGGCGCGGACCTGGGCTGACCCGAGCTCCAGCGACTCCGCCAGCGCCATCGCCAGCACCGCCACGTTCATCGAATGGGTGGTGGTGTACTGGTCGAACTCCTTGAGCTGAAGCAGAGGAAGGACGCTGGCCCGCTCCGCGTGCATCGCGACCGACAGGGATTGCACGATGACTTCCGCCTCCAGGAGCGGCAGGCGGCCCGACCGGGTCACTTCGTCGTGCACCCAGTGGATGGCCCGGCATTCCTCCTGGAGGCCATAGCTCAGTGTCGCAACCGCGGTGGCCGCCGGGACCAGCATCCGGTCGCGCTGCACCGACACGTGGCCGAAACGGATGCAGCGGCTCCCTTCGTGACGGACCGACGAGCTGTCGAACGGACGGCCGGCGAGGCGGCCGCCGAGTTGCTCGAGGAATTCCTCGAATTCCTCGGCATCGGCGTCACCTGCCACTTCGATCCGCTCGATGCCGGCGTCGGCGAACCGGGAGGTCCAGTCCCAGGTCCGAAGCTCGTGGACCACACGGTTCCGAAACACGACCTCGCCGTCGAGCAGCGAGAAGTCCAACTGGATCCCCTCGGCGGACTGAAGATCTTTCAACTGGCGAAAGGCCGCCTCGGCGGCACGACGGTAGGCAGGGTGGTCCTCGCCATACAGGACCGAGGCCGACAGCGCCTGGGTGAGACCGGTGAGAAAGCGAACCGCGTCGCTCATCGGCGGGCCGATGCACTGCCTGCGGCGCGGATGCCCGGGTCCCGGTGGCGCGCGGCCAGGGACAGAACCACGGAGGCATCGGGGTGATCGCCGTAGCTGTCGGCCAGCGCCCGCAGCACGGCGAGCAGGATCGGCGACTTCGGAGCCAGCCGGACTCCGCCCCACCAGCGGCGCTGCCGGGCGAGCGTGGCCAGCCGGCCCGCCCGGTCGGGATCGGGGCATCCGGCGAGGGCACGAACGGCCAGCAGCCGGACCTCGACCCCGCGCGAGCCGTCGCGTGCGATCTGATCGAGCAGGGGAATCGCGCTGGGAGGGCAGGTGGGGAGCACCGCGCTGACCACCGTGGTGACCACGCCGGCATCGGGATCCGACAGCCCCTTGATGATCGCGGGCTCGCGCGTGCCCGGCGAATCCAGCAGCAGTCGGTACGCCTCGCGCCTCACACGGGGGTCGCCGTGCGAGATGTAGGGCATGGGACTGAACCCTTCCGGCCAGGGGCCCAACCGGCCCAGCAGGAGGAGAAGGTTTCGCTGGACGAACCAGGGTGTGTCGGGCAGCCGGGCCACGACGGCGGGAGCGGCCGGTGGACCGACTTCGGCGAGGACGCGCAGCAGATTCCAGCGGGTGGACCGGTCTCCGGCGGCCGCGAGCGCATCGAGCAACGGCTCACTGGCCTCGGCACCGAGCCGCGTCACCAGCGCGGAGACCACGGCGAAGTCCACCGGCTCGGTGGCCAGCTCCCGAGCGAGCAGCGCCGGCGAGACGACGGTTCCCCAGATCACCTCGGTCGCCGCGCCCGCCTTGGCCGCCGCATCGAGGAGCTCCGTCAGCACCCGGGTCCTTCCTGCGGCAACCAGGTCGCCGGCCGCGGCATGGACCCGAGGCCCCAACTCGCCTACCTCGAGCCCGATTTGCAGCACGTCCTCAGGGCCGAGGCGGAAATCCGTGGCCGGCTCCGATGGCGTGTGAGCTCTCGTGTGGCGGACCATGTGCTGCAATGCCGAGGCGTACGCTTCCGGATTGGGATCCTCGAGGTTCCATCCCGATACCAGCCGACCCACGTTCTCCCGCAGTGCCGAGTCCGCCGCGGCCGCGACCTCCGGCACTTCGGACTCCGCGTGCTGGGCCAATTTGCCCAGCAGGAGCATGAGGCTGTCCGAGACGTTTCGGCCCGACGAGTCTCCCGCGGCCTGAACCACCTTGACGACCGCGTCGGCGGCGAGTGTCTGGGACGCGGCGAGAACGAACCTGCGGCCGTGCGGCTCACTCCCGCCGACCTGGAGGAGGCGCTCCATCGCCGCGGGCTCGAGCGAAGCGATGAGGCGGGAGAGGCGACGCCGGAGCCACGCCTGGTCCACGGTCTCGCCGACCGCGACTTCCTCTGCCACCCGCATCAGGTAGCCGACAACGTTCTCGTCGTACCCGGACTCCCGGGCGCGCTGATTGATGGCGGCGGCAAGCACGCCCGGGTGACTGCTGCCCGCGAGGTCGGTCTCGGTTCCTTCGGGAAGGGCCGCCCTCGCCAGCTCGAGCCAGAGCCGAGCCTGTTGGGTCTCGTCCTCGCCGTCGGCCGCCTCCACCGGCTCGTCCGACAGCTCCAGCCGCCCGTACTCGGCGGCATAGAGCTCGGCATGGGGCCAGTGGTGGGCGTCGCGCGGCAGCAGTCCGAGCGGCCCGGCGTCCCGCCGGGGGTCGGTGCCGAGCGCGGTGAGGAGCGATGCGATCTCACTTCCCGTGATACCGCGTTCGAAGCGGGCCGCGACGATGCGGTGGCGGTGAAAGCGCTGCGCAAGGTTGCCGAGCAAGCCGTTTCGGGCGTCGGTGGCCACGCCATCGATGACGAACTGGCGGCGTGCGATGCCGAGCGTCAGGGTCGTGCGACGGTCGAGGACCCCGGCGAGGGCGAGAGTCAGCCGCTCGGCGGCGGCGACCAGAATGGGGTGGCTCTCGGGGTAGGCGGACCGATGCCCCAGGGCGAGGGAGAACTCGACCAGCAGATCCACGAGATCCCGCGGCAGCGCTCGTCGCTCGCGGGGCACCGGGTGGGACGCAGGCGGTTGTAGTCCTTCCTGGACGGAACCCGCCGACATGGTCACTCTTGGGGGGTGAGACCCCGGAAAGAGGCAAGAGCCGCGCCGACACCGATATAAGGGTCAAGTCGTTGACGCCGAACGACTTCCAGAAACACACGACCCGGCCGTGGGGGCCGGGGTCGTGGCGAACTGCGCGGGCGGTCTAGTATCCCGGATTCTGGGTCACTCCCGGGGCGACGTCCAGCTGGGGATGCCCAACACCTCCTCGGCGCGGCCGGCCGAGCACGTCGCCCTGGGATGGTGACCTCGTTGCCGAGCGGGACATGGTTCCCCGGTGTGGACTGCGCTAAGAAACCGATCGCCTCGGATTGGACGCGGCGGCCAGGGCCCAGCCCAGCCGCTGGGAGATCCGGCCGCCGGCTTCGCGGACTGCCCTGGTCAGGCCCGGGAGACGCGTGTCGGTGAACCGGGTGCTCGGGCCGCCGAGGGAAATCGCCGCGACGACCCTGCCGTCGTGTCGTCGAACCGGCGCGCCGATGGCGACGTACCCCGGCTCCAGCTCGTCGATGGCCGTCGAATATCCCTGCCGGTTGACCCGGGACAACTCCGAGGCGAGCCTGGAGGCGGACCGGATGGTGCACGGCGTCATGCCGCGGAGCCGACCGCCGGTGCGCCGCGCCATCCGCCGCACCAGGTCGGAATCCTCTTCCATGGCCGCGGCGAGCAGCACCTTGCCGGTGGAGGTGGCGTGCGCGGGCCACCGCGTGCCGACGCTCGGCGAGGTGCCGATCAGGTGGGCTCCCTGCACCTCGTCCAGAATGAGGGTGTCCTCGCCCGCGAGGATCTCGACGCTGGAAGTCTCGCCGGTGGCACGGGTGAGCGTCTCCAGCTCGGGCCGCGCGGCGCTGGTGACGCTGTTGGCGCGCTGGGCGCGGGCACCGAGCTCGATGGCCGCGGGACCGAGGCGATAGCTGCCGACGGTTTCGTGGCGGACAACCAGGCCCTCGTGTTCGAGCGCAAGCAGCAGTCGGAAGGCGGTGGGCTTGCTGAGGCCGAGCTCGCGGGAGAGGTCGGCGAGACTCCATGCCGGCCTGGCATCGGCGAAGGCATGAAGGATTCGCAGTGCGCGAACCACGGCCTGCGTTCCGGAGACCTGGCGGACCGACGCAGATTTGGAATGGCGTTTCACGATACTGCCAATGTTCGAAACGCGGCCGCGCCTGTCAAGGCGCGGCCGCGTCAGCGAGCGGACGGTCGATCAGCGGAGGATCAGGTGTCCGCGAGCTCGGAGGAATTGGGAGTCGCGGAAAGGCTTCGAAATACACGGCCGAACAGGCTGCGCAGGCCGCCACGCCGCAGACCGCCATGCTCGCCGGGCTCGGCGGGCGTCGTCGCCACCTTTTCGGGGGTCGCAGCCGGATCATCGATCTCGCGGGCCTTCGGCGCCATACCGTAGAAGGTCCACTGCTTCCGAGCCAACGGCGGGAGTGGCTCGGTCGCGCGGTCGGCGGCGGCCTTGCGGTATTCGGGATGAACGGTGACCGACACCCAGCTAGACGAGGCCCGGTGAAAAATCCGTGAGTCCGGGCCGACCTCGCCGCGGCGAATGGCCGAGGCGAGCGATTCGACGGAGTGAAAGAGCTCTTCCCGACCTGCCTCGATCTCGACGAGGTACATAGGGATTTTCCCGTGCGTGTGCCGGCAGCAGACTTCAGATGATCGCGGTGACGTCTCCCGCGTGTACGCACGATCCGAGCCAGCCGAAGTCCATCCTTGCCCTGATGCTGCCCACCGCAAATCCCGAATGGGCAGCGGCTTAGCCGCGGTGCAGCCGGTTGCGCGTCGGACGCGGCGGGGCGGCTGTTTCGAGTGCGCCGTTCCGCTGACGCCACAGCCGGTATTTTGCCTCGGTGAGCAATCATTGGTCCGGCGGCTCGACCGGGTCCGGTCACCGCCAGCGAAACAGGCGGACCGCCAGGGCAAAGCTGACCACCAGCCAGGCGGCGACGATCGCGACCTCGGGCCCGAGCCGGCTCCACCCGGCGCCTTCGAGCATACTCGCGCGCAGCGCGTCGATCACCGCGGTGAGCGGCAGGGCCTGGATGAAGGGCTGGATCGCGTCGGGAAAGCGGGAGGCCGAGAAGAAAACGCCCGAGAAGATCCACATGGGGAGCATGACGAGGTTCATCAGCCCCGAAACCCCTTCGACCGTGCGCGCACGGGAGGCGATCAGCAGCCCGATGGCACCGAACGAGAGCGCCGAGAGAAGGCAGATCAGGAAGAGGTTCACCACCGATCCCCGGAGCGGCACACCGAACGCGAGTACGCCGAAGCCGACCAGGACACCCACCTCCATCACCAGCATGGTGAGTCGGGAGAGCACGAAGGAGGCCAGGAACTGGGTGCGGGACATCGGGGTCGCGATCAGTCGCTTGAGGAGCTTCTTCCGGCGGGCGTCCACGATGGCGAACCCCAAGCCCCAGATCCCGCTCCCCATCAGGTTCATGCCCAGCAGCCCCGGCACCACGAAGTCCACGTAGCGGGCCCCCGGCTCGCTGACTCTCCGGTCGCTGACGCCCACCGGGTTGCTGCGGCCGGCCGCCCGTTGCAGCGCGTCGTCCACCTGAAGCCGTGCCGTCCGACTCTCTGGCCGTTCGGCATCGAAGCGGTACTCCACCGAGTCACCGCTTCCCGCCGGCACGACGACCAGCGCCACTCTTCCGGTGCGGAGCGCGTCCGCCGCCGCCGCCTCGGGCAATGACTCCACGAGGATGTCGGAGTCGCGGCCGAGCGCGTCGACCACCGCGGCGGAGGCCGGGCCGCGCTCGACCACCGCCACCCGGGTCCGCTCCGGTGTCTGGTTTCGGAATGCGATCCCCAGTCCGCCGGTGAGCAGCACCGGAAAGACGAACACCCAGAAGACCGCCTCCGGCTCGCGAAAGAACTCGCGGTAGCGAACCAGTGTGAGCTGCACCAGCGGATGGTCCAGCCAGCGTCGAGTCTCACTCGTCACGGAGGTGCCTCCCGGTGAGCTCGACGAAGACGTCTTCCAGCGTGGCGGAATGGGTGCGCAGCTCGGTGAGCTGGGCGCCTTGCCGCCGCAGCTCCGCCAGTAAGGCCGGAACGGTCCGATGCAGCTCGCCGACGGAGATCCGGTAGGCGCCGTTCCTCAGTATCGCCGTCGCCACCCCATCGACCCCGGCCAGCGCGCCCTCATCCACCGGTGCCCCGTCCCCGACCGCGAACTCCACCACGTGCTCGGCGCCGAGGGACGCGACCAGCTCCCGCGGGGTGCCCCGGGCGATCACCTGGCCATGGTCCACGATCGCGACCTGATCGCAGAGCCGTTCCGCCTCTTCCATGTAGTGGGTGGTGAGAAGGATTGCGCGCCCGTCCGCCTTGAACCGCTCGATCAGCTCCCAGAGCTGCCGCCGGGACTGGGGATCGAGCCCCGTGGTGGGCTCGTCGAGGAAGAGCAGGGCGGGGTCGCCCACCAGGGCACACGCGAGGGCGAGGCGCTGGCGCTGGCCGCCGGAGAGCTGTCCCACGCGCGCGGTGCGCTTCTCCTGGAGCTGGACGGTCTCGATGACCCGCTCCGGCGCGGGCCCCTGGCGGTAGAAGCTGCGGAAGAGGCGGACCGTCTCCTGCACCGTCAGCTTCTCGGAGAACTGGGTCTCCTGCAACGAGATCCCCAGCAGCTCCCGGAGCTCGCGGTCGCCCTCGCCCCACCGCCGTCCGAGCACCAGCACCTCGCCCTCGTCGGGCTCGGTGAGTCCCTCGCAGATCTCGATGGTGGTGGTCTTGCCGGCGCCGTTGGGGCCCAGGAGGCCGAAGCATTCGCCGGCCCGGATCTCGAGATCGAGTCCGTTCACGGCAATGACGTCGGCGTATCGCTTGCGGAGATTCCTGACCAGGAGTGGCGGCGGGGCGGTGTTCCCTGTCATGCCGGAAGGTTACGCGCCCCGGGGCGAGAGGCTACCCCCCGTTGCGCCGGGTCCAGACCTGCCGCACCACCTGCCAGGCGCGCTGCCACTCCTCGGGCCCCGTCAGGAGCGCATAGCCGGAGAAGATGCCCGCCATGTAGAGAGCGGTGAGCACCAGCGGCGAGGGATCACCGGAGGACATGGGAGTCATGGTCGTCTACCTGCTGGCGGTGGGAGTCTGGATCATCTGGGCCCCGAGGGCGCGGGCGATGCGCTCCCGGGCGTCGGCGAGGTGGGCGCGGGTGTAGGCATCGAGGTCGCGATCGTGGTCCAGGGCGTGGCCCAGCGACTCATCGAGATCCACCAGCGTGGCCCGGGCGAGCGCGCGGGCGTCCTCCGGAGTTCCCGCGGCGGGGCTCACCACCATCCGGATCATGGCGTCGAGATGGAGGCGCTGAACGTCGCGTCGCACCGAGCCGATGTTCCGCGCCGAGCCCTGCTTCGAGCCGGGCCTGATGCCGAGCTCGGCCCAGATCGCGTCGGCGAGGGTCTCGAACAGCTCGGGGATGCCGAGGGTGTCTTCGCCGGGAAGCGCGCGGAGCTCGGCGTCGCGGATGCGGGAGAGGACCACCGGCGCCACCAGCTGCTCGAGCAGGGAGCCCTGCTGGGCGAGGGCCCAGTCGTGCAGCGGAAAATCCGCGCGACCCTGTGCCGAGGGTGACGCGCCCCAGTGCATCCACCGCTCCGGCGCCAGATGCCGGAGGAGATCGGGGCGGAATTGGAACGCCCGCTCTCCGAAGCCGGACTCGGCGATGAAGGCGAGGGCCTCCCGCTGGCGCTCGGCGGGTACCGTGGTGACCGCAGGCCGGGCATGGGGATCGCCGCGGTGGTCGCGCGCCGTGGTCGCCCCGCCCAGGTACTTGGTGCTCACCAGGAGCGCGTACCACCGGTCGGTCAGCAGGTCGCTGAACGCCGAGCGGAGCCGGCCGTATCCCTGACCTGGGGCCACCACCCGGGTCTCCAGCGAATCGAACAGGCGGTCGATGAGGGTGACCCGGGCCCGGGCCCAGCCCAGTGGATCGTCGGTCATGTCGTAGCGCGACACCGTGGGATCGAGGCCCGCCGCGCCGAATCCGGCGTCCTCGTCACTGGCGTACAGATGCTCGGGCTCCGCCGCGCGAGACGCGATGGCTCGAAGGTCGGTGAGCTCCGAGTCCGGTGTCCCGTGGCCGGCGTCCCCGTATCCGTAGGTGATGGCCCACCGGTCGTAGGTGCCGATGGTGGGGGAGTAGAAGTGACCCTGGCGGCGGGGATCGAGCGCCAGTGCCGGCGGCGAATAGTCCATGACCGAGACGCCGTGGCCGTGCCGCTCGGTGTGGGAGCGGTCCGCCAGCTCCTCCGCGGAGACGCCGGCCGATCCCCGGAAGTTGTGCCGCAGCCCCAGCGTGTGTCCGACCTCGTGCATCACAAGCGCCTTGAGCGCCTGGCCGATGTACTCGCGCGGGGCCGGCGCGCCGGGAGGCATCGCGCTCCGCGCGGCGAGGAGCGCCCGAGTCACCGTGCCCTGCCGGTCGAGTCCCTCGCCGAAACGGCAGAAGAGGGAAGGGTCGCCGTGGAGGGAGACGGAATCGGGCGCGAACGCGGACTGCACCGACGCGACCGGCGAAGCATACTCACGGGATTCGCCACGCCACGTCTGAATCCATGCCGCGGAGATCAGGATGTCGGCGTTGAGGATCTCGCCGGTGCGCGGGTCCACGTTGGTGGGGCCGACGGCGTAGACCGACCGGTTGGTGACGGTCCACCGGACCGTCGAGTACCGCGCGTCCGCCGCGCTATAGACCGAATCGCCGGGGGCGTCGAGTGCCTGGACCGCGCCGCGGAACCCCGCCTCCTCGAACGCGCGATTCCATTCCAGGATTCCCGCGCGGACGTAGGGCCGCCACTCTAGCGGCACACTGTGGTCGATATAGAAGGTGATCGGGCGGACCGGCTCGCTCTGGGCGGCCCCCGGCTCACGCTTCTCCAGCCGCCACCGGTTCACGTAGCGGACGAAGAAGCTCTCTGCGGTATCCCGGGAAAAATCCTTGAAGGCGGAGATGAAGTAGCCCACCCGCTCGTCGGCGTATCGGGGCCGCATCGCGGCTGCCGGCAGGTCGAGCAGCGAATAGTGCACGCCGATCGGGATCGAGCGGTAATCCGAGACCGTCTCCAGCCCGATGTTGCGCGGGGTCTGGAACGTGAGCCTGACCTCGGCCTCGAGATTGGCGGGAAAGAGGCGAAGGTCCTGGAGACTGGAGCGCTTGTCATCGAGCGAGACGGACGAGACCACCTTCCGCTGGGCGGCGGCCCGCTGGAGCGTGGAGCCGACGTCGGCCCAATCCGAGACCAGGAACGGCGTCAGGTCCACCAGCACCTGAGTCTCGCCTGGATCGCGTACCGTCGCGATCGGAAACGAGTGCGCCACCGAGTGCCCGAACGAGTAGTCCACCGCGCGCGCCATCGGCGAGCCGGGCGCGGCGGCGAAGCGCGGGTTCACCACCCAGAGCTCGACCCGGTCGCCCTGGCGGTGGAAGCGAATCAGGTCGGAGCGGATGGTGGCGCCGCCGTCGAGACCGAGCTCGCCGAGCCCCTGGGAGAGCTGGGTTACCAGCAGGTAGTCGCGATCGAATTGCTCGGGCGCGAGGGCGAGGAGAACCTGGTCGCGCTTGTAGTAAACGGAAAAGATGCCGGTCCCGGCGTCGGAACCCCTGGTCACCTCGGCGAAGTTCTTCCAGGGGGCTTCCTGAGCGGACACGCTTCGCGGAGCGAAGTCGGCGATGGCGACGAGCAGCAGGAAGATACGGGACAGGTGCACGACGACTCCGCACGACGGGTTGCGGCCGGACGAGAGGGTCCGACGCCGTGCGGAATTGGCAAGGACGGGGCCGCGGTTATCGACCGGTTAACCGCAATCTCGCCTGGAGCTTGTCAGGGGCTCGCCTGTCAAAACGCCAACCGTGGGGCAAAAGGCGATAAGGTGAGCTACGCTGCCGCCGGGTCCTCGCGGAGGGCGCCGATTCTGGCCCGAACCAGCTCAGGGTCGAATGGGACCTCGGCCAGCGGTCCACTCCCCACGAGCCGACCCTTCCGGAGCGCCCGGTACCATTCCCGACCTGAGACGATCAACACCGGCACCCGGGGTTCGACGGACTCCAACACCGCCGCCAGCTCCCTGCCGCTGACGAACGGCATCGTCGCCGTGCCCATCACCAACTGCACAGGTTCCTCGTGAGCCATCAGCAGCGGCGTAGCATCCCTGGGAACTTCGGCAGGCGAGAGGCGGGTGAGGTAGGCACGGACGATGGCTTCGTGCTCCACCAGCAGTAGCGCGACGC
>Ga0299913_10005101_pt1 | contig 11154 bp, 9 predicted proteins | sample RVTome_9_FD_201360 | JGI IMG/M metagenome (GOLD analysis project Ga0299913, IMG submission 201360) | Soil microbial communities from uranium-contaminated site in the Upper Colorado River Basin, Wyoming, United States - RVT155D38 (version 2) ... | reverse complement strand
GAACGTGCTGGAGCGGGCGGTCGTCCTGTCGGCACCGGGGAACTTCCAGCTCGACCTGCTCGAGGAGCCGCGCGGTGCGCACGGAGACCGGTCCAGTGTGCTCCCGTTCCCCGCGCCGCTGGCGGAGATCCTGCACACCGCCGCGCAGTCGATGCTCGACCTCACCGGCGGCAACAAGAGCGAAGCCGCGCGCCGGCTGGGGATCTCCCGTCCCCGGCTTCAGCGTCTGCTGGATGGAAACCTGGAGGAATGACCCGATGCAGCTCCGCCGACTGATCGCCCTGCCGCTGGTGCTGACCCTCGCCTGCTCCGACAGTGGGGGCCCGGACGACGACGACACCCGTCCCCCATCGGATCTCACGATCCTCCGGCTGAGCGAGGACAGCCCGCCGCTGTTCAACCCGGAGGAGAGCTTCTACGCCGTCCGGGGGGACGACCGCGAGGTGCGGATCTTCTTCGAGGACGAGGACGATCCGGGCCAGCCTGGGGATGAGTACCTCCGCTTCGAGGTGGACGCCGAGGCCCTGCTGACCTACCCCGACGGCACTCCCTTCGCCGAGGACGACTCCGTGCTCATCACCGTGCGGGTGGTGGATCCCGGCCGGCTGCTCTTCGAGTTCGAGCCGGCCGGCCTCACCTTCAGCGCGAGCCGTCCGGCGGAGCTGAAGATCCATTACGACAAGGCCGACGACGACCTGGACGAGGACGGCGACGTGGACGTCGAGGATGACGCGCTGGAGCTCACGCTCGCCATCTGGCGCCAGGAAGTCGACGGCGATCCGTTCGTGCGGATCGGCTCGCTGCTGCTCGACGATCTCGAGGAGATCGACGCCGAGCTCGACGGGTTCAGCCGGTACGCGCTGGCCTACTGAGGATCGCGACGCATGACGCCGACGCCTTTCGCCGACGACCTGACCCACCAGCTCCGCGAGCTGGTGCGGACCGGTCGTTTCCGCGAGGCGCTGGAGGCCCACCGCCGAGCCGGGGAGGCTGCGCCGCGGGCGGATGCCCTGCTTCTGGCCGCGACCGCGGCCACCCGTCTCGGCGAGCTGCACACCGCCGAGACGCTGGCCGGGGAGGCGGTCCGCCGCTTCGCCGAGCGGGGCGACTTCGACGGCCGCATGCGCGCGCTCAACCTGCTCGGGGTGATCGGATTCGAGCGGGGCCACCTGGCCGAGGCGGAACGCCGACTGACCGAGGCGCTCAGCATCGCCTACCGGCTGGAGGACAGCCTGGTGGCCGCACGGGCTTGCAACAACCTCGCGTCGGTGATCCACCTGCGGGGCCGCCCCGACGAGGCCATCGGCCTCTACCGCGGCGCCCTGCTAAGCTACCAGCGCCTGGGCGACCGGCGGGGGACGGCGGAGACGTATCACAACCTCGGCCTCACCTACCGGCAGCGTGCGGACTTCGACGAGGCCGAGAAGGCCGTCACCCAGGCGGTGCGGCACGCGGAGAGCGTGGGAGAGCCGACCCTGATGGCACTCACGTCGGGCGGCCGGGCGGAGCTGCGCATCGACCAGGGAGACTCGGCGCTCGCGCTCACCGAGCTCGACCGGGCATCGCGCATGGCGGAGCTGGCGGGAGACCTGATCGGAGTCGCGGAGCTGCGCCGGATCCGGGCGGTCGCCGCGTGGCGGGGCGACCGCTTCGAGGATGCGCTGGAGGAGGCGGAGGCCGGCCGCCGAATCGCGGAGGAGCACGACGTGGCGCTGCTGCGGGCAGAGTGCTCCGCGCTCGCCGCACTCGCCAATCGCGCGCTCGGCCGGACCGCGCAGGCCGAAACTCGGCGGGCGGAAGCGGTCGAAATGTTCGGCGCGCTCGGCGCGGTGACGCTGCTGGAGCGGTTCGAAGCGGAGTGGTCCGGCTAGGCCGATCCGGACGGCCTGGAGGCACGCGCCAGCAGCCGTCGGAGTACCAGGGTGTACACCACCAGGTTCACCGCGATCACCAGTGCCCCCAGCCCGAGCTGCACCCCCCGCGTGAGCCCCGCCGGATAGAGCACCGGCAACAGGTAGTGCTCGATGAACCCGCCCTCGTATCCCGCCTGGCCGGCCGATGCGCGCAACGAATTCTCCAGGGGGGTGAGGGGGCAGACCCCTCCGCGAAGCTCGATCAGCGCGCCCCAGACCGCCGCCGGCAGGTGGACCGCGGCGACCCACGGCCACCGAAGCGCCAACAGCCCCCCCGCGATCACGAAGGCGACGAACAGCGCGTGAACACCGACGACCAGGTCGGCCAGCAGGTGGTACGGCATCGAGCAAATGTAAGGCTGGGGATCAGGCGGCGAGCGGGGTAGCTCCGACCGAGCGGAGGAAGGCGGCGAGAACGTCGGGCCGCCACCAGGCGCGGGACTCGTCCATTCGGGCCAGGGCCTCCGCGTGGGACATGGCGCCTCGGTAGCTCCGGGTGGTGGTGAGCGCGTCGTAGACGTCCACGATGCAGATGATCTGGGCACCGAGCGGGATCTCGTCGCCCCGCAGGCGGTCGGGATAGCCTCCGCCGTCGTTGCGCTCGTGGTGCGAGCGGATGATCGGCTTGATGTCCCAGGGGAACTCGACCGAGGCCAGCAACTCCACGCCCCACACCGGATGGCGCTTGATGACCGCGAATTCGTCGTCGGTCAGCTTGCCGGGCTTGTTGAGGATCTGGTGGGGGACCCTCACCTTCCCCACGTCGTGGAGATAGGCGCCCATCCGAATCGTCGTCAGCATGCCCTGGTCGGCCCCCAGCGCCTCCGCGACCGCGACGGCGTAGTTCGCCACCCGCTCGCAGTGCCCGAAGGTGTAGCTGTCCGCCGATTCGATCGACTGGCCCCAGTCCCGCACCACGGTGAAGTAGGCCTCCTCCAGTCGGTTGGTCTTGGAGGCGACGTCCACCAGATCCACCCGGGCGTCGAGCCTGGAGAAGAGCCGGTGCGCCGCGTTGAGGAGCTGGAGGGCCTCCTGGTTGCGGCCGGTGCTCTGGTAGAGCCGTGCGAGCTCCCTGGAGGCCTCGGCCTCACTCAGCACCGATCCCGTGGAGACCGCCTGCTCGATCGCCGACTGCAGCCGCGACTCGGCCAGGGTGTAGCGACCGGTCTCGCGGAAGATCACGCCGAGCACCTTGTAGGCGTCGGCCTTGTCGAGCCGGGCGCCGAGGCGGTCGAAGATCGCGAGAGCCTGCTCCGCACTGGCCCGGGCCTCCTCAAAGCGTTGCCGGGCCACGTGGACCTCGGAGTGGTTCAGCAGGCCGAGCCCCTCGAGGTGGACGTCGCCGACCTCGCGGCTGATCTCCAGGCTCCGGCGGAAGTGCTGGTCGGCGTCTTCCCAGCGCTGCCGGTCCGCGCTCACCATGCCGAGGTTGTGGTGGGCGATGGCCCGGCCCTTCTGGTCGGCCGACGCGTCGAAGCCCTCGAGCGCGCGCTGGTAGTGGTCCATCGCCTGCGCGTGATCGCCCCGGATGTTGGCGAGGATGCCGAGGTTCTGCTCGATCCGCCCTCGGAGGCCCGGGTCGGCGCCACCGAGCCTCAACGCCTCCTGGTACCGCTCCTTCGCCTCCTCCATCGCCCCGCTCTCGAACGCGAACCCCGCCAGTACGTTTAGCGCCTCACCGGCGAGGACGTCGTTGCCGATCTCGCGGGCGATCGCCAGGCTCTGGACCGACAGCTCGCGGGCGGTGTCGCGCTCGTTCCGGTGGTGGTGCAGGACGGCGAGTCGTCGGAGAGCCTCCACCTCGACGGCTCGCTCGCCCGCGGTGGCGGCCTCCAGCACGGCGGCGCGGTAGCAGTCGAAGGCCTCGGGGATGGAGCCTGCACGCTCGTGGCCCCGCGCCTTATCTAAAGACTCCGCCGCGCGACCGGGGCCTGGAGAGGCCTCCGACCGCGCGGCGGAGTGCGGTGCCGCTTCCGAGCTCAACGTCTACCAGGCCACCGCGTACCGGGAGAAGTGCCGGATGTCGCCGGTGACGGTCTTGGTTCTGAGATTGTCGAACGAGGGAATCAGCTCCAGGATGCGGAGCAGCTCGTCGGTGTACACCACTCGCTTGAGCAGGAGCAGCGCCGAGCAGTTGGAGTAGCTGAGGGTCAGCTTGGCCGGTTTGGCGAACTTGAGGCCCTCGGGGCTGAACCGCACCGAGTTCACGCGGTGGGTCACCTGCTCGGCGCGGATGGTGTAGTCGCGGCTCAGGGCACCGGCCGGGATCACCAGCTTATGGGTGCCGACGAGGATCGTCCCGCCGTTCGGCCCGACCACCTGGGTGCGGGAGACGTACGGCTGCGGCGAGCAGGAGAGCAGGCGGAGGTCCTTCAGGGTGTTGAGCAGGCCGCCGAGCAGCAGATCGGACTGCTGGCCGTCGGCCTGCACCATCGAAAGCGGAGCCTCGGGAGCCGAGGGGCCAAGCGACTCATCGGGAGTACAGCTCACCCCGGCCAGGAGCACCACGGCCAGGAAGAGGGCGGACATTCTGCGCGGCCATCCGGTCATACGGTACTCCCGGTTGAGGTTCTCGACTTGCGACGATACCGCGACCCCTCCTGCGGGTCGCCGGCCCTCGGCGGTACGATGGGCCGGTACGCGGAACACATCGGGCTCGGAGAAGGGCAAAGTCTATGCCCTCCGGGAAGCTCCCCGCATGGTTTCTATACATCCCAAAGCTGCGCGAGGCACTATCGCTTACAGGCCTAAGCCATTACCTGGCAACAGCACCAAAAGCGCCTGTATCTGTATTGAACGGTATGCGAGCGGGTCGTGGGCTGGCCCGGCGGGTGGGGCTGGCAATGCGCTACGAGTTCGGCGCAACAGGTGGGGCCGGAGGAGATGCAGAGATCGGCACCGCCGCGGCGAAGGGGGCTCCTGAGACCCCTTCGCCGCGCGCTGGTGAGCCTACGCCACCGCGTGCTCCCGCTGGTTCTCCGCGGCCACCTTGGCCGCCACCTCGGGTGGCGCTTCCGCGTACCCGTGGAACCGCTGGCGGTGGGTCCCCCGCCCGTGGGTGATGGAGTGGAGGGTGGTGGAGTACTTGTACAGCTCGGCCTCGGGGATGATGGCCCGAACCTTGGTGAGCCGTCCATCGGGCTCCGTCCCGAGGATCTGTCCTCGCCGCGCGCTCAGGTCCCCCATCACGTCGCCCAGGACGTCGTCCGGGGTCCAGACATCGAGATCCGCCAGCGGCTCGAGCAGCACCGGCCGGCATTTCGGCGCGACGTTCCGGAAGCCGAGAATGCCGGCCATCTTGAACGACATCTCGTTGCTGTCCACGTCGTGGTAGGAGCCGTCGTAGCATTCGGCGCGGAAGTCCACCAGGGGGTAGCCCGCGATGATGCCCCGCTCCGCCGCCTCCTGGATCCCCTTGTCCACCGCCGGGATGTACTTGTTGGGAATGACCCCGCCGACGATGCTGTCCACGAACTCGTAGCCGCTGCCGCGGGGCAGGGGTGAGAACCGCACCCAGCAGTCGCCGTACTGGCCGCGCCCGCCGCTCTGCTTCTTGTGCTTGCCCTGCCCCTCCGCCCTGCCCTTGATCGTCTCGCGGTAGGCCACCTTAGGCCTGGCCAGCTCCGCGTGGACCCCGAACTTGCGCTCCAGCCGGTGAAGAATCGTGTCGAAGTGCCGCTCGCCCATGCCGTGGATGAGGGTCTGTCCGAGCTCCGAGCTGTATTCGAAGTGGAAGGTGGGATCCTCCTCGTGCAGCTTGTGCAGCCCGGCGGCGAGCTTGTCCTCTTCGCCCCGCTGCTTCACCAGCACGGCGGATGTCGCGACGGCCTCGGGGAGCGGCAGCGGCGGGAGGCGCACCGGATGGCTGCGCTGGCAGAACGTGTCGCCGGTGTGGGTGTCGCGCAGCTTGGCCACCGAGCCGATGTCACCGGCGCTCAGCCGCTCGACCTCGATGCGCTCCTTGCCCTGCTGGATGGAGAGATGGTTGAGCTTCTCCGGCGTCTCGTGCTCCGCGTTCCACACCTCGTCGCCGTTCCGGAGCTCGCCGCGGTACAGCCGGAAGAGCGTGACGTCGCCGACGTGGGCCTCGGAGAGCGTCTTGAACACCCGGCCGACCAGCGGCGCCTCCACCGGAGGCTTCACCTCCGCGGGGGACGGCAGCAGCTCGACCATCTTCTTGAGCAGGGTGCGGAGCCCGTAGGTCAGGGTGGAGCTGCCGCAGAAGAGCGGGACGATCTGGCCGGCCAGCATGGCGCGCTTCACCGCGCCGATGAACTGCTCCCGGGGGATCTCCTCGCCCGCCAGGTAGCGCTCGATCAGCTCGTCGTCGGTCGAAGCCACCGCCTCGGTCAGCTGCTCGCTGTAGTCCTGGTAGCGCGCCTGGTATTCCGGCGGGATGGGGACCACGTCGTACTCGCTCTTGGCGGTGCCCTTCTTATAGTTGTGACAGTGCCCCGAGAAGAGGTTGATGATCCCGTGGAACTCGGGGCCGTCCCCGATGGGGATCTCCACCGGGACGACCTTGGGCGTCAGGTGGGCCTTCACGTCCTCGAAGACCCGCTCGAAGTCGGCGTGCTCCTTGTCCATCATGGACACGAAGAGCATGCGGGGGAGGTGCAGATGATCGCAGGCCTCCCAGACCTTCTCGGTGCCCACCTCGACCCCGCCGGTGCCGCTGACCACCACCACGGCGGCATCGGCTGCGTGGAGCCCGGTCACGACCTCACCGAAGTAGTCCAGGTACCCGGGTGTATCTATGAGGTTGAGCTTGGTGTCGAGGCACTCGGCGTAGCCGAGGGCGAGATTGATCGAGTGCTTGCGTTCGATTTCGTCCGGGGAGTAATCGGTGAGCGTGGTGCCGTCCTTGATGCCGCCGTGCCGGCGGCCGGACCCGGATACCCAGGCGAGCGCGTCCACCAGCGACGTCTTACCACTCGCACCATGGCCGACGAACGCCACGTTGCGAATGGCGTTGGAGCCATAGACCCTCATGGTCTCCACCTCCTTGGAATAGTTGGATTTTGAAGGTGAAGATGTTTCGGACGGATGTCAAACGGTGGCCCGGGGATCCCCGGGCCGCTAGCGGTAGCCCGCGGCCTGCAACTGGAACAGCTCGGAGTAGAGCCCGCCCAGCGCCAGCAGCTCCGCGTGGGTTCCCTGCTCCACCAGCTCCCCGCCCCGGAGCACCAGGATCCGGTCTGCCATGCGCACGGTCGAGAACCGGTGGGAGATGAGCACCGCCATCCTCCCCTTGGTGAGCTCGGAGAACCGGAGGAACACTTCGTACTCCGCCCGGGCGTCGAGCGCCGCGGTGGGCTCGTCGAGGATGAGGAGCTGGGCGTCGCGCATGTAGGCCCGGGCCAGGGCCACCTTTTGCCACTCGCCGCCGGAGAGGTCCACACCGCCCTCGAACCGGCGGCCCAGCATCTGCGCATACCCGCCGGCGAGCCTCCTCGCCACGGTGTCCGCCAGGCTCCTGCCGGCGGCGCCTTCGATACTCGGCTGATCCTCCAGCCGGCCGATGTTCCCCACCGCGATGTTCTCCCGCAGCAGGAAGTCGTAGCGCACGAAGTCCTGAAAGATCACGCCGACGTTCCGCCGCAGGCTGAACAGGTCGTACTCCCGCAGGTCCACGCCGTCGAGCAGGATCCGCCCTTCACTCGGGTCGTACAGCCGGGCGAGCAGCTTGACCAGGGTGGTCTTGCCCGCCCCGTTCTCCCCTACCAACGCGATCCGCTCGCCCGGCGCCAGGGTGAAGTCGAGCCCCCGCACCGCCCACTGCTCCGCTCCGGGATACTTGAAGCCGACGTTCTCGAATCTGAACCCCTGCCGGATCGGGACCGGCACCGGCCGCGCGCCGTCCACCGGACGGATCCGCGGCTCGATGGCGAGGAAGGTGAAGAGGTCGTCGAGGTAGAGACTCTGCTCGAAGATCTGCGACAAGGACAGGAGCACCCGCTGGATCAGGTCGCGGCTGCTGCGGAAGGAGCCGGCGAGGAAGGTCAGTACGCCGATGGTGAAGAGGCCGGCGGGCGAGCGGTACCCCGTCACGGTGAGATAGATGATCGCGGCGTAGGCCCCGTAGTATCCCAGTGTGCCGACCGCTGCCAGCAGGCTCGACACCAGGCTCCGGCGCACCGCCAGCGCCTTGTTGGCCTCGTAGAACTCCCGCGAGAGGCGGTCGTACCGGCCGACCAGGAAGTCGGACAGCCCGAAGAGCTTGAGCTCCTTGGCCGAGATGTCGCTGGCGGCGATGTAGCGGAGATAATCGAGCTGGCGCCGTTCGGGGGTCCAGGAGTAGAGCAGCGAATAACCCAGCGAGGCGAAGTGGGTCTCGCCGAGGAGCGACGGCAGGACCGCGACGGCGAGCAGCACCAGGAGCCAGGGCACGTAGACCGCGAGGGCCGCCGCCAGCGTCGCCAGGGTGATCAGGTCTTGTATCGTGGCGAGCAGGAGGGTGAAGAGCCCGATGCGATTCACCGTCTGCCGGCGCGCCCGCTCCAGCTTGTCGTAGATCTCGGCGTTCTCGAACTGCTCCAGGTCGAGCGTCGCCGCGTGGCGCATCAGCTCCACGCTGGTGCGGTTGGCGAAGAGGTCGCCGAGCAGGCTCTCCAGCAGGGCCGAGACCCGGGTGAGCCCTTCGCCGACCAGCGCGATGCCCAGCTCCAGCGCGAGCAGCTCGCCGAGCCGGGCCCACGGGATCGGCCCCCCCGCTCCGACCACCGTGATCGCCTGGACCACCTCGTCCACGATGAGCTTGCCGATCCAGAGCACCGCGAGCGGCACCAGCGCACGCGCGACCCGGAGCAGCAGGATGCCCACGACGTACCGGGGCTCGGTCTCCCACACCATCCCCAGCAGCCGGGGGAGGTGCCGCAGGGCCTGCAGCCGCTCGCGCCAGGTGACGTCAGGGTCCTCAGGCCGGCGCCGCCCGCTCGTGTTGGGCCGGACCACCGGGTGCTGAAGCGGCAGGGACATGCCGGAAGGTAATTATCTTCTTCCAATGCCTCCCCCGACTACCTCACTCGTCACCGGCGCCACGCAGGGTATCGGTCGCGCCACCGCGTTCGCGCTCGGCCGCGCCGGGTACCGGGTCGGCGTGTGCGCCCGGACGCCGCAGGCGGTCGAGCGACTGGTGGGCGAGCTTCGAGCGGCGGGCATCGAGGCGGCCGGACGCGCGGGCGACGTGGCCGACCCGGCGCAGGTGGACGGCGTCGTCCGGCATGTGGCGGAGGCGCTTGGCGAGATCGGGGTCCTGGTCAATAACGCGGGGGTGCTCATCGCCCGGCCGATCGCGGAGTTGACGCTGGAGGACTGGGACACCACGATGGCCGTCAACCTGCGCGGGCTCTTCCTCATGACCCGCGCGGTACTGCCCCCGATGCGCGCCGCCGGCCGAGGCGACATCGTGAACGTGGCGAGCCTCTCCGGCAGGAACGGCTTCGCAGGCGGATCGGCCTATGCCGCCTCGAAGCACGCGGTGCTCGGCTTCAGCCGCTCGCTGATGCTCGAGCTCAGGAAGGAAGGCATCCGCGTCATCACCGTCTGCCCCGGATCGGTGGACACCGGCATGCTCCACGACCAGCCGATGCTGCGGCCGGACTCCGCCCGCATCCTCCAGCCCGAGGACGTGGCCGATACCGTCGTGCAGGCACTTCGGCTGCCAAGGCGGGCGATGGTGAGCGAGCTGGACATCCGTCCGTCCAACCCATAGGCCGCGCGGCATGTCCCCCATCGCGGTGTCCATGTGCGTGTGCCGCGGCGTGCCCTTCAGCACGCTGCTGCCGCGGGCCCGCTCGGCGGGGTGGGACCTCGCGGCGGTGATGCGGGAGACCGGGTGCGGCGCGCAGTGTGGGCTCTGCCGTCCCTATCTCCGCCGCATGCTGGCCACGGGTGAGACCACTTTCCAGGAGCTGCTCTGGGAAGACGCCGGCTGATTCCACACCTCCACTGGAGCCGAATCGACACGGCCCGCGTGCTCACCGGCATCGCGCTGGCGGTGGCCTGGGTCGGCATCTACTTCGCCTTTCGCGGCCACTGGCTGGGGGTCGCGCTTCCGCTGCTTTCGACCGCGCTCACCTTCGCCGCGCTGCGGGCGGGCGACGCGCGAGCCCTGCGGCGAAGCGCCGCCCTCCAGGAGGCGCTCGCCGCGTCCGCCACGCGCAACCGCGAGCTCGAGCGGCTCCGTCGGGTCGCGGCGACACTGCTCGCCACCAGCGAGGTGGCCGACCTGCTCCAGGACATCTCCGACGCGGCGGCGGAGCTGCTCGAGGCCGAGAGCGGCGGCGTGGCCCTGGTCGTCGAGGAGGGCCGGTTCCTCAAGGTGGCGGCGGCCACCGGACCCCTCACCGTCGTCAAGGCGCAGCTCATTCCGGTGGACGGCTCACTGCTCGGCTCCGTCGTGACCAACGGCACGCCGCTCCTCTCCAACGACATGGACGCCGACCCGCGGAGCTACAAGATGCCCGGCCTCGACTACGTCCTGCGCACCGTGGCGATCGTTCCGCTCCGGTCGGCGGGCGTGGTGCTCGGTGCCATGAGCGTGTACAACCGCCGCGACGGCCGGGTGTTCGGGGACCATGACCTGCAGCTGCTCCAGACCCTGGGCGATCAGGTCGTCGTCGGGCTGGACCGCGCGTCGGTGCTGGAGGAGAGCCGCCGCAACGAGCGGGCGCTGGCCGCGAGGAACGCCGAGCTCCGGCGCGCGACCCGGCTGAAGAGCGAGTTCCTCGCCAACATGAGCCACGAGCTCCGGACCCCCCTCAACGCCATCATCGGATTCTCCGACCTGATGCTCACCGAGAACGTCGGCGAGGCCACGCCGCAGCAGCGTGAGTTCCTCGAGGCGATCCTGCGGAACGGCCGCCACCTGCTGGAGCTGATCAACGGCATCCTCGATCTCTCCAAGATCGAGGCAGGCCGGATGACGCTGACGCTCGCCCCCACCGATCTCCGCGAGGCCGTGACCGGCGCGGTGGCGGACACCGCCAGCCTGAGGAGCGCGAAGAAGCAGGAGGTGTGGCTTCAGCTCGACGACTCGCCGCTCAACGTGGTGGCGGACGGCGTGCGGGTGCGCCAGGTGCTCTTCAACCTCCTCTCCAACGCCTCCAAGTTTACCGGCGAGGGTGGCAGCATCATCCTGGCCGCGCTCAGCACCCGCGCGCCGCTGGCTCCGCCGGCGGATCGCGCCGGCGACGAGCGGAAGCTGGTCACCAAGGATGTCGTCTGGGTCTCGGTGGCC
>Ga0299913_10005100_pt1 | contig 11154 bp, 10 predicted proteins | sample RVTome_9_FD_201360 | JGI IMG/M metagenome (GOLD analysis project Ga0299913, IMG submission 201360) | Soil microbial communities from uranium-contaminated site in the Upper Colorado River Basin, Wyoming, United States - RVT155D38 (version 2) ... | reverse complement strand
CGGGTCTCGCGGCGCCGGAGTGCCGAACCAGCCTTGCGGCCCTGTTCGGTCCGCACGCGGTCCCGCTTGCCACCTTGCGGTGCCACCCGGAACCCGCCCGGTCTCCTTGCGACGGTCACTGCGACCGCGTGGAGCGAAGCGGAATGTACCGGCGTCGCCAGACGTGGTCAAGCGAACGTTCCCGCAGGTCAACCGATATACACGCAGGTCAGAGGCCGAAGGGAAAGAGTGACAAAACGGTGGCCGGAGTCCGGTCGCCACGCGGCCGTGCGTCGACGGGTGATCAGTGCGCCGCGCCGGCGAGCAGCTCGTCGTAGACGCCGCGCACCTCGCGCGCGGTGACGTCCCAGGTGAAGCGGAGCGCTTGGCGTGCGCCCTCGTCGCCGAGCGCTGCCTGGCGCCGCGGATCGCGGAGGATCTCGAGCAACGGCTCGGCATGATCGCCGGGGTCGTGCCCCTCGACGAGGTAGCCCGTCGCACCGTGGCCGACGACGTGCCGCAGCCCACCCACCGACGCCGCGACGACCGGCGTGCCGCACGCCTGCGCCTCGAGCGCCACCAGACCGAACGACTCCGAACGGGAGGGCACGAGCACGACGTCGGCGGCGGCGTAGAAGTCGGCGAGCCGGGCTTGGGCCTGGGGTGGGAACAGCACGACCCGGTCCCCCACGCCCAGGGCCGTGGCGAGCTCCATCAGCCGGGCCACCTCGGCGCCTTTGTCGGCGCCGCTCGGGCCGCCGACGATCGCGAGCAGCAGATCCGTGGTCGTCGCCGGATCGCGAGCGACCGCCTCGGCGAGCGTGCGCACGGCGACGTCGGGTCCCTTGTGGGATTGCAGGCGGCCGACGTAGAGGGCCAGGCGCAGGCGCGTGAGGTGCAGTCGCCGGCGCGCCGCCTCACGATCACGCGGCCGGAACAACAGGTGGTCGACGCCCGGCGGCACGATGCGCAGGTGATCGGGGCGCGCCCGGTACAGCCCGACGAGCTGCGCCGCCTCGGACGGCGTGGGCGCCAGGATGCGGTCGGCCGCCGAGATCACCCGTTCCTCGCCGGCCAACCGCTCGCGAGGCTCGGGCGTCTCACCGCTCGCGAGCGAGTAGTTCTTGACCTTGCCGAGCGTGTGGAACGACGCCACGAGCGGGGCGCCCCACAGCTCCTTCGTCGCGCGCCCGACCCATCCCGACAGCCAATAGTGGCTGTGCACGAGGTCGTAGGCGACCCGGCGCGTGCGCGCCTCGTGCAGCACGCCACCGAGGAACTCCGGCAGGTAGCGGGGCAGGTCGGCTTTGGGGATCGGCATACACGGACCAGCCTTGATGCTGACCACCCGGGCGCCTTCAGCGATCGGCCGGGCGTCGTGGTCGGCGCCGCCGCGGCACCGCGTGAACAGGTCTACCAGGACCCCCTGGGCCGCAAGCCGTTCGGCGACCTCACGGATGTAGACGTTCATGCCACCGGAATCACCCGACCCGGGCTGATCCAGGGGTGAGGTGTGCACCGACAGCACGGCCACTCGAGGCGACGCGGGATCGCTCATCACCCTCGATGGTAGCTGCGGAGCCTCGTTGGGCACCGCCGGACCGGCTGCCACGCAGGTCGGCGCCGGGGGTCAGCGCAGCGCGAGCGTCGGATCGTCGCGGTAGCGGCGCTTGAGCTCGTCCTGCATCACGTCGAGCACGCGGATCACGTCACCGCGAGCCTCCGACACATCGTGCTCCTCGCCCGCGAGGGTCTCTACGACCTCCGCGAGCGCCGCGTCGTCGAGCGATCCGGGGTTCGAGATCGTGCCGTCGTTCACGAGCCGCTCGACGCGGCGACGCGCGAGCAGCATCTCGTCGTCGGGCAACATCACCCGGACGGCCTCACCGCGTGATGACATCACGTGTTCGTCGGCGGCCAGGATCGAGGCGAGCCGGTCGACCAGCGGCGCCGTGTCGCCGTCGGCGCCGCGAGAGGCCAGCTCGGCCTGAAGGATCTCGGCCCGCCCCTGGACCAGCCGCCGCAGCATCGAGAGGTACTCACGCTCAGCGAGGCACTCGTCGCGCCGCGCACGCAGATCGGCCAGCGGCAGATCGGTCAGTCCCTCGAGGTAGGAGGGGTCGCGGATGCGGTCGATCCGACGGTTCTTGGGCATCTCAGCCTGGCTCACGCGGCGTATCCTACGCCGACGCGGCGACGCCCGCCCGTACTCAGCCCTCCCGCATCGCCGCGATCAAGATGTCGGCGACCTCGGGCCGGCTGAACTCCATCGGCGGGCGCTCCCCGTCACGCAACATCTCGCGCACCTTCGTGCCCGACAGGGAGATGCGGCTCTCCTCGCCGTGAGGACATGTCTTCGGTGAGGCCATGCCTTCACACGACGCACACCAGAACGAGTGCTCGAAGTTGAGCGTCTGGATGCCGAGCTCGCCCGGCTCGAACTCCTCGAAGATCGCCTGCGCGTCGTAGGTGCCGTAGTACGTGCCGACGCCGGCGTGGTCCCGGCCCACGATGAAGTGGGTGCAGCCGTAGTTCTTGCGGGCGATCGCGTGCCAGATCGCCTCCCGCGGACCCGCGTAGCGCATGGCCGCGGGGAAGATCGACACCATCGCGCGGTCCTTGGGGTAGTAGCCCTCGAACAGCACCTCGTAGCAGCGCATCCGCACGTCGGGGGGCACGTCGTCGGACTTCGTCGCGCCCATCAACGGGTGCACGAGCAGGCCGTCGACGATCTCGAGCGCGCACTTCTGGATGTACTCGTGGGCGCGGTGGATCGGGTTGCGCGTCTGGAACCCGACGACGGTCTTCCATCCTCGGTTCGCGAACTCCGCGCGCGTCTGGGCGGGGGTCAGCCGGTAGGAGGAGAAGTCGTCGTGCTCGGGCAGATGCAGCACCTCCAGCGATCCGGCGGCGCAGAGATCCCCGGCCTCCTGCACTGCTCGGACCCCCGGGTGCGCCTCGTCGTCGGTCCGGTAGACGCTGAGGGCCTCGTGCTGCTTGTCCCGCTTGAAGATCTCACTCACGCGCAGCACCGCGATCGGCTCGGCGCCCTCGGCGGGCAGCAGCGCGACGCTGTCGGCGCCGCCCACGCGCTTGGCCTCCTCATCGGTGAGCGACAGCACCACCGGGATCGCCCAGGCGAGACCGTCGGCCAGGTGCATCGAGTCGAGGACCGAGCGGTAGTCGCGCTCACCCTGGAAGCCCCGCAGCGGCGAGAGCGCGCCGTTGGCCAGCATCTCCAGGTCGGAGAGCTCGCGCTCGCCCACCACGACCTTGGGCAGGTTGGCCGCCTCTTCCCGCAGCGTCTGCGCGGCGTCGCCGGCTACGAGGAGGTCGACGAGCTCGCCGCCGTGCGGCGCGATGGGGTGCAGGTCGGACATGCCTGGGTTCCTTCCGTTCGGGGTCGCTGGGGCGTCGGGTTCCCCCGAAGGATACGAGAACCGCTGGTGGCGCCCCTCGGCCGAAGGACTGGAACGGGGTCGTGGCCTCAGGCCACGACCCAGAGGGCCTCGCGCGCCAGCTCGACCTCGAGCCGGCGGTGGTCCCCGAGCGCGTCGCCGTCGAGCTGGATCGGGAACGGATCCTCGGAGGTCACGACCACCCGCGAGGCATCGTGCGCGTAATCGATGTCACGGCCGTGCACGTGGCGCGCCGAGCCGAACACCTGCCAAGCGATCCGCGGCACGCTGCGACGCGCGAGCTTGCGCACCGAGAGCACGTCGAGCCCTTTGTCGAGCGAAGCGTCGGGCGTCATGCGCAGACCGCGCTCCTTGTAGTACGTGTACGGGTCGGTGCGCCCCACCATCACCGACAGCGCCTCGATCGGGTCGTGGTCGTCGATCTGCACGTGCAGGTCGGGCCGCTTGCCGGCGTAGCCGACCAACAGCTCCCACGCCACCGCGCGGAACGCGACCCGGTCGTACTTCGCCTTCGTGGACGGGAACTTGTGGTCCAGCCGGCGCATCGCCGCGGCGTCGACGCCGGCGCCGCAGTTGACGGCGAAGTACCGGCCGTCGGCACGGCCGAGGTGCAGCTTGAACGCCTCATCGTCCAGGGCCTTGCCGATCAGCACGCCGGTGCATTCCACCGGGTCGCTCGGCAGCCCGAGCGCCCGCACGAGGACGTTCGTGGCGCCCCCGGGCAGCACGCCGAGCGCCGTCTCGGTGCCCGCCAGAGCGTTCACCGCCTCGTTGATCGTGCCGTCGCCGCTGAACACCACGACGAGGTCGATGCCGTCGTCCACCGCTTGGGCGGCCAGCTCGTTCGCGTGACCCTTCTCCTTGGTCTCGGCGACCTCGAGCCGGAAGTCGGCCGACAGCGCCTTCTCGATCACCGCCAGGGTTGGCTGAGACACCGTCCGGGCGACCGGGTTGACGACGAGCAGGACGCGGTGGAATCGCATCGCGGCAGTATGACAGTGGCCCGCAACCCGCGCATCCCCGCAGGCGGTAGCCTCGGGTCCGTGACCAAGGGCGACTGGCGAACGAGCCTGGCTCGAGCTCGCGATCGGCATCTACGTGGCGCTCACGATCCTCGCGATCACCACCTATGCCCCGGCCCATCGGCGACAGACGGCGCTCGCCGCACGCCTGGCCGACGGTGAGCCCGTCGAGGCCGACTACGCCGGGCGGCCGGCCGCGCTCGCGTGTGGGGAGCCGTCGTCACCCTGCTCACCCTCGCGATCCTCGTGCTGATGGTGGTCAAGCCGGCGCTGTGGAACTGACGGCGCCGCCGCTCACGGGCGGCAGGATCGCCACCTCGTCACCGTCGGCCACCGGCGTGTCGCGCTGGGCCCGCTCACCGTTCACCACGAACGAGGAGACGGCGACGATCGAGCTGAAGCGGTCCCCGTAGCGCGCGCCGAGCGCCTCGGCGAGCTCCCCCGGCGACCGGCCCGCCGCCTCGACCTCACCGGCCCCCGCCAGCTCCCGCAGCACCGCGAACAGGCGGACACGGATCACGCCTCTGCCCTCCGGAAACCCGTCATCGCAGGTCAAGGGTACCGCCGTGGGGGCCGACCCGATATCGTGGAGCCGATCCCCATGGCCGTCTACGTGTTGCTCTCGGACCGTTCTGCCTCCACGGCGCTGCCCGCCCTCGTGGAGCTGACCGCCGACCTCAAACACGAGCCGCTCTCCCTGACATCCCTGGCCCACGCGTTGCAGCTCGAACCCGCCGCGGTGCTCGTCGACGCCGGCGAACACGCCCCTCAGGCCTGGTCGGTGCTGCGCGCCCTACGCGACCGTGAGACCCGCGCGCCCGCCGTCGCGATCGTCGAGCGCGACGAGCTGGAGCGCTACCCGTGGGACGAGGTCGCCGACGAGCTGCTCTATCCTGGCACCCCCACGGGGGAGCTGCGCGTGCGCCTGGCGATGCTGCGCCGGCGATGGGGCACCGGCGAGGGCTCGATCGTGCGCATGGGTCCGGTCGCGATCGACACCGACTCCTACCGCGTGACCGTCGCCGGCAAACCGCTCGACCTGACCTTCAAGGAGTTCGAGCTGCTGCGGTTCCTCGCGACCCGGCCCGGACGTGTGTCGACCCGCCCCGGACTGCTGCGCGAGGTCTGGGGCTACGACTTCTACGGCGGCACACGCACCGTCGACGTGCACGTGCGCCGCCTGCGGGCCAAGCTGGGCCCCGAGCACGAGCATCTGATCGAGACGGTTCGCGGGGTCGGGTACCGAGCTGCCGACCCCGACGCCTGAGGGTGACCGGGCTGCCGAAGGTCCTCGGCCCTTCGGCCGGGGGCTCGGCCGGGACGACCACACCGAAATGACTCACTCGGGGCCTGCGCCGCGCGGCCTCGTTCGGTCGATGACCGAGGCATGAACGGGTGGCTGGAGGTCGTGACCCTCGTCTCGCTCGCGGGACTCATCCCCCTCGGGATCGCGCTCCCAAACCCGTTCCACCGGCCCGTGCCGGTCCTCGTCCGTGCCGGCGACGGCGCGCGGCGGGACTCCGGCGCGGGCCGGTGACCCGATCCGCTCCGCCCCCCGGAGCGCGCGGCCCCGCCCTTCGGGCGGGGCCGCAGCACGTCCACCACGTCCTGCTCCCTCCGGCGCGCATCGAAGCGGGCGTAACCGAGAGTTAACGACGCGGTTACACCGCCCCCTCGGTCGGCTCCTAGGCTTTCGCGCAGACGCCGAGTCGCGCCGATGAGCGCTGGGGAAGGAGACACACGCGTGGCCACTCCGAAAGACGTCGTGGCGATGATCAAGGAGCAGGACATCCGGATCATCGACTACCGCTTCTGCGATCTGCCGGGCCTGATGCAGCACTTCTCGGTGCCGGCGAGCGAGCTGACCGAGGACATCTTCGAGGAAGGCGTGGGGTTCGACGGCTCGTCGATCCGCGGGTTCCAGGAGATCCAGGAATCGGACATGTTGCTCGTTCCCGACCCCGACACGGCATGGGTCGACCCGTTCACCGAGCATCCCACGCTCAACATCAACTGCTTCGTGAAGGACCCGGTCACCGGCGAGTCCTACTCCCGCGACCCGCGCTACGTGGCCCGCAAAGCCGAGTTGTACCTGAAGCAGACCGGGATCGCCGACGTGTCGTACTGGGGGCCCGAAGCGGAGTTCTACATCTTCGACTCGATCCGGTTCGACCAGAACCAGTACGAGGGCTACTACCACATCGACGCCGATGAAGGGATCTGGAACTCCGGCGCCGAGCAGGGCGGCAAGAACCTCGGCTACCGGCCCCGGTACAAGGAGGGGTACTTCCCCGTGCCCCCGATGGACCAGTACCAGGACCTGCGCTCCGAGATGGTCGTGAACCTCCAGGACGCCGGCATCGACATCGAGGTGCACCACCACGAGGTCGGCACCGCCGGCCAGGCCGAGATCGACATCCGGTTCGGCCCGCTGCTCGAGACCGCCGACAAGGTGCTCAAGTACAAGTACATCGTCAAGAACACGGCGTGGCGGCGCGGCAAGACCGTGACGTTCATGCCGAAGCCGATCTTCCAGGACAACGGCTCGGGCATGCACACGCACCAGAGCCTGTGGAAGGACGACGAGAACCTGTTCTGGGACGAGGTCGGCTACGCGGGCATCAGCGACGCCGCTCGCTGGTACATCGGCGGCCTGATCGAGCACGCGGCGCCGCTGCTCGCCTTCACGAACCCGACGACGAACTCCTACCGCCGGCTCGTGCCGGGCTACGAGGCCCCGATCAACCTCGTGTATTCGCAGCGGAACCGCAGCGCCGCGGTGCGGATCCCGGTGATGTCGCGCAAGCCCGCGACGAAACGGCTGGAGTTCCGCACGCCGGACCCGGCGGCGAACCCGTACCTGGCCTTCAGCGCGATGCTGATGGCGGGCCTGGACGGCATCAAGAACAAGATCGAGCCACCGGAACCGATGGACAAGGACCTCTACGACCTGCCGCCCGAGGAGAAGGCGAAGGTCAAGCAGGTGCCCGGCTCCCTCGAGCAGGTGCTCGACGCGCTCGAGGCCGACCACCAGTGGCTGCTCGAAGGCGGGGTCTTCACGCAGGACGTGATCGACACGTGGATCGAGTACAAGCGGACCCACGAGCTCGATGCCGTGCGCCTGCGGCCGCACCCGCACGAGTTCTTCATGTACTACGACATCTGACATAAGCTGGATCCTGCCCGCGAGGGGGTTGGGTCCATGCTCCTCGCACGCACGACCATGATCGTCGCGACCACGGCGGCGCTCGCGTTCAGCGCGGCGCCGGCCGTGGCCGCTCCGACGCCACAGTGGCACCGTGAGCTCGGCCGCGAGCTGCGAGCGGTCGCGGTCGACGCCGACGGCAACAGCTACGCCACGGGGTACGTCCGCTCGGGTGCGCGGCGTCTGCGCACGCTCGTGCTGGCGAAGTACGCACCCGACGGCACGAGGCGCTGGGTCCGTACGTGGCGCCCGATCAGTGACTCCGAGACCGAAGGTGTCGACGTCGCCGTCGGGCGTGACGGACGTGTCTACGTCACCGGCTCGGTGCATACCCTGCGCTACGAAGGTGGCGGGTGGGTGCTGCGGGCCTACGGTCCCGGCGGCGGCCTGCGGTGGCATCACCACGACCCCGGATGGCGCCGGGGCGAGACCTCGACCGCCGGTGCAGCGGTCGCCGTGACCCGGCGCATGGTGGTGCTCGCGGGCAACCACGAAGCTTGCTGCGGCGAGCTAGCCCACGACGGGTGGCTGCTCAGCTTCGACCCCGCCGGGCGGCGCCGATGGACCAATCCCTTCGAGGTGCCCGGCCTCGCGAGCTTCGACGTCGTGACCGACGTGGCGACCGGCGCCCGCGGCGCCGTGTTCGCGGTCGGCGGCGTCGACCAGAAGCGCGCCACCCAGGCCAAGCCCGACGTGGACCAGGAGGTCATGGTCGCCCGGGTCGACGGCGCGAACGGCTCGCTCGACTGGGTCCGCGTGCACCGAGAGGCCGACGATCGGGACGACGACGTGGCCACGACGGTCGGCGTGCGGGGTGGCGTGCTCGCCGTCGGCGCCAGGGTGGACGGAGGGCCGGTCACGTCGCGCTGGGCCGAGCGCGGGCATGCCTGGCTCGGCAGGATCTCCCTCGGCGGCGACCTGCTGTGGTCCCGCGTCTGGGGTGAGCGGCACGCGAAGGCGAGCGAGCCCACGGCCCTGGCGATCGGGCCCGGCGGCGCGATCCGCGTCGTGGGCACGACACGCGGCGCCGACGACGGCGTCGACGCCTTCCTGCGAACCTACGCGGCGACGGGCGCACGCCGGTCGTGGGTGCGCATCGACGTGGGGCGGTTCCTGCACGGCACCGGCGTCGCGGCCGGCTACAACGGCGGCAGCGTGTGGGTCAGCGCCTGGCGCGGAACTCGCACCGATGACCGCCCGGACGGCGGCCGTCTGTGGCGCTACCGACCCTGAGTGTCAGCTGCGGCGCAACGCGTCACGGATCTCTCGCAATAGCACGATCTCCTCGGACGGTTCGGCGGCGACCTCGGGCCGCTGACGCTTCATGCGGTTGAACGCCTTCACGACCAGGAACAGCACGAACGCGACGAGCAGGAAGTTGACGACCGCGGTCAGGAACGCGCCGATCAGGATGGACGTCGCGTCGGCGCCATCACCGATCGTCCACACGATCGAGTCGAAGCTCGGCTGCCCCACGAGGGCGGCGATCAGGTTCATCACGACGCCGTCGACGAACGCCGTCACGACCGCGCTGAACGCCAGGGCAAGGATCAGGCCGACCGCGATCTCGAGCAGGTTTCCCTTCACGGCGAACTCCCGGAACTCCTTCAGCATGGTGCCTCCTTCAATCGTCGTCGGGCGCCTCGGCGAAGACGCGATCCATCGCCCGCCGCGCGCGTCGGGTGATGCGGAGGTACTCGTCGAGGAAGCTCTGCCGCGGGTATTCCTCGTAACCGAGCCTGCGCGCGAGCACGGTCTGCTCCTCGGGTGAGGCCGGCAGCGCCTCGGCGTGCACGCGGCGGTCGACCTCGAGCGCGTTCTTCACGTCGGACAGGAACACGAACGCCTCACCCAGGTCGTGCGCCACCGACGACGACAGGTACCGTCGCTCGGCGAGGCGCTCGATCGCCTCGAGCGTGCGACGGGTGCGCACCTCAGGGTCGGCGCCTCCGTACCGCAGCAGTGAGACCTCGACCGCGAACTGCACGTCGGCGAGGGATCCACGCCCGAGCTTGAAGTGGAACGTCGTGGCCTCCGGTGGCTTGACCCGCTCACGCTCGATGCGTTCGCGCATCCGGCGGATCTCGCTCACGCGGTCCAGCGTGAGCCCCTCCAGGGGGTAGGCGGCGTCCTCGGCCCACCCCTCGAAGCGGCGGCCGATGCTCTCATCGCCGGCCACGAAGCGGGCACGCAGCAGCGCCTGGAACTCCCAGGTCTGGGCGTAGCGCTGCCAGTACTCGAGGTAGCCGGCGAACGACCGGGCCAGCGGGCCGCTGCGCCCTTCGGGCCGCAGGTCGGCGTCGGGGTCCCAGCCGCGCTCACGGATGCCCTGCAGCACACGCTCGGCGGCGCGGACGGCCCGCTCGAGGTCATCGGGCCCTTCACCCTCGTACACGAAGACGACGTCGAGGTCCGAGCCGACGTTCAGCTCCCGCGCGCCGAGCTTGCCCATGCCGATCACGGCGAACGGCAGCTCCGGCGAGGCGTCGTCGACCGCCTCGCGCACCACCCGCTCAGCGACCGCGGCGAGCGCCTCACCGATCCGGCGCGGCGACAGCTCTCGCGACGCGATCGAGCCGACGACACCGACGAGGTCGGCGGCCGGGTCGCCCGGCCGACCAGCGAGTGCCCCGAGACGTTCCGGGTCGGCGGCGATCAGGTCGGTCGCGAACGAGCTCGCGGCCGCCAGGTGGGCGAGCCGGCGCGCGGCGGCCGGGTCCATCGCGAGCAGGTCGGCGAGCGCCGGGTGCTCCCCCACGGCCTCCACGACGCGCGCCAGTCGCACGAGCGCCGCGTCGGGGTCGGCCGCCATCGCGAGCGGTGGCGCCATGACCGGGAACAGGTGCGCGAGCACCTTGCCGATCCGGGTCGCCGGGTCCACGAGCCGGTCCCATCGGTCGTAGCTGCGGGCCGGGGAGGTGAAGCCGAGCCCGGCGAGCAGTTCCTCGGAGGCCGCCCGGTCCAGGCCCGGCCGCGGCGCGGTTCGACCCGCGAAGGCCTCGAGCAGCGGCCGGTAGAACAATCGCTCGTGGATGCCTCGCACGAGGTCGGTCGTGCGGTCGTAGCCGGCCTGCAGCGCCGGCGCGTCGGGCAGCCCGAGTGAGCGAGCGAGCGCCGTGCGCGCCCGGCGGTCGGCGGGCAGGTCGTGGGTCTGCAGGTCGCGCACGATCTGCAGCCGGTGCTCGAGTCGGCGCAGGAACCGATAGGCCTCGGCGAGCGCCTCGGCGTCGTCGCGCGCCACGTAGCCCTCGTCGGCGAGGGCCGCGAGCGCCTGCAGGGTGTTCGGGCTGCGCAGCGCCGGATCGCGCCGGCCGTGCACGATCTGCAGTAGCTGCACCGCGAACTCCACGTCACGGATGCCGCCCCGACCGCGTTTGACCTCGGTCAGCTCCTTGCCTCGCTGCCGGACATACTCCTCGAGGCGAACCTTGGTCCGGCGGACCTCGTCGATCGCGGCCGGCTCGAGGTGGGCGGGGTACACGAACGGCGCCACGCCCTCGACGAAGCCGGCACCGAGCGCCACGTCGCC
>Ga0299913_10005099_pt1 | contig 11155 bp, 7 predicted proteins | sample RVTome_9_FD_201360 | JGI IMG/M metagenome (GOLD analysis project Ga0299913, IMG submission 201360) | Soil microbial communities from uranium-contaminated site in the Upper Colorado River Basin, Wyoming, United States - RVT155D38 (version 2) ... | reverse complement strand
GAACCGTCGGCCCGAAGTCGAAGATGTCGCACGTGAGCACATAGCGCGCGCCCACCAGCCCGGGGCTCGTTTTCTTGGCCGACCGTGTGATGGCCCCCGCCCGCCCGTCCGTCCGCATGGAAGGACCAGGGCCTCGCGACGGTGCGATGGAGGACCGTTCGCAGGGGTCCGAGGGAGGACAGCTCATGCTCGACAGATCCCGACAGGCAACGCTCGCGGTCTCGGCGTTGGTGCTCGTGGCAGGCCTTCCCGCGGCGGCCCAGGAGGTGAGCGGAGGCTTCGAGGGTACGGAGGTCACCATCACGCCCGGCAATGTCTGCGCGTTTCCGGTCCGCTCGCAGTGGAATCCCGACGATCGTTACGTCCTGGTCCTGCTGTCGCAGGCCGAGGTGGACGTGCAGACCGTCGTGCAGCATGCCGATCCGGAGCTCTACGTCCGGAACGGCGACGTGAAGGAGGACGATCTGATCAGCCTGTATGTGTCGGAGGACGATTCCGTCCGGATGGTCGCCACGAAGCGGGAGGGGATGGTCCAGTTCATCGACGACACCGACATGACGCTGCGAGCCGAGATCACCCGCGACGGGGCCGACGGGATCGCCGGGAGGGTCTGGACGGACGGGCCGGTCGCGTCGGCGAGCGGCAGCTACGCGGTGGATCTCTCGTTCTCGACGCCGGTCACGCGCCCACCGGCCGGCGAGACCCTCGGCGAGGGTGGCGGCGAGCCCGGGGCCGCCCTGACCGCTCTCATCGAGGGGTTCCGGGACGGAGACTGGGGCCGCGTGAGCGCCGCCCTGCCGGAGAGCTACCTCGAGGAGATCGGCTGCTTCGCGATCGATCCGGAGGGCATGACCGACGAGCGGGCGCTGGACTGCGCCGCGGACGACCTGCCGTTCTGGATCACGGAGACCGACCACGAGATCCTCGGCGTCGCGGGCGGAGAGGACCGCGGAGACAGCGCCGTCGTCGAGATGCGCGTCGCCAACCCCAACGGCATGAAGGTCTTCCACCTCGTGACCCTCGATCGGGCGGCGACGGGCTGGGTGTACAAGACGTTCGACTTCGGAGGCCTGGTGAACTGAGTCAGTCCAGCCGCTCGGCCAAGCGCTCCGACGCCACGGGACCGCCCAGCGCTTCAGGGCGTCGAGACCGCGCTTCGTCAGGGAAAGATGGTGCGCCCTAGAGGATTCGAACCTCTGACCTACAGCTCCGGAGGCTGTCGCTCTATCCAGCTGAGCTAAGGGCGCGGAAAGACGATCTTGGGGTGAGTGAGGGGACTCGAACCCCCAACCACTTGAGCCACAGTCAAGCGCTCTACCATTGAGCTACACTCACCATAGGCTTCCGACACTCGAGTACGCGACCCGCGGGCGCGGAACTATACTACGTCTCCGCCGCCGGTACGGTCGGCACGGCCGCCCGCTCCACCCCGACCCTGCCGCACTCCGTCTCGCGGCACCGCACGGCTGGAGAAGTCCCTCGGCAGGAGGCGGGGATGGCTCGCTTCTTGCGGTCCTCCCAGTCGCAGAACCCCACCGCATCCGGGAGGGGGAAACCGAGAGGAGCCTCACATGCTGTGGACGATTCTCATCGTCATCCTGGTCCTCGCCCTGATCGGCGGCCTTCCCACGTGGGGATACAGCCGGGCCTGGGGCTACGGACCGAGCGGTGTCGTCGGTCTCATCGTCGTCATCCTGCTGATCCTGCTCCTGCTCGGGAAGATCTGACGGCGAGCCCGGCCGGGGCCGCGTATGCAGGAGCGACCGCACGCTGGGGAAAATCGCCCCAAGGCGGCCCGTATGGTGCGAGGGACGATGGCCTGCCTGGAGGGATTCGAACCCCCGACCCGCGGCTTAGAAGGCCGCCGCTCTATCCAGCTGAGCTACAGGCAGCCGCCCCGCCGAGACCACCTCGCGGGGCGCAGGATCCGGTTGGTCGGGGCGCCCAGATTTGACCTGGGGACCCCCTGCGCCCAAGGCAGGTGCGCTACCGGGCTGCGCTACGCCCCGACGGGCGGCTGAGCATAGAGGAGGGAGGGGGGGCTGTCAATTTGGCCGGCGCTCCACCGGAGGGGCCGGCGAGCACCATCGCGGGGCCTCCTCGACCCACTCCGTGGGCAGCTCCACGCGGAGCTCCTGCTCCTCGGTCACCGGCAATCCCTCGCCGGAGACCATCCGGGCGAGCAGTGTGTAGGGCTCGCCGACCCGGAGCTGGGTCGGCCACGGCAGGGGCAGCTCGTAGTAGTAGCGGCCGATGACGAATGGCGCGGGAGGAATCGGCCGCGGCTCCCCGAGGGAGAGGCGGCGGACGTCGATGGTCTCGTCGGCGCCGGGGTGCGCCTCCCGCCAGGCCAGGCGCAGCGACAGGTCGTCCTCGAAGAGCAGGTCGCTGTAGAGGCGCAGACGCAGGCACTCACCCGAGACCTTGCCGGCGGCCGCCGCTTCGCGGTTGAGCAGCAGCTGCCCGGCGCGCAGGCGCGGCGGTGCGTCGTCGAGATTCGCCACCTCGCGGACGAGCTCCTCCCGCCGCTGATGGCGGAAGGTGTAGAGCAGGTCGTTGCCGAAGGTCAGCGGCCGGCCGAGCTCGTCGGTGAAGACGACCAGGTGATAGCCCACGCCCCCCTCGCCGACGCCGCCGGCCAGGCTCACCAGCAGCGCCTGCAGCAGCACGGCGTCGCTGGCGCCCTCGACGACGTCGGCGAGGCAGGAGACGCACTCGCCGCCCGCGGCCTCCCGCCGGACCTCTCCGAAGCGCTGCGCCAGGCGATAGGCGCGGACGAAGAGGGTCCGGCTGTCGAGATGGTCGAGCGAGAGACCCAGCCCCCGGCCCCGCCTCGGCCCCCCGGCACGGCCCCGCAGCCGGTCAAAGGTTCGCCAGACCGGCTCGCCCCCGACGACCGGCCGGCCGTGCGCTCGGGAAACGGGCATCCAGGCGTAGCGCTTGTCGGCCGTCGACCAGGCATCGCCGAGCTCCGGCCCGAGCAGGAGGGTCCCGAGCAGACTCCAGACCCGATCCTCCTCCACCGCGAAGAGCCGCTTCACCTGCGCCGGGCCGAAGCTCAGCACCAGGCCGAGGGTCAGGCCCGTGGGCGCGTCACCGCGCGCCTCCCGGATCCGCTCGAGCACCGGGTTGAGCTCGGTCAGACCGAGCACGGTGCCGAGGTGGGAGGAGAGCTCGTCCAGCTCGCTGCCCACGACGCGCGGCGAGGAGAGCGTGGTCTCGACCGTCAGGGCCGCCGACTCGCTGGCCGGCTCCGGCCAGGTCTCGCCCTGCTTCCACGAGACCCCCGCCTGCGCCGTCACGTTGACCTCGCTGCGGAAGTCGCGCCGGCGTCCGAAGGGCCGGTGCATGGCGCGACTGCGGCTGCGCACCACCTCCTGCAAACGGACCTCGGGGGTCTCGATCTCGTGGGTCGTGGCCACCCGTCGCCGGTCGTAGCGCAGCCAGGAGAACAGGTGCAATCGGAACCGCGCATCCCGCACCGGCCCGTCACGGCGCGTGGCGATGAGCCGCTGGACCCCCGAGACGGGCGGCTCCTCGAGCCCTTCCTCTATCGCGCCCACGCGCGTCCCCTCCGCGAGCAGCTCGGCGAAGAAGGCCCGTCCCTCGGGGTCGGAGAGGTCGATGCGGTAGGTCACGTCGGTGACCCGCTCGTCGAAGCGATTGGCCCGGGCCTCGAGAAAGGTGTAGCCGGCGGAGAAGGCGAACCAGCTGATCTCGGGCCGGTACTTCAGAGGGATGCGCTCGTTGCCGCTCGAGAACGATCGGCGGACCCGCACGAGGACGCGGTCGCGGGCGCGCTTCTCCACCGTCGTCTCGCGCAGGAAACGGACGTAGCGACGGAAACTCACCTTCCAGCCCTTCCTGTCCGCGAACGCGTGCAACGGCGAGACGCCCGCGAAGGCCGTGTAGGTCACGGTGTCGCCGACGGCGAGCGTGTCGTTGCCGTCCAGGAAGTGCTCCATCCTCAGCGGCAGCCCCAGATCCGGGAAGAGCACCACCGGCTCGGCGTAGTCCTCGAAGAAGATCACCGCCCGCTCGGTGTCGGCGATCTGGCGACCCAGCCCTCCCGCCACCCGGTCGATGATCCCGCCGCCGTACCCGGCGGCCAGGTAGAGGGGGTTCTTGCGCCCCTTGATGTCGTGCTCCTCGAGAAAGGCCCTGTACTCGTCGCCGACCGTGCCGCGCACGAGGTACTCCGCCTGATCCTGCATGTCACCACGCTTCTGGCTGCGGGCCAGCGCCAGCACGTATCCCCCTTCCACCTGGACCCCGACGTCGAGGTCCCCGAGGAGGTCCGGCAGGTAGTCCCAGGTCACCCGCACGCGCGAGCGCACCTGGCTGACCTCGCGATAGCGCGAGAGGTCGTCGGCGCCCACCAGGGAGCCCGGCTCGAGCTCCCGGTGGGCGCGGATCACCCGGCGCTCGAAGTCGTTGTCCCACTTGGTCCTGACGCTGCCGATGTCGTAGCCGACGCCGACGTTCAGGTTGCCGAGATCCTGGTAGAGGTCGCCGTCGCGCTCGTTCTCGAACAGCCAGTCGTTGATCCGGCGCACGAACCCGGTGCGGCCCGTGCCCTCGAACGAGCCGATCACCTCCCACCCCGACTCCGTCGGCGGCTCACCACGGCGTGCCGCGAGCAGGACGGCGGGGAGGCCGAGCCAGCAGGCGGCGGCGAGAGCGAAATGTCGTCGGCGGTCCATCGGACGGGGCGCAAGCGGCGAGAGCAGATGGTAGCCCGAATCGTCCAGGAGCCCGCTGCTTCGCGCGGCGCCACAGACGACGCAGGCCGGCAACGCCGGGGCGGGCGCCCCCTGGCGTCGCCTCCCTGCGCTCGGCGCGCCGTGTCTACCAGCCGTAGCTGACGCTGGCCAGGGCGCGGCGGCCGAGCAGGTCGCCGCCGAAGGACTCCCAGTGCTCCTCGTCGAAGGCGTTGGCGACGTTGAGCGAGACGCCCCAGTGGTCCGTGATGTCGAACGTGCCGGTGAGGTCCACGGTCGTGTAGCTCTCCACCGTCCCCCGGAAGGGGCCGACGAACCAGAAAAACTCGTCCACCCACCGCGCGGAGCCGCCGAGCGACCAGCGCGGCGCCACGTAGGTGAGCCCGAAGCTCGCCTTGTTCTCCGGCGAGTTGGGCAGTAGCAGGTCCTCCAGCCCCGCCGCCGCCTCCTGGATCTCGAAGTCGAACCAGGAGTAGCTGAAGGCCAGCTGGAAGCCGTTGTCGAGGTAGTAGTTGAGGCCGACGTCGACTCCCTGGGTGTCGACCTGGCCGAAGTTGGTGTAGGAGGCGGCCACCAGGATCGGGGAGCCGTCCGGCGCGTTCGAGAGCAAGGCGGGGACGCCGAGCTGGGCGAGCACGAGGAGCACCTGCTGCTCGATGATCGAGGCGAACGGCTCGGGGATCGACGCCGGCGCCTGCCAGGGGCCGAAGTTCGGGTTCACGATGCCGAACGGGGTGCCGAGCTGCGGCACCAGGTCGGTGATGAAGTTCTCGTTGTCACTGTTGTAGTAGTCGACGGTGAGGAAGGCCTTGTCGTTCAAGATGCCCGAATAGCCGATCTCGATGGTGGAGATCTCCTCGAGCTCGAGGCCCTCGTTGCCCACCGCCAGCACCGGGGTGACCCCCAGCCCGCAGTCGAAGCCGACGGCCCCGCAGACCAGCTGGTTGACCAGCGAGAGATCGGCCGGTGCCGCAACCGGCGCCTGGAGGAAGAACTCCGAGTAGTTGGCCACCTGGAAGGCCTCCGTGTAGGTCAGGCGCAGGGAGTTGTTGGCGTCGATGCCGAAGACCAGGGCCCCTTTGGGCGAGAACTGGGCGTCGTGCAGGGTCGAGTCGTCCCAGCGCCCCGCCAGGACCAGCTTCCAGCGTGGCGCGAGATCCCAGTCGAGCTGGCCGTAGAGGGCCTGGAAATCGGCGTCCACGGGCGCGAAGAGGAGGCTCTGGCGGCCGGTGCGCGGGTCGAAGGAGTCGATGTCCTCCTCCTGGTAGAGGCCGCCGACGACGAGCCGCCCGTCGCCGCCGCCGAGGGTCCAGTGGCCCTGGGCCTCGAGCTGGGCGTTCTCGGTGTCGAGGACGAGGTTGGCCCCGGAGGCCAGGGCCAGCTGCTCGGGGGCGTCGCGCTTGTTGTAGGTCGCCAGGGCGTTCCACCGGTTGGCGGTGTAGTTGACCCGCGCCCAGGGACGCTCGACGTCGACCAGCTGGACGCGCCCGATGCCGGTCTGGAAGACCGGGCCTTCGACGTTGGCCTGGCCGCCCTCGAGGGTGAGGAAGCTCGAGTCCGGGAAGTAGTGGTCGAAGCGCAGGGCTCCGAAGGCGATCTGGTTGTCGTCCTCGAGGGCCAGGCGCACCGCCTCCTGCGGCAGGCACTCCTGGGTGATGCCGGCCGCCGCGTTGCAGGGCTCGGTGTACTCGGCTGCGCCCCGCCGGGAGACCGTGAAGTCGCCGCTGTCACGTAGCCCGCCGACCAGCTTGAAGTACCAGCTGTCCGAGAGCTGGGTCGCCCAGCGCAGGTCGGCGTTGAAGGTCGAGAGCTCGCCGCCGGTCAGGCGGACCAGTCCGCCCTGGCTGTAGCGCGGCTGCTTGGTCACCAGGTTCAGCACGCCGCTCGAGGCGTTGGCGCCGTAGAGCGCCGCCGATGGCCCGCGCACCAGCTCGGCGCTGGCCAGGTCGTCCATCGGGAAGGAGATCGCGGCCCACTCCTGGGCGCCGAGGAAGGGCACCGAGGGGTCGCGGCCGTCGATCAGGGTGGCCACGCGCCGGTTGAGCGAGCTGTTGAAGCCTCGGGTGTTCAGGTTGTAGTCGTAGAGGCCGCTCTGGGTGACCTCGGCGCCGGGGGTGAACTCGAGGAGCTTCGGCACCTGCCCGGTCGCCGCCTCGCGCTCGATCTCCTCCTCGCTGACGATGGTCACCGCCTGCGGCGCCTCGACGATCCGCTCGGGTCGCCGGGAAGCCGAATAGACCGTGATGGTCTCGGCGACCGAGACCAGCCAGTCGACGGTGGTCTCGATCTCGACGGACCCTCCCGCCGCAACCTCGACCCCGGTCTCGCGCTCCTGGTTGTCGCCGAGCGAGAGGGTCAAATCGTAGGTGCCCGCGCGCAACCCGGGGATCCGGTACCGTCCCCGCGCGTCGGTGAGATCGCTGGCTCCCGTCTGCTCGACGATGACGGCGACGCCGCCGATCCCCGAGCCGTCGGCGCGGACGACCCGGCCCTCGATGGAGCCGGTCTGGGCCGCAGCGACGGACGCGACCATGAAGAGGATCCAGCCACCGATTCCCAAGGCGAAACGACGCATGGTCCACCTCCCGGAGGGGGCAGCAAGCCCCATTGGTGTCGAACGCTCGGCTGATGTTACATCGGGGCGACGGCCGAGCCGGTGACCGCCGGACCGGCGTCCCCACACGATGCTCTAGTATTGCTCGGCATCCGACCTCACGCCATGACCGAAGAAGCGAAGCGCCTCCCGGCCTGGCAGCGCCCGCTGGCCACAGCGCGCCTGGTCGGCGCCTGCGCCCTCGGCATCGTCGCCCAGATCGCGGTCGACATGCCGCAGGGGCACTTCGGTCCCCTCGACCAGGTGACCGCCATCGGGGCGGGGTACGCGCTGATCCTCGCGCTGCTGGCCGCGTTCCTCGTGGCCACGCTGCGGCACGAGCCGCGCGCCACGGCGTGGCTGATCCCGGTGATCCACGCCCTCAACGTCGGGCTCTTCCTGCCCGCGTTGATGTCCGACCCCGTGATCTCGGGCATCGTGGTCCTCTGGAACCTGCTCCTGCTCGCGCGCCACTTCTTCCCGGCGGTCCCCACGGCGTGGGTGGGCCGGCCTCCGGAGCTCTACGAGGTCGAGCGCTGGTTGCGACGCTACGGCAGGGCAGTGCGACACCTGACTGGCGTTTCGATCCTCCTGACCATCGCCGTCGTCGGCTATCAGCTGAGCGGCCGCCTGCTGGCCCAGAGCGTCTGTCTCGTCCTCAGCTGGGGCACGCTCCTCTTCGCCTGGCCCCTCCTGAACGACCTCCGACGGCGGAGGCGGAAAGGGCTGTGGATCCTGCTCGCGCCCGTCGTGGGGAGCCTGGCGGGAATCGGTGAGCCTCCCACGATGCTGGCCCTCCTGGCCGTGGCTCAGCTGGTCCTGCTGATCCTGCTCGTCGCCAGGGAGCCCGAGACACTCGAGCTGCTGCCAGAGCTGTACAACCACCCGTCGCGCCTGATCGGAGTCTCCTTCGTCAGCGTGATCCTGATCGGTACCCTGCTGTTGACCTTCCCGGCAGCCGCCGGCGACAGACCCGTCGGCGCCCTCGATGCCCTCTTCACCGCCACCAGCGCGACCTGCGTCACGGGGTTGATCACGCTCGACACGCCGACCGACTTCTCCACCTTCGGCCACGTGGTCATTCTCGTGCTGATCCAGGTCGGTGGCCTGGGGATCATGGTCCTCTCCACCTTCGCCATGCTGCTTCTCGGAGGCAGCTTGGGTCTGCGCGGCGAGCGCGCCCTGAGCGAGATCCTGGACCTGCCCACACCCGCGACGGCATACCGTCTCAGCCGCTTCATCGTCCTCTCGACGCTCACCTTCGAGGCGGTCGGTGCCGCCGGCCTGACCGTCTACTACCACCGGGCCGGCTTCCCCTTGTTGGGCGCTCTGTGGCGAGGCGTCTTCCACGCCGTCTCGGCGTTCTGCAACGCCGGGTTCGCTCTTCAATCGGACTCGATCGTGATGTTCCAGCGCCAGCCGGGAGCGCTGCTGATCTTCGTCGCCCTCATCACCATGGGCGGCCTCGGCTTCGTGGTCCTGGCCAGCCTGTGGGGGGCCCTCTTCCAGGGCAGCGGGCCGCGGCCGGCGCTCACCGCTCAACTGCGCGTCGTCCTCGGTGTCTCCGCCGTTCTCACCGCCTTCGCGACGCTGCTCTTCGTCACCACGGAGTGGGAGAAGAGCCTTCACGGCCTGCCCTCGGGACTGAAGGTGCTGAACGGCCTCTTGCAGGGCGTCACCCTGCGGACCGCCGGCTTCAACTCGATCGACCTGACACCGCTCGCCCCGGCGACCGTCCTGGCCATGATGGTCTTCATGTTCGTCGGCGCTTCACCCGGTTCGACGGGCGGCGGCATCAAGACGACCACCTTGGCCGTGCTCCTGGCGGCGCTGCGCGGCATCGTGCGCTCGGGCGAGGAGCCGCAGCTGTTCGACCGCAGGATCTCCCGAGACATCGTGGACCGTGCTCTGGCCATTCTCCTGGTCTCCGCGGCCGCGATCAGCATCGGGTTCTTTCTTCTCCTCGTCTTCGAGCGTCAGCCCTTCCTGCAGCTTCTTTTCGAGACGATCAGCGCCTTCGGCACGGTCGGCCTGTCCTTGGGCGCGACGCCGGCGCTCGGCACTCTCGGCAAATTGACTATCATCCTGCTCATGCTCGTGGGACGGATCGGTCCCCTGACGCTCGCCCTGCTCATCGGCACGAGCGCTCACCGGCGCGCGGCCTCTCGCTACCCCGAAGCCCGGATCATGGTCGGCTGAGATGGCGGAGTTCGCGGTGATCGGCTTGGGTCGGTTCGGGCGCGCGGTGGCCCGCAACCTCGCCCTCGAGAAGCAGTCCGTCCTCGCCATCGACCGGCTTCCGGACCGCCTGGAACGGATCGCTCCGGAGGTCGACGCCGTGATCAAGGTCGATACGACGGACGAGGCGGCGTTGAGCGCGCTCCACCTCGAGCGCATGGAGTGCGTCGTGGTGGCGATCGGGTCCCGGGCTACCGAGGCCTCGATCCTGACCGTGGCGCTGCTCCGCGAGCTCGCCGTGCCCCGGATCGTCGCCCGAGCGTTCGACGAGCGGCATGCCCGTCTCTTGCTGACGATCGGCGCCAGCGAGGTCCTCAATCCGGAGGACGAGATCGGTCGCCGCCTGGCGCAGCGGCTGGCCTACCCCGAGATCCACGATCAGATCCGCCTCGGAGATGCCGTTCTCGCCGAGGTCGAAACGCCCGAGGCGTTCGTGGGCACCGTCCTCCGAGACCTCGAGCTCCCGGAGCGCTACGCCGTGTCCCTTCTGGCGATCCGGCGCCAGGGCGCGACCCAGATCAACCCGCCGCCGGACTCGACGGTCGAGAGCGGCGACGTCCTGGTCCTGCTCGGCGGCTCCGAGGCCGTCCGCCGCCTGGCCGAGCTGACTTGAGAGCATGACGCTACGGGTCAGGCTGCTGCTCGGCTATGGCTACCTCGTGGCCCTGCTCCTGCTCGCGTCGGGGAGCGCGATGCTCACCTTCCTCGGTCTCTCCGAGCGCTTCGACGCGGTGCTCGAAGAAGACTTCACCGGGATCCAGGCCGCCATGGACCTGCTGGATTCGCTGGAGCGACAGGATAGCGTGACCCTCGGAGCCCTGCTCGAGCCCGGTGCGAGGGCCGAGATGGCGGAGTTCGAGGCGAGCTTCGACGGTGCGCTGGAGAGCCTCGAAGCGCACGGGGAGTCCGAGCAACCGCTGCTCACCGGCCTGCGGTCCGCCTACAGCGAGTACCGCGGCGCCCGCGACCAGCTCATCGCCGCCCAGCCGGAAACGCCGCTGGCCGCATACCGCGAAGAGGTCTTGCCGCATTTCCAGAAGGTCAAGACGCTCGTGCGCCAGGTCCTCGACGAGCACCAGAGAGAGCTCATCGAAGCCGGCCGTCACGCCCGCGAGACGGCCATTCAGAGCAGCGCGTGGATCGGCTTCCTGGTGACCGTCGCCCTCGTGTCGCTGGTCTTCCTCTCACGCGCCCTGCAGGGGCAGCTCCTGGCTCGCCTCATGGAGCTGAGGGAGGCCACGCGGGCCATCGCGGCCGGTGACAGCCGGCGCCGGCTGCGCACCGCGGGCAAGGACGAGCTCGCCGTCATCTCACGCAACATCAACGAGATCCTCGACCGGCTCCAGGCCAGCGAGGTCCGGGCCCAGACCCGGGTCACCCACGATCGCCGCCTCATCAACGCGCTGGTCCATTACCTCGGCCCCGATGCCGCCCTGTTCACGGCCTCCGGAGACCGCGTCGCTGGCGAGCTCGATGGAGACCGCGAGCTCGAGCATGGAATCGCCGAGTGGATCCGGCAGACCCTTGGCGGAGAGGAAGAAAGCCCTACGCCGGCTCCCGGCGGCCTCGTCATCGAGCCACTGAGGGGCCTCGACGGCCGGAT
>Ga0299913_10005098_pt1 | contig 11155 bp, 10 predicted proteins | sample RVTome_9_FD_201360 | JGI IMG/M metagenome (GOLD analysis project Ga0299913, IMG submission 201360) | Soil microbial communities from uranium-contaminated site in the Upper Colorado River Basin, Wyoming, United States - RVT155D38 (version 2) ... | reverse complement strand
CGGCCCTCCGGTGAGGATCCGTCACTCCAGGTGCACCGAGCGCGGATGGATCGGTCAGACGGGCGCACAGGACGCCCCTTCCAACGTGTCCCGTGTCCCCAGGGCCGATAGATCGGGCAGGTTGACCCGGGAACGCTCGGCGCCTGCCGTTTCGACCGATGGATCGGGCACGCTGACACCGGAACCGGGCCGAATCGGCGTTTCGCGTGCTCCACTGCCCGATAGATCAGTCGATTCGGCACACGAGCGCGCGTGGTGCGTCAGCGTGCCCGATCTATCGGCGGTGTCACTCCATGTGCAGGAGTTCACCGGAACCGGTGGTTGCGTGCGGTTCGGCACCTGGGGGTGCATCAACCACGCAGGAACGGCACCCAGCCGTGCAGCTCGTGCATACGGGGTGCACCTACAGGTGCGGAATGCCACCCAACTCGGCCCTCCGGTGAGGATCCGTCACTCCAGGTGCACCCGGGGCCGACACATCGGCCAGAACGCGATCGGACGTCGTGCGTCAGAGAGGCCGCGTTCCGGCGTCGTTCGGGACCAAGCCCGGACTGTCGGCCCGCAACGGCCGAGACGCGCTCAGCCTGTGCCGAGCGCCCACGACGCGGTCCAGCACACGGCCGCCACGAGCATCCCGAGCCACAGCCGATCCGCGTCGCGGAAGCCCTGGGCCACGGCGCCCAGGCCGATCAACCCCAGGACCAGGCTCCCACGCGGAGGCGCCCCGCCGATGATGAGCGCCGCGCCAACGCCGAGCCCGACGGCCATCGCCAGCGCCCAGGCGAGGTTGAACGCGGTCCGGCGGCCGAGGGTCTGCGCCAGGTTTCGTGAGCCCAGGGCGGCATCGGCATCGAAGTCGCGCAGGGCGTTGGCGAGATGGGCGGCCGCGGCGAACGGGGCGACCAGGACCGGGGCGAGAGCGACGCGCTCCAGCGACACGTCGACCCCGGCGGCGATCCACAGCGGCAGGAGGCCGAAGCTGACGAGATACGGAAGCACCGACAGCGGCCGCCGCGACAGCCACAGGTTGTAGGCCAGGGCGGAGACGACGGCCCCCAGCCCGAGCAGCAGCGGGAGGCTGCCGAGCCGGAGCGACATCGCCAGCTGGAGCGCCAGGCCGCCGGATGCCACCCACAGCGCCGCCCCCGGACCCAGCGACCCGGCGGCGAGCGGCTTCGAGAGCCGGCCGGCGGCCTGATCGCGGCTTCGGTCGACGAGGTCGTTCGTGGCTCCCACGAAGACCTGGGATCCCGCAACCGCCGCCACCGTCGCCAGCCACCGCTCGTCCAGCGGACGACCGGCCTGGGCAAGCAGGATCCCGCCCAGCGTGCCCGACAGCGCGGTGACCGCCAGCGCCGGCGCGGGATGGACGAGGCGGACGGCGGCCGCGATCGAGGCGACGCCCGGCACCGTGCCCCCCGCCTCAGCTGCCGGCGGGAAGCGATCCTGGGCCGTCATCGGGACGGGGCCCCGGTGGTGGGCTCGGACGCTCGCGCCAGTAGGCGCCGCCGTTCCGGCGCCCCAGGTATCCGCGATCGACGAGGAGACGGCGCAACGTCGCCGGATCGGGCGCGTCGCCGGCGAGGATGGCGTTCACGTCGCCTTCGTCGTACAGGCGGTCCGGCTCGAAGCGCTCGGCCAGGAACGCGCAGGCCGCATCCACCATCGTGGCGCGACTCGGGAGCGACGTGAGCCGTCCATCCCGGACGAATGCGTGCCGGAGATGAGCGGCCGGATCTCTCGTGCTTGCCATGGGGGAACGCTACACCCATCGACTCCCGGTGCGGTATGATCGCTTCCCGAGTGGCACAAGGCGATGCTGCTCGCGCGCGGCCCACCGCCAGACCGATTCCGCCGCCCGCTCCAGCCACCGCGAGGTGCGAAGGACCCAATGCCGAAGTACGTCTTCGTCACGGGTGGCGTCACGAGCTCCCTGGGCAAGGGGATCACCGCGGCCAGCATCGGCCGCATCCTCAAGGCTCGCGGGATCCCGGTCAGCATCCTGAAGCTCGACCCGTACATCAACATCGACCCCGGCACGATGTCGCCGTACCAGCACGGCGAGGTGTTCGTCACCGATGACGGCGCGGAGACGGACCTCGATCTCGGTCACTACGAGCGGTTCATCGACGAGAACCTGTCCCAGGCGAGCAACGTCACCACCGGCCGCATCTACCAGAGCGTGATCGCCAAGGAGCGGCGCGGCGACTACCTCGGCGGCACGGTGCAGGTCATCCCGCACATCACGAACGAGATCAAGGAGCGCATCGCCCGGGTCGCCCGCGAGGGGACCGGGAGCGTCGCGGCCAGCGGGCTGGCGGCGCACGGCGTCGTCATCGTGGAGGTCGGCGGCACCGTCGGCGATATCGAGTCGCTGCCGTTCCTCGAGGCCATCCGCCAGATGCGCAAGGACGTCGGGCGGCGCAACGTGCTCTACGTGCACGTGACGTGGCTGCCGGAGATCGGCGCCACCGGCGAGCTGAAGACGAAGCCGACCCAGCACAGCGTCAAGGAGCTGCGCGGCATCGGCATCCAGCCGGACGTCATCATCCTGCGCTCCGACGAGCCGATCGACGACGAGATCCTCGACAAGGTCAGCCTGTTCACCGATGTCGACGTGCACGCCGTCATCCCGCTGAAGACCGCCCAGAGCATCTACGAGGTGCCGATCCAGCTCGAGCGGGCCGGGCTCGGCAAGCTCGTGACCCGCGAGCTCGAGCTGCCCGGCGGGGAGCCTGACCTGGCGGAATGGCAGGAGCTGGTCGGCCGCATCCGCGCCCCGCGACCGCCGGTCGAGGTGGCCATCGTCGGCAAGTACACCGAGCTGCCCGACGCCTACATCAGCGTGTCCGAGGCGCTCAAGCACGCCGCGCTCCACCACAACGTCGATGTCAAGGTGCGCTGGATCCGATCCGAGCACCTCGAGCGAATCGAGCCGGAGCAGGTCGCCGATGAGCTGGCGGGTGTCTCCGGCGTGCTCGTGCCCGGCGGCTTCGGCTACCGCGGCGTCGAGGGGAAGATCCGGGCCATCCGCTGGGCGCGGCGCAAGCGGATCCCGTACCTCGGCCTGTGCCTGGGCCTCCAGTGCGCGGTCATCGAGTTCGCGCGCGAGGCGCTCGACACCGATGACGCCAACTCCAGCGAGTTCAACGTCTTCACCGAGCACCCGGTGATCGACCTCATGCCCGACCAGGCCGATGTCACCGACAAGGGCGGCACCATGCGGCTCGGCCTCTATCCTGCCCGGCTCGAGGAGGGCTCGAAGGTCCGCGACGCGTACGGCAGCGAGATCGCCTACGAGCGTCACCGCCACCGGTTCGAGGTCAACAACGGCTACCGCGACCGGCTGTCCGCGGCGGGGATGAGGTTCAGCGGCGTCTCGCCCGACGGTCGCCTGGTCGAGTACATTGAGCTCATCGATCACCCGTGGTTCGTGGCCACCCAGGCTCACCCCGAGCTCAAGAGCCGCCCGAACCGGCCACACCCGCTCTTCCGCGACTTCGTCGGCGCGGCTTCCCGCCTCGCCACCGAGCCGGTGCCGGCCGCCACGAGCACGACGCGAAAGCGCGCCAGCTCGACCCCCGCCACCGTCGAGAGCAGCTGAATGCCGACCCGCGCGAAGAAGAGAGCCGACGAGACCACCGCGATCGACCGCGACGTCGCCGCTGCCGAGGCCGGCACGGTCGTCGTCTGGCGCGGGGAACCTCTGCCGCTGCGAGCCGTGCCGGAGCGCATCGCCGCCATCGGCGGGCGAGATGAGCGCGATCGCCTGTTCGGCGCGTACCGCGAGGCGCTCGACGCGTTGAACGCGCGGTACGAGCGGCGCCTTGCCTCATGGGTCGCTGCCGGCGACGTCGTCGAGGCATCGGCTCGGGACGGTCTCGATCCGCGCCGCCTGGTCGCCGATCTCGAGCGACTGGTCGTGAACTCGGAGACCCCGTACTACGCCTCGCTGCGGCGGTACCTGGCCCTCATCGACATCGAGCAGGGGGATGCCACCGTCGCCGACCTGTGGTACGTCACGCGCGGTGCCGCCTGGGCGCACTGGTTCGGTGAGCGCGAGCTGCGCCGCGCGGCGGCCGCGGTCGGCCGCGATGCCGTCGCGGTCGAGGGCCTGGAGGGATGGCGCGCCGCGGAGGCCGTGCTGGCCGGCCCCGCCGCCGATCCCGGTGCGCCGGTGCGTGCCGCCGAGGCGCTCGCCTTCGCCACGCTGGCGGGGTCGCCCGATTGGCTCGGCGGCGAGGTGGGGGTCGTCGCCGACGACGTGGCGCCGATCGCCGACTTCGCCGCGTTCGTCCGCCTCTGGCGGCTGCGGCGTGACATCGGCCGCCTCCACTACGAGCTGCGGCTGTTCGCCGGCGACGCCGAGCCGGCGGTGAGCCGCGCGTACTTCAGCGGGATCGTGGGGCACATGACCGGGGTCATGGTGCCGGCGGAGGCGTACCTCCACGACATCCCGGCACCGTTCGCATCGGCCACGGCCGTCGAGGCGGCGATCCTGGCGGCCCAGCTGGTCGAGGCGCTCGAGCACGGTCACGGGACCGCCTGGTGGCGTGACCCGGCGGCCGCGGAGCGTATCGCCGGCTTCGGCGAGACGTCGTCGGTGTCGGACGCACTTGCGTATCTCGGGTATGATGCGCTGGACTGGAGACCCGTCCTGCGTCAGATCCGGACGCGGCTCATCGGCGAGATGAGCGGATACGGGGGCCCCAACATCACCACCCGTGCCGGGACCCGCAAGGTCTGACCTCGTTGACCGCACGCGATCCCGATCACGGCACCCCGACCGCCAGGCCGTGACCCACGACCCAGAGGTCGACCCGTCCACCACCCGTCACTCATCGGGCTCACCAGGCACGGCAGCGACGGCATCCTTCAGAACACTCACCGAGGTCCTCGCCTCAATGAAGCCATGAACGACGACGCACGACCGCAGCAGCAGCGCCGCCGCTCGCGCCGCCGCCAGGACTCCTCCCCGCGGCGTCCGCAGCAGGGGCAGCAGCGCGGTGGCTACGCCCCGCGCCGGCGGAACGACTACGCGTCGGGTCAGTACTCGTCCATCTTCACCGGCCCCTTCCCGACGGATGCCGATGACCCGGGTATGAACCTGGCCGACCTCCAGGCCAAGCCGATCGACGAGCTGCGCGAGCTCGCGGCGGAGCACCAGATCACCGGATACGAGGAGCTCGAACAGTCCGACCTCATCCTCAAGCTGCTCGACGTCGTCGCCCTGGCGCCGCCGCAGTCGCAGGAGCGCAACGGCCAATCCGGCGAGGCGGAGGGCATTCTCGAGATCGTCGACGAGGGATTCGGCTTCCTGCGTGTCAACGGCGTCATGCCGTCGAACGATGACATCTACGTCAGCACCTCCCAGGTCCGTCGCTTCGGGCTGCGCACCGGCGACCGCGTCACCGGTCAGACGCGCCCGCCGAAGGACCAGGAGAAGTACTGGGGCATGCTGCGCGTCGACACGGTCAACGGGGTGCCGCCCGAGGTCGCGAAGCGACGCCCGTACTTCGACTCGCTGGTGCCGGTCTTCCCCGACGAGATGTTCGACATCGAGACGGATCAGAAGAACCTCACCCAGCGGCTCATCAACCTCATCAGCCCGATTGGCAAGGGCCAGCGCGGCCTCATCCTGTCGCCGGCCAAGGCCGGCAAGACGACCGTCCTCAAGCACATCGCCGCCGGCATCACCGAGAACACGCCGGATGCGCTCCTCATGGTCGCCCTCATCGGCGAGCGGCCGGAGGAGGTCACCGACATGCAGCGCAGCGTGGACGGCGAGATCTACTCGTCCACCTTCGACGAGCCGACCGAGAACCACACCCGCGTGGCGGAGATGTGCCTCGAGATCGCGAAGCGGCAGGTCGAGACCGGGCGCGACGTGGTCATCCTGCTCGACTCGATCACGCGCCTGGCGCGCGCGTACAACCTCGCCCTGCCGGCGTCGGGCAAGACGCTGTCCGGCGGCGTGGACCCGGTGGCCCTGTACCCACCGAAGCGCTTCTTCGGTGCGGCGCGCAACATCGAGCACGGCGGGTCGTTGACGATCATCGCCACCTGCCTGGTCGACACCGGCAGCCGCATGGACGACGTCATCTACGAGGAATTCAAGGGCACGGGCAACATGGAGCTCGCCCTCGACCGCAAGCTGTCCGAGAAGCGCATCTTCCCGGCCATCGACGTCCTGCGCTCCGGCACCCGGCGCGAGGAGCTGCTCCTCGACGAGAACTCGCTGCGCATGGTGTGGACCATGCGCCGCATGCTCTCTGCGGTCGGCCCCAACGAGGGCATCGAGCTGCTCATGCAGCGCCTCGGCAAGACGGCGAACAACGCGGAGTTCCTCGTGTCGCTCACGAAGTCGGTCGAGGCGTCCGAGCGGCCCTGACCGATCGGCGTCCCGCTGGTGTGATCCGTCGCTTTGGGCTCCAGGCCCTCGCCCTGCTCCTCGTGGCATGCGGGGGACCCGCGGTGAGCCCGAGCGCCGCGCCGCCGACATCCATCGCCGCGTCGGCCGTGGCCACCGCCAGCCAGGCGCCACCGGCCGGGGCGGTCGAGCCCGCTCCGGGCACCGACAGCGCGGTGTATGCCCCGAACCCGGCGGCGATCGTCGTGGCCATCGACGCCGGCCACGGCGGCTGCCTCGATTGGGGCGTGCCGGACCCGTCCCAGCGCGGCGTCGAGCTCGCCGAGAAGACGCTGACGCTGGAGATCGCCCGACGGCTGCGCGACCTGCTGGAAGCCGATGGCATCGGCGTGGTCATGATGCGCGATGGTGACGAGGCATTGGCCGGCGACAACCATCCCGAGCTCGGATGTGATGGCCCGGCGTGGCGGGACGTGAACGGCGACGGCGAGGCCGGCTTCGACCCGGAGGGCGCGACGCGCACCCGCGACGAGCTCCAGGCGCGCCTGGACCTGGCGAACCTGTCGGGCGCCGATGCATTCATCAGCATCCACATCAACTCGCCGTTCGACGGCGGCCAATCGATCGAGATCGCCTTCAGCGAGACGTTCTACACCGATGAGACGCCGTGGGGCGCCGAGGGCAGCGCCACCCTGGCGGCGGCGATCCAGGACGGCGTGGTGAGCGAGCTCGACGCGCTCGGGGATTACGAGCGCGGCGATCGCGGCATCACCGCCCACAACTTCTACCTCGTGGCACCGCCGCTGTTCGAGCCGACCGCCGAGCGGCCGGACCCGGTGAAGCAGCCGACCCGCGGGGCCCTGATGCCGACCGTCCTGTCCGAGGTCGGATCGATCACGCTCCGTGAGGAGCACGACCTCCTGGCCTCGACGGAGGGCCAGGCCGCCGTCGCCACCGGCCTTTTCGACGGTCTCATCGACTTCTTCGCCGAGCGGGAGCACGCGGTTCGCATCGGCCTCGAGGGCGAGGCGGTCCCGCCCGCCGTCCGGGCGGTGGACGGCAGCGGCCCGCCGTTCTGGGCGCCGGTCGTGCCGGAGGGCGCGCTCCGGCTGCGGGTGACGAACACCGGCAGCGACGACCTGGCGGCCGGCTCGCGCCTGGTCGCGGGTTGGACGACCGATGCCGGCCCGTACCTGCCGGCAGCGCCCGTGCTGGGCCCGATCGGGCCTGACCTGCCGGCGCTGGCGCCGGGCGCGTCGGTCGTCGTGGAGGTGGAGCTGCCGTCTCCGCCGAGTCCCGGACGTGCGGTGGCATGGATCTCGCTTACGGATGGACGGACGACGTTGGCCGACCTCGGATCCCCGGCCCTCCAGGTCTCCACCACTGCTCGAGACTAAGCGGCCCCGGACCGCACCGTACCGCCATACGCGGGAGTACTGTCAGCGGCGTGCACCTTTCGGGTTGCCGCTGCCGTGGGGCGCTGTTACCATGCCCCCGCAATGACGTGGGCCAATGGCCAGTGGGGGAGCGACCTCCGGCCGGACCAACGGCGACGTTTGCACCTGCGTAAACCTGACCACCCCGTGTAGGCGGAGTTCGTTTCCCTATTGCCTGATCCGCGACGGCTGTACCGCCGTGTCACCGAGAGCAGCCTCCCGAGCCGGATGATCGCCCACATCGCGGTTGTCAGCCTGGTTGGCGTCGCATCCCTTGCCGGCTTCAGCCACGCGCAGGCAATCGGCGACGCCGCGTCGAGGACCGACTTCCTCGCTCTCGTGCAGAGCGTTCGCGGCGCCGCCGACCAGCCGAGCACGTCCGAGGCTGCCACGTTCGAGCTCGGCGTCATGCCGGACGACGAGGCCACGCTCCTCGACCGCTCGGCGCGCGCCACCATCCCGACCGGCGGCACGATGCCGACACCGGTGCCGGTGGACCCGGACGCCACGCCGCTCGCCGCGCCGCAGGCCAACGTCGGGCAGACGAATTACGGCCCGACCACGCGCGCTCCCGCCCCCGCCGCCGCGACCGGTGCCTTGGTGTGGCCCGTCCCGGCCGGCTCGATCAGCCAGTATTACCACGCCGGTCATCTCGCCCTCGACATCGCCGCCTCGTACGGCTCGCAGGTCGTGGCGGCGCAGGCTGGAACGGTGACCTGGGCCGGTTGGCGCAACAACGGTGGCGGCTACGTGGTCAGCATCAACCACGGCAACGGCATGACGACCGTCTACAACCATCTCGGATCGATCTGGGTCTCGCCGGGCCAGTACGTCGGCGCCGGCCAGGGCATCGGCGGGGTGGGCTGCACGGGCCTGTGCACCGGTCCGCACGTTCACTTCGAGGTCATCGTGAACGGCGTCATCGACAACCCGCTGCGATACTTCTGATCTTCGGCCGATCCGGCCGCCGAACCTCAATGCCGGCGCTCGACGCCGGCATTGCTATGCTCGCCGCACATGTTCGCTGATCGCGCCAGGATCTTCGTGGCCGGCGGAGCCGGTGGCGATGGTGCCGGCACCTTCCGGCGCGAGGCGCACGTGCCGCGCGGTGGACCCGACGGGGGAGACGGCGGCCATGGCGGCAGCGTCACCCTGCGCGTCGATCCCGGCATGACGACGCTCGGGGACTTCAAGCGCAAGCGACACTTCAAGGCCACGCCGGGCGGCAGCGGTACGCGCCGCAAGGCCCACGGACGGAGCGGCTCGGACGTCATCGTCCGCGTCCCGCCGGGCACGGTGGTCCGAGCCCACCCAGGCGGTGCGCTCATCGGTGAGCTGATCGAGGCGGACACCAGGCTGGTGGTGGCCCGCGGCGGACGCGGTGGTCGGGGCAACGTCCACTTCGCCACGGCCACCCACCGCGCCCCGACGCACGCCGAGAAGGGCACGCCCGGGGAGGAGCACTGGGTTGAGCTGGAGCTGAAGCTCATCGCCGACATCGGCCTGGTCGGGGCGCCGAACGCCGGCAAGTCGACCCTGCTTGCGGCACTCACCGAAGCGCGCCCGGAGGTGGGCAACTACCCGTTCACGACCGTCACCCCGAACCTCGGGGTCATCACCCTGGCGGAGGAGCGCACCGCGGTCATCGCCGACGTCCCCGGCCTCATCGAGGGCGCGCACGAGGGCCGCGGCCTCGGTCACCACTTCCTGCGGCACGTCGAGCGCACGCGGGTGCTGGTCGGCGTCGTCGACGGCGCCGGTCGGGACCCGGTGGAGGAGTGGCGCGCCGTCGCCGACGAGCTCCGTCTTCACGATGCCCGGCTGCTGGAGCGGCCGATGCCGCTGGTCGTCACCAAGCTCGACCTGGCGGAGGCGCGCGAGCGCTGGCCGGAGCTGCGCGCGGCGTTGACCGAGGACGGCTCGGTCCCGATCGGCGTCAGCGCCCACGACGGCACCGGCCTCGATGAGCTGCGGCGAGGGCTGATCACCGCGCTCGACACGGCCGCGGTGAACGAGGCGGCCGACACGACGCCGGACGAGATGCGGGTCCATCGCTTCGACCCGCTGGCCGAGGGCTGGCAGGTGGTCCCCGAGGACGGCGGCTTCCGCGTCCAGGGCCGACGGATCGAGATCGCCGCCGCGCGCACCGACTTCGAGAACGACGAGTCGCGCGTCCGCTTCTGGCGGCTGATCGAGCGCCAGGGCATCGACGTGGAGCTGCGGCGCATCGGGGCCGGACCGGGCGCCACGGTCCGCATCGGCCGCGCGGAGCTCGAATGGGGCGACGAAGATTGAGCACCGAGCTCGCCTCCGCGGTGCTGCCCGACACCCTCGAGGTTGCAGCTCCGCCGCGGCGCATCGGCGTCCTCGGCGGCACGTTCGATCCGCCACACCACGGGCATCTCTGGCTGGCGACGCTGGCTGCCGATGTTATCGGCCTCGACCGGGTGCTGTTCATGCCGGCCGCCCAGCCACCGCACAAGCGCGGGCAGCTCGTGACTCGCGCCACCGATCGGCTGCTGATGACCCGGCTGGCCATCGCCGGCAACCCGGCCTTCGAGCTGTGCACCATCGAGATGGAGCGGCCGGGGCCGTCATACACGATCGACAGCATCGTCGAGCTCGGGAACCTGTACGGCGCCGATGCCCGCCTGGTGCTCCTCATGGCCGCCGATTCGCTGGCGCAGATCGACACCTGGCGGGAGCCGGATCGGCTGCTCGAGCGGGTCGAATGGGCGGTCGGGCCACGACCCGGCAGCCCGCTGCCGGAACGGTCGGCCCTCGAGTCGCGCTTCGGCGAGCTGGCGAGCCGCATCCACCTGCTGACCGGGCCCTCGCTCGACCTCAGCAGCTCCGAGATCCGTCGGCGGGTGGCGGCCGGGCACGCCATCCGCTACCTTGTGCCGCGCGGCGTCGAGGAGCTCATCACCGAGCGCGGGCTCTACCGTCGTGGCTGACGAGGAACCGATCCTGACCGAACCGGAGCGCGTGGAGATCCCCGCCGAGACCGCCGACCTGGCGCATCGGATCGTCGAGATCGCCTCCGACAAGAAGGGCAACGACATCGTCATGCTGCGCACCGCCGAGCTGACGACGATGGCCGACTTCTTCGTCATCTGCTCCGGCCGCTCCGACCGCCAGGTCCAGGCCCTTGCCGGCGCGATCGTCGACGAGCTGCGCAAGGACGGCATCCGGCCGCGCGGCACGGAGGGGCGGGCGTCGTCCCGCTGGGTGCTGCTCGACTTCGGCTCGGTCATCGTGCACGTCTTCGCCCCGGAGGAGCGCGAGTTCTACGGCCTCGAGCGCCTATGGGGCAAGGCCGCCCAGGTCGTCCGCGTCGTCTGAGTCC
>Ga0299913_10005097_pt1 | contig 11157 bp, 11 predicted proteins | sample RVTome_9_FD_201360 | JGI IMG/M metagenome (GOLD analysis project Ga0299913, IMG submission 201360) | Soil microbial communities from uranium-contaminated site in the Upper Colorado River Basin, Wyoming, United States - RVT155D38 (version 2) ... | reverse complement strand
TTATCCCCCTGGCCCTGCTGTCAAGAAAAGATCTGTTAGACTAACAATATAGTCTGCACTGTCGCAGAAGTGATGTTATGCCTAATCGCTATCGTCTATCTGTTATTCACGCTATACGAAGTGCGTTCCTAAACTGAAAATTGGGAGCAATTTGTTGTGGCAAAACATTTGCCAGAGAATATTGTGCTCTGCAATAGCTAACCACAACAACAGAGAGATTTGGTTAATGTCGGCGACTATCATTTGCGTTATGGAAGGGAAATTTTTATTATAGAACTTATATCAGTTTTTGTTCCATGAACATCGAACTAAACCAATTAAATCTGAACGCAAGTGGTGAGGATATATGCTCGTAGAAAACAACCCAAAGATTATAACTACAAAGTCTATGATACAGCTTGCAGAGATGGATATCAAGCTTGGCAGAGTTCATCACAACCTGCCAGTTCCGTCGTTGATCGAGCTAATTATCAATCGAAAGGAAGGCGTCCTATCTTCCACCGGCGCCCTCTCTGTCAAGACGGGCAAGTTCACCGGCAGGTCGCCTGACGACAAGTTCATCGTCGACGACGAAGTCACCCACGGCGCGGTAGACTGGGGCAAAGTCAACCACTCTATTTCAGAGGAGAACTTTGACAAGATATTCCGCAGTATGAAGAGCCACGTCGAAGAAAAAGAGTTCTTTATCTTTGACGGCTTTGTTGGGGCAGACTCTGACAACAGGCTGCCTATAAGGGTTATCAACAACAGGGCATGGCACAACCTCTTTGCCAGGCAGCTGTTCATAAGGCCCGATCAGGAAGAGCTCGAAAACTTCAAGCCCGAATTCACGCTTCTCTCATGCGACGACTTTGCCGCCATCTCGGAGGCAGTCGGGACTAGGACCGAAACTTTCATCATCATCAACTTTAAGAAAAAGCTGGTGCTGATAGGCTCGACTTCGTACGCTGGCGAGATCAAGAAGGCTATGTTTTCAATAATGAACTTTGTCCTGCCAAGAAAGAATGTCTTCCCCATGCATTGCTCTGCCAACGTGGGCAAGGGCGGCGACACGGCCCTGTTCTTTGGGCTGTCCGGCACGGGCAAGACCACGCTGTCAGCCGATCCGGACCGGCGGCTGGTAGGCGACGACGAGCACGGCTGGTCTGACAGCGGCGTGTTCAACTTTGAAGGCGGGTGCTATGCAAAGTGCATCAACCTGAAAAAGGAAAAGGAGCCGCAGATCTGGAACGCGATCCGCTTTGGCTCCGTGATGGAAAACGTGGTAATGCGTGACGGCACGAGGGAGCCGGACTTTGACGACGGCAGCCTTACTGAAAACACGCGCGTCGCGTATCCTTTGGACTATATCGACGGCGCGGTGATCCCAAGCGTCGCCGGTCACCCCAAAGTCATCGTGTTCCTGACTGCTGATGCGTTTGGCGTCATGCCCCCAATTGCAAAACTGACAAAGGAAGGTGCGATGTACCACTTTATGGCCGGATACACGAGCAAGCTTGCCGGGACCGAGCGGGGCATAACAGAGCCTAAAGAAACATTTTCGCACTGCTTTGGCGCCCCCTTTATGCCGCTACATGCTTCGAAATACGCGGCGATGCTTGGCAAAAAGATAACCGAGCACGGCACGCGCGTGTATCTGATCAACACCGGCTGGACAGGCGGACCCTACGGAATAGGCAAGAGGATGAACCTCACATACACGAGGGCGATGGTCACGGCGGCGCTCAACGGCGAGATAGACAGAGTCCCGGTAAGGCGCCACGCCATTTTCAACCTCGACATCCCGACTTCGTGCCCCGGCGTGCCCGACGAAGTGCTCGACCCGCGCAGCACGTGGTCCGACAAGGAGAAATACGACGCGTCTGCAAGGCGGCTGGCGGCGCTCTTTGTCAAGAACTTTGAAAAGTTTGGCAGCGTGTCAAAAGAGATAGTCGAGGCAGGCCCGAAAGTATAAAAAGAAAATGGTAGCCCGGAGCAGATTCGAACTGCTGTCTCCAGGTTTCTTTTCTCTAGTAAGATCCAGAGCCTGAAATCCCTAGCCCTCAACCTTGGAGATTGGCCACTAGACGACCGGGCTAACCAAAAACCCAGTTGCATCTCCTCTATTTGACTCTAACGCTTTGTGTTTACTTCCCTTATGACAAGGCCGTATTCAAGCGGCGCCCTTTTCCTCATGTAGGGGATAAGGCGGTAGTGGATGGAGTAGACGTTCTTGTCTCTTGCGATGATGTTCTTTATCAGGAGCGAAACAAAGCCGCCGGCAACCTTTGAAGGCGCGATTCCGCTCTTGCAGAACGCGTCCCTCTTTGCGTGGTATTCCTTCAGCGTGAAATAAGACCTGTTGACGTCGAGCACCAGCGGCCAGACGACGTTTTCCCAGACCATCCTGCGGTTCTCCGTGGATGAAGCGTACTTGCCCTTGCTTCTCGGCACCGGCTGCTCTTCCACGGATCGCTCGTGCTGGGGGCTGAGCAAAGTGGAGTACGTTTAAACTCCCGGGTTTATAATTGATGGCAGTGCAGCCCGAAAGCTCGGTCAAGGATTCGCTTGACCTCCTTGCAAAAAAGTGGAAGGTAGATCCAAAACTGTACGACCTCCAGACTGGCGGGCGCGACGACGTGGTTGACACGCCGGTGAGCGTCGGGGGCGTGGTGTTCCACATCCCGGCGCTGTCAAAAGACGGGCTGTATGTTTTGTGGAAGTGCCTCTGGCCCGACTGCCACAACTGCTGCGAGCGGCAGGGCAGGCTGCCTCTGACAAAGGACGACATTGGCAGGATAGCGAAAAAGGTGGGCTATGACTCAAAGGCCGAGTTTGTAAGGAACGAGACCCGCATCTCCAGCTGGCAGGAGCAGGAAGCGTTTGGCAACGTGATAACGACGCTTAGCATGATCTCGCTCAAGAGAAAGCCGGACGAGCGGGAAGAGGAGGACGGGACCCCGCTCCGCTGCAGGTTCCTTGACGACAAGGGCTACTGCGGCATCCACCCTGACAAGCCCGGCGTATGCTGGCTCTACCCGTTTGCGTCGTGGCTTGAGGCCGACGCGCGGGGCCAACCGGTGGCGCACGCTACGTTCCAGTTCACGGGCGACTGCCCGGGCTTTTACTTGGACAAGTCGATAGACGGCATGATGCCGGTGCTGCAGGAATATTCGAGCAAGATCTACAGCTATAACATGGCGGTGAGCAGGACGACGCGGGAGAATTACGGCTTTGTCAATTTCGTCGACCTGCGAAGGGGCTAGTCGCGCACAATCCTGGCTTTCATGCGCAGCGCCGGCTCGTTGCTGTGGTCCTTGAAAACGTGGTCAACATATTCTTCGTAGCTTGGAAAGGAAGCATCGCACGCAGGGCAGACCACGCGGTACACCATGATCTGCATTGGGCGGCCTGGTATAAATTGAAAAAGGAGGTTACGCGAACCTCTTGCCTACTTCGTCCCAGTTGACCACGTTCCACCATGCTGCGATATAGTCGGCGCGCTTGTTCTGGTATTTCAGATAGTAGCTATGCTCCCATACGTCTAGGCCCAACAGCGGAACAAGCTTTTCCTTGTTGAATCTGGTCCACGGGCTAGTTTGGTTTGGCATTGTGATGAACTGCACCCCGCCAGAGGCGTTCTTGACGAGCCATCCCCAGCCGCTTCCCTGCAGCGTAGTCGAGTCCTGCGAAAACTTTGTCTTGAAATCCGCAAAGCTCCCAAACGCCTTCTTGATTGCGTCTGCCAGCCCGCCGCTTGGTTCGCCACCACCACCCTTTTTCATGTTGTTCCAGAATAGCGCGTGATTGTTGTAGCCTCCGCCGTGAAAGTTGACAGCGCCCCTAGCATTATCCGGGACGGAATCAATGTTCTTCAGGATCTCTACAACGTCGCTCTTGCTCTGCCATTCTGGGCCCAGGTTGCCCAGCGCCTTGTTCAGGCCGTCGGTATAAGCTTGGTGGTGCTTTGTGTGATGAATTTCCATGGTCCTTGCGTCAATGTGCGGCTCCAGTGCGTCGTACGAGTAAGGCAATGGAGGGAGTGTAAAGTTAGCCATGCATGAGGAGAGGTCGAGGGAAGAATATATTGTTTTTTGCAAGGCTACTGCTATCAGCCTGCCTGCGGCATGATGGTTGAATGGGAGATCGCGTGGTCGTCTATCATTGTGCCGACCCCGACCCCCACACTCTGCACCTCTATCTCCAACCCTGCAAGCTCTTGCTCTGACAGGGCGTACATTTCTGCCAGCGCCTGTTTTACTTTTGACTCTGGATCGGATATCTCGTTCATCGCTGACGGTACGGTGACGTCCAGTATTTTTCCAATCATTTCTGTCGGGATCTTGCCGCTCGTGTCGTTGGCAATTGTAAAGGTGATCTTGTCGACCAGCACCTCGTGGGGGAGCTCGTCGAGCGCGTTGGCAGTATAGAACGCCTGCACCTCAAGCAGGTTGATGTCATCGGCGCGGCCAAAAACCGTGGTGCCGCCTGACAGCGATCCGAGCAATCCTGGCTCTACGGGCACGTTAATGATGACAAATCCTTCAACAAAGCTCTGGTTGCTGCCAAGCACCTGACGGAGGTCCTTGCACACGATGCCAATCACGCCCTGCGGCTGCAGCGTCCTTAGTATCGAGTTCGTGTTCATGCCGTCGTTTGGAGTGGCGCTCCACTGGATCTTTACAGAAAAGTCCTGCTTGTTCAGGATGCCAATGTCAGTGTCGTAGTGCCCCGGCCTCAGCGGCCCCTCGCTCCCTGATATGGTGCCGCACTCGAATTTCACGTTGTAGATGATGTTGCTCAGCTGGGTGTCGTTTTCCTGACTTAAAGAAGAGCCGTTTGTAACCGTCGTGCCGTCTGACCTTGGCAGCGCCGCAAATGCGGCTGCCAGGATGGCTGCCGCGGCGGCTATCGACGCTATTGCAACGATCTTTTGCCTTGACACCTGACCAATATAGTTGTCTATTAGATAATTAAATCATTATAGCGCGGCATCAAGAATTAAATATACAGCAGGTGCAATTATTAGTGTGAAAGCAGGCGGACAAAAGCTCTTGGCTTATGCTTTTTCTGCGGTTCTTGCCCTTTCAATTCTTGCAATCGGCATTCCAAGCCAGAAGGCGTTTGCGGACGGTCTGACTGTGGAGACGTTTTCGGCGTCGCTTGGTGGCAGGGAGGCCGAGTTATTGGTAGGTGTCAACCCCCCCATTTTGACGGATGCAAGCATCGAGGACGCATACCTGCTCTTGAGGCTGTACGATGCAAACAACAACCAGACCATCCAGTACACCTCATTTATCATCACTGTGGAAAAAGGAGTTGGAGCAAATGCGGAAGAGATCTTTACGGACGTTTTCCATACAGAGAGCGGCCTGCTCCGGCTGAAGGTGCAGCCTTCAGAAGGTGAGGTGCAGTTCTTTGGAACCCGTGAACAGTTTTTGAATGCGTGGGTTGCGGATCCTGGCGGAACGGTGAACATCCGCGGTCCCATGTTTCTTGAAGGCGGCATATACCACCTCCGCATAGATATCCTCGGCATCGATAGTATCCGCGAGATCTTTCCGCCTGACCAGATCCCGCGATTTGATTCTTGGCTCAGCGTGGGCGACATATTTACCGAAAGCGTGGAGTACCAGGGTCAGCAGTACAACACGACCATAATATCGTACTATGACCAGGTGCAGGATTTCAACTTTGACACCGCCGAGCAGCAGTTTTCCTGGTCCATGCCGTTTGACTGGAACGTCTCAAGGATTGAAGATACAAACATCTTTGTCCACGAGGAGGTCCAGATACCAAAGTCGCTTGCAGGGATAGGTGATGCCACCTCGTTTGCCGCGACCGTCAACGGCAACCCCATATCCGGCAGGATGCTTGCCGTCGACCCGTATACTTCAGAGCAGGACCTCACCCTCCACTACCTGGTGAACAAGAACGACATCATTGGCATGGCTGGAGGAATTCCTGAAGGGACGTCTGAAATGACATTTACGCTTGCGCCGGCGACCGGCGACAACGCGCAGACTTCGGGCGAAATGCTCACGGACAGCGGAAACGTCAACGTCCTGGTCGAGTGGACCCCGAGCCAGCTGAGCGCCGGCGCCGACTCTACTCTGACGCTGGCCTTCTCTGACGGCTTTTCAGGCCAGCGGATAACTGGCGACGTGAGCTATAACCTGCGGATATTCGACCTCAACGGCACGCAGGCCTACAGCCAGTCAGACCTCGTGGCAGAAGGCGGGACCGGCACCCAGACAGTAGACTTTCCAAGCAACGAGAACTATCGCATGGAAGTGGAAGTCACGGGCATCATGCGGGAGGATCAGCCAGTCGACCAGACGAGGAACGGCATTGCAAGGGGAATAGTGGTCGTACCAGAGTTCCCGATCGGCGTCATGCTTGCCGTGGCAGGGGTGCTCGGCACAGTGATCGCGGTGCAGAGGCTTGCAAGGAAAATGCCGGGCTTTTAATGAAGGTCTTCCATGACAAGCTCTCCGAGGCGCTGTACCGCGAAATACCCGACACGTCGTCAGCTTCCAACAAGGCGATGCTCCACATCGAGCAGTTCGACGTGGCGCAGAGCTACGTCACGGCCAAGGTGGTAAACAGGTACGGCGACATTGTAAAGATAAACATCGAAGGCGGGCGGCTTGGCATCGAGCTTCAGGAAACGCTGTTCAAGCTCGGGGGCAGGCAGCCGCGGCTTGCATACCTGATGACTACGATAAACGACACCGGCAAGATACTGGTGCGCAAGCTGCCAGTCATTGGAGTAAAGGACTGGCTGCTGATCTACGAGGACGACCTGTTCTTGCTAGCGGTAAAGGACGCCTATGACGAAGTGGACATCAGGATAGTTGATTAAAAGAGTCTGGCGAAGCGCAGTTTTTTTCTCACCTGCGCCTCGACCAGACAGTTTGTTCCCCATCGGTTTGGTCGATGTAGGCATACTCTGGCGCATTGACAATTTAAATGTGATGCTTCAACCAATGATGTCCAGGATCTTCGGGATGACTCGCTCGTGGTATGTCGGCGCGTCAAGGGAGATGCACAGGAACCTGTCGTTTGTCGCAGTCAGCGGCACCGACACGAGCGTCACCCTGTCAAATTCCGTCATCTGGAACCGTATCTGCCCGAGGTCGGACTCGAACTTTTTGTTGACTGCAAGCGCCTGGTACGCGCTGTAGAACGAAGTCGCCTTTGTGTCGCCCTCGGCGTTTGCCTTTATAAGGGGTGACGGAATGTCCGAGCGGTATGTGCCGATCAAGAGCTTGCCCTCGCTGTTTATCACGCCTGCAAACCTGACGGTCTTTTCGGCGTTCAGGATAGAATCACACAGCTTTTGGAGAAAGTCCCGCTCTTCCTGCCCCATCTTATCTTGTGGGCGACGTTATAGGAATATAAAATATGCGACACAACCAAGTTCGGCAACCAGTGCGAATGCCAGCAGGTCCTGTGGTAGCTCACGAGGCCCGCCTCGGGAAGATTCTCGCAGTAGCCTGCTCAATAAATTGATATGTATAGGTCAAGTTTCTCCAGAAATACCTTTAAATGACCAACTGCCCTACGATTGCCAGTAATGCCAGTAGTAGGTATCGACGATCTGGCTATCTATGTGCCTAAACTGTACCTCGATTACAAGGATTTTGCGGAAGCAAGAGGCATCGACCCGCAAAAGCTCGAGTACGGTATAGGAATTAAAAAGATGGCCCTTGCTGACACCAATCAGGATTCTGCCTGCATGGCCGCAAACGCGTGCCTGAAGCTGATGCAGAGGAACCGCCTGCACCCGGAGGACATTGGCAGGGTCTACGTCGCCACCGAGTCGTCGCTGGACGAGTCAAAGGCAATGAACTCTTTTGTCGTCGGGATGCTTGAGCAGATCTACGGCGAAGGCTCGTTTGAGCACGCCGGCGGAATCGAATGCAAGTTCGCGTGCGTGAGCGGCTCGTACGCGCTCTATGACAACGCAAACTGGATCAGGGCAGAGGAAAACAACGGCAAGGCCGCCGTAGTCATTGTAAGCGACATCGCAAAGTACGACATGGGCTCGACAGGCGAATACACGCAGGGGGCCGGCGCAGTCGCGCTTTTGATAAAGGAACAGCCTCGCCTGATGGCCTTTGACCAAAAGGTCGCTTCTACCACTATAAAGAACGAATACGACTTTTACCGCCCGTTTGGCAAGGAAACCCCACTCGTCAACGGCAGCTACTCAAACCTGTTATATCTAATATCTGTCAGGAAGGCGTTTGACGCCTACAAGGAAAAGGCGATCAAGACCGGGCTTGTAAAGCTAAAGGACGGCGAGTCCATCACCGATCACATCGACTTTTTCGCCGTGCACCTCCCGTACAGGAAGATGGGCGAAAAGGCGCTTGCCTACCTTTTGAGGCACGAGTGGCGCCATCTCCAGCGCTGGACGCACGTCATAAAGGAGATCGGGACGCCCGAGCCGCAGCCAAAGGACCCGCGCGGCACGATCGAGTCGATTCTTGCTGATACCCAGTTCATGAAGGCAGACGAGCAGTTCAGGCGCGCCTTCATGCAGACGTCGTTCTACAACGAAGTTTACGAGAAAAAGTTGGCGACTTCGCTTGAAGCGTCTGCGATCATTGGCAACCTCTACACCGCGTCGATGTACATGGGCCTGCGGAGCCTGCTAGAATTCGAGTTCAAGAAGGGGACGGACCTTGAAGGCAACAGGGTCGGCTTTGGCTCATACGGCAGCGGGAGCAGCGCGATGGTGTTCAGCGGCGTGATACAGCCGGAGTACAAGCAGGTCGTGAGCAAGATGGACCTTGAAGAAGACATTGGCCCGCGCCAAAAGCTCTCGATGGTAGAGTACGAGAGGCTTCACAGAAACGAGCGCAAGTTCAGCGACTCTGTCGTACACGCCCACAAAGAGTTTGTCCTGGTAAAGCTGGGCGGCACTACTGCAGACAAAGCCGGCTTCCGGGAATACGACTACATAACATAAAAAGTATTCAGTATTTTATGATTTAATGACACCTAACGGCGAGTATCTTGGCTTTGCAGAGCAAAGCTAACGATACCGTTTGACTTTCTACGCAAGTCAAAGGTAGGGTTTGTGTGTGTTAGTGTATGTACTGTAATGTGAACGTAATGCACATAATTTGCCTGTGCGTATTAATTACAAGGTCTTTATGATTTGCAGGCTCTACATTAGACTTACTGATTAGCTAGCTTTTTTCAAACGTTCATTCTCTGCCTGCAAATCGGCTACTCGTTTCTCTAATGCTAACACTCGTCTGCGAAGGTTTGCTAGTTCATAGTGCGACATTGTAGACGTACCCGCGCATGGCTATTATGCTTTGGGCATAGGTAACCTAATTTTACCCTTTATTGGTAACTAATACCGTGTCTAGTAGCGTGAAATTCACGCACGAATTACATACTCATTAGGCATTTGGTCCATGGGCACAGTTAGACTGACACGGGCTAACGTGCCGTTTGGGTCTGACGACCTCAAAGGCACAGGTTACCCACAGCTGGCCCATAGCTATCCTATAACGCAAACTCGAAATGAATATGTAATTCACGCTCGTATTTTGTTCAAGTAGACACACGCTAACGGCGAGTAACTTTTGGCAAAGTCTGTCTTTGCGTTGCAAGACGCAAACGACACCATTGACCTCTTACGAGTTCAAGGTGCGCCATAGCGCCCTAACCTTATCTTTTATTTTGTAATACTATTTTGATCACATAGATACGACTACGTCAGCTAACTACCTTGAACTCTATTCCCTTTTGCTTCAGGAACTCTACCAGCCGGTGAGCATGTTTTTTGTCTTCCATTTCCAGGCTTAGGTAGACGCCCGCAGTCCCGGCAGGTATGTGCGAGCTGAGCCTGTCGTGCTCTACTTCGACGATGTTGATGCTCAGCTCGGCGATGCTGTCCACTACGCTCTTTAGGGCGCCGGGCTTGTCGGGGAGCAGGATGAAGACCTTGAGCATCCTGCCCATCTGCATCAGCCCCTTTGCCACCACCTGGCCAAGGAGGTACATGTCGACGTTGCCGCCTGACAGGACCGTCGCGACCCTGTCCTTCCTGCCTGCGTGGCCGCCGTTTGAGAGCAAATAGGCGAGGCTTGCTGCGCCGGCCGGCTCGACCACCAGCTTGGCGCGTTCCATCAGGAGGAACATCGTCTTGACTATCGACACGTCGTCGACCAGCACAATGTCGTCCACGTATTTGCTGATGATCTCGTACGTCAATTTCCCCGGCTGCTTTACCGCGATGCCGTCCGCTATGCTGTAGCCTTTCTTTGTCGACTGGAGCGAGCCCTTTGCCAAGGACTCTTTCATCGCGGGGAACGCTTTTGATTCCACTCCGATTATCTTTACGTTTGGCTTTTTCGACTTTACTGCTATTGCAACACCTGCTGCAAGGCCTCCGCCTCCAACGGGCAGGTATATCTTGTCAACTTCAGGCAGGTCTTCCAGGATCTCTAGCCCTACCGTCCCCTGCCCTGCAATGACGTCGGGATCGTCAAAAGCGTGAATTATCGTCATGCCTTCTGCCCTGGCTATTTCCTGCGTGGCCTCCCACGCTTCGTCATAGTTTGCTCCCTTCCTGACCACCTTTGCGCCGTACGATCTGGTCGCCGCAACCTTGGCAGGCGACGCGTTTTGCGGCATGACGATCGTGCACGGGATTTTTTTTATCGCGGCGGCATATGCGACTCCCTGCGCGTGGTTGCCTGCAGACGCGGCAATCACGCCGTGCCCTGCCTGCTTCTCGGACAGCTTGCTTACCTTGACAAACGCCCCGCGCACCTTGAACGAGCCGGTCACCTGGAGGCATTCCAGCTTTAGGAACAGGTTCGTGTCGGCGATCCCAGAGAAGGTCCTGGCGCTCTGGAGCAGAGTCTTCCTGACAGTCCCTGCCAGCAACTCCCTGGCCTTGAGGATGTCATCGAATGTGGGCATCTTTTGCCGCTTGTCAGGGTTCCACACGCTGTCGTCGTTCATGAATATGCATCAGCGGTGGACGCCTTAATTATAATTTGTGCCGGTCAGTCGTCACACAGGAGATTCGTCGGCGCTTGAAAAAGAAATCTCGTATATGCCAGAGTGTCCTGCCTTGGCCTGGTGTTCAGTTATTTCAGAGTCAAAAAGGAACGGAGCGCTGCATTCCTTACAAACATGAATGTT
>Ga0299913_10005096_pt1 | contig 11157 bp, 9 predicted proteins | sample RVTome_9_FD_201360 | JGI IMG/M metagenome (GOLD analysis project Ga0299913, IMG submission 201360) | Soil microbial communities from uranium-contaminated site in the Upper Colorado River Basin, Wyoming, United States - RVT155D38 (version 2) ... | reverse complement strand
GCTGTTCCACGACTCGCGGCGCCGCGCCGCCGAGCTGGCGGCGCGCGGCCTCCACTTCTTCGGTATCGGCGTCTCCGGCGGATCCGAAGGCGCTCGCCATGGCCCTTCTCTCATGGTCGGGGGACCGCGCGAGGCCTACGGACTCCTCGCGCCGGCGCTGGAGGCGATCGCGGCGCGCACCGAGACAGGGCCGTGTGTGGGCTGGCTGGGGCCGGACGGCGCGGGTCATTTCGTCAAGATGGTTCACAACGGCATCGAGTACGCCGACATGCAGTCGATCGCCGAGGGGTACGACCTGCTCGGCCGCGGCCTGGGCCTCGACGCGGCCCGGATCGCGGACCTGTTCGAGGAGTGGGACCACGGCCCGCTCGACTCCTATCTGCTGGAGATCACGGTCGAGATCCTGCGGGCGACGGACCCTGCCACCGGGAGGCCGCTGGTGGAGTCCATCCTCGACGAGGCGGAACAGAAGGGGACCGGGCGCTGGACGGCCGTTACCGCGCTCGAGCTCGGCGTCCCCGCCCCGTCGATCGGCGCGGCGGTGGACATGCGCGTGGTGTCGAGCCGGCGCGAGGAGCGTCTCGCGGCGAGCGGGAGGATCCAGGGCCCGCCCCCCGCCAGGGCCTCCGAGCTCGACGCGGCGGTCGCGGCCGTCCGCGACGCGATCTACGCCGCGCGGATCGTGGCCCTCGCCCAGGGGATGGACCTGATCGGAGCCGCCTCCGGCGAGCACGAGTGGTCGATCGACCGGGCCGAGGTGTCCCGCGTCTGGACCGGCGGATGCATCATCCGCTCCCGACTCCTGGACCCGGTCCGCCGCGCCTTCCTCGAGCGGCCGGAGCTGCCGAGCCTGCTCCTGGACGCCGAGATCGGGGGGCGACTCGAGAGCAGCCAGGTGGGGCTCCGGCGCGCGCTCGCCGAAGCCCAGTCCCGCGGGCTCCCGGCGCCGGTCTGGAGCTCGGCGCTGGCCTGGTTCGACGGGTTCCGCTCCGCCCGGCTCCCCCAGAACCTGACCCAGGCCCAGCGGGACTACTTCGGCGGCCACGGCTTCCGCCTGCTGGCGGCGCCGGGGGAGCCGGCGACGCACGCCGACTGGTCGCGCCTGGCGGGCGAGGCGGGGACCTCCCCGTGACCGAGCGGATCGTCCGCGGTCGGCCCGACGTCGAAGGACGCCGCATCGTCCTTCCGCCCGCCGAGGGCTGCGCGCTCGTCATCTTCGGCGTCACCGGAGACCTGACGCGCCGGAAGCTCATGCCGTCCCTCTGGCGCCTCCATCGCGAGCGCTGCTTCGATCCCTGCTTCCGGATCCTGGGCGTCGGGAGAGAGACCCTGTCCGACGACGCGTTCCGCGCCAGCATGCGGGCCGCGGTCGAGGAGTTCTCCGACCCGCCACCCGACGCCGCGGAGTGGGAGGAGTTCGCGCGCCGCCTCCACTATCTGGACGCCGACCTGACCCGGGACGCCGCCTACGAAGCGCTCGCCGAGCGGCTCTCCGACCTCGGAGCGGGCGACCCGCGTCTCGGCAACCACCTGTTCTACTTCGCCGTCCCGCCGTCGCTCGCGCCGCGCATCGTGCGCGGACTCGAGTCCGTGGACCTGATCGGCCAGGGCTCCGGCTGGACGCGGATCGTCGTCGAGAAGCCGTTCGGCCGCGACCTCGATTCGGCGCGCGAGCTCAACCGCGAGATCCGCCGGGTGTTCGACGAATCCCAGGTCTACCGCATCGACCACTTCCTGGGGAAGGAGACCGTCCAGAACATCCTCACGTTCCGGTTCGGGAACATGCTCTACGAGCCGATCTGGAATCGGAACTACGTGGAGTTCGTCGAGATCACGGCCGCCGAGTCGATCGGGATCGAGGAGCGGGGCGCGTTCTACGACGGCACCGGAGCGCTGCGCGACATGGTGGCCAACCACCTGCTCCAGCTGCTGACCCTGACCGCGATGGAGCCCCCGGTCGCATACGACGCGGAGTCGGTGCGCGAGGAGAAGGTGCAGGTGCTGCGCTCCGTGGGCGCCCTCTCCACCGACGAGGTCGCTGCCCGCGTCGTGCGCGGGCAGCACGGCGCGGGGACGATCGACGGGGAGCCGGTGGTGGGATACCGCGAGATCGAGGGCGTCGGTCCAGAGTCCGCCACCGAGACGTTCGTGGCGCTCGATCTGCGGATCGAGAACTGGCGCTGGGCCGGGGTTCCCTTCTACGTGCGAACCGGCAAACGACTGGCGCGGACGGTGACGGAGATCGCGGTCCACTTCAAGCGCACGCCGCATTCGATCTTCCGCCACACCGACGCCGCCGTGGAGCCGAACGTCCTCGTCCTGCGCTTCAAGCCCGACGAGGGGATCGGCGTGACGTTCTCGGCCAAGGTCCCGGGCGAAGGCATGCGGACGTCCACCGTGCGCATGGACTTCGATTACGAGGAGGCGTTCGGGGTGGAGCTGCCGGACGCCTACGAGACCCTGCTCCTCGACGCCATGCAGGGCGACCAAATGCTCTTCACCCGCGCCGACGAAGCGGAGGCGCAGTGGCGCGTGGTGGCTCCCATCCTCGAGGCGTGGGAGTCGGGACCCCCGGAGGAGCTCCCGATCTACCCCGCCGGCAGCGAGGGGCCGGACGAGGCCGCCGAGCTCCCCGCGCGCGCCGGCCACGCATGGCGGCCGCTGGCGGGAGCGGACGAGACCAAGCCGGCGGACGGCGCGCAGTCGTAGGCCCGTGACACCGCGACTCACGGTCCACGCGAACGTGACCGCGCTCCACCAGGACGCGGCCGCTCGGTTCGTCTCGGCCGCGGCCGAAGCCTCCGCCGCGCGAGCGCGCTTCGATGTCCTCCTGACCGGCGGCTCGACCATTCCTCCCGTCTATCAGCGGCTCGCCGCCGAGCCGCTCCGTTCGCGGGTGGCGTGGGATCGGGTCCATGTGTGGTGGACGGACGAGCGGTGCGTGCCCCCCGACGATCCGCGCAGCAACTACGGCGTGGCCCGCGAGGCGCTCCTCGACCGCGTTCCGATCCCCTGCGAGCAGATCCACCGCATGCCCGGCGAGGACCCTAATCCCGAGCGCGCGGCCGTGCTCCACGAAGTGACTCTTCGGCGTGAGCAATCGCTCGCCCGCGGGGAGATCCCCGGGTTCGACTTCGCCTTTCTCGGCCTCGGCGGCGACGCCCACGTCGCGTCGCTGTTTCCGCGCGCCGCCACGATCGGTCTGGAGGACCGCCTGGTGGCCGCGGTAGGGAGCGCCGACGCGGAGATCCCGGATCCCGTCGTGGACCGCCTGACCCTCACGCTTCCGGCCCTGAACGGAGCCCGGACAGCGGTGTTCGTGGTGGCCGGGCAAGCCAAGGCCGCGGCCGTCCGTGCCGTCCTCGAGGAGCCGCGCGACATCACGCTTCGTCCGGCCCAGGGGATCGCTCCCGCTGGCGGGCCCGCCGATTGGATCCTCGACGGGGCCGCCGCCGCGGATCTTCGATGATCCCCGGTACGGGGACCGCGCACACGTCGTTCCTCGTCGTCGGCGCCGGGCCGTTCGGACTCGCGATGGCGGCCGAGGCCGGCGAGCGGGGCATCGATCACCTCGTGCTCGGGAAGTCGATGTCCTTCTGGAGAGAGCACATGCCGGCGGGCATGGTGCTTCGCTCCGCCGGGGATTGGCACCTGGATCCCGCGGGTCGGGACACGATCGAGCGCTTCCTGTCCACGCGCGGCCGGATTCCTTCCGACGTCGAGCCGTTGTCGCTGGATCTCTACCTCGAGTACGCGTCCTGGTTCGAGGAAACGAAGGGAATCCACGTTCGATCCGTTCGTGTCGTGCGGCTGGACCGTAGCGGCGACCGATTCGCGGCCACCCTCGACGACGGCTCGGTCGTGACGGCGGAGCGGGTCCTTCTCGCCCTCGGGTACGCGTCGTTTGCGCACGTTCCCCGCGAGATCGCGGCGCTCGTCCCTTCCGAGGCGCGCTCGCATACCAGCGACTGCGTCGCGCCCGGCCGCTTTGCCGGCCGGCGCGTCCTGATCCTGGGCGGCAGGCAGAGCGCCTTCGAATGCGCGGCCCTGATCGCGGAGGCGGGTGCGACCTCGGTGCACGTGTCCTACCGACACGACACGCCCTCGTTCGCCGTGTCGGACTGGTCGTGGGTCGAACCGACCCTGGATCGGATCGAGAGCGAGCCAGCCTGGTATCGGGGTCTGCCGCGAAGCGAACAGGAGGCGTTCACCGCGCGCTTCCATGCGGAGGGCCGGCGCAAGCTGGAGCCCTGGCTGGGACCGCGGGTGGAGCACCCGGCGATCACGATCCATCCCCGGACGCGGGTCGGCGAATCGCACCGGCGAGGCGCCGCGCTGCTCGTGCGGCTGGATTCGGGCGACACGGTCGAGGTCGACCACGTGCTCTTCGCCACCGGCTACCGCGTCGATCTCGGACGGATCCCGCTGCTGGCCGCCGGGAACCTCCTCCCCGGCATCGAGCTTCGCGACGGCTTCCCCGTCCTGGACGATGCCCTTCAGACGACGGTGCCGGGACTATTCGTCACCAGCCTGCCCGCGACCCGGGACTTCGGTCTCTTCTTCGGCTTCACGGCCGCCGTACGCGCCTCCGCACGCATCGTCGGCCGCGCGCTCTAGTGTGCCGCCCGACGGTGCGCGCCGCTGTCGTGCGCCAGCACGCGGTCGACCCACGCCGCCACTCTCGGTCGCTCCGTCTCGATCCGCATGCGCTCGTCGAAGAAGCGGTAGATCTCGCTCGCCTCCACGAACGCGCGCGGCGGCCGGGCGGGGATCAGGTTGCATCCCAGGATCACGTCGTACAGGGACATCGACGTCCCGACCAGCCAGTCCCGGTCGGAGAGCCGCGCCTCGAGCCGCGCGAGGGATTCGACCAGCTCCGTGCGGGCGGCCGCGATCCGCTCTCCGTCGCGCTCCTCGGGCGGCTTCCGGATCTCCGGCTGGACACTCCACTGCGCGCGCTGGATATCCGGCGTCACGTTGGCGAGCAGGACCTCGGCGGTGAGGATGTCGTCGCGCGAGTCCGGCGTGAGCGTGGGCGCCTCTCGATAGTTCGCCTCGAGGTAGTGGAGGATCGCGGCCGAGTCCCGCATCGTCACCGCGCCATCGAGCAGGATCGGGACCAGCGGCCAGCCACCCGCGCGCACGATCGGGTCGCGGTCGGCCCCGTACATCTCCTCGGTCTCGTACTCCAGGCCCTTGTACTCCAGGGCGATCCGGACCTTCACGGAATTGGGGGAGCGGTGGAATTCGAGCAACCGTCGCACGCCGCCCAATCTAGGCCGCGACCCCCCGCGCGCCCGCTGGCAGGTCGATTCCCCGGCCGGTAACATCGTGCCCATGGACCATCGGCTGACGTTGACCCAGCACCTGCTGCGGGAGGTCGAGCAGCATGCGCCCGGCGGCGGGCCCGTGGCCTCGATCCTGGCCCAGATCGCCACCGCCTGCAAGGAGATCCGCGCCGAGCTCGCCGAGGTGGGTCTCGGGAGCCTGGCCGGCATGAAGGGCGGGGTGAACGTCCAGGGCGAGGCGGTCCACAAGCTGGACTGGTACGCCAACGAAGTGTTCACCAAGCACTTCCGCGGATCGGGCCTGCTGTGCACCCTGATTAGCGAGGAGATGGAGGACATCTACCATCTCGACGAGGACTGCCCCCGTGCCGAGCACGTCCTGTGCTACGACCCGATGGACGGCTCCTCGAACCTGGACGTCGACGGCGCCGTGGGGACGATCTTCGGAATCCGTCGGAAGGCGGGCGGCGACGCGCACGGCCAGCCGGCGGAGGTGTTCGAGCCGGGCACCGAGCAGGTGGCCGCCGGCTACGTCCTGTACGGCCCGCAGTGCATGCTGGTCTACGGGGTGGGCGGGAGCGTCCATGGCTTCACGCTCGACACCGCCGTGGGCGAGTTCTTTCTCAGCCACCCCGACATCCGCATGCCCGAGCACGGCAAGGAGTACTCCGCGAACCTCGCACGGCTCGGCGCGTGGGACCCGGCGTTCCGCGAGTTCGTGCGCCGACATTCCCATGGCGGCGCATCCGACCGCGCCTACTCGCTGCGCTACATCGGCGCCCTGGTCGCGGACTTCCACCGGGTCCTCCTGCGCGGGGGCGTGTTCCTGTATCCCGGCGACGCGAAGAACCCGAACGGCAAGCTGCGGCTGCTCTACGAGGCCGCGCCGCTCGCGTTCCTGGCCGAGGCCGCCGGAGGCGCCGCCTCGGACGGGCGGGGCCGGATCCTCGAGCTCGTCCCCGACGGCCTGCACGTCCGCACCCCGCTGGTCATCGGCAGCCGCTACGAAGTCTCCACCATCGAGAGCCTGCTCGCCGGCGATCGCCGGACCGAGCTCACCGCACCGAAAGGAGCATCCGCATGACCCATCATGACCGGGTGAGCGAGATCCTCTCGTACTATCCCAGCGAGAGCCCCGCCGTGAAGGCCAGCCTGGCGCGCCTGCTCCAGCAGGGGCGGCTGGCGGGCACCGGCCGGCTCGTGATCCTGCCCGTCGACCAGGGCTTCGAGCACGGCCCGCACCGCTCGTTCGCCGTCAACCCGCCGGCGTACGACCCCGAGTACCATCCGCGCTTCGCGCTCGAAGCCGGCATGTCGGGCTATGCCGCCCCGCTCGGGTTCATCGAGGCGATCGCGGGCAACTACGCGGCGCATCTCCCGCTCATCCTGAAGCTCAACAACCACGATCTGCTATGGTCCGACGACGATCCGATCCCGGCGGTGACGGGATCCGTCGAGGCCGCGGAGCGACTGGGCTGCGTCGCGATCGGCTACACGATCTACCCCGGCTCGGCGAACCGGCAGGAGATGTACGAGAACCTTCAGTTCCTGGCCGAGCAGGCGAAATCCGCGGGCCTGGCGGTCGTCGTGTGGTCGTACCCCCGCGGCTCGGGGATCACCGACGCGGCGGGAGAGACCGCGCTCGACGTCTGCGCCTACGCCGCGCATCTCGCCTGTCAGATGGGGGCTCACCTGGTCAAGGTGAAGCTCCCCTCCGACCACCTCTACCAGGACAAGGCGAAGAAGGTCTACGAGGAGCTGGACGTCCCGCGCGCCAGTGTGGCGGAGCGCGTGGCCCACGTCGTCCAGGCGGCGTTCGCCGGCAAGCGGATCGTGATCTTCAGCGGCGGCTCGAAGACCGGCTCCGAGGCATTCTTCGACGACATCCGCGGGATCCGCGACGGCGGGGGCTTCGGCTCGATCATCGGGCGCAACACGTTCCAGCGTCCGTGGGACGACTCGCTGGATTTCATCGGCAAGGTGATCGACATCTACGCCGGCCGCTGAGGGGCTTGCACCGGGCCGGCCCCGGCACCGATCACAGCACGTGGATCGCCACCTGCGACAGTAGCCACGCGCAGAGCAGCGCCGCGTAGGTTCCGATCACGTAGCCCGCGACCGCCATCAGCACGCCCAGCGGCGCCATGGCCCGGTGGTAGACGGTGGCCACGACCGGCGCGCTCGCGGCTCCGCCCACGTTCGCCATCGATCCCGTCGCCACGAAGAACAGCGGAGCCCGGATCCAGCGGGCGGCGAGGAACAGGATCGCCACGTGGATCGCGATCCAGAGCGCTCCGGTGGCCAGGAACATGGGCGCGTCGAGGATCGCGCGCAGATCGCCCCGCGATCCGATCGCGGTCACGAGGATGTAGAGCGCCAGCGTCCCCAGCGTGGACGCTCCCGCACCCTCGAGGTCCGACACTTTCGTGAAGGAGAGCGTCAGACCGAGGGTCGTCACGAGAATCACCGCCCAGGTCGTGTGGGAGATGATCTTCGGATCACCGAGCTCCGGCAGCGCGTCCCCGAGGACGACCGTGAGATAGGCGCCGACGAACCCGATCCCCGTGATCAGGGCCGCGTCGCGAATGGCGAGCGGGCGGCGGGTGGCCGCGCTCTTCTCGGCCAGCGCCACGTTCGTGGCCTCGATGAGCCTCGTGTCGGCCCGGTTCCAGCGGTCGAACCGCGCCTGCCAGCCGGACAGGAACAGCAGGACCGCCATCCAGCCGTAGCCGACCACGGTGTCGACGACGATGATCGGGCCCAGCATCGCGTCGGGGGTCTCCACCGACTCGGCGACCGCGACCAGCTGGGCGCTCCCGCCGATCCACGACCCCGACAGCGCCGCGAGCCCTTTCCAGGCGTCGGGCGGCAGCCAGCTGCCGAACGCGGCGAGCGCGATCGGACCCCCGATCACGATCCCCGCCGTCCCCGCCAGCATCATCACGGTGGCCGGCTTGCCGAGCTTCAGGAGCGCGGGCACGTCGACCGTCATCATGAGGAGCAGCAGCGCCACTGGCAGCACGTAGCGGGTGATCCAGTCGTAGGCCGGCGAGGCCGCCGGCAGGATCCCCAGGCTCGTGGAGAGCATGGGAAGCATGTAGGCCCACAGGATCGGGGGGAGGAGCTCGAAGAGCCGCGCCAGGCGGGGAACGCCGGCGAGGGCGTAGATCGCCGCCAGGACGCCCGCCAGGTAGACGAAGACGCCGGTCGGATCCGTGATCACCGGGACCCGATCCGCCGCGCGCCGGCGACGACGCTCAGCCGGGGAACCGCATCCACCCGCTCCCCGGCGCGGCGCCCGGACCGTAGCAGAGCAGCTGGAAGAGGACGAACCCCAGGGTCAGGAAGACGAGCAGGGCGAGGAGCGCGAGCAGAGTCCCGCAATTGAGCCAGCGGGGCACTCAGCGCCCCGCGCAGGCCTGCCCCGCCCTCACCGCTTCGGGGCGTCCGACTTCCCGAGCTTCGTTCCCCCCGGCTTGCGGCGTCGACGACCCGTCAGGATGTAGTTGACGTCCAGGCCCGCGTCGGCCGAGAGCTCCGCCAGGAACCAGAACGCCTTCGGCACGCGGCCGCTCTCGTAGCGGCTGATCATCTGTTGCGTGTACTTGGTGATCTCCGCGAGCTGGGCCTGGGTCAGCTCGCCGCGGGCCCCGCGCAGACGCTCGGCGACCCCTTTCTTGAATTCCTTGAATGTATCCTCCATTCACCCTCCCTGAGAATCCGCGTGTTCATGAAAACGATGAGGAATGCCGGGGAAATCATAGCCACGGCGCGGCCCGAACGCCATACACGGTGACGCGCGTCAACAACCCCAATAATAGCCCTCGTAGATGCGTTGGTAGCCGCCGCCGCGCTCCACCCAGATGTCGAGATGCGCGCCCTCGTATTCGCGGGCCTCGAGCAGCAGGATCGTGGGGTGTTCCGAACCTCCCGTCGACAGGGCGGCGACCGGGCGCCACGCGGCGGTGGGGATCACCGCGGTGGAAGGCTCCGGCGCGATCCACGACACCCGCTCCCATCCGCTTCCGGCTCGGCGGAAGACGAGCGCGGCGGCGCGCTGCGAGATCCCCAGCCCCTCGTTTTCCTCGGGCCACGCGAGCGCGACCCAGACGGCGTCCGGACCGAGCGTGGCCCAGTCCGTCGACGCCGGGACTCCCGCGCCGGCCACCAGGTCCGTCGCCGCGGCCGCGGCCATGCTTGCGAGCGCGGCGTCGGGCTCGAACGGCCCGACGGCCACCCAGGAGGCGTCCGGGCGACTCCCGCTCGGAGCCGCGATCCGTCCCGCATCGAGGAGCGGGCCCGGCCGGCCCGCGGCACGCGCGTCGAGGATGCCGACGCGGTGGAGCTCCCCGCCGCAGACGTTCTCCACGGAATCGATGGCCGCGACTCGCACGGCGGTCGCCGAATCGCCCAGGAGCCAGGCGGTGGACGCGGAGGTGAACCCGGGCGAGCCGACGGGGGCCTCGACCGCCCAGCGCCGCGCGTCCACCGGATAGGCGGGCCGGAGGAAGACCGGGGAGACGCCGCCCAGCGCGCGCCCGTAGTGAGCCCAGAGCCGGGACGGGACGAGGCGCTCGGCGGGGATCCAGCCGCGACGGTCGTCCCAGGTCGCCACCCGGACCCACGCCTCCCCGCCGGCGGAATCGGGGATCGCCTTGAGGAGCCCCCCCGCCGGCACCTCGGTGACGCCGGGGGAGGATTCGTCCGGCTCCAGGTGGAGCGGTCCGGCGCGGAGGACGACGACCCGCTCCTCCGACACGGAATCGACCGCCGCCGGAGCTTCCTCGCCCGGTGGCGGCGCGGGGGTCGGGGACCCGCCGCAGGCCCACAGCCCGGCGACGGCGAGGACGGAGAGGACGACACGCACGGGCCGGATTCTCGGCGGCGGGGGCCGGGTGGTCAAATGCGACCTATCTTGCGGCCCCATGATGGAGCGCATCGATTCCTTCGTACATGAGCTCAAGCCGCTTTCCATCGAGCGCGACCGCGCCTGGTGGGATGCCTCCGTGACCGGCGAGGAGAGGCACTACCGGCGCCTGGAGGAGTCCCGCAATTGGATCGACCGGCTGTACCGCGCGCCGGACCTGTTCGAGCGGCTTCAGGAGGCGCGCGCAGGCGCCACGGATCCCGTCGAGCGACGTCGCGCCGAGCTCCTCTACCTCGAGGCCCTGCCTCGCCAGGTGGACGCCGCCCTCAGCGAGCGGATCAACCGGCTCGCGACCGGGATCGAGCGCGACTTCTCGACTTTCCGCCCCGTGGTCGGCGGCGCGCGCCGCACGTTCAACGACCTCGAGATCGCGCTCGGCACCGAGCGGGAACCCGCCGCGCTCGAGGCCGCGTGGGACGGCCTCAAGTCGGTCGGCCCGGTCGTCGCCGGGCGCCTGGACGAGCTCGTCCGGCTGCGGAACGAGGCCGCGGAGGCGGTCGGCTTCCGGGACTTCTACCACCTCAAGCTGGGGCTCGGGGAGCAGGATCCCGAGCGGATCGACGGGTTCTTCGATCACCTCGAGTCGCTGACCGAGGCGCCGTTCCGCGCGCTCAAGTCGGACCTCGACGAGCGGCTCGCCGAGATCCACGCGATCGACGCGTCCGAGCTCCGCCCCTGGCACTACCAGAACAGCTTCTTCCAGGAGATGCCGGCGGTCTACGGGCTGGACCTCGACGACGTGTATCGCGCAGAGGACGTGGTCGAGGTGGCGCGGCGGTTCTTCGCCGGGATCGGGCTCGAGGTCGGGCCGATCCTCGCCCGCTCGAGCCTCTACGAGCAGGAGGGGAAGGACCAGCACGCGTTCGCCACCGACATCGATCGCGAGGGAGACGTGCGGATCCTGCTGAACCTGCGGCCCAACGAGCGCTGGATGGGCACCAC
>Ga0299913_10005095_pt1 | contig 11157 bp, 9 predicted proteins | sample RVTome_9_FD_201360 | JGI IMG/M metagenome (GOLD analysis project Ga0299913, IMG submission 201360) | Soil microbial communities from uranium-contaminated site in the Upper Colorado River Basin, Wyoming, United States - RVT155D38 (version 2) ... | reverse complement strand
TGACCCACGTGCGACGGCGGGCGTGTTTCCGAGTCGCTCGCCGACCATCCGCATCACGTTCGCGACCGTCCGCTTCGCCTCGCCGTCGGTCTCCGCGACGCCGTGCTCGGCGAGCGCGATCGCCGCGGTGATCGTGCCGCCCCACGTGCGGAAGTCCTTGGCTGTGAACTCCTCCCCCATGTGCTCGCGGATGTAGTCGTTGAGCACCGCGCCGGTGAGCATGCACGAGTCGCCGTTGCGGCCGTAGCGGAAGAGGCGGGCCCCACCCGGCTGCGCGAGCAGGTCCTTGATCGCCTCGGCGAGCTCGGTGTCGACGACCGTCGTCCGCACCTGCACGCGGTGCTTGGCCCGAAAGCGGAAGGTGACGCGCGTCCCGCGCACCGAGACGTGCCGCCGCGTCAGCGTCGTGACGCCGTGCGTCCGCGAGGTCTTGGCGTACCGGTCCGAGCCGACGCGGAACCAGGCCATGTTGATCAGGCGCACGGCGACCGCGCAGACGCGCTCGCGCTCGTACGGATCGGCCGCGGTCATGTGCTCGCCCATCGCCAGCCGCAGCTTGGGCAGCGCCTCGGCGAAGCGGACGAGCTTGTCGAACTTCGCCTGCTCCTGCCGGGCGCGGAACTCCGGGTGGTAGAGATACTGGCGGCGTCCCGCCTTGTCGACGCCGGTCGCCTGCAGCTTCGCGTTGGGGCGCGGCGAGATCCAGACGTCCTTCCACGCAGGCGGGATCGCGAGCGACTCGATCCGCTCGACCTTCGCGGGGTCGTCGATGCGGTTGCCGCGTGCATCCAAGTAGCGGAAGCGCTTTCTCGACCCCGCGCGCCTCCAGCCACCCTTGCGCGCCACGAGGGCGGCATACCCGGTTCGCGCGAGTATCATCCGCCGCCGGATGGATCCGCGGACGATCGTCGTGCTCGAGGGGGACGAGACCGGGCAGGAGCTCCTCGAGGAGGGCCTGCGCACACTCGCGCCGGACGTGATCGGGATCGAGCTCGCGTTCCCGCGTTTCGACCTCTCGCTCGCCCACCGCCGCGAGACGAAGAACGCCGTCGTCAGCGAAGCCGCGCGCGCGATCCGGGAGCACGGTCTCGGGCTGAAGGGGGCCACGATCACGCCAGAGACGCGCGGCGACGTCGGCTCGCCGAACCGGATCCTGCGCGAGGAGATCGGCGGGCAGGTGATCGTGCGCACGGGCCGCCGGATCCCCGGAGTCGTGCCGCTCGGCGGCGTCCACGCTCCCATCTCCGTCGTCCGGATGGCCGTCGGCGACGCCTACGGCGCGAAGGAGTGGCGGGAGGGCGAGGGCGAGGACGAGGTCGCCTACCGCACCGAGCGGATCGAGCGCAGGATCTGCCACGGCGTGGCCGAGTTCGCGTTCCGGCAGGCCGAGCGGATGGGCGCGAAGGTCTTCGGCGGGCCGAAGTACACGGTCAGCCCGACCTACGAGGGGATGCTGAAGGAGGAGATGGACGCGGCCGCCGGTCGGCACCCGGACGTGATCTACGAGCCGCAGCTGATCGACGCCACCTTCGCGCTGCTGCTCGCGCAGGCGGGCGCGCCGCTCGTAATCCCGGCCCTGAACCGCGACGGCGACATCCTCTCCGACCTCGTCCTGCCGCTCTTCGGCTCGATCGCCGGCTCCGAATCGATGCTGGTCGCGTTCGACGAGAGCTACGTGCCGCGGGCGCTGATGACGGAGGCCGCGCACGGCACGGCGCCGTCGCTCTTCGGCAAGGACGTCGCGAACCCGATGGCGATGATCCTCGCGGGCGCGGCGCTGCTCTCGCACGCCGACGAGGAGGCACAGCAGGCAGGTAGGGCGATCCGGGAGGCGTGCCTCGAAACGGTCGCAGAGGGCTGTCGGACAGCCGACCTGGGCGGGCACGCCGGCTCCCGGGAGTTCACCGACGAGGTGATCCGCCGCATCAAGCAGAAGCTCGAGGTCTGGTCATCGCTCTAGAGGCTTGGCCGGACGCCGCGCGCCTCGTCGGCCGAAGGTTCCCTTCCTGGCCGCGCGCGCCGGGCCGTAGAGTTCGGTCTCCGTGAGGGTCGCAGTCCCAAAAGAGAGCGGCGCCGGCGAGCGGCGCGTCGCGCTCGTCCCCGACTCCATCGGGAGGCTCGGCGGTTCCGGCTTCACCTTCGCGGTCGAGCACGGCGCCGGTGCCGCCGCCGGGTTCGCCGACGCGGAGTACGCGGACTCGGGAGCCGACGTCGTCTCGCGCGCCGACCTGCTTCCCGGTGCGGCCGCGGTCGTGCGCGTCGGGCGGCCGACGGCGGAGGAGACGCTCGAGCTCGCGCCGGGAACGGTGCTGATCGGCTTTCTCGCCCCGCTCACCGAGCGGGAGGGCGTGGAACGCCTGGCGGCCCGCGAGGTCGTCGCGTTCGCGATGGAGTCGATTCCGCGGATCACGCGCGCACAGGCGATGGACGCGCTCTCCTCCCAGGCCACGGTCGCCGGCTACAAGGCGGTCGTGCTCGCAGCCGACCGGCTTCCCCGGCTCTTTCCGCTGCTGATGACCGCGGCCGGGACGGTCGCACCGGCTCGCGTGCTCGTCCTCGGCGCCGGCGTTGCCGGCCTGCAGGCGATCGCGACCGCGCGGCGGCTGGGCGCGGTCGTCTCAGGCTTCGACGTCCGCGCTGCGGTGCGCGAGCAGGTCGAGAGCCTCGGTGCCTCGTTCCTCGACCTCGGCGTCGAGGCGGCGGAGACCGAAGGCGGGTACGCCGCGGAGCTGACCACCGAGGACGAGGCCCGTCAGCAGGCAGCGCTCGAGCAGCGGATCCCGGAGTTCGACGTCGTGGTCACGACCGCGCTCGTCCCCGGCCGGCCGGCCCCGCGCCTGATCCCGGCCTCAGCCGTCGAGCGGATGCGCGCCGGCTCGGTGATCGTCGACCTCGCCGCAGAGACCGGCGGCAACTGCGAGCTGACGGAGCCCGGCGCCGAGGTCGTGCGCGCCGGCGTGACGCTCGTCGGCTTCACCGACCTTCCCTCGCGCGTGCCGTACCACGCGAGCCAGCTCTACTCGCGCAACGTCACCGCCCTGCTCCAACACCTGGCGCCGGAGGGCGAGCTCTCGCTCGACTTCGAGGACGAGATCACCGCGAGCGCCTGCGTCACGCGGCGGGAGGTGACCGCCTAGTGGAGCCTGCCCTGGTAGTCGAGCTGACGATCCTCGTGCTGGCGATCTTCCTCGGCATCGAGGTGATCTCGAAGGTGCCGACGATGCTGCACACGCCGCTGATGTCCGGTACGAACGCGATCCACGGGATCGTTCTCGTCGGGGCGATCCTCGTCGCCGGCCGCAGCGACGCGGACACGCTGACGCGGATCGTGGGCTTCTTCGCGGTCGTGCTCGGGACGGCGAACGTCGTCGGCGGATTCGTCGTGACCGACCGGATGCTCGAGATGTTCAAGCAGCGCGGGCCGCGGCAGGCCAAGTGAGCCGGACGACGACCGACCTGCTCTACCTGGTCACGATCGTGACCTTCATCCTCGCACTCCGCTTCCTTTCCTCACCGAAGCGCGCGCGGCAGGGAAACCTGCTCGGCGCCGCCGGAATGGCACTCGCGATCGGCGTCACGCTCGCCCACGCGGGCCTCGAGGGCTACGCCCTGATGGCAATCGCGATGGCGATCGGCGCGGTGATCGGCGTCGCCGGCGCGCGCTCGGTGAAGATGACGGCGATGCCGCAGATGGTGGCCCTCTTCAACGGGGTCGGCGGCGGCGCGGTGGCGCTGATCGCGCTCGTGGAGTTCCACAACCTGGCGCCGCTCCCGGAGGGGCTCGACGGCCAGGACTCCGTCGCGATCCTGCTCTCGGCGCTGATCGGCAGTATCTCCTTCTCGGGCTCGCTGATCGCGTTCGGCAAGCTCCAGGAGCTCCTGAGCGGGCGCCCAATCGTCTACGCGGGCCAGCAGTTCGTGAACGGCGCCGTCCTCCTGACTGCGCTCGTGTTCGGCGGGATGATCGTCGCGGGGGCCGACCGCGACAGCTACGTGATCGCGCTGATCGCGGCGGCGCTCGTGTTCGGCGTCCTCTTCGTGCTCCCGATCGGCGGTGCGGACATGCCCGTCGTGATCTCGCTGCTGAACGCATGCACCGGCCTCGCCGCCTCGGCCGCCGGCTTCCTTCTCCACAACAACGTCCTGATCGTCGCCGGGGCCCTCGTGGGCGCGTCCGGCACGCTGCTGACGCTGCTGATGGGCCGGGCGATGAACCGCTCGATCGGCAACGTCCTCTTCGGCGCGTTCGGGTCGGTGCAGGCGGGCGGAGGCCCGGCCGCGGGCGAGGACGGGCGGACGGTGCGCTCGACGACGGCGCAGGACCTCGCGATCATGCTCGGCTATGCGCGCAAGGTCGTCTTCGTGCCGGGCTATGGGCTCGCGGTCGCGCAGGCGCAGCACGACGTGCGCGCGCTCGCGGAGCTGCTCGAGGCGAAGGAGATCCAGGTGCTCTACGGGATCCACCCCGTCGCCGGCCGCATGCCCGGGCACATGAACGTGCTCCTCGCCGAGGCGAACGTCCCGTACGACCAGCTGAAGGAGATGGACGAGATCAACCCGGAGCTGCCGCAGACAGACGTCGTCGTGGTCCTCGGGGCGAACGACGTCGTCAACCCGGCCGCACGCTCCGACCCGGGCAGCCCGATCTACGGGATGCCGATCATCGACGTCGACCGGGCCGCCAGCGTCGTCGTCGTCAAGCGCTCGCTCAGCCCCGGCTTCGCCGGGATCGACAACCCCCTCTTCTACGACCCGAAGACGTCGATGCTGTTCGCCGACGCGAAGAAGGCGCTCGAGGACGTCGCGGCAGCGGTCAAGAGGCTGTAGTCGTGCCGGTTCCGTTCTTCACGGCCCGAGACGTCGAGGCGGCAGTCGCACCCGAGCGCGCCTACGCGGCGGTACGGGAGGCGTTCGTCGCCCACGCCCGGGGCGAGTGGGCGATGCAGCCGAAGCTCTACGTGACGAACCATCCGGCGGGCGACTTCCGCGCGATGCCCGCTCTCGGCGGCGGACACGCGCTGCTGAAGTGGGTCACGTCGTTCCCCGGCAACCCGGCGCGCGGGCTCCCGACGGTGAGCGGGCTCGTCGTGCTCTCGGACGCGGAAACCGGGGTCGTCGAGGCGGTCATGGACGCGGGCTCCGTCACCGCGCTGCGCACGGGCGCGGCAGCCGCGCTCGCGGCGGAGACGCTCGGCGTGCCCGGCGGCCGGGCGGCGGTCGTCGGGGCGGGCGTGAACGGGCGAGCGTGCGCGCGCAGCCTCAAGGCGCTCGGCCGCGAGGTCGTGCTCTGGGACGTCGACGGCGAGCGCGCGCACTCGGTCGCCGCCGCCCTCGGCGTGGGCGTCGCGTCGAGCCGCGAGGAGGCGCTCGGAGCCGAAGTCGTCGTCACCGTCACGCCGGGCAAGCAGGTCCTACTGCCGGAGGGCTCGCTGCGCCCGGGCCAGCACGCGAGCCTGATGGGAGCGGACGGCCCGGGCAAGGCGGAGATCGCGGTCGAGGAGATGCGGCGGGCGACGATCTACTGCGACGAATGGGCGCAGGCGAGCCACGGCGGCGAGCTGGCCGCGGGGGTCGAGACGGGCGAGATCACGCGCGAGGACGTCACCGAGCTCGGCGAGGTGCTGATCGGCGCCGCGGAGGGCCGCCGCTCGCCCGAGGAGATCACGATCTTCGACTCGACAGGACTCGCGATCCAGGATCTCGCAGTCGCGATCGCCGCGTACGAGCGCGCGGGCGAGCTCGACCTGCAGCGAGTCGATCTCTAGAGGCTTGACGTGTATTAGGAGTGCGTGCGCCGCGCGCAGGCGCGCATCCGTGCGTGCTCTCTAATGCGCATCAAGCCTCTAGGCGAGAAGACGCGCCGGCGCCATCCGCTCGAGGACGGGGTGCGGCTCGCCGAGGATCGCCTGCGCGACGAGGTCGCCGCACATCAGCCCGAGCACGTTGCCATGGCCGGAGTAGCCGCCGGCCATCCAGAGCCCGTCGTCCCCGTGGACGCGCCCGACGACCGGCATCAGGTCGGGGACGAGGCCGAAAACGCCCGACCAGCGGTGCGTGATCTCCGGCCGGCGGCCGAGCAGGGCCTCGACGAAGCGCTCGAGCGCTCCCTGGATCCGCTCCGTCGTGGCTTCCGTGGCGGTGAACTCGGAGTCCAGGTCCGCGTCACGGAAGCCGCCGACGATCAGCCGCCCCTCCTCGTTCTGGTGCCAGTAGTCGAAGCCGTGGCGGCCGTAGTGGGGCATCGGGAAGAGGAGCTCCTCGAGCGGCTCGGTCGCGATCATCTGCCCGCGCGTCGGGATGATCAGCCCTTCGAGCTCGCCGAGCAGGCCGCTCGGGTAGCCGTCGGTGGCGACGACCACCGTCGGCGCCTCGAGCGCCTGGACGTCCTCGACCCGGTCGTGCTCCCGGATCTCGACGCCCGCGTCCGCTGCGGAGGCCGCGAGCCTCCGTACCAGCCGGGCAGGCTGGAGCAACGCGTCTGCGGGGTGGAAGAGGGCGCCCGGGAACCTCCCCACGAGGGGTTCCGGGAGCTCGTCGCGCCACTCGGCGTCGAAGCCGTCCTCGCGGAGAGCCTCGTACTCCGCCCGGAGCTCGTCGCGCTCGTCCTCGCCGGCGAGCCGCAGGCTGCCCGTGCGGCGGAACGCGTCGCCGCCGAGCTCGCCGATCCGGTCGACGTACGCCTCCGTCAGGCGCCAGTAGTCCGCAGCCGCGCCGTGGCCGAGCCACTCCCGCGCGCTGTCGTATGCCATCGCCCCGCCGCGCAGGGCAAACCCGCCGTTGCGGCCGCTCGCGCCGGAGGCGATCGCGCGCGCCTCGCGCAGGCGCACGCGCTTCCCGGCACGTGCGAGCGCGAGGGCGCAGGAGACTCCCGTGATCCCGCCGCCGACGATCTCGACGTCGGCCTGGCCGGCAAGAGGACGACTCGCCAGCTTCGGTGCGGGCTCCGCGAGCCAGTACGAGTCAGCCACACGGCGATGCTAACCGGCGGCCCGATAGACGCCGTCCTCCTCTCTGACGACGCCGGTGAGCTCGAGCTCGGTGAGCGCGGCCGCTGATTCCGCCTGCCCGTCTCTCTCGACCGGCGCGAACCCAGGTCGCGCAGTTTACGGAGTCGGCAACAGGCTGGACACGTCCGGCTGACCGTGATATGGGTGAGTGACCCGAGCGAGAGTAGGTCGTATGCGAGGGATGACAGTCGGCGCGGCGCTCGCGGTCGCGGGCGTTGCGGCATTTGTGTCTGCGGCGGCGGCGGATCCGACGACGACGACGACGCTCTACGGCTGCGCGCACGCGAAGAACGGGCTCCTCAAGCTCGTCGAGGAGGGCGAGCCCTGCGACGACGGCTGGGAGGCCGTGGCCTGGCTCGTCGAGGGGCCTCCCGGCGAGCAAGGGACCCAGGGCCCGCCCGGCGACAAGGGGCAGGACGGCGACCCGGGGCCGGACGGCGCCGACGCGGTCGTGCCCGAGACCGTCGAGGTCTCCGTTGGCGACGAGGCGGCGGCCCGCTTCGACGCGGCGAGCCGCACGCTGCACGTTGCCGTGCCGCGCGGCCTCCGGGGCCAGCCCGGCGCGCATGGCCCCGACGGGGATCCCGGCCCCGCCGGCCCGTTCTCGGGGCACTTCGAGAGCCCGGACGGATCGGTGACGATCGAGGTCGACAACGGCGGCATCTCGCTGTCCGCCGGGGGCACCTCGGTCAGGATGTTCCCGGCGGCGCTGGCCGTCAGGTCCTCCGGGACCACAGAAGTCAGAGGGGTGATCACCTTGAACGGCTCGTGCTTCCCCGTCGCGCGCTTGAACGACCCGGTGACGCACCGCCTCCCGCCTCGCCCCGGCCCCCTCCCGCCGATCTGGCTGCCCGCGACGATCGCGGGCGGCTCCACAACCGTCCTTTCCTGCTGAGAGGAGCGACGAGATGACGAAGCTGATCAAGAGCACGCTCGCGCTCGCCGCGCTCGTAGCGGGAGCGGCCGGCATCGCCTACGGCACGGTGTCGGCGACGACCGCGACGAGCCGCATCGACGCCTGCATCGGCCCGAGCGGGCTCGTACGGATCGCGGACGAGTGCCGGCGGAACGAGCGGCCGGTGTCGTGGAACGTCCGCGGCGAGCAGGGGCCGACCGGCCCCAAGGGTGACGCGGGCCCGAAGGGCGACACAGGCCCGGCCGGCGCGGACGGCGTCAGCCTCGTCTCGGCGAGCGCCGAGACGATCGACGCGGGCGAGGCCGCCTCGAGCGAGTTCGATCCCGCCACCGGGCACCTTCACCTGCGGATCCCGCTCGGCCCGCAGGGCGAGCAGGGCGACCCTGGCCCACCGGGCGACGCCGGCCTGCAGGGACCCCCCGGCGAGTTCACCGGCACGTACACGAGCCCGAACGGGGCCTTCTCGCTGACCGTGGCCAACGGCGGCATCCGGCTCGTTGGTCCCAGCGCGGAAGTACGCATCGGCCCAGCGACGACAACGCTGAGCGCGGACCTGGTGCAGCTCCTCGGCTCGCCCATCTCCTTGAACGGCGGCTGCCGCGGGGTCGCGCGCTTCGGCGACGCGGTCGCCCCGCAGCCGACCGGGCCGATCACGACCGCGTCGCTTTCGGTCGTCACCTGCTAGCGAGAAGACACAGGAGGGGCGGCTGGCGCCGCCCCTCCCCTCACACTCCGCACGGTTTCGCCACGGCCGCGGCTAGCGCGGCGTTCTTCGCCCGCTCGATGAAGCGCGCCCGCGAGAGCGGGACCCTAGCGAGCCGCACGGTACGTCCCGTCCGCCTCGACCACGAGTCCCGTGAGCTCGAGCTCGGTCAGCGCGGCAGCCAGCTCGCCGGCCCCGAGCCCCGTCGTGCGCGCGAGCTCGTCCGCGCCCGCCGCGCCCTCATGCACGCGCTCGAACACGGCCGAAGCGACCGGCCCCAGCTCGGGCGCCGTCCGCAGCGGCACGGTCAGCCCGTAGCTCTCGAGCACGTCCTGCGCGCACGTCAGCGGAGTCGCGCCGAGCCGCAGCAGCGCGTTCGACCCCGAGGAGAGCGCGCTCGTGATCTCGCCCGGGACCGCGAACACCTCTCTCCCCTCCTCGAGCGCGAAGTCGGCTGTGATCAGCGCGCCACTCCGCTCGCGGGCCTCGACGACGATCGACGCCGCACAGAGGCCCGCGACGATTCGGTTACGGGCCGGGAACCGCCACGGCGCGGGCTCGACTCCCGGCGCGTATTCGGACACCACGAGCCCGCTCGCCGCGACGTGGCGGGCGAGCTCGCGGTGCGCCGCCGGATAGTCGCGGTCGATCCCGCACCCGAGCACGGCCACAGTGTCACCCGCCGCTTCGAGCGCCCCCCGGTGTGCCTCCGCGTCGACGCCGCGTGCGAGCCCGCTGACGACGACGAGCCCGGCCGAGGCGAGCTCGCGGCCGAGGCTGCGCGAGATCTGGCGCCCGTACGCCGAGCAGGCGCGTGCCCCGACGATCGCGACGGCCGGCCGGGCGAGCAGCGCGACGTCTCCGTCCCCGCGCACGAAGAGCCCGGGCGGCGGGTCGTGGATCGCCCGTAGCAGCGGCGGGAAGGCGGGGTCGGAGCGGGCGAGGAACCGCAGGCCGAGGCCGCGCAACCGCTCGATCTCCGCACGTGCGTCGAAGCGCGCCTTGAACGTGGCGAAGCGGGCGCTGCGCGGCTCGCCGACGAGGTGAGCGTCGTTCGCGGCCGCGAAGCAGGCAAGCGCGAGCTCGCTCACGCCGCCAGATCCTTCGGGGAGCGGTACGCAAGCGCCTCCGCCACGTGCTCGGGAAGCACGGCGTCCGCGCCTGCGAGCGCGGCCGCCGTCCGGGCGACGCGGGCGACGCGCGCGCGGCCCCGCCCCGAAAGCGGCAGCCGCTCTACGGCTCGGCTCAGCAGCTCGTCCGCCTCGGTCGTGCGCCGGAGCGCAGGTCCGCCCAGCCGTGCCCGGGCCACGCGCACGCGCTCGCGGACGGGCGCGGAGGCCTCGGACGGTCCCGCCGCCAGCTCCTCCGCCCTCGACCGGGGCACCGTCACGACGAGGTCGAAGCGGTCGAGCAACGCCTTCGAGAGCTTGTCCCGGAACGAAGCCAGCCGTTGCGGAGAGCACGAGCACTGCGCGGCCGGGTCGCCGCGCCCCGCGCACGGGCAGAGGTTCATGGTCGCGACGAGCTGGAAGCGTGCCGGGAAGAGCGCCTGGCCCTGGACGCGGACGACGGAGACGACGCCGTCCTCGAGCGGCTGCCGCAGCGCCTCGAGCGCCGGCCGCTGGAACTCCGGCAGCTCGTCGAGCAGGAGCACGCCCCGGTGCGCCAGGCTGGCCTCGCCCGGCCGTGGGCCGGGCCCGCCGCCGACGATCGCCGCCGTCGAGGCGCTGTGGTGCGGGGCGCGGAATGGCCGGTGCGTGATCAGCGGCCGCTCGGGCGGGAGCACGCCGGCGACCGAGTGGATCCGCATCACCTCGAGCGCCTCGCGCGGCTCGAGCGGCGGCAGGATCGAGGGCAGCCTCCTGCCGAGCATCGTCTTCCCCGTTCCCGGCGGCCCGGCAAGCAGCAGATTGTGGCCTCCCGCCGCGGCGAGCTCGAGCGCGCGGCGGGCACGCTCCTGCCCCCGCACGTCCGCGAGATCGGGCTGCTCCGGCTCTGCCTCCTCGTCGGGCGGGTCCGCCGGGGGCGGCCGCAGCTCGCCGCGCAGGTACGCGACCGCCTGGGCAAGGTGACGCACGGGGATCGCCTCGACGCCGCCGAGCTCCGCCTCGCAGGCGGACTCGGGCGCGCAGAGGATCCGCTCGAGCCCGGTGCGCCGCGCGCCCTCTGCGACCGCGAACGCTCCGCGCACCGGCCGCACGCGCCCGTCGAGCGCGAGCTCGCCGACCGCGGCGTGCTCGGCGAGACGCTCGGTCGGCACCTGGCGCGACGCGGCGAGGACGGCGAGGGCGATCGAGAGATCGAAGCCGGAGCCCTCCTTCCGCAGCCCCGCGGGCGCGAGGTTGACCGTGATCCGCTTCAGCGGCCACTCGAGCTGCGCGGAGCCGATGCCGCTGCGGACTCGGTGCTTGGCCTCGGCGCAGGCCCGGTCGGCCAGCCCGACGATCGCGAAGCTCGGGACGCCGCCCTCGATGTGCGCCTCGACCTCCACGCGGCGCGGCTCGAGGCCGACGAGGGCGTGGGTGACGGAG
>Ga0299913_10005094_pt1 | contig 11158 bp, 11 predicted proteins | sample RVTome_9_FD_201360 | JGI IMG/M metagenome (GOLD analysis project Ga0299913, IMG submission 201360) | Soil microbial communities from uranium-contaminated site in the Upper Colorado River Basin, Wyoming, United States - RVT155D38 (version 2) ... | reverse complement strand
TCCCCCAGGGCCAGGCCGAGCGTTGGACCCGCACCGAGAACATGGTGACGATGATGGAGGAGTACTTCGGGTCGTGCACCAACCACGGGGAGTGCGAGAAGGCTTGCCCGAAGTCGATCTCGATCGACTTCATCGCGATGATGAACGCCGACTACGTGAAGGCCAAGTTCAAGAATCGAAGGCTGGTATCGCAGAACGGCTGAGCCGCGAATTGGGTCTGGCGACCCTTACGTGGAGGCTCAATCTCCTTACTGTTTCGTCCGATAGGTAGGCACACGAGCACCGGTAGACACGAAAGACGACCGTGGTAGGTTGTCGCCGGGCGTGCTGGTGGGATTTGCGGGGAGCATGACGTCCAGGAAAACCGAAGATCGGGAACGGGGAGCCACCCTCGTGGAGTCGGCCATCGTCTTCGGCCTGCTCTTCCTCACCCTCTTCGCAGTCGTCGAATTCGGTCTCGCTTTCAAGGACTGGCTCTCGGTCTCCCACGGGTCCCGTGAGGGCGCTCGGGCCGGTGCCACGTTCGGCCAGGACCCCGCCGCCGACATCCTCATTCTCCGCGAGGTGGAGGGCGTGATGTCGCCTATTGGTTTCCCTGCAGGCAGCGATGTTCGGATTTACAACGCGTCGCCAGCCGGGGTGTGGTCCGGAGTCGGTACCACCTACAGCTATGCCCCAGGCACTGGTTGTGGGTCAACGGTTACCCCCGCCCTTCCGGGTTGCTGCGATTGGACTCCTTGTCCCGAACCCGGACGACCTACCTATGACCCAGGTCTTGCTCCTGCCTGGCCAACTAGTCAACGAATCGTCGAGGCCCCTGACACTGACCGTCTTGGCGTAGAAGTGACTTACCACCATGTTTGGGTGACCCAGTTCTTCGCGGACACCTCGGACTTCACCACGTCCACCGAGTTCCAATTGGAGCCTGAAGTCTTTGGAGCTGAGACATGAGACGCCTTCGATTTGGACGAGATCGCGGGGCGAGCCTGGTCGAAGTGGGAATCGTCCTACCGATGCTGATCATTCTCGCTGTGGGACTCGCCGAAGTCGGCTTCCTGGTGATCGACTACGTCACCGTGACCAACGCTGCTCGTTCGGGGGCACGCACGGGAGCCACAGCGGCTATGGACGTCGACGCCGACACCTCGATCCTCGAAGTGGTTGAAGAAGACATCTGCAACCTTCGATTCAGTGATTTTGGCACAGTCACTGTCAAGATCTACGAGGCCAACTCCGACGGTTCTGTCCCTGATCCTCCTGGAAGCACGGTCAACGAGTGGAGCAATGCCGGGAGTCTCACGTGTGGATCTGTGGGGCATGGGTTCTCGTGTGACAGCTGCCCATGGCTTCCGGAAAATCGCGACAACACTCCGCCCACCTTCGACGAGTTGGGTGTCGAAATCACCTACACCCACACGAGCATCACCGGACTCATGCCGTGGCTCGACCTCACCTTGACCGAGCGAGCCGTGATGCAACTCGAGCCCAACACGAGGGGATGATTGCCATGAAACGGTTCCAGGCGCTATGGGAAGAAGACAGAGGGTCCGCGATTCTCTTTGTGGCAGGCAGCTTGGTGTTGTTGATGGGCCTCGCCGCCATGGGAACTGACCTAGCGTGGTTCTACTTGAACACCTCTCGTGTGCAGAGAGCCGCAGACGCATCCGCCCTAGGCGGGGTGGTCTGGATGCCCGACGACTTCGGAACTGCTTCCGCGACGGCGCTCAGCATCGCAACCCAGAATGGGTATGAGGATGGGACAGACAACGCCATCGTGACTCCGGCAACCGTCCCCGGCGAGCAGAATCAGATCCAGGTCACAGTCGAGGACACGGTGCCCACCTTCTTCCTGAAGGCACTTGGATTCGACAGTATGGACATCACCCGGAGCGCCGTCGCCGAGTACATCCCACCGTTGAAGCTCGGCAGCCCCAGCAACCAGTTCGGAAACGCCTGTGACCCCGCATATGAAGGTGACCCTGGGTTCCCGGCTGATTGCGGCGACAACTTCTGGGCAAACATCCACGGCAAGTTCACTCACACGAGCTTTGGGGATGCATATGCAGGCCACTGCCAGGGCGGTACGAACGATGACCCAAACTGCCCAGCAAACAGCATCGCCCGCACCTCGGGCTATCTATATGGTATTGAGTCGTCGGGAAGCTTCACACTCCAATTCGTTGATCTGGCATTTCACAATCGGTCCGGCTCGGTGTTGGGGACATCTGACCAGCATCGGACCGGCGATCGAGGTTGCGAGGACGGAAGCTGGCACGGCGGCGCAACAACATCAGCGAGCTGCGGGCCGACGATGATCGTCAATCTCTATGCGCCCGACCCGACTCCTCTCGAGCTCTCCGACAATGGCTCGCCGGTCTGCACCGCAACCGTCCCACCACAGCCTCAGATCGAGGAGCAAGTCGGTGGAAACGGAGTTCCCTATTCATGGCAGACGCCAGACGGAAAGCCATGTTGGACGCAGTCTGGAAGCGGCATCTGGGTAGTGCAGGTTCTTCACCAAGACCCGGGGACCTCCAACGACCGAGCCGGGCTCAATCGCTATTCGGTGAGATCGACCAGCGGGCAAATCTACGCACTCCGGGACTTCTCGATCTACAACAACGCCAGCGGTTCGACGACCTCGTTCCATCTGGCTGAGGTGCCCGACTACTACGCAGGCAAGACATTCGTTGTCGAGATGTTCGATCCCGGTGAGTTCAACGTGGACCCAGACGGGCCGACTGGCCAGCTCCAGATCATGGGAGCGGACGGCACCGTGTTCGACGATGGAACCTGCCGTGTCTTCGAGCGGCCGACCGGGGATCCGGACGGACCTTGGTCCCTGATCAACACGATCAACACGGGCTCGGATTGTCTCGAAGTCACCACCGAAGGCGAGTACAACAACCAGTGGCTGAAGTTCGAGATCGACCTTCCCACGACATACTCCTGCACTACTTGTTGGTGGAAGGTGAACTACGTCTACCCGGGCGGAGCTTCGGTCAGCGACACGACCACCTGGCGGGCGTATATCGTCGGGAACCCGATCCACCTCGTCGGACCCTGACCGACTAAGGCGAAAACGTCTCCATTTAACCTGGCGCCGATGCGCCCACTCCCCGACTACCTGCCTGCCCTGATCACCCCATTCACCCAGCGGGGTGAGATCGACACCAAAGCCCATACCCGCAACCTCCGGGTGCTCGCCGAACGGGGCATCGGGGGCTTTGTCATCGGAGGTTCCAACGGGGAGGGCCCTTATCTCGAGCCTGGCGAGCGGGAACGCCTGATAAAGGCCGGCCGCCGGCGCAAGACCCACTTCATGTGTGGCATCGCAGCCGAGTCGACCCGGATGGCCCTCGCCCAGGTGGCCGAAGCCACCGAAGGTGGTGCCGACAGCCTGCTCGTTCTCACCCCCACAACCCTCACTCGGGGTCGGGACGACGCCGTGGTCGACTTCTATCGGGCTGTCGCCGACCAGGCGAAAATCCCTGTGCTTCTCTACTCGGTGCCATCCGTCACTGGCTACAGCCTCCCGATCGAGCTGGTAGCTCGCCTCTCCAGACACTCCAACGTCATAGGAATGAAGGATTCCAGCGGCGACGTGGTTCGTCTCCAATCGATCGTCGATGCAACGCCTGGCGATTTCGCCCTGTACTCGGGGGCATCCAAGGCCCTCACCGCCGCGATCGCCGTGGGTTGCTTCGGCGCCATCACCGGGAGTGGGAACTACGCACCCGAGCTTGTCCTGGACACCATGGCGCTGGCCCGATCCGACATCACCAAGGCACGGAAGAGCCAGAAGAAGCTGAGTGCGCTGAGCGCCAGTATCGAGGCGTACGGGGTCCCCGGGGTGAAGGCTGCGGCACGAGCCGCGGGACTGGAACCGGGATACCCACGTCAGCCGCTCACCCGTCTCGCTCGCGGCGTGGAGACGTCCATCGCCAAGCTGATTACTTGAGTATTCGCTCAAAGTTGGTGGGCTTGGCTACGATCCAGCTCCATTCGATCAAGGAGAAGGTGTGTCCAAATTCCTCACCGAGGAGTGGGCCCAGGACGTGACAACGGCCCTCAACAGTCACGAAGGGTTCAAGAACGCGATCGGTGCCGCAGACCTCGGCATCCAGTTCGAAGTCGAAGACTCACCCGACGGTGAACGGTCCTACTACCTGAAGTCCTCCGGCGGGACGACCAACGTGGCCGTAGGCGAGATACAGGACGCCGACGTCACCGTCAAGCAGTCCTATGACACCGCTGCCGCCATCTCCAAGGGCGAGCTCAACACCCAGACCGCCTTCATGACCGGAAAGCTCAAGGTCTCGGGGAACCTGGCCAAGCTGATGATGCACCAGTCCGCCGTACAGCAGTGGGGAGCGGCTGTCGCCGACCTCGACGTCGAATACTGACGTTGTCACGGGTGGCGGGGCGCCACATCCAGATTTCCCATGGAAATGTGTTTCCACCCGTGAGATAATGTCCGGCGCGTGGGGTGGGACCTCACATTGGGCAGGCAAAGCTGGGGCGAATGGGACGCGAGACAGATCGTGAGCGGGGAGTAACCCTCGTCGAGGGGGCCATCATCCTGCCCGTCCTCGTCCTCATCATCCTCAGCATCATGGAGCTGGGCCTCGCGTTCAAAGACTTCCTGACCACCGATTTCGCCGCCAAAGAGGGAGCGAGAGTAGGGGCTCTGGCTGGCAACGATCCAGAAGCTGACTGCAACATCGTCCAGAGCATCGTGGCGGGGTACGCCGGGACCGACATCGCCAAGCTGGACTCGATCAAGATCTCCCAGGTCGATTCCAACGGGAACTTGGGTCTGACCAACACATGGACCTTCGCCGGCGACGACCCAACGGACTGTTCCGACTGGAGCGTCACCGAACAATGGCCGAGCATCGGCCGTGATGTCGCTCTCGGCCCATCGGCACAGCTCGACATTCTCGGGGTGACGATTGACACCCGGCATGACTGGGTCACCGGCTTCCCACCATGGCGCGGACAGATCAACATCGAGCGCACGGCGATACAACGGCTGGAACCGGAGGCATTCGAGTGAGAAGACTCTTCAGGAGAGATGAGGGCTTCACCCTGGCCTGGCTGGCCATGATCCTTTTCCTGCTCCTCGCGATGGCGGGATTCGGGACCGACCTCGGATGGATGTACCTCAACACGGTGCGCACCCAGAACGCAGTCGACGCCGCCGCCCTCGCCGGTGTGGTCAACCTGCCCGGCTTCGACCCCGCACCCGACGCCGAGGCGGCCGCCCAGGCCAATGGATACGACCCGGGCGGAGCGGACACCCTCACTCTCACCCAAACCGAGGACAACGAGCTCTACGCAGAACTCACCACTTCGATCGAGCCATTCTTCATGCGGGTGCTTGGCTTCACCCACTTCGACATCACCCGCGAGTCGACGGCTCGCTACATCAAGCCAGTGCCTCTGGGAAGCCCTAGCAACTGCTTCGGAGGCGGTGGCAGTGCACCACCCTGCACGGGAGCGGAGGACTTCTGGGCAGCGGCCTCGGGAAGGAACACCCGCCTAGAGGACGGAGACCCGTACTCCACACTCTGCGACCTCAATTCGGGATCAGGCTGCACGAGCAGCAACGGCGCCTACGCGAGGGGCGGCCTCTACCCGGGCTACTACTACGGGGTCGAGGTGCCCACCGGGAGCAGCGGCCTCCAGGTCGAGATCTTCAACGGGGGTTTCAACACGAGCGGCATCCCGGGGGACTCGAATTTCCCTGGGCCGGCCGGGTCGATCGACACGACATTCACGTTGTACGAGCCGGACACCACTCCTCTGATCCCGCAAGACCATCTCGACGGGACTGCGGGCGGGGTGTGCTCGGAGTCTCCCGGGTCGGGAGCTACCGGATGGGATCAACTCTGCTCGACTGTGGCCAACCCGCAGCCCGGCATATGGCTGGTCCACGTCGAGACGACGAGCAACACCGCGGGAAGCAACAACTTCGCAATCCGAGCGACTGCCTCTCCGACGGCTCCACGTGTCTACGGGATCAACGACATGTCGATCTGGTCCGACGAACTGGTCGGGGCGTCCGAGCTCTATATCGCCGAGGTCACCGAAGAGCACGCCGGAAAGAAGCTCGAGCTCTCCTTCTACGACGCCGGCGACGCCTTCGGCGAGTCCTGGTACCGGGTGATCAACCCCCACGGCGGATCCGCCCAATGCAGTTGGAAGGTGTACACAGCACAGTACCCCGACCCCTCGGCGTCGGAGGTCCCTTCTTTGAGCAGCAGCGGAGTCGAACTCTGCCAGTGGCAGACCCAGGTCACGTCACCTTCATCCCCTGCGGGTATCTACAACAAGCTTTGGATCGTGGCCACAATCGACCTTCCCGATGACCCCGACGACATGTGCGCCGACGACGGCTCACCCGACGACTGCTTCTGGAAGATGGAGCTCGACATCGCCGACCCCACAGAGCGCACAACCTGGCGAGCACGCGTCATCGGCAACCCCGTCCAGCTGGTCCCGACACCAACCACGACATTGCCATGAAACGAGACGAAGGCACGGCCGCTATCGAGATGGCGCTCGCTCTGCTGGTCTTGCTCCTGATCGTCATCGGAACATATGAGTTCGGGACGGCGTTCGCCGACCGCAACGCAATAGCCAATGCCACGCGTGAAGGCGCCCGCGCAGGATCCGCGGCGGGGGACTTCGATGCGGGTGCTGGAGTCAATGCCGATTGTGTTGTGATCGAGGCAGCTGCGGGTGCGTTGCAAGGGATGCAGGGCAACGAGGTCCAGGAGCTGTGGATCTACGAATCCAACGACAGCGGGACCGTGGGCGTCGGAGGGAACGTCCAGGGCTACAAACCGGACGAGGGTGAGGGGGTCGATCTCGTTTGCGCCGGCAACTGGCATCGCATCTTCAGCGCATGGCCTCCATCTGAGAGATCTTTGGGGTCGGGTAAGTGGCTCGGGGTGAAGCTCATCGTCGACCACACCTGGAAGACGGGCTTTGCCATCTGGAACGGGACGACGACGTGGGAGGAAGACGTCATCATGCGGCTCGAGCCGGCCGCCGGCTAGCGCCCGGATTTCTTCGCGAACTCTGTCGATCTCGGGGGCGTATCTTCGTCAACGTCTTGAAAGGCACCCCATCGAGAAAGGACCGAGGATGCCCAAGTACATGGCTCTCATCTACGGCGAGGAGCGCCCCGATGACGAGGGGACACCCGAAGAGCAGCAGCAGGTGATGCACGACTACATGGAGTTCGGGCGCAACGCAGAAGCCGTGCTCCGAGGCGGCGAGGCGCTCAACTACACGTCGACCGCAACCACCGTTCACGTGGAGGGTGGCAAGGGAGGCAAGCCGGTGTTCACCGACGGCCCCTTCGCCGAGACCAAGGAAGCCCTCGGCGGGTTCTACATGATCGAGGCGGCCGATCTCGACGAGGCCCTGAAGTGGGCCCAACAGATCCCGGGCGCCTGGCACGGCAAAGTCGAAGTACGTCCCGTGATCGAATTCGACGAGAACGGGATGCCCGTCGGGTAGATGCCGGGCGCGTAAGTGGCCCGACCACCGTTCTGTGAACGCCGCGCGAGAAATAGTCTCACCCAGCGTTCACAGAACGGTTTGCCCCTGGCCCAGTAACCCGGATCGGTGGATAATGTCCACGCTATGTGGCGGGGCGAGATTCGTGGGGGGTTGATTCTCTCATGGCTGGTCGTGATGCTGTTGCTCGCGGCCTGTGCCGACGGAGGAGAGACGGGGTCCCCGGACACGGAGGGCGACCCCGGATCGACGACGAGTGCCGACCAGGACCCGCCAGAAGGGACCACCACCATAACGGCTCCGACATCGAGCAGCACCCCGGTCGGTGATTGTCAGATCCCGCCTGGTGAGCCCTTCGTCGAGACCGACTCCGTCGAGCTGACCGACCTCGGCGAGATCGACGGGGTCGGTGTCAAGGCCGCCATGTATCCCCACCCCGAATATGAGGAAGAGCTGTGGTCACAATGGGGTCAGGGGATGGCCCTCGACGACGGCCGATTCTTCTCCGCCATCGGAGACCATGTCGACGTCGACGGCAACTCGTTCGTCTACGAGTACGACCCAGCCACAAACACCCTCACCACCGTGGGCGACGTCCTCTCTTATGTCGACCACGTCCCGGGAACCTGGGGATACGGCAAGATCCACTCCCAGATGGTCCCCGGTCCCTGTGGTGAGATCTACTTCTCCACATATTGGGGGAGCTACCGCGACATCACGTTCGAAGGCAACTACACCGGCGACGTCCTCTTCCGGCTCGACCCCTTCGCCCGGACCCTGCAGCCGCTCGGCGTGCCTGTGGAGTTCTACGGCCAGGCCTCGCTCGCAGCCTACGCCCCGGGCGGAATCGTCTTTGGGGAGGCCATCGACCCGGTTCTCAAGAACGACGACATCGACAGCGGGCCATTCTTCGCCTACGACGTGATCGAAGAGGAGGTCGTCTATACCGGTCCTGAGCAGCCGCATACCGGCTTCCGCAGCGTTCTCGTGGACTCCGAGGGAGTCGCCTACTACTCCATCGGGGGCGGCGAGCTCCAGACCTACGACCCCGCCACAGGGGAAACTGCGATCCACGAGGCGACGATCCCCGGGGAGAGCCTGCGTGCGGTCACGGAGCCCGGGCCTGACGGCTCCATCTATGGGGTGGCCGACGAGACTGACATGTTCTTCGTCATGAGACCGGACGGCTCGGTCGAGGAGCTGGGAGAAGCCCTCGAGTACACAGCGAGCATGGCGCTCGCTCCCGACGGGTCAGCGTTCTACTACATGCCGGGAGCCCACGGAAATGCCCCCACGTTCGGCTCGCCACTGATGCGTGTGGACACCACGACGGGTGAGCAGACCGTCGTCGTCGAGCTGAACGAGGCGATTCAGGAGGAATTCGGTCACGCCGTCGGGGGGACCTACAACGTGGTGGTCTCCCCCGACGGCGGCACCATCTACCTCGGTGTCAACGGGGGTGAGGCCGGCAGCGAGGAGCAAGCCTTCGGCGAGGTCTTCCTCATCGTCCTCGACTTGCCGTGATTGGTCGACTTGCCGTCATCTTCGCCCTGGCCATGCTGGCCGCATGCACGACCACCTCGACTGACGATGGGGCGGCGGACACCACATCAACCCAAGCCACAGGGGCCACCACGACGACCGGTCAGGGTGGTGACACCGGCTCCACAGTCGAGCCTGGACAGCCCGGGATGGGATGCTGGGCCAGTGAGGCCTACGAAGGGCAAGGTGGCCTCCGTTTCGAGGACGTCACCGAGGCAGTCGGGCTTCTCGAACCTCTCACCGGCATGCACGGCCACACCGCTATCTGGAGTGACACCAATGGCGACGACTGGCCCGACCTCTACGTAGGGACCTTTGCCGACCGCGACGTGGAGATTTACCAGGAGCGAGGGGCAGAAGGCCCGGCGCCCGACCGGCTGCTCGTTGGCGTTGACGGCACGTTCACTGTGGACGAGACCATCCCGGAGGCGTTCTCGCGCAGCTCCGGCGGTGTCGGCGCCGATCTCGACAATGATGGCGACCTCGACTTGGTGGTCTCCCGCAACACCGATGAGCCTGAGCCAGGGCAGGCACCGACCCAGATCCTCGAGAACGTCGATGGTGCGCTCTCGGTGGTCGCGGAGTCGGGCATCCCCGAAGGTCTGGGCGGCCGCTCGGTGGGTGTGCTCGACTACGACCAGGACGGCCTTCTCGACCTCTTCATCGCCGAGGATCGTTTCGCCGGCGCGACCAGCGTTCTCTTCCACAACGAAGGCGAACTCCGCTTCATCGACGCGAGTGCAGAAGCTGGGATCCCGGAGGGAGTGCACGGCCTCGGGGTGGCGATAGCCGACTTAGACGGCGACGGGCTATCGGACATCTTCGTCGCCGGCTCGAACCGGCTGTTCATGTCCGATGGGCCCGGGTCGTTCGTGGAGGGTGACTCCTCAGTCTTCCAATGGGAGATCTACAGCGAGGAAGACGACGTGGCCGGGGCCTCGGTGGCCGACGTGAACCGGGACGGCTTGCTCGACCTGGCCCTCGGGCAGCACTTCAACAGCACGGTGGAGGACGGCGAGATGGTCCGTGTCAGGCTCTACCTGAACGAGGGCGACGGCGGCTTCCGGGACGTGACCGAAGAGGCGGGTCTCGAGCCCCTGCCCACCAAAGCGCCCCATGTCGAGCTCAACGACTTCAACAACGACGGCTGGCCCGACCTCCTCACCTCGGCGTCGGCAGACGGGGGACCGGCCCTTTTCCTCCATCAGGGTTCGGAGGGAGACGTGCCCGTCTTCACCGCTCCCGACGGGATGGGCGACCCTCAATACTGGGTGGCGGCACCCACCGTCGACTACGACCGCGACGGGCGACTCGACATCTTCTTGTTGGAGTGGGAGCCGTCACTCCCCTCGATCATGCTGCGCAACGTCAGTGAGACCGGTAAGTGGCTTCAGGTCAGCGTCGACGGCGACAACGGATTTGGCATCGGGTGGCTGGTGGAGGCGATCGACGGGGACACCATCGTCGGCGCACGCGAGATCACCGTGACCCAGGGCTACTCGGCGGGCGTCGTTCCGATGGCTCATTTCGGGCTGGGGGGGTTGGACGAAGTGGACGTGCGTCTCACCCCGCCGGGTGGGGCCGATCCCGTGCTCATCGAGGGGGTCGCCGCCAATCAGCACATCCGCTGGCCCGACGGCTGCTGACACGAAGGCGTTGCTATAGCAAGAGGTCGTGGTTTCCGAGACCTGACGCTATAGCAACGCCTCAGATGAGGCCGAGTTCGCGGACAGCGGACCGCTCTTCCTCCAACTCGGCCACGGAGGCGTCGATCCTCGCACGGGAGTAGTCGTCGATCTCGAGACCCTGGACGATCTGCCATTTCCCATCGCGGACGACGCAGGGGAACGAGGAGATGAGGCCCTCGTGGACACCGTAGGAGCCGTCCGACGGGACTCCCATAGACACCCAATCTCCCTCGGGTGTCCCGTGTGCCCAGTCACGCATGTGGTCGATCGCGGCGTGGGCGGCCGACGCCGCCGACGAGGCACTCCGAGCTGAGAGGATCTCGGCACCCCGCTTGGCGACCTTCGGGATGTACTCGGTATCGATCCACTCGGGATCGCCGACCATGTCCCAGGCC
>Ga0299913_10005093_pt1 | contig 11158 bp, 10 predicted proteins | sample RVTome_9_FD_201360 | JGI IMG/M metagenome (GOLD analysis project Ga0299913, IMG submission 201360) | Soil microbial communities from uranium-contaminated site in the Upper Colorado River Basin, Wyoming, United States - RVT155D38 (version 2) ... | reverse complement strand
CGTTCAGCTGGTCATGAACCGCTCCAACTCCAAGGCCAAGCTCGACAACAAGGAGATCGAAGGCGCCTTGAAGATGGAGATTGCTGCCTCGATCCCCTCCGACGCCGTTGTCGCCGCGTCGGTCAACGAGGGGCGTCCGGTTGTCGAGACCGATCCAAAGTCGAAAGTAGCCAAGGGCTTCGAGTCCGTTGCCGAGCTCATCGCCGGCAAGATTCCCGAGGCGCAGGTCAAGTCCGGTCTATTCGGACGCAAGTAGGGAAGAAGGGGGCCACCGTTGCCATCACTATCTGAGAGAGTCGCACAAGCACGACAGACCGAGACGACCGACCCGTCGGTCAATCGGACCGATGCTATGAGCGAGCTGAGGGGACGGCTTCACTTCAAGGTCGTCGAGGAGCTCGGCCCCACTCTGTATGACCGCGGCATGTCAGACGCCGAGCTACGTCTCCGCGTCCTCGAGATGCTCGAATGGGCGGTCGACCAGGAGCAGGGCCTGCCCCTCACCTCGGCAGACCGTCGCGCCTTGCTCAACGAGATCGCCTCCGACGTCCTCGGCTACGGTCCCATCGACCCGCTGCTCAACGACCCTGAGGTCACCGAGGTCATGGCCAACGGGCCCTATGACATCTACATGGAGAAGTCGGGCCGCATCACGAAGTCGGACGTGCGATTCGTCGACGAAGTGCATTTGCGGAGGATCATCGACAAGATCGTCGGTCAGATCGGTCGTCGTGTCGACGAGGCGACGCCCATGGTCGACGCCCGCCTCCCCGATGGCTCTCGTGTCAACGCCATCATCGCCCCGCTGGCGATCGGGGGCCCGTTCCTGACAATTCGTAAGTTCGCCGTCGACCCGTATCAGGAGGCCGATCTCATCAGTTTCGGCACGCTCACCCAACGTGTCGCCGACTTCCTCAGGGCCTGTGTCCGTGGTCGCCTCAACATCCTGATCTCAGGCGGTACCGGGTCCGGCAAGACCACGACCCTCAACGTGGTGTCGGCCTACATCCCGGGTGACGAGCGCATCATCACGGTGGAGGACGCCGCCGAGCTCCAGCTCCACCAGGAGCACGTGCTCACCCTGGAGTCACGCCCGGCCAACATCGAGGGGCAGGGTGCGGTGGCCATCCGAGACCTGGTCAAGAACACCCTTCGTATGCGGCCCGACCGCATCGTCGTGGGTGAGGTTCGTGACGCTGCCGCCCTCGACATGCTCCAGGCTATGAACACCGGTCACGACGGGTCGCTGACCACGGTCCACTCCAACGGTCCCCGTGACACCCTGTCCCGTATCGAGACGATGGTGCTGATGGCCGGATTCGACCTGCCAGTTCGCGCCATCCGTGAGCAGGTCGCCTCGGCAGTCGATCTCATCGTCCACGTCGCCCGTCTCAAGGACGGGACCCGCCGGGTCACCCACGTCACCGAGGTCGAGGGCATGGAGGGTGAGATCATCACACTCCAGGACCTCTTCCTCTTCGACTACGGCATGGGTGTCGACGACGACGGTAAGTACAAAGGCCGTCTCAAGGCGACCGGGATCCGGCCTACGTTCTCCGAGGAGTTGGAGAACCAGGGCATCCGGCTGCCCGCAGACCTGTTCGACCCGGAGCCGTTCGCCCGGAGAGGCAATTGAGGAGACTTCTGGCGGTCGTCGCCGCCCTATTGCTGATCGCGCTCCCTGCCTGGGCTCAGACAGATGCCGAGGAGATCGAGATCGTAGACATCAACGGCTCTCGCTACCCCGAGGGTGGCCATACCCAGATGGTGATCGAGTTCCGCAACTTCGGCCAGGAGCCCGATGCCGCTGCCGTGGAGGTAACGGCGAACGGTGAGCCGGTCTCCGACCTCGTCGTCGAGCCCGTTGGCTCATCGGCGGTGCCAGTCGGCGTCGTCCTGGTGATCGACACCTCCGGCTCGATGGAAGGTGCACCGATGGCGGCGGCTATCAGCGCGGCGCAGAGCTTCGTCGATCAGGCTCGCGCCGAGGATCGCATCGCCATCGTCACCTTCTCCGATGTGGCGCAGGTCGTATCGGGTTTCACCAACAACAAGGAATCCCTGAACGCCACCCTGGCCGGTCTGACGGCGGCCGGTGAGACCGCGTTCAACGATGCCGTGATACAGGGCTTGGGAATGTTCGACCAGCCAGGCGCACGCGATCTCTTGCCGAACATGATCGTCCTGACTGACGGCGAGGACACCGCTTCGGAGGCGACCGTCGAGGAAGCGCTCGCGGTCGTCGAGGCCAGCGATGTACGCACCTTCGGTGTGGCGCTGGAAGGCTCCGAGTTCAACCCCGACGCCGTCCAACAGGTCGCTACTGCAGGCGGCGGCTTGTTCTTGTCCACGCCGGATCCAGAGGCGTTGTCACAGCTCTACTCACAGATCAACACCGAGATCAGCAACACCCTTGTAGCCCGGTTCGTGTCGCCTGTGTCCACCCCGGGGGAGGTCGACTTCGCCGTTGGATACCAGGGTCTGAGCTCGGAGCAGACCTTCGCCGTCTCCGGCTACGCGGTCACGACGACCACGCAAGCTGGTGCCACCACTACCACGACTCTCGCTCCGTTGACCACGTCCGTTGTCGAGGGTGGGGCAGCGCTCCCGCTCGACACCCTGATCCTGATGGGAGCGGCCGGTCTCGGGCTCACGTTGTTCTTGTTCTTGATCATCCTCTTCGGCCGTGAGGACGAAGACGACCCCGGACGCTTCCAGAAGCGGCTGCAGGCATACGGTCGGCGCGGCGCGGCTCCGAGGGAGGAGGAGGGTAGGTCCTTCCTCGAGCGCATCCCCTTGCTCAACCGCTTCACCCAGGCAGCCGAGGAAGAAGTCAAGCGGCGCGGGCTGCTCTCCGGAGTCAACTCGGCTCTCGAGCAAGCCAACATCCCGGTGTCACCGGGTGAGGCCGTGCTCGGCATGTTCGGGCTCGCCGCGGTGGGCGGGATCCTGGTTGCGATTTTCAACGGGCTGATTACCGGAGTCATCGCGTTCGGTGTCTTCCTCCTGATAGCAATGTTTCTCATCCGCTTCGCCGGCGGTCGGGAGAAACGAAAGTTCGAGAACCAGCTCCCCGACACATTGACGCTGATGTCGACGTCGCTTCGCGCCGGATACTCACTGCTCCAGGCCACCGAGGCCGTCTCGTCCGAGGCCCCCGATCCAACAGCCCGCGAGTTCGGGAGGGCGATCGCCGAGGCGCGGCTCGGGAGAAGTGTCACGGAGGCGCTCACCGGCATCGTCGACCGGACCCAGTCGGGTGACTTCGAGTGGGCCGTGATGGCGATCGAGATCCAGCGCGAGGTGGGAGGAAACCTCGCCGAGGTGCTGCAGACCGTTGGTGACACCATGCGCGCTCGCAACCGCCTCAAGGGTGAGATTCGCGCCCTGACGGCAGAAGGCCGCATCTCCGCATTCGTCCTGGGTTCGCTTCCCTTCGCCATGGGCTTGTTCCTTTGGACATCGAACCGCGAGTATCTGATGCCCCTGATCGAGAGCGGATTCGGCCAAATCGCCATTGGTGTCGGCCTGCTGCTGATGGCAGGTGGCATCTTTTGGCTCAAGAAGATCGTGGATATCGAGATATGAGCGGATTCGACCCAATAACCATTGCCGTAGTGGCCGTTTTCGCACTGGTGCTGTTCGTGGTCGTTTGGGCGGGCATCGGGGTGAGCCGCGCCCGGGAGGACATGGCGGAGCGCCTCGAGTTGTATGGAAGGCAATCTGTCGCCACCGCTCGTGAGGACGAATTGGCCAAGCCGCTTGCCCAGCGCACTATTGGGCCGGTCGTCATCCGTCTCGGTGGCTTTCTCAAGCGGTTCACGCCGGTCGGCTATCTCGAGAAGAAGCAACGCAAGCTGATGCTGGCCGGCTACCCCGGCAATCTCGACGCACCCGCCTTCATCGTGATCAAGCTGTTCGCGACGGCTCTTGGACTGCTTTCCGCGTTTGTCGTCATCGACTTCGGGGGGGACGCGCTGCAGAGGATCGCCCTATTCACGCTGCCGATCGCTCTGGGATTCTTCGGCCCCGACGCCTGGCTGGAGCGAAAGGTCGACGAGCGTCGTCAGGCGATGCTGAGGGCGCTGCCCGACGTGCTCGACCTGCTCGTCATATCGGTCGAGGCCGGACTGGGCTTTGACTCGGCGCTGGCCCGGGTGGTGGGGACGGTTCCCGGGCCACTCTCGGAGGAGTTTTTCCGCATGCTCCAGGAAACCAGGGTCGGTGTGAGCCGTCGCGATGCGATGAGACATCTCACGGAGAGGACCGACCTCGACGAGTTGCGCTCCTTCCTGCTGGCGATGATCCAGGCAGAGGCCTTCGGTGTGACCATCGCCCGGGTGCTGCGTGTCCAGGCCGACGAGATGAGAGTCAAGCGGCGTCAACGAGCCCAGGAGAAGGCGTTCGCCGCACCGGTGAAGCTCGTGTTCCCGCTCGTGTTCTGCATCTTCCCCGCGTTGTTCATCGTGCTGCTCGGCCCGGCGGCCCTGCAAATCGCCGAAGCTTTCGCCTCGACATGACCGCGGCGGCGACGAAGCCGCATGGTCGTCGTCTCTCCATTGCCCACCTGGCTCTCCTGGTCCCGTGGGTGGCGTTGGTCATCGACTCCTGGGACCCGATCCAGGACAATTCCTTCCTCTGGCACGTGCGAGCCGGCACGCTGCAGGCGGACGGCGGACGCGTTCTAACGGCCGACCCCTTTTCTTTCACGATGCTGGGTGAGCCCTGGCTGACTCAGAGCTGGTTGGTGGAACTCGTCTACGGATGGGCCGAGAACCATACCGGACTGGGATTCGTTCCATACATGATCCTGCTGGTCGGCACCCTGACCTTCGTTGCTCTCGGTCTCATCGCATATCGTCACTCCAACAGCGTCCCTGCCACCGTCTTCGTCCTGATCCTGGGCACGCTGGCGTTGATCAGTTTCCTGGTCCCTAGACCGGTTCTGTTCTCGTATCTGCTGATGACACTCGTGATCCTGGGCTGGGGCCGTCCGAGGATGCGCTGGACACTTCCATTCCTGTTCTGGCTCTGGGCCGGCGTCCATGCCAGCTTCGTCCTTGGCCTTGCCTATGTGGGCCTCGCACTGATCATCAGAAAAGAGTGGCGCCACCTCCTCGTCGCAGTCGTGTCCGGGCTGGTCACCTTGGCTACCGCGCATGGAATAGGTGTCGTGACATTCCTCTTGGACTTCGAGGCGAGCAGCGACGCTCTCCAATATCTCAGTGAGTGGCGTCGTCCAGAGCTCCTGGAGCCAGTGTTCCTTCCGCTGGCCGGAGCCATCATCTTCATCGTCATCGGTGCCTTCCGGGACCGGATATTGCCACGGCACCTCTGGCTCATCGCTCCGTTCACTCTGCTCGGGTTGAGCTCGGTGCGGGCGATCCCACCGGCGTTCCTGGCATTGGTGCCGATGACAGCTCTCTCATTGTCAGGTCTCGAGATCGGGTCCCGGGCCGGTCTGCGCCCACGACTCGCCCTTGTCTTCGCCCTGGCAGTTCTCTTGATGCCCTTCTTGCTCGTCGGCGACGGTCAGCTGTCAGAGGAGCGCTTTCCCGTGGAGGCTATGAACTCGCTCGATGATGTGCCCACGTTTCACGACGACATCGTCGGCGGCTACCTGATCTGGGCAGAGGGCCCCGAGCGAGAGGTCTTCATCGACGATCGGGCCGAGCTCTATGGAGCGAGGATGGGGGAGTTCGTGTCGGTTCGTCGTGGTGACAGCCCCTGGGAGCCCGTGTTCGAACGGGACGGGATCGAACAGGCTCTTCTGGGGAGGACCGAAGCATTGGTGTCTGCGTTGACCGGTTCCGGCTGGGCCACCGTCTACGAGGACGAGCACTTCGTCGTTCTTCGACCGGCCTCGTAGGAGGACGACCAAAAGAAAGAGGGCCCATCCGGGCCCCCCTTCTGATAGTTGTTGGATCTTGGGCTAGGCCTGGTTCAGGCCGGAAGCGATATCGCTGAATGTACCCGAGACCTCACGGCCGGCGAGTGCGACGGCGACGAGGGCGATGATGGCAATCAGGACCACGAGGAGCGCGTACTCCACCATGGAGGCACCCTTCTCTTCCTTCATCCAAGTCATTACCTTGGTCCACAGAGCAAGCATTTACCCCTCCTTCTTGGGTCGTCTTACTGGACTTGCATTGGGCAAATTAGCCCAATGCGGCCCGGAGACAATGGGTCTCCGGAACCACATCTAGAACGGTCAGGCATTCCCCACACTTGAGGCGATTTCTGAGTACGTTCCAGAAAGTTCTTCACCGGCTAAGGCGACTGCCACCAGAGCCACGATGGCTATGAGTATGACGAGTAGTGCATACTCGACCATCGAGGCACCCCGGTCTTCAAGTCTTAGTTTCTGAATCAGACGAGTCATCAGTTCTACCACCCTCTTCTGGCTGATGACATCGTATGACCCGTTGCCAGAATCGCTCATAGGTCGTAGGGCTTATTGGTCGATGACCGATCAACTCGGCCGGGCAATCCCGAGTCTGATCGCCTCGATGGCCGCCTGGGTTCGGTCACTCACTGCCAGTTTCTGGAAAATCGCGGCTAGATGGTTCTTGACGGTCTTTTGGGAGATGTAGAGCCTGTCTGCCAATTCATCGGTGGCGGACACGCCGACAGCCAGTAGTTGCAGAATCTCCCGCTCCCTGGGGGTCAGAGATGCGGCACCAGGGTCGAGTTCGGCCTCACCATAGGTCTCGAGCAGATCATCTCGCTCGTCGTCGGTTAGCTCGATGAGACTCTGTCCGTCGGCAACGGCTCGGACCGCCGCCGCGAGGGTTGCCAACGGAACACCTTTGGAAAAGAACCCCCGGGCACCTGCCTTGGCGGCGCGTTGTCGCTGTTGATCGTCGGCGTGCATGGACACCACGATCGCCTTGGTCTTCTTGCCTAGCGACGAGATGGCCTCGATCCCATCTCCTCCCGGCATCTCGATGTCGACGATGGACACTTCAGCAGGTTGGTTGTCGAGACTCGCTTCGAGATCCGGACCTGAGTTGACGACGCCTACGACTCTCGTGTCAGGAAGGCTGTTGAGCGCCTGACTGAGGCCGTCAGCAAACAGCTGGTGATCGTCGGCGATCATCACGCGGATCATTTGGACCCCCATTCAACTGTTACTGCGGTCCCCACCCCCGTCTTTGAGTCGAATTTGATAGTCGCCCCGACCTTTGTTGCCCGCTCCCTCATCCCCACCAATCCGAAATGCCCGTCCGGTTCGTGCGCAGGGTCGAAACCAGCTCCATCGTCCACAATCGAGCACGAGCCGAATGATCGGTCGATCTGACCGGAGATGACGACCATCGTCGCCCGTGAGTGTTGATGGGCATTCCGCGCGGCCTCAGTGATGATCGACGTGAGATCGCCGATCTGCGCTGGGCGAGGCGGACGTCTCTCTTCGAGATCGACCACCACCGGCGGCCCGCCTTCGAAAGATGTCGTCGCCTGCAGGATCCTCGCGGTCAACGTCGGGCCCGGTGTGTTTCTCAGGTCGGCTACCGATCCGCGGACATCCTCGACCAGTTTTGTGACGTTAGATCTCAGAACTTGAAGGTCAGCCGCCACTTCGGGATGGTCGGCCTGTTGCATGGCTGTCATATCGAGTGCTAGCCCGAGCGAAGCGAGCGAGGGGCCGATCTCGTCGTGCATCTCCCTCGCCAGTCGTACGCGCTCCTCTGCAACTGCTGAACCGACGATGTCCTGGAGGAGTCGCATGTTGGCGAAGGCGACGCTCACGGGATGGATTATGGCCGCCACCTGGGCGAGATCCGAGGGTGACATCGGTTGTGTGGTCGTCAGTTCGAGGTTTCCAACGGTCGTGTCCGAGGTTGCAAGAGGAAGGCTGTAGATATGGCCGGCTTCGTCCGGAATTCCGCGGGCCGCCAACACGACGGATCCCTCGTCCCCGTCGAGGGCAAGTTGGCCTGCAGAGCCGGGAAATCGCTCGAGAATGGTCTCGAGGGTGTCTGCGCCAACCTCGATAGCGTTGAGTCGGCCGGCGGACATGTCTTCAGAGAGACGGAGGAGAGCGCCATGGGTCTCCTCCAAGCTCTCCAGGCGCTTGGTGGCGGATTCCTTCTCCTCGGCCAGTGTGGCTGCTTGTTGGTGGATGTCCTCGAGCAGTCGTCGAATCACACCTACGAGCAGAACGAAAATCAGATAGAGGGCCAATGCAGGGGCTATGTCGATCAACGGTGAATCGTTCGCCAGCGTGACAAGCGTCACCAAGGCTCCGGAAAGGATTCCGGTCGCCAGCCCTGTTCGGACTCCTCCATAAATGGTGGCGAAGACCGGAGGCCCCATGGAGAGCAACAAGTACGGGCTCGTTGCCCCGCCGGTCAGGGTCATGGTCACAAGCACCATGAGCGCCCCGATCAGGCAGATGGACTCCACTCCGAATCGGCGCCAGAACCACTCCTCCTGCGCCAAGGTGGTTCCCACGACATATGCGCCCGCCACGCCCATTGCCATGAGGGACTGCGGTGACCCCCCACTCTGCACGAGAGATGAGACGATCCCGATGGTCAGTGCCACCCATTGCCCGATGACAACTGTGCGGTGGACCCGCGACTCCCATGGTGCCGGTGTGTCCAGCATGACTAGAGGCTACCGTCGTGGCTGTGACGTCTCGTCGGAATCGTTGGATCTTGAGTGGCGGCCTGGCGTCCGGCAAGAGCCAGGTCAGGCAAATGCTGGCGGAGGCAGGATTGTCGACCATCGATGCCGATCAGCTGGGCCACTCAGTTCTCGAGCCCGCAGGCCCGGCCTTCGCTGATGTGGCGGCACGGTGGCCCCAGGTAGTCAAACGGGGCCGGATCGATCGTGCTGCCCTGGCATCGGCTGTGTTCGAAGACGCCGGCGAGCTCGCGGCTCTCGAGTCGATGACTCATCCCCACATCTTCGACACGATCAGAGCTCGAGTGGAGGGAGTCGAGGGCCCAGTGGTAGTCGAGATACCGGTTCTGAACCCAAGGCTGAACGGCGAATGGCGGCGGATGGTTGTCGACAGTCGCGACTATGTGCGCCTTCAGCGGGCAATGCAAAGAGGAATGAGCGAGGAGGATGCCAGATCGCGGATGAAGCTACAGCCCTCGCGTGCGGAGTGGCTGGGTAGTGCCGACCTGCTCATCCCCAACCATGGCACCGAGGTCGAGTTGCGGCGAACCGTGACCAAGCTACTGGAGTCCGCCTACCTCAGCTCTCGTCCGGCTGTATGAGGCCCGACGACAGCCGCTGTTTGATGGCCTCCATACGCGCAGGGTCGACCCATTTCGGGTTCTCTGCACCGATGAGAAACCCGCCGTTGTTCGGTGGCAGATCAATGTCAACGGTGCAGTCGACGATCGCTCGCATGACCTCCAGGTTGGAGTCAGTCCGAGGTTGACTACACCCGTTTGGCAGCCTGTGGGCCAAGAGAACGCTGAATCGTTCCGCGATATCGGCGTCGCTCCATGTCTCAGAACTTCGCTGCACCTGCCCACCACTTCCGGGTCCATGATCTCCGGTGACGATGGCTGCGGTGCGGTTTCCCACGAGAACGACCACCTCCGCCAGCAGTGAGTCGACACATGCCAGCTGAGAAGCGAACTCCTGTGTCGGCTCCGGCTCCGTCTCCTCCGGGTCCAGGTTTCCTCGATCAACGCCGCTCTGAGGAGTCACCTCACAGTTCTGATCGACGACGATCGGAGCGTGGGGAAGCAGCAGGTGGGCGAAGACGAAGTCCTTGTTGCCATCATCGAATCTGCTCCTCAGGCTGGACAAGTGCGCGATGGTTTGTTTGGTTCCCGGAACCGAGATGTTTCCGTATCGCGTGAGCAGCCAGCTCCTCAGCAGGCTGTGCTCCAACAACTTCCAACTCGTCTCGCGAAACCAGGAGGCCATGAGGCAGTTGTCGACGCCGTGACCGCAATGGGCTCCTTCCCATCCGCTCTCGATGTGGGTGTATTCGAAGCCAGCAGACCGAAGCGATGTCGCCACCAGGCTCTGGCCACGTATCAGGTCATATGTAGAACGTCGGTTCCCCCAAGCGGCGATCGGTCCCGACTCAGCTATCGGTTGCAACTCCAGCAAGCCGGGAACGGCCAACCCGGTAAACGTGTTGTGGGACCAGCCGACTTCCTCCACTGTGAAACCACTCGTCGTGAGGGCCGAGACGAGTTCGGCCGGGTCGTGATCGAACCAATCACGCGCCAATTGCAGCGAAGGATAGGAGTCCACGATCAGCACCAAGACGTCCTCGACCTTGTTTGTTGCATCAACAGTCGATCGGGGGGCCAGGTCGACAATGGGATAAGGATCGGAGCGTTGAACATGCCTGACGCCGAGTTGGACGATTGGGGCGAGGATGAGAACGGCAACCGCCATCCACGAGAGATATGAGATCCACGGCGCCCTCTCGCTGAGTTGAAGCACGGCTGCGAGTCCGAGCAGTCCGATGAGCCACAACCATGGATCGAGGATCCTCACTTGATGCCAATGGATGGCAATCAGCATCGAACCAGAGGCGGCTGCTGTCGAAGTCAGGCTGCTGAGCCCAACCGACCGAAGGACCAAGAGCCCGATGGTCTGGATTGCGAGCACGACCAGACTGAACAGAAACAACTCCTGGGGGGCAGCCAGATCCCATGGATTCTCTGCCCAGACCACGAGTGGTCGATAGACGGCCACAGCCAACATGATCAGCAGTGCCGAAACAACGCTCTTCGTCGAGAGTTTCCAACTCGTCATCGTCGAAGCGGGGTACTCGCGTTGGTGTGCAGCAATGACCGGGCGGACGTTCGATCGGATCGATTCAGACTCACGGATATCTCTTCGTCGTGATTGTGGCCGACCCGAAGCAATTGAGACCGGTCCCCGAGAGTTTCTCGGTTGCCATGGTGAGCAAGAATCAGTCACGGACCGTCTGTACCCTGGTGCTCGTGCCCCGATTCGAGGTCGTCTCCGACTTTCAACCCGCCGGCGACCAGCCCGATGCCATAGCATCGCTCTCCGAGGGAATTCTCCGCGGCGACCGCTATCAGACCCTGCTCGGAATCACCGGGTCGGGGAAGTCGGCCACCATCGCGTGGACGGTCGAGAAGGTGCAGAAGCCGACGCTGGTGCTCGCCCCCAACAAGGCCCTCGCCGCCCAGCTGGCCAATGAGTT
>Ga0299913_10005092_pt1 | contig 11159 bp, 10 predicted proteins | sample RVTome_9_FD_201360 | JGI IMG/M metagenome (GOLD analysis project Ga0299913, IMG submission 201360) | Soil microbial communities from uranium-contaminated site in the Upper Colorado River Basin, Wyoming, United States - RVT155D38 (version 2) ... | reverse complement strand
TCGGCTGTCTCCTTGGCCGACCAACCGATCGCATCCCGAAGGATCAGAACCGCCCGTTGACGCGGTGGGAGGTGCTGGATCGCGGTGATATAGGCCAACTCGATCGTCTCCCGGGCGATAGCGGCGGCGGCAGGGTCGTCGGGGCCGGGCAGCATCGCGTCGGGGAACGGCTCGAGCCACCCGACCTATGCAGGGCCAGCTCCCTGAGGATCGAACGACACCACACGTTGTCGCCGTCGGATCAGGTCAAGGCATGCGTTGGTCGCGATCCGGTAGAGCCAGGCCCGAAATGACGACCTTCCCTCATAGGCAGACCGGTTGACCCAGGCGCGTAGGAAGCTCTCCTGGACCATGTCTTCGGCATCCTGTAGCGAGCCGAGCATCCGGTAGCAGTGCACCTGGAGCTCTCTTCGGTGTCGTTCGACCACGGCATCGAATGCCGAGTGGTCGCCGTCACGGAGCGCGATGTCGATGTCTGTCAATTCGGAAGCCACTTCGTCTCCTTCTCGATATGGTGCCGGGCTCGCCGGTGGCGGTCGTCCCTGGCTTATGACGATCTGACGCCCGCGATCTCATCGGTGTCGATTTTTCGGGTGGCAATTCGTTTTGAAGTCGAAGACGACCGATGAGTCTCCCGCTCCTCGGACGTCACACACGACCAAACAAGTGAGGAGGAAACGGCCATGCACATGGAAAGACTCGAAGAGAGGGAACCCAAGCTGGCGGGTAGACGCGAGTGGTTGGGTCTCAGCGTATTGGCCCTCGCCTGCCTCCTGTACGTAATGGACTTGACGGTCCTCCATCTCGCCGTTCCCAAGTTGAGTGCGGACCTGGAACCAACCAGTGCCCAGCTTTTGTGGATCATCGACATCTACGGATTCGTGGTGGCCGGATCCCTGATAACGATGGGGACCGTAGGTGACCGAATCGGCCGCCGTCGGCTCCTGCTCATCGGTGCGGCGTCCTTCGCAGCCGTGTCCGTTTTCGCCGCCTTCGCGACCAGTTCGGCCATGCTCATCTCAGCCCGCGCCCTCATGGGGGTGGCGGGAGCGACATTGGCCCCTTCGACACTGTCGCTCATATTTGTGATGTTCGAGGACTCCAAGCAACGCTCGATCGCGATCGGCTGGTGGATCGCCGCCTTCTCCGCCGGTTCAGCGGTGGGCCCGGTCGCGGGTGGGATTCTCCTCGAGCGGTTTTGGTGGGGATCGGTGTTCCTGCTGGCACTTCCGGTGATGGCGGCCCTGTTGGTGTTAGGCCCCAGGTTGCTTCCCGAGTACAAGGACCCCGAAGCTCGTTCCCTCGATCTGCCCAGCGCCGGGCTCTCTCTGCTCGCGGTGCTGTCCGTCGTCTTCGCCCTCAAGGACGTGACTCAGGACGGCCTCGGGCTCGTGCCCCTGGTCGCCGCGGCGGTTGGTATTGGCGCCGGGAGCGTGTTCGTCGGGCGGCAGCGACGGCTGGCGAATCCGCTCATCGACCTCGACATGTTCCGTCTGCGCGTGTTCAACGTTTCGCTGGCGACCAATGTCATCTCCATATTCATCGCAGTCGGCTACTTTCTCTTCGTCGCTCAATATCTGCAGCTGGTGCTGGGCCTGTCCCCATTTGAGGCCGGTCTCTGGTCCCTGCCCTCGGCGGCGGGATTCGTCGTCGGATCGACCGTTGCTCCTCGCTTCGTCCATCGGCTGCGACCGGGCCTCGTCATCGCCACGTGCATGGCGGTCGCCGCATCGGGTCTGGGCTTGCTGGCACTAGTGGGAGTCTGGGGCGCCCTCGGTGTGGTCGTGCTGGCGTCGATCCTGATCGCGCTCGCTCTCGCCCCGGTGTTCAACCTGACGACGGAGCTCATCGTCGGGTCAGCCCCACCCGAGAAGGCGGGAGCCGCATCGGGGATCTCTGAGACGGGTGCGGAACTGGGGGGCGCGCTCGGTCTGGCCATCCTCGGCACCCTGGGAACCGCGGTCTACCGGTCGACGTTGGGCAGTGGGTTGCCCGCAGGGCTACCCGAGGACGCGGCTCGCGCCGCGATGGACACTCTGGGAGGGGCAACCGCAGTGGTCTCGCGACTTCCAGAGGAGGTCGGCGACACGTTGCTGACGTCGGCACAGGCGGCCTTTACCTCAGGTCTGCGAGTGACGGCTGCAGTCAGCGCGGCGATCGCAATCGTCGTGGCCGTGCCCGCCTTCGTCTCACTGCGCTACGTCGCCCCCAGAGAGCCGTCGTCAGACGAGGTGACGACTACGTGAGCCCGTGGGCTTCTACGCTGGAATTCGTTGGGACCTAGTGGAGCTCTCCCCTGCGGGCACCCTGTGCCTCCAAGAATGCGGCGGTGGCTTCAGGTGGTGCGGGTGACCTTGGACAGGCCACGGGGGTTGTCGGGGTCGTTGCCCTGTTCGACGGTGAGCCAGTAGGTGAAGAGCTGGGCGACGATGATGGCGGGGACGGGGGTCAGCCATTCTTCAGCCGCGGAGAACCCCACGACCTGGCCGGGGATGTCCCCTCGATCAGGTGAGTTGGTGACGACCGCGGTGGGAGCCCCGCGTTCGCTGGCTCTATGCAATGCGCCGAGGACGTCCCGGGCGGTCGGGCCTTCGGCGATGACGGCGAGGACGGGATAGCCACGGTCGACCACGGCGATCGGGCCATGGAGGAAGTCGGCTGTTGAGAACGGCTGAGCCACCACATAGCTGAGCTCCTGCATCTTCAGAGCCCACTCGAAGGCGGTGGAGAGGTTGAACCCGCGCCCGAGAACGGCAGCATGCTCGAATCCGCTCATTGTCGTGGCAGCCGACCTGGCGATGTCCTCGCATCGAAGTGCCTCGGCGGCGGTGGCGGCCAGCTGATCGAGGGGTTGGTGTCGGTCGAGCATCGCCTCGGATATGGAGGCGATGGCAGCCAGCTGCGCCGTGTAGGTCTTGGTCGCCGCCACTGCGGTCTCCGCGCCGGAGTGGAGGGGAACGATGACATCAGCGGCTTTGGCGAGTGGTGAGTCGGGGTCGTTGGTGATGGCAACGGTCGGTCGTCTTTGAGCTTGGGCTTCCTCGAGGACGGAGACGATGTCCGGGGACTGACCACTTTGGGATATACCAACGACGAGCGCACCTTCGAGACGGGGTGGGCTGTCATAGAGGGTGAACAGTGACGGGGTGGCCAGGGCAACCGGCAGACCATTTCGAGAACCCCAGACATACTGGGCATATCTCGCCGCATTGTCCGAGGTTCCACGAGCTGCGATCACGACATGGGTGCACCCGCGGGCGGTTCGGGCCACCTCGGCGACGACGCTGCGATTTTCCGAGATGGTGCCGGCCAACGCCTCCGGTTGCTCTCTGATCTCATCGAGAAGACCCATGTCACAGACCGTGGCCGATTGGGTAGAGCGAGGGTGTCGAGACCCTCACCAGGAGGAGGTCGGTGCCGCGAGCAGCCCACGCAGGAAGTAGCGCTGTAATGCGAAGAAGACGGTCAGGGGGGACCACCATCGAGACGAAAGCACCTGCGGCGAGTAGATGCCAGTCCTCACCACGACTGCCCACCCAACTCGTTGAGCTGGGCGGTGAGGATGGCGGTCGGGATCCGGGGCCGAGGGAAGACCAATGCCACCAGCAGGTCGTTCCAGACCAAGATCCGGAACCGGGACATCTCGTTGACGATTGGCGATCACCCCGGTCTCGAATCGCCCTCCAGTCATGATGAAGACGATCTCGAAGACCTCGAGGATCACGATGAAGATCGTGGTGGCTGGTTCGTCAACCGCCATCTCGCGCTGGGGCGTGGACCTGCTGTGCACGATCTCAGCGATATTTGTCGTTGAGCTCATCGAGAAATGCGCCGGCGGCCCTGGCGGCGTGCTTCCGCCAGATCTCGACATGGTCGTCGGTGGCCAACTCCTCGAGAGCGCGCAGGGTCGGCTCGAGCGAGGACCGTTGCGCTGCAATCAGTGGTCGCGGCGATCTCCGGGAGCGGATCAGAAGCGCGACCTTGAGCAGGAACTCGATGCGGATCTCCCGGACATGGTCGACCGGGCGGATCAACCAGCGGTGTGACTCCCGGCGCCCATCTCGGGTGACACGATGGATCACGCGATTCGGCCCGGAGCCCTTCTCGGTGGTGACCGGCTCGGCGAGCCCACTGTCCACCAGTCGGTCGAGGGCGCGATAGACCAGAGGACGGCGCACGGTGAGAATACGGCCCACGTCCGAGTCTGCTGTGAGTCGTTTCGAGATGGAGAATCCATGGCTGGGGCCCTCGGCGAGGAGCCCCAGCACCGCGTGCTCGGTCACCGACAGCTGTCTCAATCCCTCACCTCGGGGAGTAGCGTGGATAGTCACATTGAGAATAGTGTCGATCCTCGTCGTCAGCATGGCGTTGGCCGGATGCGGTGGTCAGGGAGACGAAGAGCTCCTCGTCTCCGCAGCGGCCTCGTTGGCCGGGGCCTTTGCCGAGATCGAGGTGGCCTTCGAGAAAGCACAGCCTGATGTGGACGTGGTCCTCAACTTCGGGGGAAGCTCCGCCCTGCGCGAGCAGATCCTCGGGGGAGCACCGGTCGGCGTCTTTGCTTCGGCCAACACGTCCAACATGAACGCGGTGGCAACGGCCGGCCAGACCGTCGGTGAGCCCCGGGTCTTCGCGTTCAACAGCCTCGAGATCGCGGTGCCGGCGGGCAATCCTGGGAGGGTCGACGGATTAGACGACTTCTCCGATGACGGGCTCCTGCTCGGGTTGTGTGCCGAAGCGGTCCCGTGCGGGGAGCTCGCACGAGAAGCTCTCTCCAACGCCGGGGTCACTGCTGCCGTCGATACCAACGAGCCCGATGTCCGTGCTTTGCTCGCCAAGATCGAAGCCGGTGAATTGGATGCTGGCATCACCTATGTGACCGATGTCGCCGCGGCAGGGGGGACAATCCAAGGAATCGCGATCCCCGACGAGGTCAACGTGACCGCCGAGTATTCCATCGCCGTCCTGGCTGGTGCCGCCAACCAGCAGACTGCGAATGCTTTCATCGACATGGTGCTATCCGACGAGGGACAGGCGATCTTGAGCGAGTACGGGTTCTCATCTCAATGACCAATCGACGGGTGACTCGTCGGCCGCCGGCCCTCGTGCTGTTGCTCGGAGCGGTGGGCCTGGCCTTGTTCGTCGTACCTTTGGCCGGGCTGTTGTGGCGAACGCCGTGGAGTGATCTTCCCACGTTGGTCACGAGCTCGATGGTGACCGATGCCCTCGGCATCTCCATCGTCGCGTCGGTGTCTGCCACCGTGTTCTCGGCCCTCGTGGGTGTTCCGCTGGCCTGGCTCCTGGCACGCGTGGAATTTCCGGGCCGTCGGCTGGTCAGGGGACTGGTCCTCCTCCCCCTGGTACTGCCTCCAGTCGTGGGTGGCGCCGCCCTGCTATTCGCTCTCGGGCGTCGCGGGACGCTCGGTGAGCCGCTTTACCAGCAGACCGGGCTCGTTCTGCCCTTCTCGATCTGGGGGGTCATCCTCGCCACGACCTTCGTGGCGATGCCGTTTCTGGTGATCACGGTGGAGGGGGCGCTCCGCAACCTCGACGAGCGATATGAGAGTGCCGCCGCCAGTCTCGGCGCAGGACGCTGGGCGGTCCTACGCCGGGTGACCCTGCCGATGATCGGGCCCTCGGTGATGGCCGGTCTGGTCCTCACATGGGCCCGGTCTTTCGGAGAATTCGGGGCCACGATCACGTTCGCCGGCAATCTGCCGGGCCGTACCCAGACCCTTCCGCTGGCCGTGTTCGTTGCTTTGGAAAGTGACCGCGCGGTGGCGGTCGCCATCAGCCTGCTCATGGTCGTGGTCTCTCTCGCCGTTCTCATCGCTCTGCGCGAGCGCTGGTGGAAAGTCTTGTGACCGGGGCGCCCCTACGGGCAAGGGTTGTGATCAACCGATCCGACGACTTCTCCGTCGACGTCGACATATCCATCCAGCCGGGCGTCACCGCGGCATTGCTCGGGCCCAACGGGGCCGGAAAGTCCACAACGGTGTCGGCGATCGCCGGGCTTCTGCCGGTCGACGCAGGAAGGATCGAGCTGGGGTTAGAGACCCTGGACGACCCGAGCACCGCAACATTTGTCCCACCGGAGCTACGCCGGATCGGAGTCGTCTTCCAGGACTATCTCCTTTTCCCCCACCTCACCGTTCTGGAGAACATCGCGTTCGGGTTGAGGAGCCGCGGGGTGAGACGAGGCCAGGCCGCCGAGTCCGCGAGAGACTGGATGAAGCGTCTCGGCATCGAAGGGTTGGAGCGACGCCTGCCCGGAGAGCTCTCGGGGGGCCAGGCTCAGCGAGTGGCACTCGCCCGAGCTCTCGTGGTCGAGCCCGATCTCTTGTTGCTGGACGAGCCATTGTCTGCTCTCGATGTGACCACCAGGGTCGAGCTGCGCCGGGCCCTGGCGGAGCATCTCGTGGATTTCGGCGGGCCCAAGCTGCTGATCACCCACGATCCCACCGAGGCGTTCCTCCTCGCCGATGTGGTCTACGTGATCGAGGGTGGTGTCATCACCCAGTCGGGCACCGCCGATGAGATACGGCTGCGACCCAAGACGAGATATGCGGCCGATTTGGCCGGCTCCAACCTCATCTCCGGACAGGCCGAGGATGGGCACGTCGATGTGGGCATGTTCTCGCTGAGCATTGCCGATCACGATGTGTCTGGGTCGGTCCTGCTCACCATCCATCCCACTGCCGTCTCGCTCCATCGCACCAGACCCGATGGAAGTCAGCGGAACAGCTGGCGCACGTCGGTAAAGGTAGTGGAGAGATTGGGCGATCGCGTCCGCCTCCAAACTGGTGGCCCGGTCCCGCTCACGGTGGAGGTCACGAGGGAGGCGATGGACGTCCTCTCTCTCCGACCGGGGGTGGAGACGTGGGTCGCGGTCAAGGCAACCGAGATCGGAGTCGAGCAGTGGGCAATGTGAACGCGCCCCGCGTGCTGGCGATAGGGTCGCGGCGATGAGGATCGTCTGCGTCGGTGGTGGCCCCGCCGGTCTGTATCTGGCCATTCTGGTCAAGAAGGCCCGCCCCGACTTCGAGGTCACGGTGTTGGAACGAAATCGGCCTGGCGACGCATACGGGTTCGGTGTCGTGTTCTCCGAGGAGACCCTCGACCATTTCGAGGTGGCCGACGGGGAGTCTTACGACGCCCTCACCAAAGCCTTCAAGGAGTGGGGGGACATAGAAGTCCGTCATTTCTCCGGCGAGCGCTTTGTCTCCGGTGGCCACGGTTTCGCCGCCGCCAGCCGGAAAGAGCTGCTTGGCCTGCTCAGCCGTCGCGCCGAGGACCTGGGCACAGATCTTCGTTTCTCGTCCGAAGTCACCGACCTGTCATCGCTTCCTGAAGCCGACCTCATCGTCGGAGCCGATGGGGCCAACTCGATGGTGCGCACTGCGGTCGCCGATCGTCTCCGGCCATCGGTCGATGTGCACACCAACAAGTACATCTGGTTTGGCACCGAGAAGATCTTCGACCGGTTCCACTTCATTTTCATCGACACACCGCAAGGGCTGGTGTGGGCTCACATCTATCCCTACTCGGAAGAGGGGAGCACCTTCATCGTCGAGATGGCTCCTGACACCTGGCGGGCTTTGGGGCTCGACCGGACCGAAGGCGAGGTCTACCCGCCCGGAGTGTCCGACGAACATGCCCTCCAGTTCTGTGAGGCTCTATTCGCCGACCACCTGGATGGGCATGGGCTGATCGGAAACAACTCGAAGTGGCTGCAGTTTTTCACCATCACCTGTGAGCGGTGGCACGCGAACGATGTGGTCCTCGTGGGAGATGCCATCCACACCGCACACTTCTCGGTCGGCTCGGGGACCAAACTGGCCATGGAAGACGCCATCGCCCTCTCCGATCTCCTGGTCGGCGACGGTCCCCTGCAGGACGTACTGGACACATACGAGGCCTTGCGACGTCCCGAGGTGGAAAGCCTGCAACGGGCGGCCAAGGCCAGCCTGGAGTGGTTTGAGGGTGCTGACCGCTATCGGCACATGGAGCCGGAGCAGTTCGTGTTCTCCATGCTCACCCGAAGCCAGCGGGTGACCTATGACAATCTCCGTCTCCGTGATCCCGAGTACATGGTCTCGGTCGATCGCTGGTATTCGTCCTCCGACCACGGCTCGCCGGTTCCCATCGACCCGGGAACGCCTCCGATGTTCCACCCCTATCGGGTCCGTGACGTCGTGCTCCCCAACCGCGTGGTCGTTTCTCCGATGGACCAGTACTCCGCCGTCGATGGGGTCCCTACAGAGTGGCACCTGGTGCATCTGGGGAGCAGGGCGGTCGGCGGAGCCGGATTGGTCATGACCGAGATGACCTGTGTCTCCCCGGAAGGTCGCATATCACCGGCAGACACCGGCATCTGGAACGACGACCAGGAAGCCGCCTGGTCGAGGATCGTCGACTTCGTCCATGAGCATTCCACCGCGCGCGTCGGTCTTCAAATCGGCCATTCCGGGCGCAAGGGATCGACGAAGCTGATGTGGGAGGGCGACACCGACCCTCTCGACGAGGGCAACTGGGAGATCATGGCGCCGTCCCCGATCAGATTTCGGCCGGACAGCCAGGTCCCCAGAGAGATGACTCGTGAGGACATGGAGATGGTCCGCGAGCAGCATGTCGTGGCAGCCCACCGGGGAGAGCGCGCCGGGTTCGACTGGCTGGAGCTTCACTTCGCCCACGGGTATCTGCTGTCGAGCTTCCTGACCCCACTGGCCAACCAGCGCTCCGATGAATACGGGGGCACGTTGGAGAACCGGATGCGCTATCCCCTCGAGATCTTCGACGCGGTGCGTGCGGCGTGGCCGAAGGACAAGCCGATCTCGGTCCGTTTCTCGGCCACCGATTGGGTGGAGGGCGCCTTCGACGGTGACGATGCGGTCGAGTTTGCCAGACGTCTCGAGGAGCACGGATGCGACCTCATCGACGTGTCCACCGGTCAGACCTCTGTCTACGCCGAGCCCGAATACGGGCGGCTGTACCAGACACCGTTCAGCGATCGTATCCGCAATGAGGCCGGCATCCCCACGATGACCGTAGGTGCGGTGTCGTCGATCGACGACATACACAACATCCTCGTGGCGGGTCGGTCCGACTTGTGTGTCATGGCGCGGCCACATCTGGTCGACCCCTATTGGACACTCAACGCAGCCATCGATCTCGGCTATGTCGACCACCCCTTCCCCAAGCAGTATTTGTCGGGGTTGGCGGCACGCCGTCGAGAACAGGACCCTATCCCCCCGGACGTGTTCCGCGGGGGCTGACGGAGCTCAACCCGTTCTGTGAGGAAATACTTCCGGTAACCGGAAGTATTTCCTCACAGAAGCTGCGGTCAGAGGGTGAGCACGGCGGCGACGATATGGGGTCAGCTCAGACGGACGCCTCGACCGCGTCGCCGTCGAGCGTCGAAGAGGGCGACGCGATGCGGACATTGCGACGGCTGAGCCGCTCGCCGCAGTGACTGCAATGGGCCACCGCGATGGCCTCGTGGCCGCAGTCGAGGTGGTAGACACGATGATGGTCGGGATCGACAGGTGGGTTCCATCGCTCCCCATAGGCCCACAGAGTCATGAGGACGTCGAAGAGGTCTTTCCCTTTCTCGGTGAGTCGGTACTCATAGCGAACTGGGTTGTCCTGGTATGCCTCTGGCTTCAACATCCCGGCAGCGATCAACTGCTCGAGGCGACTGGTGAGCGTGTTGCGAGCGATCCCCAGGCTCTCCACGAATTGATCGAACCGGCGAATTCCCAGGAAGGCGTCGCGGAGGATGAGCACCGTCCAGGAGTCGTTGACGAACTCGACCGTGTTGGCGACCGAGCATTCGAGATGGGTCAGCGACTTTCGAGGCATGACACTCACTCTAGTCAGTTTCGAGTTGCAATTCACTACGCACCAGGTAAGTTGCAAGTTGCAACCCACTTGGAAGGACAACATGAGACGCCTCAAGCGTTACCGCCGTCAGTCGAGGATCAGAAGCCTGAAGCAGTGGACTCCGCTTTTCGTCCTCGACCCTGACGAGATCACTGCCACGCTCAGGGGATATGCGCGGTGAGAGTGCCATTGCCGGTGCGGGTGATGTCTTCTCTCGCCTTCAAGGCGTGGCTCACCCCTCCGCCGATCCGTTCCTCGACTGCCGCTCGTGACCGGGAGGAGGTCAGTGACCTGACACCTGTCTACTTCGGCGGAGTCCCCGGACACGAGATCGGCTCCGGTCCGGTAGCGATTGCAGCTCACGGCTGGGGTGGGAGGACGGCCCAGATGACGGCAATTGCCCGCAGTCTCGCCGAGGCCGGCTACCGGGTGATCATCCCCCGGCTGCCTGGCTACGCCGGTGGCCGACCGACCGACATCAAGCGAGCGGCAGCGACTCTGCGCGCCGTGGTCGATGACGTTGGCCAGCCCCATCTGATCGTGGCCCACTCATTTGCAGCCATGGTCCTGCGGCTTGCCTTCTCCGAATCTGGGCCACGTCGTGTAGTCCTGGTCGCTCCGGCTCTCGACGTGAGAGACGCCCTCGACGTCTTCGGCGACCGGCTTCGGCTCCTCCCGTGGGCCCGACGGGGGCTGCGTCGTCGTTTGGAGACATGGGACCCCGCGCTGTGGCCCAACATGGCGAGTGTGCATCCATCTCAGTTGCCGGGGTCGACGCTGCTAATCGTCCATGACCCCGAGGACACCGAGGCGCCGTTCGCCCGCTCCGCCGAGCTTGCTGCGATTCGCCCCTCCACTTCGATCGTCGCCTTGAGAGGAGCCGGGCATTCCCGGATCCTGTTCGACGCTGAGCTGACCGAGCGTGTCACCGACTTCGCAACGGATCGGGCGGTCAGAGACGACAGCGCCGCTTGAATCCCGCAACCACCCAGGGTTCCTGACACGGCTCGGTGAAGTCGGTCGCCCTGAGTTCAGCCCGACGGGTGCCTACTTGGCCCGCCACGACCCGGCGGCGTAACCCTCGCGGGCGTCCTTGGAGAACGGAGTGGGGGCGACCCGGACCCTGATCTCGGTCTGCTTGTGCGGCTCGACTGTGGTCTTGGCGGTGCCACCATCCTCCTCACCCCACACCAGAGTCAGCTGATCGCCTTCCTCGATGTCGGGATCGACGATGCCGAGCGAGAGCATCGATCGATCGTTGAATGTGTATCCGCTGAACA
>Ga0299913_10005091_pt1 | contig 11162 bp, 7 predicted proteins | sample RVTome_9_FD_201360 | JGI IMG/M metagenome (GOLD analysis project Ga0299913, IMG submission 201360) | Soil microbial communities from uranium-contaminated site in the Upper Colorado River Basin, Wyoming, United States - RVT155D38 (version 2) ... | reverse complement strand
CCGCCGAGCAGCGCCTCGGTCAGGTGCGAGCCGACGAAGCCCGCGCAGCCGGTGACGAGCGACCTAGGCACGCTCGGCCGCCTCCAGCATCGCCTCGACCCGCTCGGGCCAGCCGGGGAGCTGGCGCTGGAACGGGTGCGCGGCGCGCCCGAGGATCGCCGCCGAGAGGTGCCAGTCGAGCGCGTCGGGCCGCCCGCCGTAGCCGTCGAGCAGCCCGTCGAGCGCCTCGGCGACCGCGTCGAGGTCACCGGCGCGGCCCCGCACGACGTCCGCGGCGTAGGTGGCGAGGTCGAGCGCGGGCGCCGCGAGGCACATCTGGTCGAAGTCGACGACGGCGACGCCGTCGCCGTCGTCGATCAGCAGCTGGTCGACGTGGAAGTCGCCGTGCGCCGGGACGAGCGGGAGCCGCCCGGGGAGCGCGCGGCGCAGCCGCTCGAGCAGCGCCTCGACGCGCGGGCCCAGCTCCGGGAGCACCGCGGCGACGAGCTGCGCCTTGCGCGCCGCGGCGGCCAGGTGCCGCTCGGGCGGCGCGGCGGTGAGACCGGCGGACGGTCCGCGCTGCAGCTCCGCCGCCAGCGCGCCCGCCGTCGCCGCGACCGCGGCCGCCGACTCGGGCACCACGCCCGCGACCACGCGCTGCGCGGTCAGCCGCAGCTCCGGCACCGCGCCCACGAGCGCGCCCGTGCGCAGCGGGCCGGCGCCCGCGGCGCGCAGCCCCGCCACGGCCGCGTCGAACTGGCGCGAGGCGCCGTAGGCCTTGAGCACGAGCCCGTTCGCGCGCAGCACCGCGCGCCCGCGCGGCTTGTAGCCGACGAGCACGGGCTCTGCGCCGAGCGCCGTCCCCAGCCGCCGCTCGAGCTCGCCGCGCTCCTCGGCCAGCGCCGGCAGCTTCGGGTCGAACGGCAGCCACGTGACGAGCGCGCCGAGCTCGCGGTCGAAGCGCGCCGGCGCCGCCGAGCGCGCCGCCGCCTTGCGCGCGAGCGCCGCGTAGCCGCCGCGCCCGATCCGCTGCTCGAGGTCGACGCCCGCGATGCGGGTCGCGACCGCGTCGCGCGGCTCGCCGTCGACGATGGCGCGGTAGTGCACGGCGACGGTGTCGCCCGGCTTGTAGACGACGCGCCCGATCTCCACGTCGCCCAGCCGCCCCTCGTCGCCGAGCGCGCGCGCCAGCAGCGCCCGCTGCTCCTCGGCGTCGAGCAGCCGCTCGAGCGGCAGGGCGGGGTCCGCCGCCGCGGCCGCCGGGACGATCGTGCCGCCGTCGAGCCGCATCACCCGGTCCGCGGTGGCGGCGAGCCGGGGCGCGTGGGTGATGAGGATCGTCGTGCGGCCGCGCATCAGCGCCTCCAGGCCGGCGAGCACCGCCGCCTCGCTGTCGGCGTCGAGCCCGGTCGTCGGCTCGTCGAGCACGAGCACCGGCGGGTCGCGCAGGAGCGTCCGCGCGATCCCGATGCGCTGGCGCTGGCCGCCCGACAGCGCGACGCCCTGCGGCCCGAGGTCCGTCTCGTAGCCGTCCGGCAGGCCGCCGATGAACTCGTGGGCCGCCGCGGCACGGGCGGCCGCCTCGACCTGCTCCGCGCTCGCGTCGGCGGCGTAGGCGATGTTCTCGCGCACGGTCCCGCTGAACAGCACGGTGTCCTGGAGCACGACCGCGACCTGCTCGCGCAGCCACGCCGGCGAGCAGTCGCGCGCGTCGCGCCCGTCGATCAGCACGCGCCCCGCGACCGGGTCGAAGAAGCGCGCGACGAGCGCGCCGAGCGTCGACTTGCCGACGCCCGACGGCCCCATCAGCGCCACCCGCTCCCCCGCCGCGATCCGCAGCGACACCCCCGCGAGCACGGGCCGCCTCGCGTCGTAGCCGAACGAGACGTCCTCGAGCGCGACGTCACCGCGCGCGCGCCCGCCGCGATACGCGCCGGGTGGCTCGGGCAGCACGTCGTCGGCGGCCAGGAGCTCGGCGATGCGGTCGGCCTTGGCCATCGCCGCCGACACCTTCGTCAGCTCGCGCGCGAAGCTGCGCATCGGGTTCTGGGCCTTGCGGGTGTAGCTCGCGAACACCAGCAGCTCGCCGGGGCTGATCGCGCCGTGCGAGACGCGGACGGCGCCGACCACGAGCACGAGCGCGGTCGAGATCGCCTTCACCGAGCCGACGAGGCCGTCGAAGCGCGCCTGCAGACGTGCGACCTCGACGCCCGAGGCGAGCCGGCGCTCGGACCCCTCGCGCACGCGGCCGCTCTCGTAGCCCTCCGAGCCGAACGCCTTGACGACCGCCATCGCCGAGAGTGCCTCCGACGCGAGCGAGGCGATCTGCCCCTCCTGCGCCCGCCGCACCCGCGCCTGCGATCGCACGCGCCGCCGGTAGACGTAGCTCAGCCCCGCCATCAGCGGGGCGGTGGCGAGCGAGATGACCGCGAGCAGCGGGTCGACGAGGAGCAGCACGACCGTCATGCCGACCGCCAGCAGCGCCGCCTGGACCATCGCGCCGAGGGACTGCGAGAAGACGTCGCCCATCGCGTTGACGTCGCCGGTGACGCGGGTGACGAGGTCGCCCTTCTGGCGCTGCTGGTGGAAGCCCAGCGAGAGCCGCTGCAGGTGCTCGTAGACGCGCACGCGGAGGTCGTGGCTGATGCGCTCGCCCGCCGCCTGCAGCCACAGGTCCGAGGCGTACTGTGCGGCCGCCTCCACGAGCGCGATCGCGATCACCACGCCCGCGACGACCGCGAGCAGCCGCGCGTCGGCGGCGGTGAGCTCGAACGGTGCCTCGCGGTGGGCGAGCAGCCGGTCGATCACGAGCGCGAGCGGCCACGGCTTGGCGAGGTCGGCGAGCGTCAGCGCGACGGTCGCGCCGCCCGCGCCGGCGAGCGCGCGCCAGCGGTGCGCGACGTGGGGCCGGAGCATGCGCGAGGCGGAGGGGCGCGCGGGCTCGCTCATGCGCGCCCCGCCCTCGCCGCCGGCGCGGACACGAGGCCGGCGAGCACGTCGCCGGTCCGCCGCGCGCCGTCGAGGTCGATGTCCGCCGTGCGCGGCTCGAAGCTCAGCAGCTGCCGCAGCTCGCGCGCCAGCGCCGCGCGCCCGAGCCGGCCGGGCGCCAGCACGCGCACCGCGCCGAGGCGCTCGAGCCGCCGGGCGCGCCGGAGCTGCTCGTCCTCCTCCGGCGTCGCATAGGGCACGATCAGCCCGGGCACGCCGGCCTGCAGGATCTCGAGCGCGGTGTTGTAGCCGCCCTGGCTGACCGAGGCGCGCGCGCCGCGGAGCTCGGCGCCGAGGTCCGCCACCGTCCGCCGCAGCTCGATCCCCGGGCCGGCGAGCGCGCTCACGCGCTCCCACGCCGCGTCGGGCAGCAGCGGCCCGCCGATCAGCCGCAGCGGCACGCCGACCGCCGGCTGCGCCTCGGCCGCGGCGCGCAGCAGCGGCTCGCCGACGCGCCCGCCCCCTGCGGACACGACGACGTGCTCGCCGCGCGCCGCGGCGGGCGCGTCGGCGTGGCGGACGACGAAGCCGGTGTAGTGGACCGGCACGCGCAGCCGCCGGCGCGGGGCAAACGTCTCCTCCAGCCGCGCGAAGCGCGGGTCGCTGTGGACGAGCACGGCGTCGAGATGGCGGTTCGCGAGCGCGCCGGCGCGGTCGTCGTGCTCCTGCTGGTCGGCGCGCGCGCTGACGAGGATGTCGCGCAGGCTGCAAGCGGTCAGCGCGCCGTCGGCGCGAGCGGCCTCGAGCAGCGGCACGAGCTCGCGGGCGAACTTCGCCCGCCCGAACGGGAACAGCTCGACGACCACCGCGACCGGCTGCACCGCGCGGTAGGCGGCGAGGATCCGCTCGCGCCGCACGGTCCACGCCGCGTCGAGCGAGTAGCGCGGGTCGTGGCTGACGAACCCGCCGGCGGCGCCGACGCCGAGCGGGGGCAGCGCGAGCACCTGGACGCCCGCCGGCGGCCGGATCCCGGCCGGGAGCGCGCCGCCGCACAGGAGCACGACGCGGAAGCGCTCCGCCAGCGCCGCGCACAGCGCGTAGGAGCGGATCAGGTGGCCGAGGCCGACCGAGTGCTGGCAGTACCAGAGCAGCGCGGGCCGGTCGCTCATCCCAGCTCCTCCGCCGCGGCAAGCAGCAGCGGCTCGAGGCGCGCGAGCAGCGCGGGCCGCACGCGGCCGACGGCCGGCACCGCGACGCGCGCGAGCACGGAGGCGGCCGTGTGCCAGCGCAGCTCCGGTACGTCGGCGAGCTGCGCGTAGCCCTCCAGCAGCGCCTCCCCGCCCGGCTCCCCGCGCGCGAGCAGCCCGGCGAGCACGAAGCCGAGATCGGCGGCGGGCGGGCCCGCCGTCGCGTCCTCGAGGTCGACGAGCCCGACGCGACCGCCGTCGAGCAGCGCGTTGCGGAGGTTGGCGTCGCCGTGCAGGTGCACGGGCGCGGCGTCGGGCGGACCGTCGTGCAGGCGCTCGAGCAGGCGCTCGGCCGCCGCGGCGCAGTCGGGCCGCGCGCGGCCGACGACCTCCGCGGCGAGCGTCAGCCGCTGCGGGTCGAGCCGGTCGAAGCGCCGCGCCGGCAGCGGCCGGATCGCGTGCAGCCGCGCGAGGGCGGCGCCGAGCGCACGCAGCGCCGGCGCGAGCTCGCGCACGCCGTCGAGGCGGTCCCCGGACAGTGGCGCGAATGCCAGCGCGCCGTGCGGCAGCGAGGCTCCGAGCACGGACGGGACGCGCAGGTGCGGGTCGCGCGGCCCGACCGCGCGCGCGGCCGCCTCGGCGTTGGCGAGCTCGCGCTCGGCGGCGTCCCAGTGGACCTTCACGTAGGCCAGCACGGCGCCGTCGCCGCCGAGGCACTCGACCGTCGCCGCACGCTCGGGCGCGTAGGCCATCAGGCGCATGCCCGCCACCTCGCGGCCTACGAGCCGGCGCAGCGCGGCGGCGTCCTCGAGCAGCCGCAGCCCCGCCAGCCGGCGGTCGTTGGGGAACGTCCAGAACACGGCCTCGAGCTCCTGGACGTGGAGCACGGCGCCGAGGTCGCTCGCCGCCGCGGCGCGGCGGTAGACGCTGCGGCTGCGCCCTCGGAACGTGCGCCCGGTGACGATGCGCGCCGCGTCGAGGCGATAGACGACGCGCACGCTGTCGCCGACGCGGTACTTCACGTTGATGCGCTCGCAGCGGCGCGCGTCGAGCAGCTCCGCCATGCGTTCCTCGTCGAGCAGCGCGTCGCGCTGGGGCAGCGCGGGATCGGGGGCGAGCAGCGCCGTCATGGCGTGAGCACCGTCCGGAAGCGCGCGCGCCTCCCGCGGGCGACGGCGCTCACCACGGGCGCGTCGAGCAGCTCGCCGTAGCGGGGCGCGATCCAGCCGCGCTCGACGGCCACGGCGTCCGCGCCCTCGATGGCGAGCGTGCGGGGCTCGCGTGGGCCCGGCGGCAGGTGGAAGCGCAGGTCGTACTCGTGCTCGCGCCCGCCCTCCAGCTCGTCGTCGATGATCCAGTGGGCGTCGTCGACGAAGCTGATCCGGCGCCGGTGCACGACCTCGTAGGCGGGGCTGGTCGCCTCGCCGCAGATGACGTCGAGGCCGGGCGCGCTCTCGCGGCCGAGGAAGCGCCCCTGGGCGACCGGGCCGAGCGGGCGGCCGCGGGTGTAGGGCGTCTGGTCGAGGCCGTCCACGCAGACGGTGTTGTGGGCCCGCGTCCCGCGGAACCAGCGGCGCAGGTTCGGGGGCGCCTCGGAGTAGCTGCCGCGGCCGGGGTCGAGCACGAGCGGGCGCCCGCCGGCGTGCGCCTCGAAGCTGAGCAGGTCGTAGTGGCCGTGGCCGCCCTCGCCCAGCGGGCCGCAGTCGAAGACCAGGAAGCGCGAGCCGCCGCGCTGCACGTGGTAGCCGCCGTCGGGGAAGCTCGCGTGGCCGGTCGCCTCCGGCTCGCCGGCGAGCGCGAGCAGCGGCCGGTAGTCGCCCGTGTCGGCGTCGGAGAGCGCGGCGATCGTGCCGTCGGGCCGCGTGCAGTGGGCGAGGAAGCGGCAGGCGCGGGCGACCCGCTCGTCGAAGCCGGCCGGGAGGTCGATCCCGTGGCGGCGGGCGTTCTCGCGCGCGCCGACGAACGAGCGCAGCGCGATCGCGTGGTAGTGGGTGGAGGCCTCGACGTGGACGCCGTCGGGGCGGAAGTCGGTGGCGAGGTTGCGGTCGAGCTCGGCGGTCGCGAAGTCGAGCGTGCCGAGCTCGGGGAACGCGAGGCCGGCGACGAACAGCGCGTAGAGCTCGAGCGTGCGGTGGTTGCGGGCCGGGGCGAGGTTGGCGCGGACGTGCTCGACCTGGTCGGCGAGGCTCGCACGCAGGCGCCCGGCGTGCGCGTCCGCGACGTCGAAGCGCTGCCAGGCGTAGATCCAGTTGAGGATGCGGCGGGCGGTGACCTCGGGGGCGTCCTCGTCCGGCTCGCAGCGGCGGATCCACGAGGCGGTCAGCTCCTCCCAGGGCTGCTGGTGGCCGGCGTGCGCGAGGTCGAGCCCCCAGCCGAACTTGACCCACTCGATGCGCCACTCCTCGTCGCGCGGCAGGTCGCGGCTGCGCCAGTCGGGGTCGGTGCCGAGCGTGCGGGTCTCCCCCGCGACGGTGAAGCGGCCCCGCCGGACGTCGTCGGCGATCTGGCGGCTGCGATGCTCGTGCTCGGTCACGCACAGAACGGGGCGAGGGCGGACGGCGGTGGTCATGTGCGGACCGCCGCGTGGAACAGCTCGGCGAGCCGCGTCGCCTGGCGCGAGCCGTCGAAGCGGCGCGCGACGGTCTCGGTGGCGCTGCGGGCGAGGCGGTCCGAGAGCGCCGGATCCGCGTGGAGGCGGAGCAGCGTGTCGGCGAGCGCCTCGGGGTCCTCGGGCGCGACGAGCAGGCCGTTGACCTCATGCTCGACGAGCTCGGGGATGCCGGAGACGGCGCTCGCGATCACCGGCGTGCCGGCCGCCATCGCCTCGACGAGGACGTTGGGGATGCCGTCGCGGTCATCGGGGAGGAGGCGGCTCGGCATGCACAGCGCGCTGGCGCGGCGGTACTCGCCGAGCAGCTCGTCCTGGCTCATGGGGCCGGGGAGCCGGACGTGCGCCTCGAGCCCGTGGCGCGCGATGTGGTCGCGCACGGTGGCCGAGTGCTTGTCCTCCTGGCCGACGATCGCGGCCTCGAACGCCACGCCGCGGCGGCGCAGGAGGGCGCACGCGTCGACGAGCACGTCGAAGCCCTTCTTGGCGACGTGGCGGCCGACGGCGAGGACGCGGAGCGTGTCGTTGCCGTGCGGCTCGGGCGCGGGCTCGCGCAGCATGCGCGCGAAGTCGGCGTTGAGCCCGTGGTAGACGAGGTGGACCTCCGCCGCGGGCGCGATCGCCTTCAGGTGGCGGACGTTGGCCTCGGTGCACGTGACCGCGAAGCGGGCGGCGAGCAGTTTGCGGCGGAGCCAGCCCTTGGGATTGAGGTGCTCGGCGTAGATGTCGCGCGCGTGGCCGGTGAAGCTGAACGGGAGGCCGGCGATCGTCGCGGCGTGCCACGCGATCGTCGTGGTGCCGTGGGCGAAGTGCGCGTGCAGGTGGCGGACGTCGGGCGCGTCGAGCAGGCGGTCCGCGAGCGCGATCGCCTGCAGCAGCTCCTTGACGTAGAGCTTGCGGGGGCCCGAGAGGCGCGTGCGGCGGTCGCGCAGCGCCTGCGCGGTCACGCTGGCGGCGGCCTCCGCGAGCCCGCGCGGGCGCCGGCGCGCGACGCGGGGCAGCGCCGGCAGGAACGGCGCGAGGTCGGCGCGCCGCCAGCGGTGCAGCGGGGCGGTGAGCGACGCGGCGCCGGGCAGCCGCTCGGGACGCGCGCGGATGGCGTCGACGACGGGGTGGCGGAGCGCGCGCTCGCGCTCCTCGACGGCCTTGACGACGAACAGCCGGACGGGCACCCCGGCCTGCTCGACACGCAGCAGCTCGCTGGCGATGAACGTCTCGGACACGCGCGGGAAGCCCATGAGCACGTAGCCGATGGAGGGGGCGGGGGGAGCCATGGCACCCCTCCGACACGCCCGTTCGCGGAAATGTCACGAATTCGTGTACGCGCGTGTCAGGGATGCATGCCAACGACGTCGTGGCTCCGGCCGGTCGCGGCGGCGCTCGACGCGGCGCGCGCGCCGGTGCCCGTCTTCTTCCGCGACGACGACGCCGGCTGGGACGACGCGCGCCTGTTCGCTCTGCTCGACGCGTTCGCCGCCCGCTCGCTCCCGGTCGACCTCGCGGTGATCCCGCGCGCGCTCGGCCCCGCGCTCGCGCGCGAGCTGCTCGCGCGGCCCGGCGTCGGGCTGCATCAGCACGGGCTCGCGCACGTGAACCACGAGTCGGCGGGGCGCAAGTGCGAGTTCGGGCCGTCGCGCCCGGCCGCGGCGCAGCGCGGCGACATCGAAGAAGGCCGGGCGCGGCTGGCGGCGCTGTTCGGCGGGCGCGCCGACCCGATCTTCACCCCGCCGTGGAACCGCTGCACGGCCGACACCGGCCGCTGCCTCGCCGAGCTTGGCTTCGCTGCGCTGTCACGGGAGTCGCGCGCCGCGCCGCTCGGCGTGCCGGGGCTGCGCGAGCTGCCGGTCGCGATCGACTGGTTCGCCCACCGTCACGGCGAGCGGCTGAGTCCGCACGCGCTCGGCGACCGCATCGCCGCCGCGATCGCGGCGGGCGGCCCGGTCGGGCTCATGTTCCACCACGCGATCATGGACGCCGGCGAGCGCCGCCGCGCGGGGGAGCTGCTCGACCTGCTCGCCGGCCACGACCGGGCCGGGGCGGCGCCGATGCCGGCGCTCGTCGGCTAGCCCGAGCCGGAGGAGTCCTCGTCGGACCCCGACGAGCCGCTGCCGGAGGAGTCGTCGCCGGAGGAGCCGCTGCCGGAGGAGGATTCGCTCAGGGACGTCGTGTCGCCGGACCCGCTGCCGGAGGAGGCGGAGGAGCCGGAGGAGCCGGAGCCGGAAGAGCCGCTGCCCGACGACCCGCTGCCCGAGGAGTCGGAGGAGCCGCTGCCCGACGACCCGCTGCCGGAGGAGCCCGAGGAGCCCGAGGAGCCACCCGAAGAGCCGCTGCCGGACGATCCGCTGCCGGAGGATTCGTCCGAGCCGCTCCGCGACGAACCCGCGCCGGACCGCTTCCGGGCCGGCGCCCGCCGCGCCCGGGTCGGGCGCGGGGGCGCGGCGACCGGCGGAGCCGCCACCGGCGGCCGCGCCCGCCGCCGTGGCGGCGCCTCGCGGGACGGTTCCGCCCGCGCCTCGGCCACCGCGCGCGGCGTGTCGTCACGCTTCGCCACCTCGACCGCGCCGCCGCCCGCCGCGCCCGCCACCACCGCGGCGACCGCGACCTTGGCGAGCAGGGCTCCGCCGCCGGCCGCCGGAGCGACCTCGACGGCCTCGGGACCCCACGGCAGCAGGCGCATGACCGGGCCGGGGATCAGCGCGGCGGCCGCGTCGCGGACCGTCCGCCGCGCCCGGTGGGCGAGCTGGCGGATCGAGCCGGCGCTGACCCCGAGGTCGCTCGCGATGCGCTCGTGGCTCTCGCCGTCGATCGCGCTGCGCACGATCACCTGGCGCTGGCGCGGCGGCAGCGCGCGCACGGCGCCGACCACGCGCCGGAACCGCTCGCGCTGTTGCACGACCTCGTCCGGGCGCCGCACGCCGTCGAGCCCCTCCGGCAAGGGCTCGTGCCCGGACTGCGGGTCGCGCGCGACGTTCAGCGCGGCGTTGTGGGCAACCCGGTACAGCCACGGCCGCAGGACCATCGGCACGTTCGCGGAGCCCTCGCGCGACAGCGCGCGGTAGGCGTTGATGAACGTCTGCTGCACCGCGTCCTCGGCCGCGGAGGGCGGCAGGAAGCCGCGGCAGTAGCGCAGCAGCGGCGCCCGGTAGCGCTCGACGATCGCGGCGAAGGCCTGCTCGTCCCCCGCGCGCGCCAGCGCCACCAGGCGCTCGTCGGACGCGCCGGCCAGCACCCGCGGCCCCGCCCTGCCGGTCAGCTCTGACCCCATCGCGAGGAGCTACGCAGGGCGGGCGGCCCCGGTTCGCTCTCGCCTACCGCAGGGCGCAGCCGCCCGCGCGGCGTTCCTCGTCGGCAGCTTCGGAGCGGTCGATGCTACGGTCGCGCCGATGGGGGATCTGAGCTGGCCCCTCGCCCGCGCCGCGCAGCTGCACGGCGCCCGCACCGCGGTCCGAGACGGCGACCGCGCGGTCACGTACGCCGAGCTCGCACGGCAGGTCGACGCGCTCGGCACCGCCCTCCCCGCGGGCCACATCGGGGTGCTCGCGGCCAACTCGCTCCCGCACCTCGAGTGCTGGCTCGCGATCCCCGCGCACGGGCGCGTGATCGTCGACCTCAACCACCGCCTCGCCCCTGAGGAGCTCGCGTTCATCGCGGAGGACGCCGGCCTCGAACTGCTGCTCGCCGACGCCGAGCGGCTGCCCGTCGCCCGCGCCATCGCCTCCTGCCCGGTGCTCGACATCGAGCACGCGCCGCGTGTCGCCCCGCAGCCGCCGCCCGACCACGCGCCCGACACGCTCGCCGCCATCTCCTTCACCGGCGGCACGACCGGCACGCCGAAGGGCGTGATGCTCAGCCACGGCAACCTCGTCGCCAACGCCCTGCACAACCTCGTCGCCACCGGGCACAGCGCCGAAGACCGCTGGCTCCACGTCTGCCCGATGTTCCATGTCGCCGGCACCGCGAACGTGATCGCCTGCACCTGGGTCGGTGCCGAGCAGGTGATCCTCCCGCGCTTCGACCCCGAGGCCGTCGCCACGACGATCGAACGGGAGCGCATCACCCACACCGTGCTCGTCCCGACGATGCTCGCGCTGCTCCTCGACCACCTCGAGGAGCACCCCGCGGACCTCTCGAGCCTGCGCCACGTCCAGTACGCGGCCTCCCCCATCTCCCCCGACCTCCAGCGCCGCGTGCTCGACACGCTCGACTGCGACGTCGCGCAGTTCTACGGCATGACCGAGGCGGCGCCGACCGTCACGCACTGCACGCCCGAGGACCACCGGCGCGGCCGCAAGCTCGACTCGGTCGGCGCGCCCGTCGCGGGCGTCCAGGTCGAGGTCCGCAGCCTCGACGGCGGCCCGGTCGGCGAGATCTGCGTGCGCGGCCCGAACGTGATGCTCGGCTACTGGAACCGGTCCGAGGCGACCGCGGAGGCGCTCGTCGACGGCTGGTATCGCACCGGC
>Ga0299913_10005090_pt1 | contig 11162 bp, 6 predicted proteins | sample RVTome_9_FD_201360 | JGI IMG/M metagenome (GOLD analysis project Ga0299913, IMG submission 201360) | Soil microbial communities from uranium-contaminated site in the Upper Colorado River Basin, Wyoming, United States - RVT155D38 (version 2) ... | reverse complement strand
CGGCGGCATCGAGCGCGACCCGGATCGTCTCCGGAGAGGCTGCGTGCAGCGAATGGGGAGCCGGCTGTACGGACACGAGCGGGTCGGTGCTCGTCTCCGAGGCCAGCTCGAAGAACCGCTCCGCGGCCGTAGGTGCATCTTCGCGGTAGCGATCCGGAGCCCCCGTAGGTGCATCGCGGTCGTAGAAGGCGCGTCCGAGCACGAGCCTGATACCGATGTCGCGCGCGGCCCGGATCACCTGCCGCGCGTTGTCGTTGCCCTCGTCGTGCAGATAGAAGAAATCGACCGTCGTCGTAACGCCGGCAAGCAGGGCCTCGGCGAATGCGAACAGCGCGCCGACGTAGATTGCCTCCGCGTCGAGACGCTGCGAGAACGGATACAGCACATCGTCGCGCCAGCTCTCGAACGAGCGATCGTCCGCGAAGCCCTTGAAGAGGCTCTGGAAGGCGTGGCCATGACAGTTCACCGTGCCGGGGATCACCGCCACGTGCCCCCAGTCCTCTATCTCGGCGTCCGCCGCGGCCCGATCGTCTGCGACCACGCCGGCCACCGAGTCACCATCGACGAGGATCAGGCGCTCGCGCCGGAACCCGCCGTCCACCCAGACCAGGTCGCCGCGGATCGCCTGCACGGCAGGATTATGCCTCCGGCTGGCTATCCTGTGGCCGGCAGCTTCATCGAGGGGAGACGAGACACTGGCGTTTCGAGAGGTTAGGACCCCGCTGCTCGCGACCCCGGGAGCGGTCGCGCGTGGACGACTGGTGCTCGCGGCTCTCCTGGCCATATACGTGATCGCGTACCAACCGCCGGCCGGATACGCCGAACCCGGCCCCATCCGCGCCCTCGCCCTGGGGCTGGTCCTGATGCTCGCAGCCTCCGGCGTCGTCCAGCTCGCCGGCGTCGCCGCCTCGCGCCGGTCGACGTACGTGATCGTGGATCTGGCGATCGCACTCGGTCTGCTCTGGCTGTTCGCCTTCGATCCGGTGGAGCATCTCTTCTACCTGGTGGTCGGAGTGGTGATCGAGGCCGCCTTGTTGGCCGGACTATCGACGGCTCTGTTCGCGTGGGCCGCGCTGGCGGCCGGATACACGCTGCGCGAGGTCGTCGCGTACAACCTCCTCGACGTGCCGTCCGAACCCGCCGGCGTCCTGCTCCGGGTCGCGATGACGTTCGGGCTCGCGCTGATAGTGGGCTCGCTGGTGGAGGCGGGCCGGGCGACCAAGGCCCTTTCCAGCGAGAAAGAGGAGAGCGAGCGACTCCGCGACATCGACGAGATGAAGACCGCCTTCCTGGCGGCGGTATCCCACGACCTCAAGAACCCACTGACCGCCATCCTGGGCTTCTCGACCACTCTGGAGCGCAGGCTCGATCGGCTCGATCGCGAGCGGGTCCTCGAATTCCTCGGACACATCAGCCGGAACGGGCGGAGGTTGCAGAAGATGCTCGACGATCTGCTGGACATGGACCGCATCTCTCGAGGCATCCTGCAGCCGAACCTCGCGCCGACGGACATGCCGGCGCTCGTCCGCAACATCGTCGAGGAGCTGGATCTGGACGGCCGGCGCCTGAAGATGGATGCCGAAGAGGTCACGGCGAGCGTCGACCCGCCGAAGGTGGAACGCATCGTCGAGAACCTGGTCATCAACGCGGTCAAGTACACGCCGCCCGAAACCCCGATCGGCTTACGGGTGGAGTCTTCTAACGGCGGTGTCTTGATAGCGGTCGAAGACGAGGGGCCGGGGATCTCCGACGACATGAAACAGAAGGTCTTCGACCCCTTCCAGCGCGGGACCGGCGCGTCCAACAAGGCCACGGGCAGCGGCGTGGGACTGTCTCTCGTCGCTCGCTTCGCGGAGCTTCACGGGGGCCGGGCCTGGGTGGAGGATCGCCCCGGCGGCGGCGCCTCCTTCAGGGTCTTCCTTCCCGGCGCGAAGCCTCCCACCTCCACCTCTTAGTCTCGCCGCTATGACCGTGCGCGTCGGCGAGGCCTTGACCGTTCAGGACGTGATCGACGTCGCGTACGGGCGCGCCGAGGTGGAATCGATGCCCGGCCTCGACGCGTCGATGGAGCCGTCGCGCGCGGTGATCGAGGATGTGGTCGCCTCGGGCGAGACCGTTTACGGCGTAACGACGGGATTCGGCTACCTGGCGAACGTTCGCATCTCCGCCGAGGAGGCAACCGATCTCCAACGCGACATCGTGCTGTCGCACGCCACCGCGGTCGGGCCCGAACTGCCCCAGGAAGTGGTGCGAGCGATGCTGCTGTTGAAGGCGCGCACGTTCGCGTTCGGGGCATCCGGAGTGCGAGCCGTGTTGGTGCACCGCCTGATCGAGATGCTCAACCACCGCGTGCACCCGGTGGTCCCCGCGCAGGGCTCGCTCGGCGCGTCGGGCGACCTGGCTCCGCTGGCTCATCTCGCTCTGCCCCTGATCGGGCACGGCGAAGCCGTTCTCGGGGGTCGCCGGATGCCGGGAGCCGAGGCCCTGGCGAGCGCGGGCATCGAGCCGGTCGAGCTGTCCTACAAGGAGGGCCTGTCGCTGGTCAACGGGACCGAGGGGATGCTCGCACTCGGCATCCTGTCGCTGCACCGGGCCGAGCGCCTCGCCCGCGCGGCCGATATCGCGGGAGCCATGACCGTGGAGGCCTGCCTCGGCACCGACCAGGCCTTCGGCGAGGCGCTCGTGGGACTGCGCAGGCACGCCGGTCCGCTGAAGGTCGCGGCCAACCTTCGCAACCTGCTCGCCGACAGCGAGATCGTCGCCTCGCATCGTCACTCCGGTCATCTCGTGCAGGACGCCTATTCGCTGCGCTGCATCCCCCAGGTGCACGGCGCGTATCGGGATGCCTTGGCCTACGTCCGGGCGACGCTCGAGGCCGAGCTCGCGTCCGCGATCGACAACCCGAGCGTGCTGGCGGACGAGTCCACGGTCGGCTCGAGTGGCAACTTCCACGGCGAAGCTTTGGCCCTCGCGCTCGACCACCTCGGCCTGCTGGCGACGGGTTTCGGCACGATCTCCGAGCGGCGGGTCGCGCGCTTGGTCGACCCCGAGCTCAACAACGGCCTGCCCGCGTTCCTCACCCGGGATCCGGGCCGCCGGTCCGGATTCATGCTCACGCAATACACCGCGGCCTCCCTGGTGTCCGAGAACCGCAGCCTCTGCTTCCCGGCGTCGGCCGATTCGATCCCCACCTCGGCGGGCCAGGAGGATCACGTGAGCATGGGAATGACGTCGGCACGCAAGTCCGAGGTCATCATCACCAACACCGAGCGCGTGATCGCGATCGAGGCCCTCGCCGCCGCGCAGGGACTGAGTCTGCGCGCCCCGCTTGCCCCCGCGCCGGCCACCGCGGCGGCGCTCCGGCTCATCCGGGATGTTTCCGAAGAGCTCGGAAACGACAGACCGCTCGCCCCCGACATCGAGGCCGGCCGCTCCCTCATCACCGACGGTTCCCTACAAGAAGCGGTGGAGACCGCCTGCGGCTCCTTGATCTGAGGCTTAGCGCCTGCCAGAGCGGGTCCCGACCGGCGCTCCGAACCCGTATCACTACACGTTCCTGGGTGTATCCACACCTGGAAGGTTCGCCCGCTCGGACCGAAGCTGGTACCCGTCGGATGGAAATTGTGGCTGCGGGGAGTCACCCAAAGTGGCGGGAGGGATGCACCATGGCGAGGCGCGCGTTAGGGATCGTCCTAGTAGGAATGCTGATGTTGCCGATCGCGGCATCTGCGGGCGTAGTGGGAGGGCGCGCGGACACGACCACGATGTGCGTTCCCCTTCCGGTGTCGACCGATGCGAAGGACATCCACATCGGCGAGCAACACATCCACCTTCCCGGTCGCACGGACCCAAAGGTCTGCGTGACGGTCGACAACGAGGTCCAGGGCACGCCCGCTGTCACCCGCTACGACAACTGCGGCAACAGCTGCTTCGCGGTCCGCGTGAGCGATGTCCGGGCCTACGCCGACGTGAAGGTCGAGGTCACCTACAAGGAGGACGGGCAGCCGATGAGCGTCCCGGTCGACCCGGACCCGATCGATCTCACCCGAGAGGTGGACGAGGTCTGCGTGAGCAACCACAGCGCCGGCACCCCGGACCCCTGCGTCTTCACGATCACGAGCCCCAGCGATCTAAGGGCGAAGGGCGGCGTGCGGCAGGTCAACCTGAGATGGAACGCGGCCGAGGAGGCCTACGGACGAGACCTCGACGCCAGCTACGAGATCTGGCGGAGCACCAGCGAGGACCTCGAGACCTTCGAGCCGGTCGCGACGAGCGTCGAAACCAAGTTCGTCGACGGCGACCTGGCGAAGAAGACGACCTACTACTACTTCGTGGTCGCGGTCGACCAGAAGGGAAACCGCAGCGGGGGCTCGAACCTGGCGAGCGCCACCACGAACTGACCCCGCGGGACATCGAGGAGCCGGTGGCCACGGCAAGAGAGAGTCGCCACCGGCCTCCTCGCCCCCTGCGGGCTTCTTATCTGATGCGCTTGCGGAGGCCCTCGAGGTCCTTGACGGTTACGCCGCGGCGATGGGTCTCGATGAGCTCCTTGTTCCGCAGGCTCTGCAGGGCCTTGGCCACCGCCTCGCGCGAGCACCCGGTCCACCCGGCGAGCTCCTCCTGCGTGAGCGGCAGCCCGATGCGGATGCCCTCGAGACTGTCCTGGCCGAAGGTCTCGGCCAGCTCGACCAGGCGGCTCGCGACGCGGCCGACCGAGTCGTACGCGGCGAATTCGACCCGTTTGCGGTCGGCGTCTCGGAGCTTGCGGCTAAGACTCTTGAACAGGCTCAATCCGAACTCCGGCTCCTCGGACAGCACACGCCTGAAGTCGTCCACGGTCATGATCAAGGCCTCGACGTCGTCCAACGCCGTGACGGTTGCCGAGAAGGGCTCGCCGTCCAGCGCGGCGAGCTCACCCAGCAGATCGCCCGCCCCCCGCACCGCGAGCAACACCTCGCGCCCGTCGTCGGTGTAGTAGGAGACCTTCACCAGCCCGGCCACGATCACCACCATGCGCTCGGACCGGTCCCCCTCGTTCATCAAGGTGGTCCCGCGCGGATAACGCCGGCGGTTGCCGGGCAGGTGGCTGCCGTCCCCGGCGGTCTGGAGCACCGCGATGAAGTCCTCGTCCCGCCTTGACGGCGCCATGTTCAGCATCTCCTGGCTCGGTCCCCGCGTCGGATACGACAGTCGTCCCGGCCTCTTCCACCGTCCAACCGGTCGCGGCCGGGGCCCCCCACGAGGAGGTCGCGCCCCGCTCCCCCATGGAGCCGGTCGCCTCCCCGGCCCCCGAGGATACGGTCGCGTCCGCTTCCTCCGCGGAGGTCGTCCGCGCCGGCCCCGCCGACCAGCACGTCGTTGCCGCCACCCCCGACGATCTGGTCGGCGCCGCCGAAGCCACAGAGCACCTCCCCCTCGCCGCTGCCGCGCAAGAGGTCGTCGGCCGCGGTGCCGAAGACGTCGCATCGCTTGGGGCCGTGATGTCTGAGCGCTTCGGCCCAGCAGCGGCCGTCCGAGGTGCAGGATTCGGTCCAGACCATCACCTGCTGATCACCCGGGGCATCCGACCGCGTCGTCGCGAGGGCATAACCGTCCTCATCCGTTACGGCGTCGGCATCGACGAGCTCGCCGATCCCGACGGTCGCCCATTCCACCGGAACGCCGGCGAACGGACGACCCTCGTCGTCGACCACCTGGGCGGTTAGCAGTACATCCGCTCCGACGCGATCCTTGGACTCTCCTGGTGACAACGTGACTCCGTGCGGAAGCACCAGGGCAGATCCGGTCTCCGTCGGCGAGGGCTCGGGCGAGGGTTCCCCCGGCCGCGGCTCGGTCGGCGACGTCGACGTAGACGGCTCCGGCGATGGCGACGCGCTCTCCGAGGGACTGGGCGACGGTGACGCGCTCTCCGAGGGAGAGGGCGAGGGCGATGTAGAAGCCGTGGGCGACGGGGAGGGGTCGGGCTCCTGGGCGACCTCGATCGCCCGCACCGCGGCCAGCGCATCCACGCGGCCGAAGCCAGAGATGGGATCCCACCCCGGCGCGTAGAGGTCGGCGGCCGTCGAAAGAATCGTGTCGACGACGACATCGGCGTTCTCCGCAGAACGCTCGCCGCCTAGGCGGTCGTAGACGAGCGCGGCGACCCCGGCCACGTGTGGAGCCGCCATCGACGTCCCGGCCATGCCTCTGTACCCCTTGTCCGAGAGGCACGAATCGTCGTGGTCTCGCAGGTAGGTGGACCAGATCCAGCTCGAGCACTCGTCTCCATCGGCTGAAGCGACGTCTCCGCCGGGGGCGACGACGCCCGCATGTATCTCTCCTTCCCGATCGACGTTGTTGGGGAAATCGCTATAAGCCGTTTTCCGGTCATCGCGATCCGTCGCGCCCACGCAGATCACATAGCGAGACAATGATGGGAGCTGGCAAACCGGCGATGTCGTGTTCCCGCTGGCACCCACGATCACAACTCCGGCCGCGCGAGCTTCCTCGAGTGCTTTCTCCGTCTCGGGATAAAACTCGGGGAAGTGGCTTCCCTCCTGAGGCGGCGGTCCTATCGACAGGTTGATGACGTGGGCGCCGTTGCCGTCGGTTCCGCAGGGCTGTGAAGCATCGGCAGGAAGACCACACGCGAAGCGGATACCCGCAGCCATCGCAGCGTCCGTTCCTCCTGGAAGGAGATCCGCGTCCGTCATCGCGTCGACGGCATTCACCGGCATGATGGTGGCGTCGGGCGCGACGCCCGCGACACCGGTTCCGTTGTCGGTGCACGCTCCTGCGATACCGGCCACGTGGGTACCGTGTCCATCCCTGTCCTGTGGAGCCATGGTGTTCCCGATAGTGGCCCCGTCCAGCACGAGAAGCTTGCCCGGACAGGCCAGGTCGGGATGGGTGAGGTCGACGCCTGTATCGACGATGCCGATAGTGATGCCGTGACCGGTGACGTTCTCTTCGTGCCAGACGCTAGGAGCATGGATCCGGCTGATCCCCCACTGGCGATCGAAGAATTGGTCGCCGGGCAATGCCGGATAGACGCGCCGCTCCGCGGTTCCACCGGTCGGTGGAAGAGGATCGGTGTCCAGCGTGGCCACGCCGTAGTAGGCCGCCTGCACGACCCGCTTGTAGATCACGCGAACGGTGTAGGGACCCGGCTCGGAGCCGTCGACGAGAACCCGCTCGCTCGCCGTGTACGCGTTTTGTGACGAGCCCACCGTCGAACCGGAGGGCGCGTTCTCGTCTTTGGGAACGCGGCCCCTGTATACCCACAGGTCGAAATCGTTCGCCGGATCGTCCCAGGAGATCGCAATCTCGAAGCTTCTCGTCGATCGGACGTCGAGGTAATAATGGTCCCAACCCGCCTGAACGACGGTGGTGGTAACAAATCGCGGGTCGGAGGGGGGGTCAGGAGGGGGGTAGGCCGTCGACTTCTCGGTTCCCATCCACGTTATCTGGGGAGAGTCCGGGTCTAACGTGCCGCAGCCGGACACAGTCGGGCCCGGAGGAGTTGCCGAGCACTCCGCTTCCTGGGAGCGTGCCACGTCAGCCGATGTGACAAGCGAAGATGCAACCAGCGCGCCGAAAAGCGCGCCTGCCAGTACGCGACCCGGTCTCCGCGCGCGGCCCGGTTGTTCCACCCGTCCAACCATCTCGGCTCCGATGTCTTGGAACGTCACATCGACTTGATCACCAGCGCGGTTCGCCTCCTTGAAGCCAGTTCCTGCAGCTAGCCTCAAGACCTACCTGGAGTTCGTCCCTTAAGGACTAGTTAGTCCCAAAATTCTTCAGACCGCAACCGTCCCGTGTGCGTACATGTGCACGCTCGGCTATGTAATTTTTCATTGACGTCTTCGACCAACCGGGCGAATCTGGCCATTCGTGGAGGAAGAAGACAAAGGAGGACATCATGTTGCCGTGCCCGGAAGGCGACTGGACGAGCGACTCCAACGAGGACATCAACAAGCAAGTCGCCGCACTTCTGCACCATTACGACGAGGAACACGGCGAGCCGCTACCGCAAGAGACACGCGAGCTGCTTAGAGCCTGCGCCAGAGCGCTCGGAGGAACCCGCGTCTAGTGACGTTCGCTTCTTTCGGGGCTCGCCGACTTGAGCGTACGCGAGGCCGCTCCATCCGAGACACGGTTCAGGAGGGCTCGCCCGGCCGCCAGCTCGGCGACCGAACCGAGACGTTCGAAGAAGGAAAGCGCGCGCTCGAGCTCGTCGACGGCATCCGAATCGCGGCCGATGCGGCTCTTCAACTCGGCCAAGAGCAGCCTCGTCCATGCCTCCTCCCACCGCGCATGCAGCGATAGGAAGCCCTCCGCCGCGCGCCTGAGGTGGTCGATCGCCTCCTCCGGTGCGCGCGTCCTCGCAGCGAGTCGCCCTTCGAGCCGATCCGCGAAGAAGTTCAGGATCGGGATCTCCGCGGTTCCCGCCTCCGCTCGCGCGGCGCGCAGAACCTGGCCTGCGTGTACCTCGTCGTCAGAGAGCGCGGCAACGTCGCACAGCGCCTGTAGGTGTTCGGCTCGGATGAAACCCGTAACGTCGAGTGACAGCCACTGCATCGCTTCATCCACATCACCCCGCAGCGCCAGTGCTCGTGCCGGCACTGCGAAGGGCCCTGAGGCCTCCGACCACGCGTCCGACACCACTTTACGGTAGGCCCGCAAGAGATCCAGATAGCGCGCGGCCGCAGGATCGTTCCTCATGCGGTGGATAAAGAAGCCCACCCCGTAGGCGCGCCCGGCATAGGGCGGGATCCGCTCCCGAGACGTTGCCTCCAGCGACTCGATCCTGTCCAGATCCTCCAGCGCCTCGTCCCAGTCGCCCGCCATGAAGCACACCTGCGAGCGCTGGACGAGCACGTGCAGGTATTGCCCCACGTCGATCTCTCGCACGGCATCGGCCGCCTGGTTGAGATACCCGAGCGCCTCCCGCAGCTCCCCCACTTTTCCGAGATCGCGGCCCGCGCTGAGCAAGATGTCCGCGATCTCTCGGACGTCGGAGAGCTTCGGGATCAGCTCCAACCTGGCCCGGTCGATGCGGCTGATCTCACCGAAACGGCCGGTCGGCCAGAGCAGGACCGCCAGCGCATCCATGGCAGCCGACACGAGGTTCGCATGGCCCAGTCGCTCGGCGATAGCGACAGCCTCCCGCGCCGCAAGCTCCGCGCCGTCCTCCTCTGTCTCCGAAGTGCCGGCCAGGAAAGCGCGGGCGCTCAGTAGCATGGCCCGCTCCCGACTGTCGGATTCGCCCGCGGCGCGTAGTCCAGTCTCGATCAGACGATCGACCTCGTCGGCCGGAACCAGTTCGTCCATAGTGCCAATCCATCTGGTCGGGATCATCGTCGCCTTGGCGGCCAGGGCCGCGAACCGAGCGTCGTCGGTGGGCGCCGCTTCGAGCTCATGCAATGCCATCCGATACGCCTGCCAGGCGGGGTTGCCTCTCAGCGCGAGATAGAACGCATCGCCGAGCGCCTCCAGCGCCTCGACCTTCTCCGTTCCCTCCGCCGATAGCTCTACTGCCCGGAAACCCAGCCGCTCGGCCTGATCGATCGCGAACCGGCGCAGCGCGCTTTTCGCCGCGAGCAACAGGTAACTGCGCGCCGCTATGCGAACGTCCTCCTCATCCGAGTCCTCGTAAGCCCGCTCGTAGTGATCGGCCAGCAGTTCCGCCGCCTCCTCGGCCCGATCGCCACGGATGGACTCGATCCAGCGCGCGGTCGCCACATGCGCTCGGGCGCGCATCTTGCGCGGGAGGTTCTCGTACACCACGTCGCGTATCAGCGCATGGCGGAAGGCGTATTCGATCTCCCCCGGGATACTCGAGCTGAACTGCTCGAGCACGATCTGACGCGGTTTGAGAGCGTCCACCACGTCGACCGCGTCGGGGACTCCGGTGATCCACTCCAGCGCGCCCGACCAGAACTGTCGCCCCATAACCGAGGCAGCCTGCAACACCTCACGCTCCAGAGGCGAAAGCAGGTCCAGACGGGCCTGGATCAGCGTGTGGACGCGCTCCGGCACCTCGATGTCGGAGAGGTCGCCGGTCACATGCCAACCCTCCGCGCCCTCGGACAGGTGACCTTCGTCTATCAGCCGCAACAGGAACTCCTCGATGAACAGTGGGTTGCCCTCGGCCCGCTCCAGGATCCGCTCCGTCAGATCGGAAGGAAGCTGAGCGGCCCCCAGCAACTCGTTCACGAGACGTTCGGCGTCCGGACGAGGAAGCGCATCCAGATGGAGGGTCGAATGTGCCTGCAGCGCCGACAACCACTCGGACCTTGCAACGACGAACTCGGTGCGTGCAGAGCACAGCAGTAGACAAGGACCGCCGATGTGCTGGGACAGATCGGCGATGACATCCAGCATCGATTGGTCCGCCCAATGAAGGTCCTCCACCACCACCACGACGGGACCGGACCGGGCCAGCTCCGACAGAAGGAGGCGCCAAGCTCGGAGCATCTCTCTGTAGACCATCCGGGGATCCAGCCCGGCCATCGAATCGAGGGCAGGTGCCAAGCCGGTCGTCGATCCGAGAGCCGCCGCGATCGAAGGAACGTCCGTTGGCGACAACCCGGGCGCCACGCTCGTCAGGAGGCGCACGATCTTTGCGAACGAAACCTCCGCGTCGTCCTGAGGGAAGATCCCGGCCTCGCTGCGGAGGATCTCTTGAAGAGGGGCAAGCGTCAGCCCGTCTCCGTAAGGGCGGCACCGTCCTCTGAGCACGGTCACCTCGTCCCCGAGCGATCCGAGGAACTCGTCGAGAAGCCTGCTCTTGCCCACACCGGCGTCGCCGGTGATCGTGCAGACCTGTTGAACCCGGTCGCTCCGGCAACGTTCGAAGATGCCACTAAGCGTCTGCGACTCGACGACACGTCCGACCAGAGCCGCTGGACGAAGAGCGGTCTCCTCGGCTACCTCGACCTCTTCCTCGACCGCGAAGGCTCGGACCGGATGGGTCTTTCCCTTGGCAACCACCGACTCAACGCGGCCGAGACGGAACCTCCCCCGAACGGCGCGGGCGGTTCTCTCTCCGATCAAGATCGTTCCGGGAGGAGCCGCCTGCTCCAACCGCGCCGCCACGTTGACCGCATCTCCCATGACGAGCAATTGCTCGCCGAATGAGCCCCCGGTCGACACGACACCTGTGTTGATCCCGATGCGCA
>Ga0299913_10005089_pt1 | contig 11162 bp, 8 predicted proteins | sample RVTome_9_FD_201360 | JGI IMG/M metagenome (GOLD analysis project Ga0299913, IMG submission 201360) | Soil microbial communities from uranium-contaminated site in the Upper Colorado River Basin, Wyoming, United States - RVT155D38 (version 2) ... | reverse complement strand
AGACACGTTGACGATCTGCACGATCTTGAACTCGTCGAGATCACGTCCTTCCTCCGCGGCAGCGGTGCGGATGATCTCGATTGCGTTCGCCGAATACTCGGGCGAGCAAATGGCATTGAGCACCACGCCATCACCGATCTTTCCCGCCAACCGGAGACCTGTGGTGCTGGTGGCGGGAAGAAGCATGGGAATGTAGTCCCGCACCGGAGACCAGCCGAGCTGGGCGTCGTCGAAACGCACCGTCTCGCCATGGTATGAGACCGGTTTTCCGGTGAGAAGAGCGCGCATCGCCTCCACCGTCTCACGGAGGGCAACAGGTGGGCTCTGCTCGGGAATCCCATAACGATCGGCGTGAGTCTTGGTGCACGCACCGGGAGCGGTGAAGATCCGGCCGCCGGTCAACTCGTCCAGGGAGGCGAGAGTCTGCGCTGCCACCAGAGGATTCCTCAGTCGAACCGTCTGAGTACAACCCAAAGCCAAGCGCTCTGTGGCCTGGCCTATTGCCGCCAGGGCTGTGACCGAGTCCCTCATCAACTCAATCGTCTCGGAGAAGAAGCCCATCACGAACCCGTTGTCCTCGGCCTTCCTCATCCAAGCCGCCATGTCGGCAATGGTCATCGCCGGGTCATAACCGGTGGCGAATCCAACGCCTTCCATACGCTCTCCTTACCGCCTTGATGTGCTCAGCCTCGAGACCCGGGTCCAAACTATCTTGAAGACGAGATAGCATAACCAGGCCAGGTCTCCCTTGACATTTCCGGTCCGGGCCTTGCGGGCAACTACACCCTGTTGGTAGTCCCGCGTTGATCCAGGGCGACATCCTCTGTCACCAGCCCTTCGGCAATGTCCTCCGACAAAGCCTCGGCCGAACGCTGCGACGGGTCGTGGTAACCGCCCCCACCGGGCAAGTCGAGGACGAAGGAAGAGCCGGCGGGCATCCGAATGCTGAGTTTTGGGTTGGCCGGCCCTCCGAATGAGGTGGAGAAGCCACCTGGAGCCCCGGCCCCCCCGCTGGCATAGCCCTGGGCGGGAAAGAGAAAGCGGTCGGCGAGTGAAGACACCACGTAGGGCTCGCCGGTTCGAACCTCCACTTCGATGGTCTGGCCGAGACCTCCCCTGTAGGTACCGGCACCACCGGAGTCCGGCCGGAACTCCTTGCGCCTGAACAACAGGGGCGAGGTCGACTCGATGATCTCGATCGGTGCGGTTGCGATGCCGCTTGGGAAGCTGGTGGTGGAGAGCCCGTCCTTCGTGGGCCGGGCCCCGGTGCCACCCGAGGCGAAGAACACGGTGACGAATCGATTGTCCCCGACGCCACGCACCGTGGTCAACCACACGTTGCCGGCACCTTCTGCGATCACGTTCTCAGGGACTACCTGCGCAAGCGCACCGAGCACGGCGTGGGGGAGGAAGTGGCCGACGATGTGCCGGGCGGCAACCGGCGCCGGGTGAATCGGGTTCAAGATGCTTCCTTCAGGAGCGGTGACCGTCACCGGCCGGAAGCTGCCGTCGTTGTGCGGGACCTCGGGAGATATCGCGCATTTCAGGGCGTACGAGGTGTATGCGGTGGTGTAGTTGAGGACGACATTCATTCCACGGTCGACCTGATCGGAGCTCCCGTCATAGTCCACGATTATCTCGTCGCCATCGACGATCACACGACAGGCAATGGTTATCGGCTCGTCGAGGCCGTCAGTCTGGATGACGTGGACATACTCTCCGTCAGGAACCTGGGCGATGGCTCGCCTGGTGGCCTCTTCGGACCGATCGGTGATCTCGTCGCCAAGACCTTCGAGGTCATTGAGGCCGAACTCGACGAGGTACTCGATCAGGCGCTCGGAGCCAACCTGGTTCCCTGCGACCTGGGCATGGAGATCGCCGAGGACCTCTCGCGGAGCGCGGACGTTGGCGCTCAGGATGCGGATCAGTTCTTGATTCGGCTCACCGGCCGAGTACAACTTCGTCATCGGGATCCAGAGACCCTCCTCGAACACCTCATTGGCGTCTGCGGAAAGGCCACGCCCTCCGATGTCGACCGCGTGGCAACAGTTTCCGAAGAAACCGACGACTGCGCCGTCCCAAAACGCCGGTGTGACCACCGACAGGTCGTTGAGCTGGCCGGATGTCTTCCATGGGTCATTGGTGATGAGTACGTCGCCAGGTTCGAGGGCCTCCACCGGGAACGCCTCGAGAAAGTGGTGCATGGACGTGGCGAGAGAGTTGATATGACCAGGAGTCCCCGTCACTGCTTGGGCCAACATCCGTCCCCGAGCGTCGAAGACGGCGGCCGAGAGATCGCCCGACTCCCGAACGATAGGGGTGAATGAAGTCCGCTGCAGGGCTGCCGCCTGCTCGTTGGCCACCGTGATCAGGCGGCTCCAAAGGATCTCGAGTGTCACCGGGTCGAGGGCATAGTCAGTCAAGGATCTCCACCTCCACGTTGCCGCTCTCGGTCACTCGTGCCCGACCCGAAGGGCCTATGACCATGGTTGACTCTCGTTCTTCCACAACCGCCGGGCCGGGGAATTCGAAACCCGGGATCATGGCATACCTGTCGTACACCGCTCCTTCGATGTAACCCTCGTTGGGGAACCACATGTCCCTCTGACCTCGCAAGGCGTCGCCGGCGCCGAATCTCGCCGCGATATCCGGCTCCGGTCTGGGGCCGCTGATGCGAAGACGCCAGGTCAGGATCTCTGGCTCGACGTTGCTAGGGCTCGATCCGTAGAGCCGCAGGTACTCCTCTTCGAATCGTTCCTGGAGCCGACCCGAGGGGTTCTCAGTGAGCCCAGATCCCAGTGCAACAGTCACGGAATCCCCCTGACCCTGGTAGCGGACATCTGCGGCCACCACGACATCGGTCTCCTCGACGCCCGATTCCTCGAGCTGACGCCGCCCCGTCTCCAACATCAGGTCGAGAGCGCCTCGCACCTCGTCCCAATCCGTCTCCGCGAGGACATTGGGGATGCTCCGAGCAAACTCGAATGACGTCGGGGCGGTCAGCATTCCGAATGCAGACGCCACTCCGGCTCTGGGCGGGAGCACGATGTGCTTGATGCCAAGGGCTGCGGCGACACCCCAGGCGTGAACCGGACCAGCACCCCCGGTGGCAACGAGTGTGTATCTCCTGATGTCCCGGCCCCGCTCGATCGCATGCATCCGCGCCGCACTCGCCATGTTTTCGTTGACCACGCGGTGCACCGCGCCCGCCGTTTCCTCGGCTGACAACCCCATTGTCTCCCCGAGCGCGGCCAGGGCATCACGGGCCGGCGCGATGGCAAGCTTCATCTCACCGCCCAGGAAGAACTCCGGATCGAGGTATCCGAGAATGAGGTCGGCATCGGTCACGGTCGGGTCGAGGCCTCCCTGATCGTACGAGACAGGTCCCGGAACCGACGAGGCGCTGTCCGGGCCCACCTTGGGCAATCCGAACGGCCCGACCCTGGCTATCGAGCCGCCACCGGCTCCGATCTCGATCATGTCGATGACCGGCACCCTGATCGGCAGACCACTCCCCTTGGTGAAGCGGTAGACGCGTGCCGCCTCGAACTCTCGGGCAATCAACGGGTCGCCGCCCTCGATGAGCGCGGCCTTGGCCGTGGTGCCTCCCATGTCGAACGCCATCACCGGCCGATCAGCGGTGGCTCCAGCCAGATACCCGGCACTCATGACACCTGCCGCCGGGCCTGACTCGAGGAGTCTCACCGGGAAGCGACGTGCCGTGGCGGTTGCTGCCAGACCCCCGGTCGAGAGCATTATTCGCAGAGGCCCTGGAATGCCGAGGGAGCGCAGTCGCTCTTCGAGTATGCCGAGGTAGCGGTCGACCACCGGCAATACGAAGGCATTGGCAACAGTCGTAGAGGCACGATGATATTCCCCCACTTCGGGGGACACTTCGCTCGACACCGTCACGGCCACGTCAGGAAGCTCGGCGGCCAGAAAGGAGCGAACCGCGTCCTCATGGCCCGGATTGCGGTAGCTGTGCAGAAAGCACACGGCTATCGATTCGACCCCGGCTTTCTTCGCCCAGCCCACCACCTGTGACAGGGAGACCTGGTCCAGCGACTGATCGACCGTGCCGTCGGCGAGGACACGCTCCCGCACTCCCCACCTCCGCCTGCGAGGCACGAGAGGCTCGGGCATCTCGAGAAACAGGTCGTACAGGTCGTAGCGCTGCTCACGACCCGAGGCGATCACGTCGCGGAAGCCTTCGGTGGTGATGAGGCCGGTCACCGCCCCTTTCCGCTCGATCAACGAGTTTGAGATGAGGGTGGTGCCATGGACCACTTCCACAACCGATCCAGGGTCGTTACCCCGGAGCAACTCCGCGATTCCCTCGGCAACACCGAGGGACGGATCGTCAGGCGTGGTCAGGACCTTGCCGATGGCGACGGCGCGATTCTCCTCGACGAGCACGAAGTCGGTGAACGTCCCCCCGATGTCGACCGCGACTCTCAGCTGTCTCAAGGATGGGAACTCCTTCCATCGACTGGGGACGAGAACCTTAGCGTTAAGATAGTTGTCCACCCCAACAGGAGTCTTGTGGCCGGATCAGACCCAGGGCCTGGAGCGATAGTCGCCATCGACCTGGCCGGGTCGACTGCCGTGGTGACTGGAGGCAGCCGCGGGATAGGCAAGGAGATCGCCCTCACTCTGGCCCAGGTAGGAGCAGACGTGGTCGCCATAGCCCGCTCTGAAGATGGGCTGCGCGCTTTGGGCGAGGAGGTGACCGGGACAGGTCGGCGATTCCTGGCGCTCCCCACCGACCTGGCATCAGCGGATGCCATACTCGATGTCGCCGAGCGTGTGCTCGGCGAGGTGGGCACCCCCGACGTGCTGGTGAACGCGGCGGCAACCATCATTCGGGTCGACCCTCCACATGTCGACGCGGCGCAGTTCGACACCGTATTTGCCCTCAACGTCAGAGCTCCCCTCCTGCTGAGCCAGGCGATTGGATCGAGCATGCTGGCGGGGCAAGGGGGCACGATCGTGAACATCAGCTCGCTGGCTGCCGAGGTCGTGACCAAGGCGTCCGTGGTCTATCAGGCCTCCAAGGCGGCGGTGGTGCAGATGACCCGTGCCCTGGCCATGCGCTGGGGGCCGACGGTGCGAGTGAACGCGGTCGGCCCCGGCTACGTCGAGACTGACCTGAACCGCGACTGGCTCTCCAGCGAGGAGAACCTCGCGTATGTGATCGACCACACCGCCTTGCGCCGCCTCGGCACCGCTCGAGACGTGGCAAATGTCGTCGCGTTTCTCGCCTCGCCCCTCTCCTCGTACATAACCGGGCAACACATCGTCGTCGACGGCGGATGGGGGAATCCCCAGTGATGGGTCGGTAGATGGGATTCCTCTTGGGGATGGCCGCCGCCGCCGCGTTCGGCGGGGCGGCGGTTCTGACTCGTATCGGCATGCGACACCGAAGCGACGACGACGGGGTCTTGATGACTGTCTCTGTCAACGTGCTCGTGCTCGGAACAGTCGTAGCCTTTGCCCCAATCCCCAAGTTCGACTCTCGAGGGATCCTCGCGTTCATCGCCGCCGGCATCCTCGGAACCTTCCTGGGCCGGAGCTCGAACCTGCGTGCGGTGAGGATCATCGGCCCAGCCAGAGCCAACGCCTTCCTCACCGCGGCTCCAATTGTGAGTGGCCTCGGTGGCTGGCTGATTCTCGGAGAGGAGGTCGGGCTCGGAGCCGCCATCGGGGCAGTCATCACTCTGCTCGGGCTTCGACTCGTCATTCGCAATCCGGCTGGAGTCGGGGTCATGGAGCCGGTGCCGCAGACAGGTATGAAACCTGCCACGACCGGGGAGCCCGCGCGCTCCAGAGTGTCCGGCTACCTGTTCGCCACAGCAGGCGCTTGCTTCTTCGGCATGGCGTTCGTGATGCGGAAGCTCGGGATCATCTTGTTTCCCAGCGCAACGGTCGGTGCGTTTCTGGGCGCCGTTTCCGCACTGGTGGTGGTTGCCATGCTCGACAGCTACAGGGGACGGATCGGTCGGCGTTGGCAGGAGAACGTCAGATCCGTCCCTTGGTGGTTCGTGGCCGGCGGGGTCTTGACGAGTGTCGCCCTCCTACTCCAGTTCGGCGCCTACTTCCTGTTGCCTGCCTGGACCGTCAGCCTGCTCCAGGGGACCCAGGTCTTGTGGACGCTGTTGTGGAGCTTTCTATGGCTGCGACAAGAGGAGCATCTGTCGATGCGTCTCTTATGGGGGATTTTACTAGTCGTCGCTGGAGTAGCCATCGTCGCAATCGAGAGATAAACGCCAAGTCGAAACGGCGCGGCTCGCTCATCGAGTCGGGCTGTCATCAGGGAGTGCCTGAACAAGGTTTGTGACCCGAACCCACTCCAAGGCCAAGACCAGGGCGTGCCATCACTACAGGGTTGGATATGCCTTGGCTCCAAAACAGACCTGTCTGGAGCCTGTCTGGTCTGAGCTCGGTCGCATAGCGTGCCTTTAACGCGTAGATCCTAACCCTTACTCCCACAGAGTCTAACCGCCGAGAGCGCATATACTCGGGCGGCGTTCATGATATCCGCGATCTTCACGCGCTCGGGATGAAGACTCCCGGGAGGACCGTATTTTACTGCCGGAATGCCAACTTCCGCGTAGATGTTCGTGTCGTTCCATGTACTGAGATTTCTCCACTGCGTAGGATTGGGCGGCAAAGAGAAGATCTCCTGATGTGATGACTCTAATGCCTCGCGTATGGGTTCGATGCCTTCTCCAATATATCCCATTCGCGCGAGATACATGTTGATTTCATTGCTTAGACCCGTTGCACGGACGACCGCTGCGACCTCCCGCTGAATATCCAGTGGGGACCTATTGGGAGAGACGCGCACGTCAACGTACACGTTTGCGAGTGCGGGGCGCCAATTCGGTTTGTACGGCAGGCCTCCATCGACTGCACCAATTGTAACTCTAGGTTTGATGGTCCCGCACGGTGTGAGTGTCTCATTGGAGGTCTCATAAGTCTGGGCCCACTCCTCCAGAGCGATTATTAAATGAGCCGCCTTCACAATAGCGTTCTTGTTCTCGGGCAGGCTTGAGTACGTTCGTTCACTCAACGGCGCGTACGTCGGCTCGCCACGAACCACAATCTGAATGTACGCCGCCCCCGGCAATGCCCAGCTTATTGACCAATTCGAGTTCTCACACACAATGGCGTAGTCTGACCATACGCCTTGGTGCAGCAAATGGTAAGTGCCTAGGCCCTTCCCGCGAGTACCCGGGCCACGGTACTCCCCCACTTGCGCTCTCCCGATCTCACCGCATACACCGGCCAGAATCACGTCGCCTTCAAGTGCTATACCGGCACGCTTGATAGCAAGCGCTCCGATGCATGCGGCAACAAACAGTCCCTTGTCATTGAATACACCCAACCCAGTAAAGTAGTCGCCATCGATCTCAAGACTCGGTGTCGCAACGCTACCCGGCTGGCCCACTATGAGGTTATCTGAGGCGTCTCCAGCGAATGTGGTGTCCATATGTGCGTTGTAGGTCACCGAGGGACCGGCGCCGTTTCCTGGGATAGTGCCCACAACGTTCGCTCGCGTTTCCTCAACCTCTTGGATCGTTGCCAGGATGCCGTGATCGGTCATCCAGTCCGCGAGAAGGACACACACTTCCTTCTCCTGGCCCGGCGGGCTGGGCGTACCTATCACTCCCTCCATTAGCTCAATCAAGTCCTTCTCCATGGACGTGACTTGATTTGCGAGCACGCCTCCGAACGAGTCATACGTGTTATTGACTGGCATCGGACACTAAACTCCCTTCTAAGGTGATCGCCTAATGCCTCACCTCGCATTGGTGGGTCAGTGGGTGGATCCACTAGCCATCGTTTCTGATGTAGTGCTGGTCTGGCCGCGTGCGGCGGCGTGCCACTGCAACGCAGCCTTTGGCGTTGGTGCTCTATGGGCTCCTGATCTTTGGTTTGATCTACCGGTCAACGCCCTCTGTTCAGGAGAGCTGGGAGCCGACGGTTCGCCTTCTCGCAATTGCATCCCGAGTTGCATCATCTGTGCACAAATAGCTCATGAGTCTCGTCGGTCTCACATTCTGCATGTTTATTTGCAGGTGATTCCATTGCTCACGAGATCGTAGGTCCGAATTGGCGTCGTCGCCTCTCTCCTCTTCGTGGGGATGCAACGTTCCCTGCTTCCTACAGTTCAAGATCGAGGCCGACTCCATGCGCTAGCAAACGACGGTATGCCCAAGCTGCAACAGCTGCGTCCCACATTCCGACCCCCTGAGACAGAAATACGGTGACGTCTGATTCTCTTTGTCGCGTGATGGAACCAGTGATGGCTTCGTCCAGGTCGTAGAAGTCGTTTTCGCTGAGCCTTCCGCTGCGTAAGACGTCGGGCACTGGTCGAAACTCGGGAACGTCTCGAAGGATCTGTTCACGCCAAGAGCACCAAACGCTACCGCTCCTAATGAGGGTAGCATCATCGATTTCACCCCTTGCCACTACGTTTACGTGAGTCCCGTCAGCAAGCCAGTCTGCGGCGATCACCGGCTCATTTGCATTTGTCACGGTTGTCACGATGTCAGCACCGTCAACCGCCTTGCGCGCTGAGTCCACGGCGCTCACGCGTGCTTGGATTTGGCCCCTCATCGCATACGCCAACTTCTCGCGGTTAACCTCGGTTGGGCTATAGATCTTCACCTCTTCAATGGGCCTAACTGCACATATCGCTTGAATCTGCCAAGGAGCGTGACGACCGGCTCCTACGATGCCTAGTACACGACTTGAGTTCCGCGATAGATGGCGGGTCGCCACGCCAGTTGGCGCCGCGGTGCGAAGATCCATTATCCGCCGACCTGAGAAAATGCCTGCCAATTCCATTTGGTTGTCGTAGCGGTAATAAAGAAGGATTTCTTGGCCCATCTTATAGTCGAGAATACGGTGACCGTCCTCGGTAATTTCATCTGGATGGCTGAGAGGGTACAATCGCACCGCAGCGCTATCCATTCTCGGGAGAAAGCCAGCGAGTAATCGGATGGCACTATCGGCGTAATACCCTTTATCGGGTGGATACTGAATGGTCTGCCGCGGATATAGAGTTGCGACACCCTCCCGCTTTTGCCTGTAGGCATCTTCAATCAGATCGATCACCTCAAGCATATCGGTCGCGGTTATGACCGATTCCACATTCTTCTCATTCGCAATGAGCGTCACAGCTTTCTTCTCCGTTCGATAATCTGCCTCCTCATTGTTGTTACGTGCAGCTTGGAACAGGTCCGCTCGGCGCAGTTCCGACGTGCACAAGCACTTCCTCAGAGGCCGATGGCTCCAACAAGCCCATCGGCCTCGTTATCGAGTAGCTCACGCCGGACCATTCGAGGTGAAAACCATGCACCGGCGGTCGGGGATATCAAGTCAGGTCTATGAGCCGCCGACGATGGCGTGGACGCCTCCTGGGTTCGCATCGATAAGGATTCCTTGCTCAGCAGCGAGGTCGACCCAGGCCTCGGCACCATCCACGATGTCCGGTCCCCACTCATTCGCGAAGAGCGGTATTTCCGTGACCTGGTCGGCGATCAGTGCGAGCACCTCCGGGTTGTCCTGGGCCAACGCCTCCGCGTAGACGCCCTCTGTGATCCGGGAAGGATCCTCGTTGATCCAGGCGAATGCCTCATCCCATGCGGCCATCACCATCAGCGCCAAATCCTCGTTCTCTGCGAGCCAGTCGTCATATGCGGTCATGGCAGACAGATGGTTGACCAGACCTGTGTCCTGCTCAGCTAGATACTTGTTGATCGGTCCTAGCAGGCAACGTGCGTCCGCTTCGACAAAGGCACGGCTTTGGTGAGGTACGAAGTCAAAGATCGCTTCCACCTCGCCTTGACCGAGTAGCTCAACCAGTGCCGGTGGACCTGTCTCCACCAGTTCGAAGTCCTCGAACACGTTCATCCCATGGAATTCGCTGAGTATTGTGCTAATACTGGTTGTCGTCCCCGAGTCAGCTCCAAAGTGGCCGACCCTCTGCCCCGTCAGATCCTCGACGGCCTGATATTCCGAGTCGTTCTGGACCAGGATGCAGTTGTTGTTGTTGACGAGCGGATAGAACACCGAGACGTTGATGTCCTGGGTTCGAGCAATGGCAGCTCCAAGGGAGTCGAAGTCAAAGGCGATATCCGAGTTTCTCTGCAGGAAGAACTGGCCCGACGCATCCGGGTCATTGTAGAAGTACTCCCCTTGAAACCCGTTGGCCAAGTCGAAGCCGTTCTCCTGAATCACGAGCTGGGCGATCGCCGTGAGCCCACCACTCAATGCTGACAGCCGCACCACCGGGGTCTCCTCGGCCGTCGTGGTCGTCGGCTCCTCGGCCTCTCCAGCGGAAGTGGTCGTCTCTGCAGGGTCGGGTGCCGCTGTGGTAGCGGGCGTGTCGCCATCGGTGGTGTCGGTCGTATCTCCGCCACAGGCGGCCACCACCAGCGCGAGCAGCGATACGACGAGCATCGTCCTCTTAAATCGAGTCATGTCACTTTCCTCCTTCTCTTCTGCCGTAGCCGTGTCATGAGCGCTGGATCGCGCGCATTTGAAGTCCTTTCGTCCGTCTGCTTACTAGGCCCTCTCTCTCGCTCGCCGGAACTTGCGGTGCTGCAATCGACGTGTCGGTTCATGGAACTGCCCGAGCTTAAAGGACCGTGCTCTCAAGCCTGCAAAACCCTTGGCCCGCGAACTGGGTCGATCTGGCACCACTCGACGACCCTGGAGCAGAGATGATCCGCTCCGAAACACCGACCCGAAATCCGATCGCATACCGGCGCGACAAGTCATGAAGCCCGTCCGACTTCACGCCCGCCGTACTCGGCCGACGACTCTCGACTCGCTTTCTTTGCGTCTACGTGCACACTCTGCTTGGGCCCCCGGTTCCAAACCGCCGGGCTCCGACCCCAATGCGATGGCTTACTCTCTAGGCACGACAGCCCAAGCCTCAATCTCGATGAGCATGTCGGGCAGGTCGATCCCCACGCCACGTAGCAAGGTGGCAGGTCTCGGATGAGCCCGCAGATCGGGTTCATGCTCCTCGAAGAAGCGGTACATCTCGTCCCTCATGTCGAATACGTCCTCCCGCCGCTTCAGGAAGTAGCGGAACATCACGATGTTCTTGAGCGAGGCGCCCATCATCTCGAGGTTGTCGCGGATGT
>Ga0299913_10005088_pt1 | contig 11162 bp, 7 predicted proteins | sample RVTome_9_FD_201360 | JGI IMG/M metagenome (GOLD analysis project Ga0299913, IMG submission 201360) | Soil microbial communities from uranium-contaminated site in the Upper Colorado River Basin, Wyoming, United States - RVT155D38 (version 2) ... | reverse complement strand
GTCGGTCCGGGCAGACGGAAGGCGTGCGGGCGGCCGAGGACGGTGAAGGCACGCAGCGCCCGCTCGCTGCTCTTGCCGACCTTGACGAGCAGGACCTGGTCCTCGTCGTGGTGGATCAGGAGGTCGAGCATGGAGGTGAGGCGGACGAGTCGGGCCGGCGTGAGGTCGCAGCGGAAGACGCTGAGCTGGACGTGCTCACCGAAGCCCTGGAGCGCCTTGAACACTTTCCTCAGCCGCTTGGGATCGGAGACGTCGTAGGTGACGAGGTAGCAGTGGCACTCGATGTCTCACCTCACCTGGAACGCAGGGTAGCCGGGGATCTCGCCGAGGAGGTAGCGGGCGAGCAGGCGCGTCTGGATCTCGAAGATCCTCCGGTACTCGGCCCGGTAGCCGAACAGGGGATGGCGGACCTTCTGGGCGAGCCGGCGCTCGTACGCCTGGATCAGCCGGCGTCTCGCGTCGGGCTTCAGGAGCACGCCGCCCGCCCGCCGGACGAAGTCGCTCGCACCGATCTCACCGTTGTTGAGCACGCCGACGACCACGCTGTCGGCGATCACCGGGCGGAAGGGCTCCATCAGATCGAGGGCGAGGGCCGGCTTGCCGTACCGCGGACGGTGGTAGAAGCCCATCAGCGGATCGAAGCCCATGGTCAACGCCGCCACGGCGAAGTCCTTGGCGAGCAGCGTGTAGCAGAAGCTCAGCAGCGCGTTGACCGGGTCTCGGGGCGGCCGCTTGTTACGCCCCTCGAGGTCGAAGGCCGCGCCGGCCTCGCCCCCGCCCTTGAGCATCGTCGGGAACGCACCGAAGTAGAGCCGCGCCGCCGAGCCCTCGAGGCCGAGGAGCTCCTCGTCGTCGGCGGCGGACTCGGCGCTGCGGGCGAGCTCGGCCAGGCGGAGGAGCGTGTCGCGGTCGGGCCGGCCGTTGCGCCGCAGGAGCACCCGGCCGTTGCGGATCTTCGCCGCGACCAGGGCGCGGGCGAGCGGCGCGGCGAGCCCGGCATCGCGCACGGCTGCGAACTGGGCCGCCCGCAGCTCGACGTTCTTGTGCGGCATCCCGTGGGTGATGCCGTAGAACCATCCGCTCCCGCTCGTGTGGATCACGGCCACGTCGCGCTGGCAGCAGGCGCGCAGCGCGGGGCCGCTGAGCTGCGTCCCGCCCATCGCCACGACGTGGGAGACCTCGTCGAGGCCCCGGCGCAACAGAACCGACCGTTGCAGCCGGACGACGAGCGTCTCCCCCTCCACGCCGACCCTCGCCCCCGGCTCCTGAACGACCAGCGGGAACCCGCCACCGTCCGACGCCGCGATCGGCCGCACCGTCCCGGCGCCGGTGCGGAGGAAGTTCACCTCCTCCGGGAGGCAGATGCGGACGAGCGAGCAGCGCGGGCACTTGGGGCTGTCCTCGAGCGGCGGCGGGAGCTCGGGCCGGGCGAACCGCCGCCGCATCTCCTCGGCGAGGCCGAGAGTGCGCTCGACGAGAGCGGGGGTGAAGCGCACCCGCACCTTCTGCCGCGAGCCGGCGAAGTAGAGCAGCCCCTCGGAGCAGGCGAAGCCGTGCTCGCGGAGGAGCAGCCCCTGGGCGCAGAGCTGGACGCGCTCCGGCTCCCACGCGCCGCCGGAGACCGCCGGCCGCTTCCCCCGCTTGTAGTCGACCGGCCGCACCCGCCCCGCCTTCGAATCGACGAGGTCGACGACCGCGGTGAGCCCCAGCCGCTCGCTCGACAGATGGACCGACCGCTCGTGGAGCTTCCGCCCCCGGTAGCTCTCGACGTCGACCCGCCGGTGCACGCGCTTCCCCTCCAGCGTCTCGACGTTGTCCTCCCACTCGCCCTGCACCCACTCGAGGTAGGCCAGCCGCGGGCAGTAGGCGTACTCGTTGAGCATCCGGGCGGGGACGAGGGGCGGGGGGTCGGGCATCGGCTCTACCGTACGCCGCCGTCTTGTCAGAAGCTGTCAGGCGAGAGCCGCCTCCTATCTACCCACGCTCAGGACGCGGGCTGACGGGCCGTGCCCTGGCGGGCCGCTCGAGACTGGCCGCACCGGCCCCGGACCGTCCTGTACAATCGCCCGAGAGCAGTGCGACTTTCGAGGGCGACTCCAGTGACGGCTCAAGCGTTGGCTCAGCTCGAAACCGACGGCGATCCGCGGGGGCTCGCCACCTACACCGTGGCGGAGGCGGCCCGGCTTCTCCGGATCCCCGCGGCAACCCTTCGCTCGTGGATCTTCGGACGGCGCTATCCGACCTCCGAGGGCGAACGCTTCTCCGTCCGGCTCATCGAGCCCCCGCCAGATCCCTACGACCGGTTGTCCTTCCTCAACCTGATCGAGGCCCACGTCCTACGGTCCCTCCGGACCCGCCACGGGATCTCGATGAGCGACGTGCGCGAGGCGCTCGAGTTCGCCCAGCAGCGCTACGGGATCGAGCGCCTGCTGATCCGCAAGGAGCTCAAGGCCGCTCCCGGACGCCTGTTCTTCGAGGAGTACGCGAACCTCGTCGAGCTCCCGAAGGGCGGGCAGCTCGCGCTGCGCGAGGTCTTCGACGCTCACCTCGAGCGGGTGTCTCACAACGCGCACGATCAGCTCCCCGTCCGCCTCTTCCCGTGGTTCCCCATCGACGGCCAGGAGGGCAAGAAGGCGGTCGTCGTCGACGCGCGGATCGCGTTCGGGAGCCCGGTGACCGCCCGACGTTCCATTCGCACCTCCGTGATCGCCGACCGCTACGAGGCCGGCGAACCGGTACGAGAGCTCGCACGGGACTACGGCTTGGAGAATGCCGAGATCGAGGACGCCATCCGGTTCGAGCGCGCTGCGTGAGTACACGTTCTTCACCGACCGGGACCTCGGAAAGCGCTTCCCGGGGCTTCTCCGGAACGCAGGTGATAGCCCAGTCAGCTTGACAGGCGCGCCGCGACTCGACGCGCCGTCTCGACAGGTACGAAGACTCCTAGACCGAAGTGCGCTCCGTAACCGAGAGCGAGAGGTCCCCTCACGGCCTCGGGGAAGGTCAACCGAAAGCCGGTCCCGGGGTGCTCCCCTCGCCGGCCCGCGCCGCGCTTCCTCTGGGTCGAGAAGGCGAGCCAGCGGACCGGCTTGCCGCCCAGGTTCGTCTCGTGGAGCGGTGCCACCCAAGAAGGCTCGGGTAAGTCTCCCTCGCGGAGCAGCCTTCTGAGATCGTGCTCTGCGGAGCCGATCGGGAGACCGTTCTCGTCGAGTTTCGGGCGGCCGTCGCGGTATGTCTTCGGATGCCGCGTCGGGACGAACGGTGTCCGTGACTCCCAGACCTCCGACTCCGCGAACAGAGGACAGCGACCGATCTCCACCTCAATGCCGCCGAAGTCCTGCGGCTGCCCGACGCCGAGGAGCACCAGATGAAGGACAGGGTCGCCGTGGCCGTACACGCTGACCAGAGCATCGAGAGCGCGGCGCTCCCGGCTGTCGAAACCCATCGGAGCGTAGACGGTGAGGTGGGTGATGTAGCCGTGACGTCCGTTCGCCTCCGGCAGGATGAACGCATGGCGGTGGCCGGCTATGGGAGCACCGTCCGGCCGCTTGCCCGAGAAGACCGGGGACACCTCGTCGTCGGCGTCCTTCGACCGGCTCATCAAGGCCCGCCGGACCCTCTCTGCGACCTGGACCGCCTCCGTCAGCCGCGGCGGAACGGTGCGGCTACCGGCCCGCTCGTCGTCCGATGCCGCGGGCGGGCGGTCCGCGACCGCGAAGCGGGCCACCGTCGGAAGGGGCTTCCTCGAGCGCCTGCGAGTCGGCGGCATCGCCGTGAGCTCGCGGGGCACCGGCCGCTCGTACTCGACCCATTCGCTACCCGGCGGCCGACTCCAGCCGCGCTTTCGCAAGGACCCGGTGTCGACGAGGAGCGCCTCCCCTGTGTCCACCGGAAGTGACTCCGCGATTTTCTTGCGGTCCGCGCCGCTGAGCTTGACGCTGTCGGGTAGCCGTCCGTTCTCTTCGGCCCGCCGCCGCTTGCTCTCCAACCGGCGATCGAGGAGCCTCGCCTCCTCTCGACGCCGCCATTCCCGATAGGGATCTTCCGCCATCGGGACGAGCAGGCGGACCGAGCGGCTCGACCCCGGCGGACCCGCCGGCCGAACCGGCTCGGAATCGGCGGCCCACGGCGCGGCGTTCGCCTGGACTCCGACGTCATCGGCCAGAAGGCGGGCCTCGACCCACGACTCGGCGCGGCCGAGGTAGCTCAAGCGGTCCACGACGAGGGCCAGAGCCTGACGCTCTTCCGGCCGGAGGGCGGCGTCCGGCCAGACCACTGTGAGCGTGTCCTCCTCCGGAAGGTGGAGGAACGTGTCGAACACCTCGGTCGGCGAACCGCCTTCCTGCGGCATGTAGTGCCGGGTATGACTGACGACGACTGGCGGTAGCCGGTAGACCGGCGGACTCGCGGCGCTGAGGCGGGTCACGACCCCGCGCCAGGTCGTTTCGTCGACCCCGTCCCGCGCCTTCAGCTCACGCGTGCAAATGAGCGCGCGGAGGAGGCGCCAGGCCGACGGCGGCCACTCCACGATCCCTTCGTTGACGTGGTGGTCCCACGGAGTCGCGTGGTAGCGGCGGCCGGGAAACCGGAGTTCGAGAGCGATCACCCGGTTCAGCCCTTCTTGGATGCCTCGTAGCGGTACGTCCGCTTCCGCGGCTCCGAGAAATAGTCGCCGGCAGCGGCTTCGATGCGCTGCGGCAGTCTCTCCTCGAGCTCGTCCAGCGGCGGCAGCTCCCATCCGACGGGCCGCAGGACGTTGATCGCGACGACCTCGAGATCGCAGGCGGTGCGGAGGCGGAGGCCGCCCGCGAGAAAGCGGCGGATCTTGAACAGCGCCAAGTCGAACAGCAGCTCCTCCGCCGCCTCGCTCAGGCCCAGCCCTCGCAGCAGGGCGAGGTCGAGGTTAAAGTAGGCGTCGATCTTCGCCGCGGCATACTCGTCGCGATGGAACGGGACGTTGCCGTAGCCCTCGGCTGCACGACCGTACGGAGTCGTCTCGGCACCAGTTGCCGGCTGGACTCGATCGAACTTCACGCCGCCGCTCGGAGCGATGGAGACGTCGGACGCCTCGATGAAAGCCGAGAGCATCCGCGGCAGCCTGACGACACCGGCGATGCTCTCGAGGAAGATCCCGTGGATCAAGCTGTTCGGATCCAGACGCATCAGCGCGACCGCGAGCCTTCGCCGGTCGAAGGGCTGCTTCTCCGTGAATCCGACGGCCTCGGTGATCTCGTGCCAGCCGTCGCTCTTTTCGATGTACACGGAGTTCAGCCGGTGGGCTTCGAGGATCGAGTTGGTCTTCGCCCCGTCGGGGAGCTCCACCTCGACGTAGGGCAGACCATCCAGCGGCGCGACCAGATCGCCGGCTGCCTCGTCCCAGCAACTGGCCTCGAGACGGTTCGCCATGCTCTGGGCGGACTCGACGAGCAGCATTCGACGATCACCCGCCGTGTACTCGGCAGCGCCCAGGTCCGGGAAGCCCGTCGGCTGGAAGCGGCTGCCCAGAAGAGGTGCGAGCTCGACCTCGAGCAAGAGTCGCGGTTCGTTGATGGATCGCACTGAGCTCATGACGGATCTCCTCGGGTATGACGTTGAGTGCCCGGTTGGATGGTGGTGTCCGACCGCAGCGCCAGGAATGTCCGCCGCAGCCGGTCGACCTCACGACCGGGGATCGGGAAGACCACGGCCGCCGCGGTACGACGGGCGAGCTCTCCGTCGATGGCGAGATCTCTGACACGAGGCGCCGGCCCGCTCGCCCGGAGACGCTGGATCGCCGCCCGCGCTGCTTCGCTGCCCATGCCGAGCGCCGCGAGCCGATGGATCCGCGGCACCATCGGGACCGGGTTTCCCGCCTCGGCCGGCGCCTCCTGCTGCCTCCTCGACTCGTCTTCCGCGGGTAGCGGCCGCTCGCTCGATGGGTTCGGGAAGCAGAGCTTCAGAAGGGCGTAGAAGCTGCCGGGGAGCGTCCCGCGCCTGGCTGTCGGCGCAGTGAGCAAGCGGCCCCTGATCTGGTACGGGTGAATCAGCACGCATCCCCAAAGGAGGTCGGCGACGAGCGCCTCGTCGACTCGACCTTCTATGAAGTCGGCGACGGCTCCAAGATCGCTGCCGACCGTCCCGAAGTCGTCATAGGTCGCAGCGCCGCTGGTCACTAGGCGCACGAGACGCCGCTGGAACAGATCGTTCAACACGCCCGGGAGGGGCCCGTCGTTCCAGGTCACGTCGGGATCGCGACCCGATGCGTCGCCAGTCCGCCAGTCGAAGCCGCCGCGCCGAGACGATCGATATGTCACAGGTTCCAGCAGAGGACGCAGGAAGAAGGTCCACGGCTTGCCGTCGATTTTGCGCGTCGCGCGAAGCGAGGCGAGCGACGCCGCGAGCCGCAGCTCGCTCGAACCGTCGTCGATCGCGGCGAGCCAGTCGCCGGAGAGAAGTGGAACCGGCGGCACGCGCACACGATCGTCGCTCGCCCAACGCAGGCTCCTGGCCAGAGCGCGCTCGCAGCTCCCGAGCGTGATCAGGACCTGGCGTAGACGGTCGGGCGCGTCCTTCTCGCACAGCGCGAGGATGGATTCTTCCAGAGCGCGGAACACCCGTCGGACGGAGGAGGGTGTCCCCGTACCCGCGACGCGGCGGCGCACGAGGTCGAGCCAGCCGTCGATCTCGTGGAGGAGCTGGGCTCCCGGCCTCTCCTCCACGGAGAAACGGCCCATGGGAACTGCGAAGTAGTTACGCCCGAAGCGCTGCTGGAAGCCGATCCGCTGGAACGATCGGATCCCACGGTCGATGCCGAGGGTGGCCACGGCTCGGGCAAAGTCGACGCCCGTCCGTGCGGCCCGACGCCCGACCCTAGCGCGACCCTCCGAGAAGAGAGCCTCGACCTCTCCGATCCGGACGGACCGCTCCCATAGCGGCAACCAGATCTCGCCTCGTGAGACGGATTCCGTGTCGCCCGCGGAGCTCCCGTACCCCACCGCGGACAGCCGTACCGTGAACGGGGAAGCCAGCGCTCCCCTGCCGCTCTCCCCCAGGCGCCGGACCGCCGCGGCGGCGAAAACGACCGCTCCCTCGAGTGTGAGCACGTACTCCCAGGGGTTGATCGACGGGCTACCGGAGAATCCCGACCCTGCATTCGCTCCTCCGGCTCGCGATGGAAGGAACTGACCGATCGGCTTGCCTTGGAGGGCGTCGGTCAGCTCTCCGAAGAGGGCGTGCCGTAGCAACCCGTGAGAGCCCGATAGCGGAGCACCGGTCGACGCATCGAACAGCTCGACGAGCCGCTGCATGAAGTTGTTGGTGAACTCCAGGCGGCCGTCGTTGCCCCCCGTGCCGAGAAGAGGTGGGTACTGCGCTCCGCCGGAGGTCAGAACGAACGCGGCATCGAGCCAGGGCAGGATCTGGTCAGGCATCCGAGAGCGACAGGCTTCGAGAAGCTCGATCTTCTGTCGTTCGTCGACCTTCTCGGCGAGCCCCAGGTCGGCCACGGTGCTGTCGACGAGGGCCAACGTCCGCCGGTACGGCTCGAAACGGGGTGCAGCTGAAGACCTCAGGGCGTCGAGCGCGTCGCTGTTGTCCTTCGGAAAGAACCCGCTGCCTCCGTTCCAGGGCGCTACCAGCGGCGTCGGCTCGTAGACAGTGAGGAAGAACTCCTCGAGCGCTGCCGAGTCGAGACCGGACTCAAGACGGAAGACCTCAGCCTCCCAGGAGCCCCGCGCATCGCGATCCGACTGTTCGGCGACGAGCCGCAGGACCCCCAGAGCCTTGAGGTAGTGCGCAAGGGGCAGCGGCCGACAGCCGCCCAGACGCAGCTCCGTCATCGTCCGCCTCCCGAAGGTCCTGTACCCAGGGCGCTCGCCCGCCAGTCGGCGGCCCGCAAGACCGCTTCGAGGTAGGCGAGCCGGAAGGGTCCGAGAGCCGGGTCGTCGCGCAGAGCGAGCATGCGCTCCAACCAGCTCCCCTCGCCCATCTCCATCACCGAGAGATCGAGCCTCCAGGGGCCGACCGCCCGGCCGTCGGGCAACCGGACCGCAGGAAGCGGGTCTCCATGCCAGATACCCCGCGCGAAAAGACCGCGCCTCCCGTCGCCCTGCTCGGCGGGAGGCGGTCGATCCTCACCGGGAACGGAGCGGATCGAGAGGCGGACCTTGCCGTGGTGAGCGGCGATCAGAAAAGCGATCAGGTCGCCGACCTCCTCGCCTCGGGCACCGTCGCTCGCCAGCCAGGCGAGGGCCGAGGCGAGCTCGTGCCGGAAGAACGGACGCAGCTCCGGGCCGCGGGCGATGCGACGGTGGTTCGACTTCGCCCACGGACCTTCGCCTGCGGGGCGGAGGTCGGGCTCGGCGGCGATCGGATCGAGGAGGCGCCGCTGGAACTGGTCGTGTGCCTTCCCGACGTCATGCCAGGCCGCAGCGACCGTCAGCGCTCGGGCCCATAGCTCTGGCAGATCCAATCTCCGCACCAGAGCCCGTGTCTCCCTCTCGGCGTCGGCCAGGTGATCGGTCAAGCCGATCCACCTCCCGACCGCGGTCTGGGGATCGCTCGGCAGCGCCTCTCTCGGCTCCGCCCGATCGGTCCCTGGCACCGAGTCGACGAAGGTTCCCGCCAACTCGGCAGTCCATCCCAGCCGCGGGTCGTAGCCGCCGGCCTTCTCGTCGAGCAGAATCATCTCGCCGGGCCTTGGATTGCGAGTCCTCTCGTATCGGCGGTCGAGGGCGTTCCAGGACCACGCCGTGAGCTCGAGCGCCCGCTCTCGCTGTCCTCGCTCCCGGTGCTTGCGCGCCTGCTTCGCCAGCCGGCCGAGAAACTCGCGCGCCCCCCCGATCGACACTCTGCAAAGCTCGTCGCGAGCTGGCCTGGCGAGCTCTGGGCCGGGGTGTCCTCCGATCTGACGCCAGTAGAGCTGGACGTCGGTGTCCTCCCCGTCCCGCACCCACCGGGAGACGTCGAGGTCGTTGCCTAGAAGGTCTGGGGTGGTGTCGAAAAGATCACGGAGGTCCCGGCTCCGGACCACGGGGCGGACTCTCGCCGGAGGCTCGTACGCCACGTCACGAAGCAATCTCGGACCAGCGTCTTCGAGACGTTCGACCCGGTCTCGCGCCCGAGCCAGCTCCTCTGCCTCGTAAGGGGCCGCGAGCTCATCGCGGGCTCCGGGCTCGACGTCGATCCAGTAGATCGCTCCCTCCCCTTCGCCGCGACGGTTCACTCGGCCGAACCTCTGCACCAACGAGGGCCAGGGGGCGAGCTCGGTCACCAGCGTCCGAGCGGAGAGGTCGACTCCGGCCTCGATCGCCTGCGTCGCGACGACGACCCGGTCGCTGTCTGCCCAGAGCAGCTCTTCTCTCTTCCTGCGATCGTATGGCCGGAAGCGTGAGTGAATCAGGCCGACCGGGGAGACCAGGGCGTCCAGGGCGAGGAAGAGCTGCTGCGCCCGGGCGACCCGATTCACCACGACGAGCGTGAGCCCGCCACGCTCGCCGTGGAGGTCCGCGACCTTCCGTGCCACGTCTCGGATGTACGTCCGGCTCTCGCGGCGCAGAACCACTTCGTCGAGGCGCCGGCAGGTTTTCTTCGCGTCGAGACGTTGGCGGACCGTCTCGACCGCTTCGTCGTCGTCGCCGAGGCGCTCCACCGCCCAGCCGTCCGCCGGCTTCGGGTGATCGACCGTGTCGAGCTGCCGAGGGCCGAGGGTGGCGCTCGCCCAGAGCGAGGCGGCCCTGTGCACCGTCCCCCATCGTTTTCGCAGTCCCTCGAGCTGGGCACTCGTCTCGACGGCGACTCCCATCAGCTGCATCTCGTCGAACACCCAGAAGGCGTCGGAATGGAGCAAGCCGAAATGGACCGGCCAGCGGAAGCGGCCCATCGCGTAGCCGCGGTTCAGCGCCCGAGAGATCAGCAGGTCCTGGGTGCCTATGAGGATCGCTGGTCTCTCGGGGCAACCTTCGAACTCCTCGTCGACCTCTCCGCCCATGAGCACGTGGACCCGTGGCGCCGACGTCACTGCATCGTCCAGAAGCTCGATGCACTCGTGGGCGACCCGCGCCGTCTGCTCCACCAGGACTCGCATGGGAAGGCAGTAGACGAGGCGCCGAGGGGTGCGGTCGGCATCCGTCATCCGCTTCCACAGCCAGGCGACGAGCACGGCCTGGGTCTTCCCCAGGCCGGTCGGGACGTCGAGGAGCGCAGGCCACGGGTCCCTACCGAGCCGCTCCTGGTAGGGAAACGGGGGATGGCCTGTGGCCAGCTGGAAGAACTCCCCGTAGCTCGTCATGTGCTGGTCAGGTGAGAAGCGCGGGAATGTCGCCGGGGAAGCCTCATCGCTCTTCGCAGGGTGGCTGCGCTCATGCGAACCGCAGTCTAAGCACGGTCGGTGTCAGTTCCTGACAGTCCGACGCTCTGCCGTCGCGTGATCGGATCGGGGACGTCAGATTCACTTGACGATCTCTGGCTCGGCTAGACTTCCGCCATGGCCGAGCCGAAGGTGACGACGACGCTCGCGCAAGACCCGCTTCCCCTGTCGCGAGACTCCCAAGGCGTCGTCCGAGTCGGAGGAACGCGGGTTTCGCTGGACTCCCTGCTCCACCTCTACCGCCAGGGAGCGACCGCAGAGGAGATCGCGACGAGCTTCCCGGACGTGGAGCTGCCGGACATCTACACTGCCATCGCGTACTACCTGCGCCATCGCGAGGAGGTCGACAGGTACGTCGAGTCGCGGCGCCGAGAGGCACAGAAGATGGAGCACGAGATCCGGCGACGGTTCCCCACGGCGGAGCTCCGAGAGCGCCTGCTGGCGAGGCGTCGAGAGGACGCGCGATAGCCTCTCCCGCGATCCGATTCCTCCTCGACAACGACCAGAACGAGCGGATCGTCCGAGGTTGGGAGAGGCGCTGTCCCAGGCTCGACGCGCCCCGACTCCGTGAGATGGATCTGGCTCGGTCGCCGGACCCCCAGGTGCTGGAGCGGGCCGCGGAAGCGGGTCGCGTGGTCGTGACCTCCGACGTGTCGACCATGGTCGGCGCCGCCAATGCGCGCCTGGCCCGAAACCTACCGATGCCGGGAGTGATCGTCGTGCCCCAGGGTCTGGCCGTCGGCCGCGCGATCGACGACCTGACGCTCATCGCCGAAGCGGGCCGTCCGGAGGAGCTAAATCTCCGCATCGTCTACCT
>Ga0299913_10005087_pt1 | contig 11163 bp, 12 predicted proteins | sample RVTome_9_FD_201360 | JGI IMG/M metagenome (GOLD analysis project Ga0299913, IMG submission 201360) | Soil microbial communities from uranium-contaminated site in the Upper Colorado River Basin, Wyoming, United States - RVT155D38 (version 2) ... | reverse complement strand
CATCTTGCTCTGCTCCACGACCTCGCCGCAACCGGTGGTCACCGCGTCCGTCGTCGAAGGCGCCATGACGGGTCGCGACGAACGCCCTCTCTTCATCGTCGACATCGCCGTGCCACGTGACGTGGAGCCTGCCGTCGGTGACGTGCCGCACGTGATCCTGCGAGACATCGACGACCTCCGATCGGTGGTCGAGCTGAACCTCGGGAGCCGCGTGGGCGAGATCGCTCGCGTCGAGGAACTCGTCGCGCAAGAGGTCGACCGCTTCGTCGCGTGGGAACGCGCAGACGAGTTGGCGCCTACGATCGCCGCTCTGGTCGAGAAGGCGGACGCCGTCAGGGCAGCCGAACTTCAGCGCTCTGCCTCCCGTCTCAAGGACCTGACCCCCTCGCAACGTGAGGCCGTGGACCACCTGTCGCGTCGTTTGGTGGCGAAGCTCCTCCATCTCCCGATCAAACGTCTCAAGGATCTCGGCGTTTCCAAGCAGAACCAGATGCAGGTTGCCGCCCTGCGCGAGCTCTTCGAGCTCGATGATGAACCCGAGGCCTAGCTCCTCCGAGCGCGTAACACTCGCCTCCCGCGGTTCCCGGCTCGCCCTCGCTCAGTCCGAACGCGTTGCCGCCTTCCTTCGCGCCGTGCGGCCGGGCCTCGAGGTCGAGGTCATGGTCGTTCGCACCACGGGTGACAAGGACATGCGACCGTTCGCGCAGATCGGGGGCAAGGGACTCTTCACGAGCGAGGTCGAGCGGGCGGTCGTCGAGGGCCGGGCCGACCTTGCCGTTCACTCGGCCAAGGACCTGACCGCGGATCTGGCACCGGGGTGCGTGATCGCGGCGATCCCGGAACGAGTGTCCTCTCACGACATCGTGATCGGGGGCCGCGGGTCGACCGGGGAGGAGCGCCTCGGGACGCTCGCGGACGGGGCACGGGTGGGCACGTCGAGCATGCGCCGTCGGGCGTTGTTGAACGAGACCAGGCCCGACCTCGAGGTGGTCGAGTTCCGCGGGAACCTCGACACGAGGCTGCGGAAGGTCGCCGAGGGCGAGGTCGACGCGGCGATCCTGGCCGCGGCGGGGCTGGAACGTCTACCCGATGTCACAGAGGTCGACGCGGCCCCCCTTGACCCCGGCCACTGGGTCCCGGCCCCCTCCCAGGGTGCGCTCGCCGTGGAGGCGCTCGCGGAGCGGAACGACCTCCTCGAGCTGTGCCGCTCCATAGACGACCCCGACGCCCGCGCTCAGGTCGAGCTCGAACGAGCCTTCGCCCGCCACTTGGAGGGTGGTTGCAGCATCCCGCTCGGCTGCCTCGCGCGGTCGAACGAGCCCGGCCTCGTGGCCCTCGGGTACCTCGCGACGCCGGACGGCCTTACCGCCTTGCGCGATCGCATCTCCGGGGGCGTTCACGAGGCGGCCGCGCTGGGAGAGGAGCTGGCCGCCGCGATCCTGCAAGGGGGCGGCGACGACATCCTCGAGGACCTACGCGAGCAGGAGGCTCCGGAGGTCGTCGAGCCGTGAGCGTGCTGGTTCACCTGGTGGGAGCCGGCCCGGGCGACCCGGGCCTCATCACGCGCCGCGGCCTCGACCTGCTGCGGCGAGCTCAAGTGGTGATCTACGACCGTCTCGTGGCCCCCGAACTGCTTGACGAGGCACCGCCGGACGCGGAACGCATCTTCGTGGGCAAGCAGCCCGGCGACCGCCTGATGCCGCAGGCTCAGATCGATCGAACCATCGTCGAGCACGCGCGCCGCGGGGCCCGCGTGGTGCGCCTGAAGGGTGGGGATCCCTTCGTGTTCGGGCGTGGCGCCGATGAGGCTCAGGCCCTGGCCGCCGCCGGCATCCCCTTCGAGATCGTCCCGGGTGTCACGTCGGCGGTCGCCGTGCCGGCGTACGCGGGGATCCCGGTCACGCACAGCGGGTTGTCCTCGTCTTTCACGGTCCTGACCGCACACGAGAGCGCCGACCGGCCCGGGACCCGCGAGCGCTTCAAGGCTCTCGCCACCGGGGCCGGGACACTCGTGCTGCTGATGGGCGCGTCGACCCTGCGGAACGTGTGCAAGCGCTTGATCGATGCGGGCCGCGACGCGAGCGAGCCCGCGGCGGTGATCGAATGGGGAACGACCTCCCAACAGAGGACCGTGGTGGGAACGCTCGAGACGATCGCCGACCTCGCCGATCGTCAAGGCATCCATCCGCCCGCCACGACCATCGTCGGCCCTGTGACCTCTCTGCGCGACGCCGTCGGGTGGTTCGAGAGCAGGCCGCTGTTCGGTCGCACGGTCGTCGTCACGCGGCCTCCGAGCGAGGAGGACAGGTTGCGACAAGCGCTCGCGGAGCTCGGAGCGCGCGTTCTCCACGTTCCCGTCATCGAGATCGTCGACCCACCCTCCTTCGAGATGCTCGACAAGTCCTTGATCGAGCTGCCTACCTTCGAATGGATCGCGTTCTCCAGTCCCAACGCGGTCCGCAAGGTCTTCGAACGCCTCACCGTCATCGGACGCGACGCAAGGGCTTTGGGTCCCCTGGAGGTGGCTGCGGTGGGCAAGGCAACGGCCGAGGCTCTGGCACGCCGGGGCATCGTTGCCGACGTGGTCCCCGATCACGCGACCGGGGCGGCCATGACCGGTGCACTGGGAACAGGCACCGGACGCGTGCTGTTGCCGCGGCCGGCCGGCGCGCCGCGCGAGCTGCCCGATTCGTTGCGCGCGCTCGGATGGGACGTGGTCGAGGTGGCCGCCTACGAGACGAGACCGGTCGAGGCCGCGCCTCCGCATTCCGACGTCGTGATGTCGGGCGACTACGACCTCGTCGCCTTCGCAAGCCCCTCGGCAGTCGATGCCTTCGTGCAACGTTTCGGATCGCCCTCTGCGGCGATCGCGTGCATCGGCTCGACGACGGCCGGGGCGGCGCGCGACCGAGGGCTCACCGTCGACGTGACGCCGGAGAAACACAGCGCAGACGCCCTGGCCGAGGCCATCGCGATCTACCTCCGAAAGTAGACTCGCCGCCATGAGCACCTTCCCCTCGTATCGTCCGCGCCGCCTCAGGCGCACGAGTGGGCTGCGTCGCGCCTTCGCGGAGGCCGAGATAAACCCGGGCGACATGATCGCCCCGCTCTTCCTCAAACAGGACATCGATCGGCCGATCCCGATCTCGGCGATGCCGGGACACTCTCAACACAACCTCGAATCGATGCTGAAGGAGGCGCGCGAGCTGGCGTCGCTGGGAGTTGCCGGCGTGATCCTGTTCGGCATCCCCTCACACAAGGACGCGCAGGGCAGCCAGTCGCACGCTCCCGACGGCATCACCCAGGTGGGATTGCGCGCGCTCAAAGACGAGCTCGGAGACGACTTCGTGGTGATCGCCGATCTCTGTCTGTGCGAGTACACGGACCACGGCCACTGCGGCATCCTCAAGGGCGACCGGGTGGACAACGACCCGACGCTCGAGGTGTACGCGCGTATCGCCGTCGCCCAAGCGGAGGCGGGGGCAGACGTCGTTGCTCCGTCCGGCATGATGGATGGACAGGTCGGCGCTATCCGCGCGGCCCTCGATCTCGCGGGCCACGCCGAGATCGCGATCCTGGCGTACGCGGCGAAGTACGCGTCGAGCTTCTACGGGCCGTTCCGTGAAGCCGCTGAAGGCGCCCCGCGCTTCGGCGATCGCCGCAGCTATCAGCAGAACCCGGCGAACCTGGACGAGGCACTGCGCGAGGCCGCGCTCGACGTGCAGGAGGGGACCGACGCGCTGATGGTGAAGCCTGCTCTCGGCTATCTCGACGTGCTGCGCGCTGTGAAGGAGCGCTTCGACCTGCCGACCGCGGCCTACAACGTGAGCGGCGAGTACGCCATGTTGATGGCCGCTGCGGAGCGAGGGTGGATCGATGAACGCCTCGCAACGCTGGAGGTCCTCACCTCGATCAGGAGGGCCGGCGCCGATCTGATCGTGACCTATCACGCCCGGAAAGCTGCGGAGTGGCTGGGCTAGACAGGAACCGTTCCGACAAGCTCCTCGAGGAAGCCCGGACGTTGATGCCGGGGGGAGTGTCCTCTCCCGTGCGCTCCTTCGCGAGCGTGGGCTCCGAGCCGTTCTTCGTCGATCGTGGCGAGGGAGCTCTCCTTTACGACGTCGACGGCAACTCGTATGTCGACTTCGTTCAGTCGTGGGGAGCGCTGCTGTTCGGCCATGCGCATCCTGCGATCGTGGATGCCGTCCGCGACGCGTCCGGCAAGGGCACCTCGTTCGGGACCCCCAGCGAGCTCGAGGTCGAGCTCGCGCGTCTCGTGGTTTCGATGGTTCCCAACATCGAGCGCGTGAGGTTCGTGAACTCCGGGACCGAGGCGGCCATGACCGCGGTTCGCCTCGCGCGCGGTGCGACCGGTCGCAAGCGGATCCTGAAGTTCGCCGGGTGCTACCACGGGCACTCGGATGCCTTGCTGGTCGATGCGGGCTCGGGGGTCGCGACCCTCGGTATCCCCGGAACCCCGGGCATCACCACGGGAGCCTCCGGCGACACGATCGTTGCGCCCTACAACGATCTGGATGCGGTCACCGCTGCGGTGCAGTCCTTCGGCGACGACCTCGCGGCGATCATCGTCGAGCCGGTGGCCGCCAACATGGGCCTCGTCCTTCCTCACGACGGATACCTGGAGGGCCTGCGAGCCCGGGCGGACTCGGCCGGCGCTCTGCTGATCTTCGACGAGGTCATCACCGGTTTCCGGCTCGGCCCCGGGGGCGCGCAGGAGCGCTTCGACGTCGCGGCCGACCTCGTCCTGCTCGGCAAGATCCTGGGCGGTGGCCTCCCGGTCGGAGCGGTCGCCGGCCGGGCCGAAGTCATGGATCGCCTCGCGCCGTCGGGGCCCGTGTACCAGGCCGGCACCCTGGCCGGAAACCCCGTCGCGATGGCGGCGGGGATCGCGATGCTCGGCCTGATCCAGTCCGACCCCGGTGTCTACGAACGCATCCAAGAGTCGGGTCGCTCACTCGTGCGCGGCCTGGTCGACGCGGCCGACGTCGCCGAGGTACCCATGGTCGCGGCCGCTATCGGTGGTCTGGCCGGATTCTTCTTCAGTAACGAAGAGGTCAACGATCACGAAGGTGCGAAGGCCGCCTTCGAGGACGCGCATGCCCGGTTCTTCCGCGGCCTCGTCGCCCACGGCGTCTACTTCCCGCCCTCGCGCTACGAAGCACTGTTCGTCTCCGCGGCCCACACCGGCGAACACATCGATCGCGTCGTGGCGACCGCCGCCGCCGTGCTCTCCGCCAAGTAACCCTTTTCTGCTAACTCAGCTACACGCCACGGCCCCTTTTCGGGCCCATTTCCTTACCTTGAGCGGACGTTCCTTGGCATCTGCGCCAGGCGTGGCGCGCGTCACGGCGCGCGTTCTGGTGCGCTCCTACCTTCGAGGTAGTCCTACTCGAGCGAAGGAGAAGCCATGCGCGCCGTCCGTTGGTTACCCACCGTTCTTCTCGTCTGCCTGGTTCCACCTGCCCTTGCGGCTTCGCAGGGTGGGTGCACGCTAGGCACCGACGGGGACGACACGATCGTGTGCTCGCGCTACGACGATGTTCACCCTGGGGACGGGGGCCGGGACTACGTCCGCGGCAACGAGGGCGACGACGTTCTGAACGGAGGCTCGGGTGCCGACCGCATCTTCGGCGGGCTCGGCATCGACTCTCTCAGCGGTTCCGCGGGCGGGGACCTCCTCGACGGTGAGTCCGGCGGCGACGCGCTCTACGGTGGCTCGGGCGACGACGAATTGCGCGGCTCGGCCGGAGCGGACTCGCTGGTCGGCGGCGACGGGGACGACCACGCCGTGGGGGGTACCGACGCGGATCACATCAAGACCGGTGCGGGCGCGGACGGAGCCTTCGGCGGCGACGGCGACGACACCCTCAACGGGGGCCCCGGCTCGGACATGCTCGCGGGCGAGTGGGACCACGACGTGATCCGCGGCGGGTATGGGGCGGACGAGCTCTACGGCAACTCGGGCAACGACCTGTTGATCGGTGGACCTGGTGTGGACTTCGTCTCGGGAGGCCCGGGTGACGACGAGATCGACGTGCGCGACGGAAGCCCCGATCGCGTGAGGTGCGGTCCCGGCACCGACACTGTCTATGTCGACGACACCGACCGGATCGACCGCATCGCCCTCGACTGCGAAGCGATCCTTGACTGAAACCGTTCTGTGCTAGCTCGGCTCCACATGACGGTAAGAAAAACGCGCCGAAAAGTAGCCCCAGTGTGTAGCTGAGTTAGCAGAAAAGGGTTACTCGTCGCGGCCTAGGACTATGTAGAGGATGACTCCGATCGCGATCAGCATCCCGGCCATCGCGATCCAGGCGATGCCCCCGTTGCTGGTCTCGGTCTCGCCTCCCGCGTTGATGCCTCCCGTGCAGGCACTCAGGGCGACGAGCGCGAACGCGAGCAACGACGTACGGAGCTTCGTCATGCGGGTTGCACCTCTTCTCTCTCCCGGCCCCGGCGCTCAGCCCGGCTGAGCGCGAACAGGTGGAGCGCCAGCAGGATGAAGGTTCCGACGGTGATCGTGCGGGCCTGGCCGAGGGGGTTGCCCGGGTCGTACTGCAAGACCGCGACGGCCTCGAGCGTTTCGCCCTCCTCTTCCACGGTGACGGTCGTGGCCCCGTAGAGCTCACCGTCCACTTCGATAAGCCTGCTGGAGTCATCCGCGACGATCGGGCCGTCGGGGTTCTGCGGCCAGCCCTCGAGCTCGCCCGCTCCGGCGGCCTCGACCACCAGCTCCGTGCCCGAGCTCTCTAGGTCGGAGACCTGAGCGGTCTCGTGCTCGTCGCCCTCCACCGGCTCGCGCCAGTCGCCCTCGGGGTAGGAGGACGCGGCGCCGAACCCCTCGACCTGGTCTGCGGCTGGTGCCGTGCCGATCGCGTCCCATTCCGGCAGCTGGCCCACGGGGCCCAGCGGGTTGATCGACCAGACCACGCCCATGATCAACAGGAAGGCCAAGGTCACCGAAGCCGTGATGAGGTAGGCGAGGCGCGGCCCCACGATCAGCATGAGCAACAGGAACGCGCTTCCGACGAAGACCACGATGGCCGAGACGAACGCGGCCATCCCCGAGACGAACGCTATGTCCATGTTCTAAAGCGTCCTCTCGTAGGCCATGACCGCCTTGATCTGGTCGTCGGTCAACGGATAGGGGGGCGGTGGGATGCCCTGGGACGGAGCCTCGGCGAACTGCGGCATGAAGGCGAAGCGCCGCCCGTTACGGATCGTGAACTCGTGGTCCCGCAGGTTGAGGTGACGGACGTCGCCTTTCCACAGCGCCATGCCCTGATACCAGGTCGGTCCCTGGATCGGCTCGCCGGTCTCCTCGTCCTCCAGCCCGGGGATGTTCGTGAGAGTGGCGTTGTCGTCCTTCCCCTGGCCCTCGGGGCCGTGGCACACCGCGCAGCGGGCCTCGAAGATCTCCTGCCCGCACTGCATCTGGGTCGCACCGGTCGGATCGTCGCAGGCGGATGACAGATCGGGTGGAGGCTCTTGGTTGCCGGGAAGCGTCTTCAACCAGTTGATGACGTCGTCGACCATCATCTGGGTCATCGGGCCCCCGTACTCGACGCCCCATGGAGGCATCGGCGTGCCGGGCCGGCCGCGCTCGATCGTGAAGCGGATCACCTCTTCGTCCCAGCGTTGGAACACGTTGTTCAGCGGCGGAGCCGCGTAGTTGACGAAGCGCCCGGTCACGGGGTCCCGGTACGCCGGATTCGCGAAGCCTCCCGAGGCGGTGGCCTCCGTGGGCTCCTCGTGGAGGGGTTGCGCGGCGCCGTGGCAGTTGGCGCAGGCGAGGCCCAGGGAGAGCTCCTTCTCGAGCGCCTTGAAGTCGGCCGCGGGGATGTCCTCCTCGAGCGGCGGGGGCACCGCGAAGACCAACGCTCCTCGCTCGATGGAGTGCTCGTCGAAGCGCTCCTCGAAGGCGGTCTGACGCGTCTTCTCCGGCAGCCAGTACAGCGGGATGAAGACCGCGGTGACGAGCGTCGCGACCAGACCCCAGGCTTGGATCCGCTGGAGGCGCGGCCCCTCGAGCTTGTCGTCTGCGGGAGCGGGACGTAGCGCCGGCGGGATGCCCAGCATCGAGGCGGGGCGCCGGGCCCTTCGCTCGCGCGACACGAAGATCCCCCACAGGATCGCCGCGGGCACGAACACGACGACCGCGATCGCGAAGATCGTGCCTTTATCCAAGCCGCCTATCCTTCCTTGCCGAGTTATTGAGGAACACAGAACGATCCGACCGGCTCCGCGAACTTCTCCCACGTGTTGATGCCGCGCGGTGGTCCCTCTTGCACGCTGCCGGTGTCGACGACGACCTTGCCGTCGGTTACCTCGATCGGGAACCGATCCAGACCCCGTGGAGCCGGTCCCGCGTAGTACTCACCCGTCAACCGGTACTTGGAGCCGTGGCACGGGCATTCGAACAGCATCGACGTGTCGCAGTGAGGAACCGAACAGCCCAGGTGCACGCACTTGCGGTAGAGCGCCATCAATCCGTGTTCCTTTGCCTGGATCGCGGTGTACACGGGGACGTCGCCCGGCTCCCCTTCGTACGCGACCAACCAGAACCGTCCCTCCGGGATGAACAGCGGCTTGTAGTCGTTGGCCGCCCCGACCTCCTCGAGCAGATCCTCGAGGTTCCCCACGGCGATCTTCGTCCCGAACCCACCGGTCAGCGTCGGCCACAGGAACGACAGGGTTGCCATCCCGAAGAACCCGAGGAACGCGGTGAACGACGCGGTCCACGCGCGGTTGAGGAACTGACGCCGGGTGACGGAGAGCTCCTCGGGGCTGAGCGGCTTCAGCTGTTTCGCGGGGATCTTCTCGACCGTGACGGTCCCGCCTCCTGCGGTCTCGGCGGCCGGCTGCGGGCGGCTGGGAAGATCGGAGCTCGCGCCCGCCGCGGGGTGCTCGCGGGTCGCGTCGGCGGCCGCCTTGCGCTGGCGGCGGATCGTCACGTTGGCCATGAAGAGGCCCCACACCGCGACGCTCACCGCGACGACTATGAGTGCGATCGTTCCAGGACTCACGACAAGCTCCCTACAACTCGAAGAAGATCGGACCGGATTCCCACGGCCAGACCCAGTTGAAACCGGGGCCGCGGAAGAACATACCGATGGTCGTCAGGATGGCGAAGCTCACCACGTAGAAGGTGAACAGCACGATCGCTAGCTTGCGATCCTCGGGCCGCGTCGATGGGGTGCGGTCGATGAACGGCCACACGAACCAGGCCAGGATGAGCACGGTCGGAAGTGTCACACCCGCGGGCTGCGGGTGGAAGTAGCGCAGCAGCTCCTGCAGGCCGAGGAAGTACCACGGCGCCTTCGACGGGTTCGGCGTCTGTCCGAAGTTGGCGAGGTCACGCAGCGGCGCGTCCACTCCGACCGAGAAGATCGTCAGGAGACCCATCACGACGAGCAGCGAGACGAACTCGGCGGCCATCAGGTGAGGCCACACGTTGACGCGGTCCATCGGCTGGCGCTCCACCTTCTGGATCGCCTCCGGTTTCACCACCGCGAGGAGACGCTGGACCCGCTCGGGAACGGGCGAGCCGTTGCCGACCGCTTTCTTCGCCGGGGTACCGCCCGGTCGCGGTGCGGCGGAGGGCTTCGCCGCGGCGGGCTTCGCCGCGGCTGCGGGGGCCGCGGTTGCGGCGGCCGCAGGTTTGGCTTCCGCCTCGGCCGCGGCGGGGGCCGCGTCCCTCTTGGGTGCGGGAGCCGTGGAGGAGTCGGGCTTGCTCGGGTCCTTCGAGCCTCGCTGGGCCCGCACGCGCGCGGCCTTGGCTCGCGCTTGCGCAACGGCCGGGGAGGAGCCCTTGTCGGTCTCCTCCTTCAGTACCTGCTCGAATACCTCGTCGGGGGTCGGCATTGGTCTCCTGTCTCTAACCCCTACATGGGGCCGGAGATACCTCCGTCCTTACGCACTCTCCAGAAGTGGATCGAGATGAAGATCACGATGACGAACGGCAACAGCCATACGTGCAAGGTGTACCAGCGCAGCAAGGTCTCGGGACCGATCACAGGACCCCCGAGCAGCGCGAACTGGACCTGGTCGCCGATCACGGGGGAGTTCTTCATCATCTCGGTGCCGACGGTGACGGCCCAGACGGCGAGCTGGTCCCAGGGGAGCAGATAGCCGGTGAAGGCCAGCAGCAGCGTCAGCAGGAACAGGATGACGCCGACGATCCAGTTGAACTCACGAGGCGGCTTGTAGGAGCCGGTGTAGAAGACGCGGGCCATGTGGAGGAAGACGCTGATCACCATGAGGTGGGCGCCCCACCGGTGCAGGTTCCGAACCAACAGCCCGAACGACACCTGCGTGTGCAGCCGCTGCATGTCGGAATAAACGATCTCGACCGAGGGCCGGTAGAAGAACATCAGATAGATGCCGGTGATCGTCAGCAGGATGAACAGGAAGAACGAGAGCCCACCGAGGCACAGCGTGTAGCTGAGCTTGATCCCGTGCCGCTTCACCTTCACCGGGTGGAGGTGGTACAGCAGCGAGTTCATCACCACGTACGCGCGGTTGCGGGGAGAGTCGGCGTATCCCCGGCGGAAGATGGAGCCCGGCCGGAAGATCGCACGCCAGACCTGGCTGTTGTGGAGCTTGTCCGTCACGTCGGACAGACGCCCTCGCAGCCCGTGTTCCCTCGTTGCCAACTCGCTCCCTTCCTACGAAGCCTTCTGCGACGTGGGTACGGCCCCCATCGCGCGTGCACCGGTCTTCTTCTTGCCGCCCGCAACCTGGCTCTGCACCAGGGCGCCCGTGGGGCAGCGCTCGACACAGAGGTTGCAGCGCGTGCAGGCGTTGTCGTCGATAAGGAACAGGATGTCGGTCCCGCCCATCGTTCGGGCGAGCTCGACGTTGCCCGATTCTTCCACGGCGTCGGGACTGACCATGAAGATGCAGTACCAGGGGCAGATGTCGACGCAGCCCTCGCAGAGGATGCACTGCTCGGGGATGAAGTCGATGAAGTTCTTCGGCTTGACGGCGCCCTTCAACCAGTCGGAGTCGACCAGTTGCATCTCGTAGTCCACGCGGAACACGGGCTTCTCGATGATCTCCATGCGCTTCGGCTCCGGGGGCTTCGCCATGTCTCCGCTACTTCCCCGGCATGTAGCCGCGGACGGGATCGGGCAGTCCCTT